>WNGF01005167.1_pt1 | contig 16810 bp, 14 predicted proteins | sample 5400641 | NCBI WGS metagenome assembly WNGF01 (sample SAMN13153371, study PRJNA577476) | soil metagenome | isolation source: 80 cm soil or saprolite under grassland replicate 2 | place: USA:California | collected 2016-06-15
TGCCGGCCGCGCTGATCGGCTCGGGCATGGTCGGCATCGGTGCGCTGATCCTGCTGATCCTGGTCGCCCGCCGCCGCTCGGCCCGCCAGGCCTAAGCCCGCCAGGCCTAACCCACGGGCGGGTCGGACAGCAGCGGGCCGATCTCGTCACACTCCAGCGGCTTGCCGAAGTAGTACCCCTGTCCGAGCCGGCAGCCCGAGGCGAGCAGCTCGGCGTGCTGGCCCGCCGCTTCGATGCCTTCGGCGATTGTGTCCAGGCGCAGGGTCGTTCCGAGCTGAACGATCGCGCGGGCGACGGCCGATGCCTCGGGACCGTTGACCACCTCGTCGACGAACGACTTGTCTATCTTGAGGATGTCGATCGGGAACCGGCGCAGGTATGCCAGCGACGAGTACCCGGTGCCGAAGTCGTCGAGGGCGAGCCGGACGTCGAGCCCCTTGAGCCGTTGCAGCCGGTTCATGGTCGCGTCGGTGTCGTGGAGCAGGAGCGACTCGGTGATCTCCAGTACGAGCGTGCCCGGGTCCAACCCGGTCTGTTCGAGCGCGGCGCTCACCATGGTCGGCAGGCCGGACTGCTGGAACTGGCGGGCGGACAGGTTGACGCTCACGGTCAACGGCGGCTGGGCTCGCCGCTGGGCGTTCCACGCGCTGACCTGACGGCACGCCTCGCGCAGCACCCATTCGCCGATCTGCACAACCAGCCCGGTCTCCTCGGCGAGCGGGATGAACCGCTGGGGCGGCAGCAGGCCGTGCTCGGGGTGCAGCCAGCGCACGAGCGCCTCGACGCCTTTGACCCGCCGGTCGGAAAGCTGCACGATCGGCTGGTAGTGCAGCACGAACTCGCCGCGTTCCACCGCGCGGCGCAGGTCGGCCTCCAGGTCCAGGCAGCGCATCAGCGGCACCTGCATGGCCGGGTGGAACACCTCGTACCGCGCCTTGCCGTTGTTCTTCGCCTGGTACATGGCCAGGTCGGCGTTGCGGATCAACGCCTCGGCGCTGCGCTGGCCGGGGGAGTCGAAGGCGATGCCGATGCTCGCGCTGATGAACACCTCCCGGCCGTTGATGACGAAGGGCACCTGCAGCGCCGCCATGATCTTCTTGGCGACCAGGGTGACGTCGTCTTCATGGATGACGTCGTGCAGGACGATCGCGAACTCGTCACCGCCGAACCGCGCCGCCGTGTCGGCCGTGTCCGCGCTGCGCAGGCACGAACGCAGCCGGTCGGCCACGCCGATCAGGAGAAGGTCGCCCACGGCATGGCCCCGGGAGTCGTTGACCAGCTTGAAGCGGTCGAGGTCGATGAAGAGGGCGGCGATCTGGCCGGGTTGCCCGTTGGCGCAGGCCAGCGCGTGTTCCAGCCGATCCATGAACAACCCGCGGCTGGCCAGCCCGGTCAGCGAGTCGTGGTACGCCTGGAACATCGCCTCCTGGGTCCGCGCGTCGGTCACCGCGAGGCTCACGTGCTCGGCGAAGGCGCGCAGGACCTGCTGGTCGCCGGCGGTGTAGACGCGGTTGGCGCGGTAGGAGCCGACAACTAAGCTGCCGACCACGGTGCTGTTCTCGTGTACCGGCGCCGCCATGGCGGTCTGGATCTTGGCATCGGCAAGCTGCGGGATCTTGTGCGGCGAGCTGGCGTAGGGCGCCATCACGACCAGCTCGTCGCGCAGCACCGCCTGGCCGGCGGCGCCCGCCTCGGCGATGGGTACCCGCCACAGCTGCCGTACCAGGTCCTCGCGCATGCCCTTGCTGGAGACCAGCAACAGCATCTGCGGGTCGTCCGGGTCACGCAGGCGCAGGCCGGCGGCCTCGTCGCCGAGCAGCTCCTGAGCGCCGGCGGTGATGGTGTCCAGGATCGACTGCAGCGGCGCCCGGCGGGTGATCGCCTGCTGGATGTTGGACAGCTGCTGGAGCAGCCGGTGCCGCTCCTGGAGGGAGGCGAGCAGCCGGCTGTTCTCGGCGGCCTGCCGGCGCTCGCCCTCCAGGGTGAACAGCATCCCCAGGGTCAGCTCCAGCACCCGCGCCATCGCCCGGACCAGGCTCACCTCCTCGACGGTGAACCCGTCGGGTCCGGCCCGCGCGACGAGCAGGTGCCCGGGTGCCCGGCCGCCGAACGAAGCCGAGGTCGCGTGGCACAGGCCGGCGCCGGGAACGTCCAGTGTGGATCGCCGGCCGGCGGCGACCTCGGCGAGCTGGGTCACCGGTACTCTCGCGGCTGGATAACCCACCGAGCTCACCAGGCCGGACGGCCCGAACACGGCGGCAACCTCAGCCTCTAACGCGCTGGCCGCGCCCTCGGTCGCCAGCCTGGTCGCCGAGAGCACGTCGGAGACCGACGAGACGACAGCCAGGAACTCGGCGAGCTGCTGGGTCGAGTACGCGTTGGCCGGGGGTGCCATCTCAGGCCACCGCGAGGACGGCCAGCGTCTGGTTGTGGTAGCCGTTGATGCCCCGGATGCGGGCGATCTCGCCCCAGGTGTAGAAGCCGGCGACCGGCACGCCGGCCGCCTGGCGCGCCATCAGGCTCGCCTCGTGTCGGGTCCCTTCGGCACCGAGGAGGCCGCCGCGGGACTCGCAGTCGAAGGCGAGCAGGCCGATCGCCGGGACGCCGCCGAGCGCGTCGACGGCGTCCCGGCACGCGTCGCCGGCCGCCTCGAGCACGGAGCTCTCGTCGCCCTCCATCAGCCACACCAGGCTGCCTTCGGGAACCTCACCGCTAGAGCGCAGCCAGCCCTTGCGGAAGTTCGCCACGGAGCTGACGTTGCGCACCTCTTCTCCGCTGCGTCGACGGATGCCGATCGGCCGGGTCCGGCAGAACAGTTCGAAGGCGGCCGGATCCGCATAGGCCTCGGGTGGCGCGCCAAGCCGTTCCAGGTAGGTGGGCAGGGCGGGCCGGTCGTCGAGGGTCTGCACGTTGCCGTTGACGCTGCGGGTCACGATCATCGGCTCGCCGACCTTTCGCCAACCGTGTCGTATCCCGATGCCGAACGGGCCGTCGGAGGCGATCGCGGCGCCCACCACAGCGTCGGTGAGCACCTCGTCGGCGTAGAGCTCGAAGGTCTGCCGGAGCGGCCCGTCGGGGCTCGACGTACCGCCGACGAGCGGCATGCTCGCGCCGACCACGCTGTAGGCGCCGGCGAGAATCTCCTCCTGGCCGGAGGCCAGGCCGTCGGTCAGCAGAACCAACACCTGGTGTCGCCGCTGGGGCAGGGTCGTGGCGCAGCCGGCGACGGTCGCCCCGGCGTCGCGCTGCCGGCGGGTCAGACCGCGTGCCACACCGGTGGCGGCGGACAGGCCGGTACCGCCCAGCGCGACTGCGACGATGCCTTCGGGGCTCGGACCCTCCGGGGCGATCACCGCGCTGGAGGAGCATCCGATCACCGGTACGCCGCCGGATGCGACATTGATGCCGGCCAGTACCTGGTGCGGGTCGCGGGTGGCCGAACAGAACACCATGAGCAGGCACGGGTCATCGTGGCGGCCGAGCGCTCGGCCGGCTGCTTCTTCACCCGCGCGTGTGCTGTCGAGCGCGGCCGAGCTGCCAACGGAGAGCCAGCGGTCGCCGGTGGTGGATGCGTCGAGCCTGCAGACCTTGCCCGCGCCCCGCTCCACCGCCGCCGCTTCCATGGCTCAACAGTCTTCGCCACGCCGAGCCACCCCTCAAGTGCCGTCCGACAAATCCTCCGGTAAGTCGAGCTATGACCCGGACGGTCGGGCGGTCGACTACGGCAGATTCCGCGTGGCGGAAACGCCTCAGAGCGGGATGTTGCCGTGCTTCTTGGGTGGCAGCGTCTCGCGCTTGGTGCGCAGCGTCCGCAGGCCTCGCACGACATGGGCCCGGGTCGCCGATGGCGGGATAACCGCGTCGACGTACCCCCGCTCGGCGGCGATGTAGGGGTTGGCGAGCGCGTCCTCGTACTCCTGGATCAGCTGGGCGCGCGTCGCCGCCGGGTCGGCCGCGTCACGCAGCTCCTGGCGGTACAGGATGTTCACCGCACCCTGCGCGCCCATGACCGCGATCTGGGCGGTCGGCCAAGCGAAGTTCAGGTCCGCGCCGAGGTGCTTGGAGCCCATGACGTCGTACGCCCCGCCGTAGGCCTTGCGCGTGATGACGGTGACCTTCGGCACGGTCGCCTCGGCGTAGGCGTAGATGAGCTTGGCGCCACGGCGGATGATGCCGTCCCACTCCTGGCTGGCGCCGGGCAGGAACCCGGGCACGTCGACGAACGTGAGGATCGGCAGGTTGAACGCGTCGCAGGTACGCACGAAGCGCGCCGCCTTCTCCGAGGCGAAGATGTCCAGGCAGCCGGCGAAGTGCATCGGCTGGTTGGCCACGACGCCGACCGGGCGTCCCTCCACGCGGCCGAAGCCGACGATGATGTTGCGCGCGTACAGCGGCATGACCTCAAGGAACTCGCCCTCGTCGAGCACCGCCTCGACGACCCGGTGTATGTCGTAGGGCTGGTTCGCCGAGTCCGGGATCAGCACGTCGAGCTGGCGGTCCACATCGGACAGCTCGAGGTCGGCGGGTGCCCCGTCGAGCACCGGCGGGTCGTCGAGGTTGTTGCCGGGCAGGTAGGACAGCAGCCCTTTGACGTAGGAGATCGCGTCTTCCTCGTCGGTAGCCAGGTAGTGGGCGTTGCCGCTCTTGGTGTTGTGCGTACGCGCGCCGCCCAGCTCCTCGAACTCGATGTCCTCGCCGGTGACCGTCTTGATGACGTCCGGGCCGGTGATGAACATGTGGCTGGTCTTGTCGACCATCACCGTGAAGTCGGTCACCGCGGGGGAGTACACCGCGCCGCCCGCGCAGGGGCCCATGACGAGCGAGATCTGCGGGATCACCCCGGAGGCGCGCACGTTGCGGAAGAAGATTTCGCCGTACAGGCCGAGCGAGACCACGCCTTCCTGGATCCGTGCGCCGCCGGAGTCGTTGATGCCGATCATCGGGCAGCCGGTCTTCATGGCGAGGTCCATGACCTTGACGATCTTCTCGCCGAAGACCTCGCCGAGGGAGCCGCCGAAGACAATGAAGTCCTGCGCGAACACGCACACCGGCCGGCCGTCCACCGTGCCGTACCCGGTAACGACGCCGTCGCCGTACGGCCGGTTGGCCTCCTGGCCGAAGTTCGTGGACCGGTGCCGGGCCAGCTCGTCCAGCTCCACGAACGAGCCCGGGTCGAGCAGCAGGTCGATCCGCTCCCGGGCGGTCTTCTTGCCTCTGGCGTGCTGTTTGTCCACGGCACGCGCCGACCCGGCGTGTACCGCCTCGTCGATCCGGTGTACCAGGTCGGCGATCTTCCCGGCGGTGGAGTGGATGTCCGGCTCACTGCTGACTGCGGTCACGCCGCGATGGTAACCACGGCCTAGGCTGGACGTATCAACCCGTACTCCGATCTGCAACGCCCGCCACTGCGGGAGGAGCCGCTGCGGCGGGCATTGGTCGTCCCTGACGGGCTCTGGACCGACCTGCGCGTCGTCGCGGAGACGGGCTCGACCAACGCGGACGTCGCGGCCGCCGCCCGTGCCGGCGCCGCCGAAGGGCTCGTGGTCGTCGCGGAGCTGCAGACCAGCGGCCGCGGCCGCCTCGGCCGGGTCTGGCAGTCCCCGCCCCGCGCTGGAATCGCGGTGAGCGTGCTGCTGCGCCCGGCGGTACCGGCCGTCCGGCTCGGCTGGCTGCCACTGCTCGCCGGGGTGGCGCTGACCGAGGCGGTGCGTCGGGTGTCCGAAGTGGACGCCGTGCTCAAGTGGCCCAACGACCTGCTGGTGCGCCACAACGGCGCGGAGCGCAAGTGCGCCGGGATCCTGGTCGAAAGCCTCGCCGAGGGCGGCGTCGTGCTGGGCATCGGGCTCAACACCACGCTGCGCGAGCACGAGCTGCCCCACCCGGACGCGACCTCCCTGGCGCTGGCGGGGGCCGCCTGCGTCGACCGGGACCCGTTGCTGCGCGCCATCCTGCGCTCCGTCGAGCAGTGGTACGACCGGTGGCGCCGACACGCCGGGGACCCCGATGCCAGCGGCTTGCGAGCCGCCTACGCCTTCCACTGTGGAACACTCGGCCGGCAGGTCGAGGTACGCCTGCCCGGTGACCGGTTGCTGCGCGGCCGGGCCGAGGAGATCGACACCGAGGGCCGGCTGGTGGTCGACGCGGAGCCCGGCGGCACCGGGCGCGTGGCCGTCGCCGCCGGAGACGTCGTTCACCTGCGGTGAGTCAAGCTGGATAGTGGAGTACGTCACTGGCGCGGACCAGCTAGCCTCGGGCCGGAACATGACATTCGGTGCATCTGATGGATAGACGGAACGCAAGGAGGTTGGTGTGGGTTTCCCGGAAAGCGTGCTCACCAAGGATGAACAGGTGGTGCTGCACATACACCCGCACTGGAAAGCGTTGATCCTGCCGGTTCTGGTGATCGCCGGCGTGATCGCCGCGGTCGTCACGGCGTTGATCGTCATACCCGGCGGCTGGTGGCCGGCCGGTGCCATCGCCGCCGGCGTGCTGGGCCTGGTCCTCATCGCGTGGCTGTCGACCTGGCCCTGGCTCAAGTGGCGGACCACCCACTACGTGTTCACCAACGAGCGGGTGATCCTGCGCGAGGGCGTGTTCTCCCGGGACGGCCGGGACATTCCGCTGGGCCGGGTCAACGACGTGTCGTTCTCGCACAACCTGATCGGGCGGATGCTCGGCTACGGCACGCTCACGATCGAGTCGGCCGGCGAGCGCGGCCAGGTGGTGCTCACCGACCTGCCAAAGGTGGAGAAGACCCAGAGCGTGCTCTACGAGCTGGTCGAGGCCGACCGCGCGAGCCACTCGTTCGACGACGAGGACCGCGAGGCGATCGTCCGGGAGGTCTCGCGCGGCGACCGTGACCGCGATCGCGACCGCGGCGAGGGTCGGACCGAGCGGCTGGAGCCGGAGCAGCGTTAGTCGACGGTCACGACGGGGGGTGGGGCCGAGGCCGGTCTCACCCCCAGCTGTTCGGCCTTGGCCTTGGCCTCGGCTTCGGCCGACGCGAGGTCGAGCTCGACCTCCAGCTCGTCTTCGAGCGTGACCTCGTCGGACCCGGTCAGCTCGGCCTCTAACGGCGCGGTGAGCTGGGTGAACTCGTCGTCGGCCGGAACGTGCGCCGGGACCGGCTCGGCCGGTGCCGTCCGAGCCTTGAAGACGAATGTGCGGTATGCCCAGAACCGGAACACCATGGCCACGCCGATACCGGCCGCCTTGCCGATGTTCAGGGCGATCCGGCCGTTGTCCTCGGTGAAGTGCAGGCCGTACTTGACCACGCCGAGCACCGCCGACTGGATCAGGAAGCCGGCCAGGTTGAACATGAAGAACAGCGCGTACTCCCGACGCATCGCGCTGCGCAGCCGATCCTTGTATGTCCAGTGCCGGTTCATCCCGTACGACGTCGTGGTCGCCACGACGGTCGACACGACGTTCGCCTTCAGCGGTCCGATCGGCAGGAACAGGTTGAAAACGATGAAGTCGACGATCGTGTTGATGCCGCCGACGACACCGAACTTCAGAGCCTCGTGAGCGAGCTTCTGCCAGCGTTCAGGAAGGAAGCGGACAAGACGCACCCGGCAACCTTACGCGACAGGTCAAAAAGCTGCCTCGTCAAGTCGGGTACTTCGCGTTGCGGTGCGGTAGCAATCACATCTCGCGCGCGTCTCAGGCGTCTCAGGCGGGGGTGTGCGCGCGGAAGACGATCCGCCGGTAGGACCAGAACCGGAACAGCGTGCCGAGCACCATGCCCACGCCGAGCGACGAGATGTTGTCCGCGAGCCGGGTCTGGAAGACCGCCGGCCAGACGGCGCCGAGCCCGTAGTGGCTCAGCCACAGGCAGGACAGCCCGATCCCGAGCCCGACCCCGTTGAACAGGAAGTACAGCGAGTACTCGCGGCCCAGGCCGGAGCGGGGGCGGTGGCGCCAGGTCCAGAACCGGTTGCCCACGAACGCCACGGATGCCGAGATCACCGTTGAAACGGTCTTGGCCGGCAGCGGCCCGATCGGGCTCAGCAGCAGGTTGAACACGCTGAAGTCGACCATGAACGCGATAGCGCCGACGACGCCGAACTTCCCCACCTCATGGATCAGGTGTTCGAACCGCTTGATCCAGCGGCGCAGCAGGCCGGATGGTGCCGGCTCGGTCTCCGGCTCCGCAGTGGCCAGGGCCGACGCCAGGTCGAACCCCGGACCGTCGAGCTCGCGGCTATCGAGCTCGTGGCTATCGCGCTCGTGCCCGTCGAGGTCGTGCCCGTCGAGGTCGTGCCCGTCGAGCTCGCGGCTGCCGGGGTGGGCGCCGTCGAACCGCCGACCGTTGATCTCCCCGCCCTCGTGGTTGAGTTGCGCTGGCGCGGATCGGCTCGGCGTCTGCCGTTGCGGTGCTGGCACGACGCGAGCGTACGGCAGATGTGGGTGACCCGGCATGCTAGCTGTGCTGATCTGGACAGTTGACGGGCCCGGCGCGGCCGATCGCCGTCCCGGCCCGGCCGGGTCGCCGGCCCGGACCGATCGGGGCGCCGTCGAGGCGATTTGCGCAAACATGCGCGTCGCGCGCGCATAACGCGCTCAAACGCTCTGGTCTGCCCGATTGTCGCGTACCTTGTGCAGATTTTCACAAGGCGGGGCGATGCCCTAGCGCGTCCGCCGGTTTACGCTGGGGCCAACTTCCGAGCCCTTCCGCGGTGAACCCCCACAGCGCCGCTGATGTCGGCTATCGGACAATCGAGTCAGTGCCACCGAAAGCAGTGCCCACCGAAAGCAGTGCCCACCGAAGGCCACGTAGGCCCGCCGCAAGGAGAAGAGGCTCATGAGTGCTCCGGCGACCGTTGCGGGACTTGATCAGGCTCCGACCAGCCACGCCCGGCTGCTCGGCTGGGTTCGGGAGGTAGCGGAGCTGACCACACCGGACCGGGTGCACTGGTGCGACGGTTCGGACAGCGAATGGCGGCACCTGACCGAGGAGCTCGTGGCCGCGGGCACGCTGGTCCCGCTCGACCCCGAGCGCAAGCCCAACTCGTTCTGGGCGCGTACCGACCCGTCAGACGTCGCGCGCGTCGAGGAACGCACGTTCATCTGCTCGCTCAACGAAAGCGACGCAGGCCCGACGAACAACTGGATGGCGCCCGCCGAGATGCGGCGGATCATGACCGAGCTGTACCGCGGGTGCATGCGCGGCCGGACCATGTACGTCATCCCGTTCTGCATGGGCCCGCTGACCGCCGAGAGCCCGATGTTCGGCGTCGAGGTCACCGACAGCCCGTACGTCGCCGCCTCCATGAAGATCATGACCCGGATGGGTACGGCGGCGCTGGAACGCATGGGCGACAACGCTGACTTCGTGCCCTGCCTGCATTCGGTCGGCGCGCCGCTCGAGCCCGGCCAGGAAGACGTCCCCTGGCCATGCAACCAGACCAAGTACATCTCGCACTTCCCGGAGAGCAGGGAGATCTGGAGCTTCGGGTCCGGGTACGGCGGGAACTCGTTGCTGGGCAAGAAGTGCTACTCGTTGCGGATCGCCAGCGTCATGGCGCGCGACGAAGGCTGGCTCGCCGAGCACATGCTGATCCTCAAGCTCACCAGCCCGCAGCAGAAGGTCTACTACATCACCGCCGCCTTCCCGTCGGCGTGCGGCAAGACCAACCTGGCGATGCTCGAGCCCACGGTCCCGGGCTGGAAGGTCGAGACGCTGGGCGACGACATCGCCTGGATGCGGTTCGGCGCCGACGGTCGCCTCTACGCGGTCAACCCGGAGTACGGCCTGTTCGGCGTCGCCCCGGGCACGGACTGGACGACCAACCCCAACGCGATGCGCACCCTGGAGCGCGGCAACTCGGTCTTCACCAACGTCGCCCTGACCGACGACGGCGACATCTGGTGGGAGGGGATGGGCACGCCGCCCGCCCACCTCACCGACTGGCGTGGCGGGAGCTGGACGCCGGACTCCGGTCGGCCGTCCAGCCATCCGAACTCCCGCTTCTGCACGCCGATCAAGCAATGCCCGATCCTCGCTGAGGAGTACGAGGACCCGGCCGGCGTACCGATCTCGGCCATCCTGTTCGGCGGTCGCCGCAAGACCACCGTGCCGCTGGTGACCGAGGCGCGGGACTGGGCGCACGGCGTGTACCTGGGCTCCACCCTGTCGTCGGAGACCACCGCCGCGGCGGTCGGCGAGGTCGGTGTCGTACGGCGCGACCCGATGGCGATGCTGCCGTTCATCGGGTACCACGCCGGGGACTACCTCCGGCACTGGATCGAGATGGGCAAGGGCACCGGCGACGGGGCCGGCGACACCAAGCTGCCCCGCGTGTTCTACGTGAACTGGTTCCGCCGCGGCGACGACGGCCGGTTCCTGTGGCCCGGCTTCGGCGAGAACTCGCGCGTTCTCAAGTGGGTCATCGAACGGCTGGAGGGCACCGCGGAGGCCGTGGAGACGCCGATCGGACGGGTACCGACGCCGGAAGCGCTGGACACCGAGGGCCTGAGCATCTCCGAGGAGGACCTGGCCACCGTCCTGCGGGTCGATCCGGAGGAGTGGCGGGCAGAGGTCCCGCTGATCGTCGCGTGGTTCGAGCGGTTCGGCGACAAGCTGCCCGGCGTGCTCTGGGCCGAGCTCGACGCGCTGCGCGCCCGGCTCGGGATGGAATGACGACTCAAGTTCGGTGAACCTGGCCGAGCCTGACTAGGCTGCCTGGGGTGAGGCTCCGCGATCTCGTCTACTCCGTGTACGAACGTCGGCTCGCCAGGCGGCTGGTCGGCAAACCGCACCCGCACCACGTCGGGGTGATCGTCGACGGCAACCGCCGCTGGGCGAAGGAGATGGGCTACGTCGACCCCAACGACGGGCACCGGGTCGGCGCGGAGAAGATCGAAGAGCTGCTGCGATGGTGCGACGAGGCCGGCGTGGCGATCGTCACGCTCTGGCTGCTGTCGACCGACAACCTCAGCCGGCCGGCCCGCGAGCTGGACCCGTTGCTGCACATCATCGACAGCCTGGCCGAGGATCTGGCCGCCGAGGGCAAGCCGTGGCGCCTGCGGATGGCCGGCGCGCTCGATCTGCTGCCCTCGGCCACGGCGGCCACGCTCAAGGCGGTCGAGGAGCGCACGGCCGACCGGACCGGTGTCCAGGTGAACATGGCGGTGGGGTACGGCGGCCGGCGCGAGATCGCCGACGCGGTGCGCTCCCTGCTGCACGAGCACGCCCGCGCCGGTACCTCCATCGAGGAGCTCGCCGAGTTCCTCGACGTCGACCACATCGCCGAGCATCTGTACACCAAGGGCCAGCCCGATCCAGACCTGGTCATCCGGACCAGCGGCGAGCAGCGCCTGTCCGGGTTCCTCCTGTGGCAGAGCGCCCATTCGGAGTTCTACTTCTGCGACGTCAACTGGCCGGGCTTCCGCCGGGTCGACTTCCTGCGGGCACTGCGCTCGTACGCCAGCCGCCAGCGGCGCTACGGAGCCTGACCGTCCGCACCGCGCCGGCGCGGCTGCACTGGCCGAACTGGCACGCTGCCGTTAGCGTCTTTCATGTGGCATGGGGTCTTCCCAGGTCACCGGAGGCCCGGATCGCGGAGTACGCCCGTGACAGCTCGCCGCAGTAGTACCCGCAGCGCCAGCTCCCGCACCACCGCCTCCCCGACCGGCCGTTCCGGCGCCAAGCCGTCGACCAGCCGGTCGAAGGCTTCCTCGCCCCGGCAAACGCCGGAGCCCGCTCCGGAGCCCACCCCACCGCCCCCGGTGGCGGGCCTGCGCACATTCGTTATCGACACCTCGGTCCTGCTCTCCGACCCGGGAGCGCTCCTGCGCTTCGCCGAGCATGAGGTGGTCCTCCCGCTCGTGGTCATCTCCGAGCTGGAGGGCAAGCGCAACCATCCGGAGCTGGGCTGGTTTGCCCGCCGGTCGCTGCGCTTCCTGGACGAGCTGCGCATCAAGCACGGCCGGCTCGACGAGGCGCTGCCCGTCACCGACCTCGGCGGCACGCTGCGGGTCGAGCTCAACCATGCCGACCCCAACGTCCTGCCGCACGGCTTCCGGGCCGACACCAACGACGCCAGGATCCTGTCGGTGGCCCTGGGTCTCGCCGCCGAGGGGCGCGACGTCACGCTGGTGACCAAGGACATGCCGATGCGGGTCAAGGCAGCGGCGGTGGGCATCGACGCCGACGAGTACCACCAGGGGCCCGCCGGCGACCCGACCTGGACCGGGATGGCCGAGGTCGGGGTCAGCGCCGAAGAGGTCGGCCAGCTCTACGGTGGCGCGGCGCTTGACCTGGAGCCGGCACGCGAGCTGCCCTGCCACACCGGGCTGGTGCTGCAGTCGGCGAACGGCTCGGCGCTGGGCCGCGTCGGGGTCGACAGGGCGGTGCGGCTGGTTCGCGGTGACCGCGAGGCGTTCGGGATCCGCGGCCGTTCGGCCGAGCAGCGCATCGCGCTGGACCTGCTGCTCGACGAGTCGATCGGCATCGTGTCGCTGGGCGGCCGGGCCGGCACCGGCAAGTCGGCGCTGGCCCTGTGCGCCGGCCTGGAGCTGGTCATGGAACGGCGTAAGCACAAGAAGGTCATCGTCTTCCGCCCGCTCTACGCGGTCGGCGGCCAGGAGCTGGGGTACCTGCCCGGCTCGGAGTCGGAGAAGATGGCGCCCTGGGCGCAGGCCGTCTTCGACACCCTCGGTGCCGTGGTGCACGACAACGTGCTGGAGGAGGTCGCCGGCCGCGGCATGCTGGAGGTCCTGCCGTTGACCCACATCCGCGGCCGCAGCCTGCACGACGCGTTCGTCATCGTCGACGAGGCGCAGTCGCTGGAGCGGGGCGTGCTGCTTACCGTGCTGTCGCGCATCGGCACCGGCTCGCGGGTGGTGCTCACCCACGACGTGGCGCAGCGGGACAACCTGCGGGTGGGGCGGCACGACGGCGTGGCCGCCGTCATCGAGGTGCTCAAGGGGCATCCGCTGTTCGCGCACGTGACCCTGACCCGGTCGGAACGGTCACCGATCGCCGAGGTCGTCACCGACCTCCTGGAGGACATCCCGTTCGTCCGGTAAGGCGCTGTTTTACGGCGTGAGCCATCTCACAAGTGGACGTGAGCGGTTCTCATCACTCGGCGTACTGCGCCAGGGTGGTCGCCGAGTGCCCAGAGCCGACCATTGGCCGGCGGCACTTACGGTGATCGCGATCACCGTGTCCTTGCCCCCGGCGAAGGGACCGGTTTGTGAGTCGGCTGGCGAAGCGGGCCGCTGGTTTTCGGGCACTCTCCGTCTCCCTGCTCCTCCTAGGCGTCGCTGGCGGCGCTCTGCTGCGTACTGATCGGATCGACCAGCTTCGCCGGTCGGAGGCCGCGGCGGCCACGCGGGCCGCCGCCGAGAGCCGTTACCGGGCCGACCAGGAGGCCGCCCAGGAGCAGGCGGCGCGTGACGACGCCCAACACAAGGCCGACGACGCCGCTGCGGCGGCCGCGGCGCAGGCCCGGTCCGCCGACAGCGCCTCGCGCGGCACGTCCACCAGCCGCTCGAACAACCGGGGGTACGGGCCGATTCCGGCCTCCTGCAAGGAGTTCATCGGCAACCAGGCGATCGGCTGCGCGATCCTGCCCGAGTTCGGCTTCGGCCTGGACCAGATGCCTTGCCTGGTGCCGCTGTGGAACAAGGAAAGCCACTGGAACGAGAAGGCGCGAAACGCCTCGACCGGCGCCTACGGCATCGCGCAGGCGTTGCCGGCGAGCCGGATGTCGGCGTACGGGTCGGACTACCTCACCAACCCGGCCACCCAGATCAGGTGGGGGCTGAGCTACATCAAGGGCCGGTACAAGGACCCCTGCGGTGCGTGGGGCTTCTGGCAGGCGCACCACTGGTACTAGGCACTAGTGGTCACGACCTGCTACCAACGAGAGCGTGACCCTGCTGCCGACTGTCGAGCTGTCCCGTACCGACGATCGTGACCGCTTCGGCACTGACGCGTTCTATGTGTCGATCGGTCGCTCGTTCGTGGCGATGTGCACCGTCGTCCCCGTCCTCTTCCTGATCGAGCTGCTCGACCAGCTCACCGGCCATGAGCTGGACGGGCTCGGCGGCATCCAGCCGCGGGCCATCTCGGGAATGGACGGCGTGTTCCTCGCGCCGTTCCTGCACGCGAGCTTCCAGCACGTGCTGGCCAACAGCATTCCGCTGATCCTGCTGGGCACGTTCGTGCTGGCTGCCGGTACCCAGCGGTTTGTCTGGTCCACCATCTTGATCGCGCTGGTGAGCGGCCTGGGAGTGTGGTTCGTCGGTAACCCGCGCACGGTCGTGATCGGAGCCAGCGGGATCGTCTTCGGCTACCTCGGGGTGCTGCTGGCCCGGGGCGTGGTCGAGCGAAGCTGGTGGAACATCGCCGTCGGCGTGCTTATCGGCCTGCTCTACGGTTGGCAGCTCATCGGCGTACTGCCGACCAGGGAACGGGTGTCCTGGCAGGCGCACTTGTTCGGGTTCGTCGGCGGCGTGGCAGCGGCGATCATCTTCCGCCGGCGACGGCCCCGGCCCGTGGCCAGGATCACCACGGCGGACAACGGGCCGCCGACCCTGACCCTACCGACCGAGCCACTGTCTCCGAGCTGAAGCTGACCCTGTCTCCGGGCTGAAGCTGCCTCCAGGCTGAGGGGGCGAGTTGCTGGCGATCGGTGGCTGCCCGTACCGTTTGGGCGAGGAATGGGGGCTGTGTCAGCGGAACGAGGAGCGTGCATGCGCGAGGTCGACGTCGCGATCGTGGGGGCCGGTCCGACGGGACTGTTCGCCGCCTACTACGCAGGGTTCCGCGGGCTGTCCGTCACGCTCATCGACGCGCTGCCCGAGCCGGGCGGCCAGGTCACCGCGATGTACCCGGAGAAGCTCATCTTCGATGTTGCCGGCTTCCCGGCGATCAAGGGCCGGGACCTGGTGGCCAACCTGGTCGAGCAGGCCGCGCAGTTCTCTCCGGAGTACCGGTTGGGCATCCGAGCCGACAAGCTGTCGTACGCCGACGACGACCGGCCGGTGCTCACCCTGTCCGACGGCGACGAGCTGCTGTGCGGCTCCATCCTCATCACCGGCGGCATGGGCAGCTTCACCTCGCGACCGCTACCCGCCGCCGACGGCTTCACCGGCGCCGGCCTGGTCTACTTCGTGCCGCAGCTGGACGACCTGGCCGGGCACGACGTGGTGATCGTGGGTGGCGGCGACTCGGCCTTCGACTGGGCGTACGCGCTGTCGCCGCTGGCCAAGTCGGTGACGCTGGTGCACCGGCGGGACAAGTTCCGGGCCCACGCCGCCACGGTCGCCAAGGTGCAGGCGATGCCCGTCAGCATCATCGTCAACGCCGAGGTCAACCAGATTCTGGGGATCGAGCGGGTGGAGGGCGTACAGGTCACCGTGAAGGGCGGGCAGCCGCAGACGCTGCCGGCCGACACGGTGGTCGCGGCGCTGGGCTTCACGGCCGACCTGGGTCCGCTCGCCGAGTGGGGGCTCGCCCTGGACAAGCGGCACATCCTGGTCGACACCAGGATGGCCACGAACCTGCCGCGGGTGTTCGCGGCCGGTGACATCAGCGAGTACCCGGGAAAGGTGCGGCTGATCGCGGTCGGCTTCGGTGAGGCGGCCACGGCCGTGAACAACGCGGCGGTGGTCATGGACCCGTCCGCGCACCTGTTCCCTGGGCACTCCTCCGACGCGGGCTGAGCGCCCGGCGCATCACCAGCCGCCGCGGAGACGGGCGGCTCGTCGGCTGGAACCCGCACGCGGCGAACACGTCCTCGGTGCCGACGTACGCCTCGGCGCTCGGGTGCCGCCCGCCGGCCGCCAGCGGCAGGCCCTCGACGGCTGTCGCGCCGTGCTCGGCCGCGAGGTCCACGGCGGCTCGCAGCAGCGCTCGGGTCACTCCGGTCCGCCGGGCGTCGCGGCGCACGAAGAAGCAGGGTACGACCCAGACCGTGGCGTCCTCGGCGACCTCGCGCCCCTTCATAAGCGGCGAGCGTAGGATCCGGCCGTACCTGGCACGCGGGCCGGCCGCGCACCAGCCGACTGGTTCGCCCTGCCGGTACGCCAGCAAGCCCATCGGCTCCAGCGTGGCGGCCGCGAGCTCGGCGAAGCGGGCCCGGTTGGTCGCGCCCCAGCCGGCCCCGAACTCCTTGCCCGACAACAGGAAGAACATGCACCAGCACCCGCTCAGCACGCCGCTGGAGTCGAACAGCCGGGTCAAGTCGGTGAGGTCGTCGCCGGTCACCGGACGGATCTCCATGCCGGTACCGTAGTCTCGGCCTTGTAACCAGTCAAACGTCATAGCCGGTGTCTGGAGGGCTCGTGGGGTCGGACGTTCCCGAGTCGCTGTCGCTCACCGAGTCGTTCCTGAACTCCGTCGACGTGGAGAGCGCCCAGGACGACCTGGACAGCCTGCCCCGGTTCAAGCGCTGGCTCGTGGCGCACGGTCGTGAGCCGGCCGCCCGCCGGGCCACCGCCGCCGACCTGGCGCTGGCCCGGCAGCTCCGCGACGTGCTACGCGAGCAGCTGCTGGCCCACCATGACGGCACGGCGGTCGAAGCCCGGCGCCTGGACAGGCTCGCCGCGCGGATCGGGCTCGCCGCACGGTTCGAGGCCGACGGCACGGTGCGGCTCGTGCCGGCCGAGCCCGGCGTACGCGGGGTGCTCGGCGAGGTGCTCGTCGCGGTGGTACGGGCGGAGCACGACGGCTCGTGGCGGCGCCTGAAGATCTGCTCCAGCGACGCGTGTCGCTACGTCTACTACGACCGGTCCAAGAACGGGTCCCGCCGCTGGTGCTCGATGGAGGTCTGTGGCAACCGCCAGAAGACCCGGCTGT
>WNGF01005168.1_pt1 | contig 16808 bp, 14 predicted proteins | sample 5400641 | NCBI WGS metagenome assembly WNGF01 (sample SAMN13153371, study PRJNA577476) | soil metagenome | isolation source: 80 cm soil or saprolite under grassland replicate 2 | place: USA:California | collected 2016-06-15
CGGCGCGACGCCGGTCGCCTCGCTCGTGGCCGAGGATACCCAGCCGCCGCCCGTCTCGATCGCTCCGTCCGACCTCGTGGCACTGCCCTACTCGAGCGGCACCACCGGCTTCCCCAAGGGCGTCATGCTCAGCCACCGCAACCTCGTGGCCAACCTGCTCCAGACGGGCGCCGGACAGGACATTCGTGAGGACGAGACGCTCATCGCGGTCCTGCCCTTCTTTCATATCTACGGCATGACGGTAATCCTCAACCTCGGGCTGAGGCGTGGCGCGACGATCGTCACGATGCCGAAGTTCGAGCTCGAGCCGTTCCTGCAGGTCATGGCCCAGCGTCGGGTCACGCGCGCCTTCCTCGTGCCGCCCATCGTCCTGGCTCTCGCCAAGCAGCCTGCCGTGGACGGTTACGACCTGTCGGCGTTGCGGCTCATCTTGTCGGGCGCGGCGCCGCTCGACGCGAGCCTGGCCAACGCCTGCGCTGCCCGGCTCGGCTGCATGGTGATGCAGGGTTATGGCCTGACCGAGACGAGCCCGGTGGTGGTCATCACCTCTGACCGCCCGGGCATGGCCCGACCGGGCTCCATCGGAACGCTTGCTCCCAACACCGAGGCCAGGATCGTCGACGTCACGACCTCCGAGGAGCTGGGCACGGGTGAAGACGGCGAGATCTGCTTCCGTGGCCCTCAGGTGATGCAGGGCTATCTCGGCAACCCGGAGGCGACCGCGCAGACGATCGATGCCGCGGGCTGGCTGCACACCGGCGACATCGGCCACGTCGACGCCGACGGCTATTTCTTCATCGTCGACCGGCTCAAGGAGCTCATCAAGTTCAAGGGCTACCAGGTGCCGCCGGCCGAGCTCGAGGCGCTCCTGCTGCGCCACCCCGCCGTGGCCGATGCCGCCGTCATTCCCATCCCGGACGAGGAGGCCGGCGAGATCCCCAAGGCGTTCGTGGTGCTCGCCGATGCGGGGTTCGACGCCGACGAGCTCATGCCGTACGTGGCCGAGCACGTGGCGCCGTACAAGCGCATCCGCCGAGTGGAGGTCATCGACGCGATCCCCAAGTCGGCATCCGGCAAGATCCTGCGGCGGGTCCTCGTGGAGCGAGAGCGTGCCCTGGCGATGGCCCAGCGCGCCTAGTCTCGGCGGAGTCCTTGGCTCCTACCCGCGGCGAGCGGGCCTAGCCGAACCAGCTTCCGACCGGCAGGTCGACGGGGAAGCTGTCCGATTCGGTGGCGCCGGCGGCCGGGATCGGTTCGGCGAACGTGCCGATCTCATCGACGATCTCCATGTCGCGCTCCGGTTCGCGGGCGTCATAGATGTCCACGCCGGCACGTGGCTCAAAGATCGCGGGCCGAATCGGATCGTCGGCGGGCGCGTAGGGGAACGTCAATTGCGAGGCCATCGGACTCCTCCTGCGCTCGCGTGCGCATGCGGTGCTCGGATCGTAGACACGCGTCTGCGATCGCGCATGACCCGGATGGGCCGAAAGCGGATGCCCTTTCGTCCCACGGCCCGGCCGACCGGTGGACGAAAACGGAATGCGCCTGGAGTCCGACGCACGAGCCACAAAGAACGGAGCGGTTCCCGAGGGAACCGCTCCGGTGCTGTCCCGGTGAAGGTGCGATCCGCCGAAGCGGGACGCCTTCTGCCATCGCCCCAAGGGCATCTATCACGTCGGCTGCACCGACTACCCTGACCCTACCTACCCATGACCTTGGTGCTGGGGCAGCTGGCCGCTCTCGCAGCGCATATAACTGTACCGCTCCGGTGCGAGAAAGCCAAGGGTTTTGTTCAAACTTCCGGTGTAAATTCCTTAACCTTCCCTCTGGCCGGCGAGCGCGCCCGCCAGGCCGCTGTTTCAGCTGTCGTGGACGGTCACCGAGGTCATCGCCACCGGCTCCTTGGGCAGGTCGCGGCCGTCGCGTGGCGCCGACACGATCCGATCGACGATGTCCATGCCCTTCGTCACCAGCCCGAACAACGTGTAGTTCTTGGGCAGCCTGCCGGTCAGGTCGTCCGTGCAGATGAAGAACTGGCTTCCGTTCGTGTTGGGCCCGGCGTTGGCCATTGCGAGCGCGCCCCGGACGTAATCGCCCTTCACCGGCTCATCCTCGAACTTGTATCCCGGGCCGCCTGTTCCGACCTTGCTTCGATCGAGCTTCGGCTTCTTGCCGTACTGCCCGTCTCCGCCCTGGATGACGAAGCCCGGGACCACGCGGTGGAAGACGACATCGTCGTAGAAGCCCTTGCCGGCCAGGTCCACGAAGTTGGCGACGGCCTTTGGCGCTGACTGGTCATACAGGTCGATCTCGATGGGGCCGAGCTCGGTGGCGATCGTGGCGCGGGTCATGGGCATCTCTCCTTCGGGCTGTGGATGTGCTCGAGCTACGGGGTGTTGACGGCGACCTTGGTCATGGGCACGGGATCGAGCGCGGCGTTATTGGGCTCGCCGCTGTTGGGCATGGCCGCGATCGCGTCCACCAAGTCCATCCCGGACGTCACGTGGCCCATGATCGCGTAGGTATTGGCGGATTCGAGCGCCGGGCGGGCCGTGTCGGCGAGGACGATGAAAAACTGGGAGCCTTCCGAATGCGGCTGGGGGGTGCGGGCCATTGCCACGACGCCGCGACCGTATGGAGCCGTGATCGGATCGTCGTCGATCGTGTAGCCCGGACCACCCTGGCCCACCCGATTCCGGTCGAGCGCGGTGCTCTTGCCGAACTGCCCGTCGCCGCCTTGGATGACGAAGTCGGGGACGAGCCGGTGGAATACGACGCCGTCGTAGTAGCCGCACCTGGCCAGTGCGAGGAAGTTGCCCACGGCGGCCGGCGCCAGGTCCGCCTCCAGCTTCATGACGATCGTGCCCCTGGGCGTCTCCACGGTCACCGTCGCCACCGATCCGGCGGTCGCGTGCGCAGGCGCCGAACCGGGACAGGCCGATCCCGACGGGGACGACTGAGTCGCCCCACTCGAAACGGCTCCGGACGGAGCGGACGAGGCGGATTGCGAGCACGCGCTCGTGACCACGCCCACGCTCGCGAGCGCGATCAGCCAAACCGGCATTGAATGACGACCGAATGTCATGCGGCGGCCTCCAGGGCGGCGGGGTAATCGATGGCTCCGGACAGGAGGGCTTCCCCGAGGATGAGTCCGGTGATCCCCGCCTGACGGAGCCGACGGATGCCGTCGAGGTCGGACACCCCGCCGGCGACGAGCAGGTCCAGGTCGTGCTGTCGGCCTAGGCTGGCCAGATGCTCGGCGCCGGCCGCAGCACCGGCGTGCGACAGAACGACCCGTCGCACGCCCCGATGGGCGAGCTCGCCGAGGAGGCCATCGATTGTGGGCGCAACGGGCCGCCGCCACGGAAACGCCGCAAACCGCTCCGGCCGGGGATCGAGACCAACCGCCAGCCAGTCGCCCGCGACGTCGAGACACTCGCGCAGGCGGTCCGGATCGTCCACGACGTTCATCGCGAGGACCACTCGAGTGGCTCCGGCGGCGAACGCCAGCCGGACATGGTCTGCCGCCTCCAGGCCGCCGGCGATCTGGATCGGCACCGCGACGGTCGCCGCGATCCGTCCGACCGCCTCGAGGTTGGCCGGCGCACCAGCCCGTGCGCCGTCCATGTCGACGAGGTGGACGATCCGGGCGCCGAGCCCGACGAACTGCGCCACGATCCGCTCGGGCCGGTCGGTGGGGGCGCCCACGCCGGCGGCAACGCCCGGCCAGTAGACGACTCGCGATCGCCCGCCGGCCAGATCGATCGAGGGGATCACGTCCATGCCGCTCAGGGCTGCCCCGGCGCCTGGCCCTCGCCGGCCAGCAGCCGGCGATGGAAGCTGATCGGCAGGCTGCCGTTGGCGAGAAGCGCGTCGTGGAACGCCCCCAGGCTGAACGCGCCGCCCAGCCGGCGCTGCTCGTCGGCCCGGAGCTGGAGCAGGAGCACCTTGCCCAGCAGGTATGAGAGCTGGTAGGTGGGGGTGTAGGTGTAGCGATGGACCTCGGCGCGGGCGTTCGGCTCCTCGAAGCTCGTCTGCTCCACGAGCCAGCGGACCGCCTCGTCGACCCCGATCTCGCCCCGGTGCATGCGCACGTCGAGCACGATCCGGCAGGCCCGCCAGATGACGTCCGTGTACATGCTCAGCCGGAACTTCGGTTCCACGTCGAAGCCCTGCTCGCGCATCATCTGTTCGGAATACATGCCCCAGCCCTCGACGAACTCGGGGGCCTCCGTGGTCAGCCGGGTGAGCGAGGGGTGCCGTGCCGCCACCGACAGCTGCAGATGGTGACCGGGGTAGGCCTCGTGAATGCTCGTGTTGCTGATCGAGCTGTAGTTGTGCTCGAGCATGGCCCCGGCCGCGTCGCCCACCGACGGCGTGACGACATAGATGCCGGTCGGATCACGGTCGAACTTTGGCGGGTCGAAGTAGGCCGCGAAGGGGATGATGTTGCGCAGGTAGTCGGGCGTCGCGATCACCGAGATCCGCTCGTCCGGTGGGACGCTCACGATCCCGCGATCGATGAGGTGCTGGCGGGCCCGGACCATGGCCTCGCGGTACGCCTCGAGCGCCTGCTCAAAGGTGGCCGGGTGGTCGGCCTTGACCCGCTCGACCACGGCCGCCTCCTCGGCCGTGGGATCGATCTCCCGGGCGGCTGCGACTCGCGCCGCCTTCGCGTCGGCCAGCTGCTGCCAGCCGATCTCGAGGATCGCGTCGGCGTCCAGGCCGTCGAACCGGCGCAGCGCGACCGCTTCATCCAAGCGGTCGCGTCCGATGGCCCAATCGTCCACGCCAGCGGCCAGGCTTCCGCCGAGCCATTCGGCATACCCGGCCACGGCATCGCGGGCCAGCGCCAGGGCGCGCTCGAGGCGCCGCAGCTCCGGAGCCCCGAGGACGTCCCGTGCCGCCGCCTCGATGTCCCGGAACAGGACGGGGAGCTCGCCCGCGGTGTCGATCTCGAGCTGCTGCCAGAGCCGGACCTGGGGAACGACGGCCCGGGTGCGGCTGGCGCCCAGGAACGCCGGGACTTCCTCGAGCCTGCCGGCGATCGATTCCAGCCGCTCAGCCAGCGGGGCGAAATCGCGGGCAAACAAGAGGAAGAGCGCGTCGCCGACCGTGTCCATGGCCGTCGAGCGACGCTCCCAGATCCGGACGCTCTCCGCCTCGAACAGGGCGCGCCGGACATTGTGGGTCTCCAGGTCTCGCTCGAACCCGGCCGCTTCCGACAGGCCGGCGGGATCGAGAGCCTCCACCACAGCCAGATGTTCGCGGTCGGCGGCGATCTCCTGGAGGACCGCGTCGCGGCTGCCGTCGCCCAGGCGGCTGTCTTCGGTGTGTATGCCCGTGGCGGTCGCGACCACGGGGTTGTCCCGGACCAGCCGCCGGAAGCGCGTCTCGACGAGGTCGTACAGCCGATCGTCCAGCGGCCCGGCGTTGGCAGCGCGGGCCGGCCGGGTGAGGGCGACCTCGGAGAGGCTCGACTCGGTCACGGTTCCTCCTGGGCCCGGCCAAGGCCGGGCGGGTCGGTGGCCGTCGCTCCCTCAGGCCGGCCCTGCGGCGACGGGGGACACACCAGACGATCGAGTGAAAGCGTTGTGGGCCAATGCGGCACGCACGGCGCCGACAGTCGTGTCGATGTCGGCGGCCGAGATCCCGTGGTGGGTGGCCGCGCGGATCTGTCCATGGGGATATTCCACCATCAGGACGCCGCGTGCACGGAGGGCAGCCAGGAAGGCCGCGCGGTCGCCGCGAACCTTGAACACGACGAAGTTCGTCCGGACGCGACCGGGGTCCAGCGGCCCCGGCTGGGGCTGGGCGATGTCACCCGCGGAGACGATGCCGTCCAGGCCGCTCAAGCCTTCGGCCAGCCGCCGGGCGTTGGCGTGGTCCTCGGCCAGCCGCTCGATCATGCCCCCCGGGCCATCGCGGAGGGCGATCAGGCCGGCGGCGGCCAGGATCCCGACCTGGCGCATGCCGCCGCCGACGAGCTTTCGCGCCCGGCGGGCCCGCCAGATGAAGTCGCGACTGCCCACGACCAGGGAGCCGACCGGGCAGGCGAGGCCCTTGGACAGGCAGAAGGAGATACTGTCGGCCGGTCCCGAGAGCTCGGTCGGGCTCACGCCAAGGGCCACGACCGCGTTCCAGAACCGTGCCCCATCGACGTGGACGGGAACGCCGCGGTCGTGCGCGATGGCGGCGACCGCCCGCGTGTATTCCGGAGTCAGCGGCTGGCCCATCGAGTGAGCGTGGGTGTTCTCGATGGCGACGAGACCGGTGATCGGCTCGTGGACGTCGGCCGGATCGCGGAATGCGCTCGCGATCGCCGCCGGATCCATCGTCCCATCCGCTCGCTCGGCGATGACCCGCACGCTCGCTCCGACCACGACCGCGTATGACGCGGCCTCGTCCATGACGATGTGGCTGGAGGCCGCGGCGATCGTCTCCTGGCCGCGGGCCAGATGGGCCATCTGGGCGACGAGATTGGCCATCGCTCCGCTGGCGACGAAGAGTCCCGCCTCCTTGCCCAGGAGCTCGGCGGCCCGGTCCTGAAGGGCATGCACGGTCGGGTCCTCATCCCAGACGTCGTCGCCGACATCGGCTGCCGCCATCGCCCGGCGCATCTCGTCGGTGGGCTTGGTGACGGTGTCCGACCGGAGGTCGATGAGCTCCATCGGCCGAGTATAGGAGAGGTCTCGGCGCCCGGGCCGTGACCGCGACCCGGGCGGGCTCCTGGGGCCGGAACCGAGACCGGGCGCGCGGTGTACCAGCAGCATGAGCGAGGACATGGGAGTGGACCGGCCGAGCCGCCGCGCGGCCGAATCCCCGGCGGGAGGCGACGAGACCGGACCGATCATCGTGGCGGTTCCGCATCCCGATCCCGGCTGGGCCCGGCGACTGGCTCGTGCCGCGCTCCTGGCCCTCGCCAGCACGGTTCTCCTCGCCCTCGCCGCGACTCAGTTGCTGACGCCCGCGAAACGGGCTCCGGAGAGCGGGAACGGGGTGGGAGGCGGAGGCGATTCACCCCGGCCGGCGCCCACCCAGCGGGCCACGGCCGGGCCGCTGGTCGTCCGCCTGAACGGCTCCCCGGCCCCGTCCGAACAGCTGATCGTCCACAGCGGCGCCGCCCGCATCCTGGACCTGGCGACGGGCCGGATCGGGCCCGCCCTCACGGCGAATTGGGCCGACCGGCTCATGCAGCTCGGCGATGGCTCCTACCGATGCGTGTGCCTGGCGCGCTCGACGAGCCGCGGCCAGGAGCGCGTCGTCATCCACCTGCGCGACACGTCGGCTGACGGCACGATCGTGCGCGACATTCCCCTCCCGGCATACACCGGCCGGCCCGATCCCCATGTCTCGGGCGATCAGGGCGAGTCGGTCTCGATCACGACCGCCGTGGATCCGAGCAGTGGACTGCTGTTTCTCGGTCGGGCGACCCGGCAGGCGCCTCGATGGACGGTCGGCGTGGACGTCGTGGACCTCGCCGCCGGACGGGTCGTCCAGAGCCTTCCGCTGTGGACCGCGTCATCCCACGTGGAGGCCGACGGCTCCACGTTCGCTCGATATGCCTGGTCACCTCAGATGGTCGTCTCACCGGACGGGCGCCGCGTGCTCATTCAGGCATCCGTCATGTCGGTCGGCGAAATCGAGCGCACGGCCTACTGGTCGGCGCCGATCGCCGGGCTGGAGGTCGGGACGCCTCGCCGCCTGCGGGCCGGCAGGGACTCGCTCTCCGGCCCGGACTGCCGTGACACCTTCGCCTCGTTCGTCGACGGCCGGACGTTGTTCGCGCTCTGCATCAGCCCAAACGAGGCCGGGGTCATGTTCCTCCGTCGGGCCACGCTCGACGGCGACGCGCTGGGCGACATCGACCTCATGCGGACGTTCCCCGACACGCACATCGCGGGTCGCCTCATGGACAGGATCGGCGATGCCCTGTACCTGTGGGATCCGTTCAGCCTGACGATCGCTCGCGTGGACCTCCGGACCGGCGAGGTCACGAGCCGGGTCATCGATCGAGCCAGGCTCGCGTCCGGTGGGGCTGCCCATGCCGATCCAGTGGCAAGCCTTGGGCGAGCGTTGGGGCGCTGGATCGCTCCGACGGCGGCCGCCAAGGTCTGGCTCGAGCCCGCGATGGCCCTTTCGCCCGACCGTTCGCGCCTGTACCTCCTGGCGGTGAATACCAGGGACTTCACCGAAGTGGAGGGCGGCTCGGCCGGGGTGCTCGTCCTGGATACGGCGACTGTGGATGTGCTCGATCGCTGGCCACCCGCCGCCGACTTCGTGTCGATCGCGACGAGCGCCGATGGCCGATTCGTCTATGCCTCCGGGATGGCGTCCGTCGACTCCGCCGGCGCGCGCACGGATCAGCCGGCGTCGGTCACGGTCTACGATCGCGAGACCGGGCGCCAGGTCGCGTTCCTCGGTCAGCTCGGAGATGATTGGGTGATGTTCGAGCCGCCGCCTCGCTAGGATCGCCCGACCGGATCCGAATAGGGACAACGCCGGCCGCACCTGCTATCCTGCCGACTCGCCGCCCGCGGACCCGTGGTGTAGCGGCCCAACATGCCAGCCTGTCACGCTGGAGATCGCCGGTTCGAATCCGGTCGGGTCCGCCAGCATCGCCTCCACCTACGCCCCGTCCCCCGCCCGGACGGGGCGTTCCTTTGCGGCCGGCAGCCATAATCCGTTCGCGGTCAGCCTGTCGCGGCCGCTCAGCGGGAGACCACATGCCGGGGCGACCGACGCGCACCGTTCACCGGCCCAACCGCGTCGCCGTGCGCTGGCTGGTGGTTGCGTCACTCATGGCCGGATGCGCGCCGGTGCCCGCTGGCACGGCGGCCCCTCGTGTGTCCGCGACGGCCTCTGGCACCGCCGCGGCTGGCACCGCCGCGGCCGAAGCATTCCGGATCGTGGGTTATGTCGGTGACGTTGACGGGAACGCGGGCCAGGTTCAGTTCGACAAGCTGACACACGTCAACTACGCATTCCTCATTCCCAACGCCGACGGGTCCGTCGCCGAGCTCGCGAATCCGTGGAAGCTTGATGAACTGACGGCGCGCGCCCACGCCGCCGGTGTCAAGGTCCTGATCTCGGTCGGCGGCTGGGGCTGGGACGCCCAGTTCGAGGCGTTTGCCGCGGAACCCACCGCGCGAGCCGCCTTCGTTGGCCTGCTTCGTCGGTTCGTCCTGGACCATGGGATCGACGGCGTTGACGTCGACTGGGAGTACCCGGACCGTGGACCATCTGCCTCGAACTACCTGGCCCTGATGGGCGAGCTGCGCGCCGCGCTGCCCCGCCCGGCGCTCCTGACCGCGGCCGTCGTCGCAGCGGGAGCCACCGCGGAGGGGATCGTCCCCGAGGTCTTCCCGCTGGTCGATTTCATCAACGTGATGGCCTACGACGGACCCGGGCCCACCCATTCGCCGTACAGCTTCGCGGAGTCGTCACTCACCTTTTGGAGTGCGCGGGGCCTGCCGCGCGAGAAGACGGTCCTGGGCGTTCCGTTCTACAGCCGACCCGTGGAGGTCCCGTATCGCAAGCTCGTGGCGACCAGCGCCGAGGCGCCCAACGCGGATGCGCTGGACTACTTCGGCACGACCGTCAACTACAACGGCATCCCAACCATCAAGGCCAAGACCGAGCTTGCCATGCGCACGGCCTCCGGGATCATGGCCTGGTCCCTGGCGCAGGACACAACGGACTCGACGTCGCTGCTCGGGGCGATCGACCGGACGGTCAGGGCCGCCGGACGTCGGTGATCCTCAGGCGACCGCTGAGGCTTCCAGCCGATCCGACGGGCGGCGGACGATCGGCACGAGGGCGGCCAGCATGGACAGCGCCGTGAACCACAGGGTCGGCAGCGCGACGACGAGAGCCACCACGAGGAGTGGCTCACCCAGTCGCGGCCGCAGGCGACCGGCGATGACGGCCAGGGCGAGCCCGAGCCCGGCCCTGACCCAGTACGGCACGAGCAGGAACGACGAGGCGTCGGCAGGACCCCGCACGCGCAGCACCTCCGCGAACTGGGCCCAGGCATCGGGTGCCAGGACCACGCTGACCGCCAGCATGGCTGCCCCCGCGAGAGCGGTGATGGCCGCGTCCCGCCAGCGGCCGCGCGCCGCCAGGTAGACGATGCCCAGCCCTGGCGACAACTTGATCGCGGCGCCGACCGCGAACAGGATCGGCCAGCGCCGGATCGCCAGGACGACCAGCACCGCGAGGATCAGGTGCACGTTCCGGAACCACAGCTCCGTGGCGACCGGCAGGAACGCGATCAGCGCCAGGAACGGCAGCGGCCGGCTGCCGGCGAGCCACCACGCGCAGCCGAGAAGCAGCGCCAGCCAGGCCCAGCTGAAGGCTTCCGACGGGAGGATTGCGCTGATGGGCGCCACGAGTTGCGCCACGACCGGCGGATACCAATAGGCGAACGGCGTGTTCGCGCTCGCCGTCGGGTCGTACAGCGCTTGGCCGTGCAGGAGTCGCTGGCCCGCCAGCCAGTAGGCGTGCTCGTCGTTGGGCTGGGCCCAATGGCCAGTCGCGACGACCGCCAGGAGCAGCGCGCCAACCGTCGCCAGGACCACGAGCCCCAGCGGTGGCAACTGGCGCCGGCCGATCGGGATCGGCTCGGCGAAGAGCCGGCGGAGGACGACGACGGGAGTGGCGGCCCCGGAGATGGTCACGCTTCGCGGAGGGTACACGAGGCGCTGGACGGTACACGAGGGTCCAGGGCCCGGCCATGGCACAATCGGCCCACGTGAGGCGCCTCTCAACCCCCCGGTTCTTCCTCCTGCTCGCGGTTGCCGTCGTGCCGTTGCTGGCACTCGCCCTCTTCGCGGGCGGCCCGGCGGCAAACGTCGGCCTGGCCAGCCCACCTGGCGGACAGACGGTCCTGCCCACGACGGCGGCAATCGAGTCGAGCAGTCCGTCCGGCACCGCTGCCGGTTCACCCGCGCCGAGCCAGTCTGCGACACCGCTGCCCGTGGCGAACGTGCCCATCGTGCCGGTCGTCGACTTCCGCTCCACCGTCCGGAACGTGAATATCGATAGCGTCCGGGCCGTCCTCGCGGGCACGCATACCCGCTGGCGGAGCCTGGAGCTGGTTGCTGCGGATGCGGACGGAATCCTCGCCGCGCTCGGCGTGAAACGGCCGGCCGACCCGTCGCGACTCGCCCTGGCATCGTCGGTGAAGGTCCTTGAGCGCCATTTGGGGGCCGACAGCCGACGGCTCGGCTTTCTCCGCGCCTCCCAGGTCTCGCCCGCGGTCCGCGCCCTGAGCTGGACGGGGCGGTCGCTGTTCGGCGTGGATCGGGAGACGTCGAGCGCGGGCTGGAAGCTCGTCGCCCACCTGCCGGGTGACGCCCGACCGTTCGATCCGCGCGCGACGTGGACGCTCGTGGCGGGCGGGGATATCCTGCTCGACCGCGGTGTCTACAAGCAGACCACGATCCTGGGCAAGGTCGACTTCCCATTCGACGGGGGCACGGCCGAGATCACGGGCCGGCGATGCTGCTCATCGTTCGATTGGCCGATCCCGATCACCCGCCGGACCGGCGACCGGGGCGCCGTACGCGACCTCCTGTCCGGCGCCGATGTCGCCGTGGCGAACTTCGAGAACCCGGCCATCGACGCGTTTCGGTACCACACGGAGGGCACCGTCTTCTCGGCCGATCCGCGCCTCATCGCCGGACTGCGGAATGCCGGCATCGATGCCGTGTCGATCGCCAACAACCACATCGGTGACGCCGGCCGGGCGGGTGTGGTCCAGACCGTCGCCAACCTCGACAGGTACGGGATCAAGCACGCCGGAGCCGGCCGCAATGCCGCCGCGGCGCATCGGCCGGCGCTCATCAGCGTCCACGGGCTGACCGTGGCCATCCTGGGCTACGACACGATCGCCGGCGCGTACACCGCGGGCTCCAGCACACCCGGCAGCGCCCGGCTTACCGTCGCCGGAGCCAGGGCCGACATCGCCGCCGCACGCCGCGCCGGCGCGGACGTGGTCATCGTCTACCCGCATTGGGGCATCGAGTACCGGGCCACCCCGTTCACTGCTCAGCAGGCCCTTGCCCGCTCGATCCTCAACGCGGGCGCGGACATGGTCATCGGCAACCATGCCCACTGGGTCGGGGCGATGGAGGTCTACAAGGGCCGGCCCATCTGGTACGCGCTGGGCAACTTCGTGTTCGACCAGACCTGGTCCGAGCCCACCTCAGAGGGCTTGCTGCTGGAGCTCACCTTCACGGGGCGCCGCCTCGCCCAGGTGAGGCTCCACCCCACGATCATCCTGGACGGTGCGCAGCCGAACTTCCTGGATCCGGCCGGCGACGGCCGGGTGGTCCTCGGTCAGTTGTACGACGCCTCGAAGAAGCTGCTGCACTGGTAGTCGGGCCGCCGGGTGCGCGGACGCTCGGCCCCGAGGCGTCCCCTAGGACAGGCCGGCGAAGAGATCCGTCTCCGGCAATCGGACGTCCACGTCCCGCGACGCCCGCAGGATGAACGATTCGCTCGACCAGAACTCACGCCACCCGTCCAGGCCCATGACGACGAGCGGAAACTCCGCGCCGATCTGCGTCGCATGACGGTGGAGCGCGTCCCATTTCGCGTCGAGGAACGCCGACACGTCCACCCGGGTCGTGATCGCCTCGTCGGCGGCCATCGCCTGGGCCATCTGCTCCTCCAACGCCGCATGCTCCTCGGGGGTGGCATCGGCGGACGGCGCCCAGGGATTGGCTTCCCCTCGAGCCTCGAGCCGCTCGAACATCGTCCGCCACAAGGAGCCCGGGAACGCCGGCTCATACAGCTTGCGTGGCGCCCACGGCTCCACGCCGCCGTCTTCGGCGGCCGGGCCCGTGCCGGCCGACTCGGGCGTGAGCTGCTCCGGGTACCAGGCCGGATCACCCGCGCGGTCGAAGGCCGGCCGGGAGATCTCGTGGACCCGAACGTGATCGGGATGGTCGTAGCCCCTGGACTCGTCGTATGTGGTCATCACGTGCGGCCGATGGCGGCGAATGAACCAGACCAGGCGCCCGACCGCCTCGTCGAAGTCGGCGCGCGCGAACGATCTGGGGTCCACGTTGCCGACGCGACCCTTCATGTCCGAGTCGCGGTAGCCCAGGTTGTCCCATTCGGTCACCCCGAGCACGGCCATCGCCGCCTCCAGCTCGCCCATCCGGATCTCGCCGAGACGCCGGTGGTTGTCGGGGGTGTCCATGCCGGGCACGACGATCTCGCCCTGCTCGCCGCGGGTGGCGGTGATGAGCACGACGCGGTGGCCGTCGCGGACCGCCTTTGCCATGACACCGCCGGTGGTGATCGTCTCGTCGTCGGGATGCGCGTGGACCGTCATGAGGGTCAGCGGCAGGCCGGGATTCGGAGCGGAATCGTTCATGGGGCAATCCTATGACCGATGCGGCCGGGCCGGGCTCGCGGCACCATCATCCTGGCCGTTACCATCGCCGCGATGCCCGCCTCGCCCGACCGCTCACGCTCCGGCAATTCGACACCGCCGGGCCCGCTGGCCGGGATCCTCGTCACCGACTGCTCGACCGTCCTGGCCGGCCCGCTGTGCACGATGCTGCTGGCCGACCTGGGTGCGGACGTAGTCAAGGTGGAGCCGCCCCAGGGTGACGGGACGCGGGCCTGGGGACCTCCCTGGGTGGGTGCCGGCCGGTTGTCGCCGGACGACCCCGGAGTGGCGGCCTACTACCTCGCCGTCAACCGCAACAAGCGCAGCATCCGGCTCGACCTGCGGGCCAGGGACGGACGAGCAGTGCTCCGCCGCCTGGTCGAGCGGGCGGATGTGCTGGTGGAGAACTTCCGGCGGGGGACGCCTGCCCGCCTGGGGATTGATGACACCGCACTGGAGCGCCTGAACCCGCGGCTCATCCACCTGGCGATCAGCGGCTACGGCCCGCAGGGCCCGAGCGCCGATCGACCCGGCTACGACTTCGTCCTCCAGGCGGAGGCCGGTCTCATGTCGATCACGGGCTTCCCCGACGAGGAGGGTGGTCATCCGACCAAGGTGGGCGTCGCAATCGCCGACGTCGTGACGGGCCTGTACGGTGCGATCTCGGTCCTGGCCGGGCTGGCCGGCCGGGAACGGCACATGAGCGAGCCAGGTGGCCAGCGGATCGACGTGTCCATCCTGGAGTCCACCCTGGCCGCTCTCGTCAATCAGGCCCAGAACGCGTTTGCGACCGGCGCCGCTCCGATCCGACGCGGCAATACGCACCCGAACATCGTGCCGTACGAGACCTTCCCGACGGCCGATGGCGAGATCGTGGTGGCGGTGGGCTCCGAACGGCAATGGCTGCGGTTCTGCGAGGCGCTCGGGCTGCCGGAGGTGGCCACAGAGCGCCGGTTCGCGACGAATCACCAGCGGGTGGCGCATCGCGATGACCTCCGGCCGATCCTGGCCGAGCGAATGGCCGGCGACACGTCCGCCGCGTGGATCGAGCGACTGACCGCGGCCGACGTCCCCTGCGGGCGGATCAACGACGTCCTGGCGGCGCTCGCCCTGCCGCAATCCCGGGCGCGTGACATGGACGCGACCGTAGCCCATCCCGTGCTCGGCCCGATCCGTCAGGTCGGCGTGCCGTTCAAGCTCTCGGCGACGCCGGCGACGATCCGGCTCGCGCCGCCGCTCCTGGGAGAGCACACGGACGAGGTCCTGGCAGAGCTGGGCTACGGGCCGGCCGAGGTCGGCGACCTGCGTGGCCGCGGGGTGGTCTGACGCGACCCGTGCAGCGCTGCACGCGTGGGCCACGTGGTCGCAAAGGCCACTGCTAGACTCGCTCGGCTGGACCGCGCCGCGCATCGCCTGGGCGCGAATCGCCTGGAGGCAACCGCATGACGGACGATCGCGAGCGTTGGGCCCTCATCCTGGGGGCGTCATCCGGGATGGGCGAGGCGACGTCCATCGCGCTGGCCCGCGCGGGCTACCGGATCTGCGGCATCCACCTCGACTTCCGGGCCGCGCTCCAGCACGTCGAAGAGGTCAGGCAGCGGATCGTCGACGAGGGCAGCGAGGCGCTCTACGTCAACATGAACGCCGCCGACGACGAGAAGCGGGCAGGGGCGCTGGCGAGCCTGGCGGAGCGCTTCGAACGCAGCCGGAGTGAGGGCCGCCATCCGTACGTCCGCGTGGTCATGCACTCCCTTGCCTTCGGGACGCTCGTGCCCTTCATCGCCGGCGACCCCAAGGAGGCGGTCAGCCGCAAGCAGATGGAGATGACCCAGGACGTGATGGCCAACAGCCTCGTCTACTGGGTCCAGGACCTGTATCGCCGCGGGTTCCTGGAGCAGGGCTCGAAGATCTACGCGATGACGTCCGAGGGTTCGAGTCGCGTGGTGCCCTCGTACGGGGTGGTCAGCTCGGCGAAAGCCGCGCTCGAGTCGCACATCCGGCAGCTCGCCATGGAGCTCGCCCGTCAGGGCACCGGGGTCACCGCCAACGCGATCCGGGCGGGCGTCACGATGACGCCGGCGCTCATGAAGATCCCCGAGCACGACCTGATCATCGAGTCGGCCACCCGGCGCAATCCGACCGGTCGGATGACGACACCCCAGGACGTCGCCGACGCGATCGTGGCGCTGTCAGGGGAGGGGACGGACTTCATCAACGGCGATGTCATCGGGGTGGACGGCGGCGAGTTCGTCACGGGCTCGTAGCCAGCCGCGTGCGCGAGCCAGGAAGCCTGGAGCGGCCATGAGCGGCCGCGTCGTCGTCGTCGGGTCGGTGAACGTCGACCTCGTCGTCCGCGGCAGGCGGCTGCCGGCGCCGGGCGAAACGGTCGGGGGCGGGACGTTCGAGCGACACCACGGCGGCAAGGGCGGCAATCAGGCCGTGGCCGCGGCGCGTCTCGGGCGGCCGACCGTGCTCGTGGGTGCGGTCGGGGACGACGACCTCGGCGAAGATGCGCGGGAGGCCGTCCGCGCGGAGGGGGTCGACGTCTCCGCGCTGGCGACCATCGCTGGCGAGGCCACCGGCGTGGCGCTCATCCTCGTCGATGCGATGGGCGAGAACCTCATCAGCGTTGCGCCCGGAGCCAGCGGGGCACTGACGCCTGGGGCCGTCGCCGAGGCGCTGGGACGTCTCGGATCGCTGGCCGGCGACATCCTCCTCGTCAGCCGCGAGATCCCGGTCCAGGCGATCCACGCCGCGCTCGATGCCGGTCGCGCCGCCGGCGGGCGGATCATCCTCAATCCCGCGCCGGCCGAGGGCACGAGCCAGGCGGAGCTCGCGCTGGTCGACGTTCTCACGCCGAACCTCGGGGAGCTGCTGGCGACGGCGGCCGCCGCGGGGATCGAGAACGTCGGGCCGGCCAGTGGGGACGAGCCCGAGGAGATCGCGCGGCGCCTCCTGGACCGCGCCCGGATCTCGGAGGCAATCGTCGTCACGCTGGGATCGCGGGGCGCGCTGCTCGTGCCCGCGGGCGGTGCGCCGGCCGTCGCGGTGCCAAGCCTCGCGGTCGCAGCGGTGGACGGCACGGGCGCGGGGGACTCGTTCAACGGGGCGCTCGCTGCTGGCCTCGCCGAGGGCCGGGCGCTGGACGAATCCGTTCGACGGGCGGTGGTGGCGGCGGGCCTGTCCACGACCGTTTCCGGGGCCCGCGAGGGAATGCCGCACTCGGCCGACCTGGAGCGTGCGGTCGCCGAGCGAGCCTGATCGCTACGCCAGGTCGGGTGGCGACTTCGCCGGCGGCCCCGCCGGCGGCTCTGTGGGGGGCTTCGCGGATTTGGGCGGTCTCGGAGGGCGGGGACCCCGAGACCGGCCCGACCGGCCGGCCCGACCGGTCGCGGGACTGCCG
>WNGF01016658.1_pt1 | contig 16807 bp, 12 predicted proteins | sample 5400641 | NCBI WGS metagenome assembly WNGF01 (sample SAMN13153371, study PRJNA577476) | soil metagenome | isolation source: 80 cm soil or saprolite under grassland replicate 2 | place: USA:California | collected 2016-06-15
AAAAGGCCCCTCGGCGCCGCGCTTGCTGCGGCCGCTCCTGCGACGCTTCTTCGTGGACCGCGCACTGAAGACCGGCAAGTTCACGCGCAAGGGACGCGCGCCGGCGATGTTCCAGCCCTCACCGACGGCCGGATCGCCGAGCGTGCTCGTCCCGCGGTTAGAAACGGCGCTTGCGGCGTTCGAAAACGCGATCCGTTCGGGACATCCCGAGGCGCGCCACGACCTTTTGCATCCGTTCTTCGGACGCATGCCGACGGTCGACTACGTGCGGCTGCAGGCGATCCACACCCGTCATCATCGCTCCCAGCTGACGTCCACGTAAGAGCGATTCAAGTCGGCGATCGACCGCACGCCGAGCAGCTTCATCGTCCGGATCACGTCCGCCCTGAGGATCTCGATCGCGCAGCTGACGCCCGCGCCGCCGGCGGCGCCGAGCCCGTACGCGTAGGCGCGTCCGACCAGGACCGCGCGCGCGCCCAGACAGAGCGCCTTCACGACGTCACCTCCGCGCCGGATGCCGCCGTCCACCAGCACTTCCACGCGGCCGTGGGCCGCTTCGAGCACTTCAGGCAGCACGCGGATCGTCGCGTGCACGCCATCGAGCTGACGCCCGCCGTGATTCGACACGACGATCGCGTCCGCCCCTTCGTCGACGGCACGCCGCGCGTCCTCGCCCGTGTGGACGCCCTTGATGACGATCGGTCCTTTCCAGATCTCGCGGATCCATTTCAGATCGCTCCAGATGACGGTTGACTGTTCCAGCGCCATGCCGACGTCGGCGTATGGCATCGGACCGTCCGCGAGCATCACGTTGGGGAACTTCATCAGGCCGCCGTCGCCAAAAAATCCGACGAGCCACCTGGGGCGCGCGAGGAATTGCCAGACGTAGGGGAGCATCGGCCACGGACGACGCGTGAGGAGCTCCTTGGCGCCGTTGCGGACGTCGCGCTCGCGAAACCCTGCGACCGCGGTATCGATCGTGAGGATGAGCGCGGAGTACCCCTCGTCCTTCGCGCGCTGCACGGTCTTCGCCGCCACATCGCGGCCGCCGCACAAGTACAGCTGGTACCACGCGGGGCCTTTCGTCGCTTTCTTCACATCCTCGAGCCGGCAGCCGGACAGCGTCGAGAGCGAATAGATGGTCCCGACGGATCCCGCCACGGCGGCGGCGATTTCTTCGCCGCGCGGCCAGAACATCCGGCTGCTGCCGACCGGCGCCAGGATGATCGGCAGCGCGATCGGCGTGCCGAGTACGGTCGTCTTCAGATCGGGCGGCGGTGTTTCCACCGCGCATCGCGGCCGAAACGCGATGTCCTGGAAGGCTCGGACGTTTTCCCGCAGCGTGACTTCGCCGTCCGCGCCGCCGTCGATGTAGTCGAATACGGATCGCGGCAGCCGGCGCATCGCCGCGCGCCGCAGGTCCTCGATGTTTACGTAGGTTGCCACGGCGCAGATTGTATGATGGGCGCGCTTGGCCTGGATACAGACCTACGATCCTCTCGGTCAGCCGTGGTTGAGCACCGCGGCGGCGGCGCTGCCCATCGTGCTGCTGCTCGCGGCCCTCGGGGCGCTCGAGTGGCCGGCGCACCGCGCCGCGCTGCTCGGCCTGCTCGCAGCACTGGGCGTGTCGGTTTTCGTCTACGGCATGCCGCCGGGCACGGCCGCGGCGACGGCCCTTTACGGCGCCGCGTACGGGTTCCTGCCGATCGGCTGGATCGTGCTGAACGCGGTCTTTCTGTACAGCCTCACCGTTGCCACGGGCCAGTTCGAGCTCCTCAAAAACTCGGTCGGACGCCTCTCGTCGGATCGACGCATTCAGGCGCTCCTTGTCGCCTTCGCGTTCGGCGCGTTCATCGAGGGAGCGTCAGGCTTCGGGACGCCCGTCGCGATTTGTTCGGCGCTGCTGATCGGCCTCGGCTTCACGCCGCTCTACGCGGCGGGACTGTCACTCATTGCGAACACCGCGCCAGTCGCGTTCGGCGCGATCGGCACGCCCATTCTCACGCTCGCCGCCGTCACCGGCATTCCCGCGTCGACGATCGGGATGATGGCAGGGCGGCAGCTGCCATTCGTGTCTCTGATTGTTCCCGCGTGGCTCGTCGTGACGATGAGCGGCTGGCGCGGACTGCGATCGGTCTGGCCGGCCGTTGCGGTCTGCGGCGGAACGTTCGCGCTGGTCCAGTTCGCGTGGAGCAATTTCGTTGGCGTCGAGCTCGTGGACATTGCCGGCGGGCTTGCTGCGATTGCCGCACTCGCGGCGTTCTGCCGCGTCTGGCAGCCGCGCGATCGCTGGACATCGGCAGACGTCGCGGCGCCGATCGTGGTCGCTCCCGCAGCGCCGGTTGCGCCCGCGCGCGGCGCCGTGACGCGCGCGTGGATGCCGTGGGTCTTTCTCAGCATCGCGGTCATCGTGTGGGGGCTGCCCGCCGTAAAGGGGACGCTGAACAAGGGGGCGCTCGCGCCGGCGTGGAAGGTCCCGCTGGTACATCGGCAGATCTTCCGCGACTATCCGGTCGTGGCGGCACGCGTGGACGCCACGCGTATCGCAGACCCCGCCTATCAGAACGAACGCGGCGAGCCGGCGATGTTCACAGTGAACTGGGCGTCCGCGACGGGAACGGCGATCCTCCTCGCGGCGATCGCCAGCGCGCTGTATCTCCGCGTTCCGTTCGCGCAGTTGCTGGCGGTTGGCGGCGCGACGGTCCGCAGGATGCTCGCGCCCCTCGCGACGATCATGCTGATGCTCGCGCTGGGCTTCGTCACGCGCTACGGTGGTACTGACGCAACGCTCGGCCTTGCGTTCACGCGGACCGTCCTCATCGTGACGGCGAACAGCACCGGCGGCGTGATGGGCAAGATGATCGACGCCCAGAGCATCGTCGTTGCGACCGCCTCAACGGGACATTCCGGACAGGAGGGGCGGATCCTGCGTTTCGTGTTCTGGCACAGTGTCGCGCTCGCGACGATTATGGGCGTGATCGTCATGCTGCAGGCGTACGTGTTTCCGCGCATGGTCCCCTGATCGCGATGCGACGCTTCCATCTCTTCGAGCTGGAGGACCAGCCGTGGTTCCCGGCCGTCATCCGCGATCTCGCGACCGATTATCTGCAGTTCATCCAGGCGCACTTCCGGGTCGATCGCGCGATGGCGCCGATCGTCCGTCGCGCGCTCGAGGCGACCGGCACGCGGCGCATCATCGATCTCTGCTCGGGCGGGTCTGGACCGCTGCTGCTGCTCGTTCAAGACCTGGCCGCGGAGGGCATCGAGGTTCACGCGACGATGACCGACCTCTATCCGAACGTCCCCGCGTTCACAGAAATTGCGGAGGCGTCGCAGGGCCATATCGGGTTTGAGCGGCAATCGATCGACGCGCGTGACGTGCCGCCAGGGATGACGGGCCTGCGGACGATCTTCAATGGCTTCCACCACCTGCGCCCGGCAGACGCACGCGCCGTGCTGCATGCGGCCGCCGCCGCACGCCAGCCCATCGTCATCTTCGAGGCATCCGAGCGATCCGCGAGGTCGATCGCGATGGTACTCACGCCACTCATCGTGTGGATTGCGACCCCTTTCATGCGCCCATTCAAGTGGCGGCGGCTCTTCTGGACCTACGTGCTGCCGATGGTGCCGCTCACGTGCTTCTGGGACGGCATCGTGTCGCAGCTGCGCGCCTACACGTTGCGCGAGCTGCGCGATCTCGCGGCCGGATCCGCGCCGATGCGCTGGGAAGCGGGCCAGCTGGCAATCGCGAGAGGGCACCGCCTCACCTATCTGGTAGGATTCCCCTCATGAAACAGCTCGTCATCGCCGCGGCATTGGTTATCGCGGCCGGAGTCGGCAGCGTTACGATCGCATCGCAGCGATCCGCCGCCCTGATGGCCTCAGCGGCGAAGCAGTGGCTTGGCGCGCTCAGCGCCGAACAGCGCAATCGCGCCGTCTTCGCGTTCGATTCAGACGAGCGGCTGCGCTGGCATTTCGTGCCGAACGAAATGCACGAGCGCAAGGGCATCCAGATCAAGGAAATGAGCGAGCCGCAGCGCACGCTCGCGCATGCGCTGCTGAAGACCGGCCTCAGCGCCCGCGGCTACATGACGGCCACATCGATCATGGCGCTCGAGAACGTGCTGCGCGAGATCGAGGGACCGCAGCGCCGCTTCCCGCGCGATCACGAGGCCTACCAGTTCACCGTGTTCGGAACGCCGGGCGACAAGAGCGCCTGGGGATGGCGGCTGGAAGGGCATCACATCTCTGTGCGGTTCGACGTCGTCGGTGGGCAGATGACATCGAGCTCGCCGGCGTTCTTCGGCTCGAACCCCGCGGAAGTCCGCGAGGGGCCCGAGAAAGGCAAGCGCGTCCTCGGCTTCGAGGAGGACGCCGGCCGCGCGTTGCTCGATTCACTCGATGCCGAACAGCGGAAGACGGCGATCATCCTGGTCGAAGCGCCGACTGAGATGGTCACGTCGAACGCGCTGAAGGTGGATCCGCTGTCGCCGATCGGCATCAAGGCGACGGCGCTGACAAACGCGCAGCGCGAGAAGCTGATGCAGCTGATCGACGTCTACGTGGGCTTGATGACGGCAGACGTCGCCGCCGAGCGGATGGAGCGCCTGCGTAAAGCGGGGCTTGACGACATCTCATTCGCGTGGGCGGGAAATACCGAACGCGGCAAGAAACACTATTACCGGGTGCAGGGGCCGACGTTCTTAATCGAGTACGACAACTCGCAGAACGACGGGAACCATATCCACAGCGTGTGGCGCGACTTCAACGGCGACTTCGGCCGCGATCTGCTGCGGGAACACCTGAAGGCGTTCCCGCATCTAGACAAGTAAACGGTAAACGGTAAGCCGTCATCGGTCATCGGTCATCGGTCATAGGTCATCGGCTATCGGCTATCGGCTATCGGTCATCGGACATCGGTCAGCGGTCCTGCTGCGACGTGGAGCTCTTCTTCCCAAGCTCCGCCTTCAGCACTTCGACGGCTTTTTCGATCTGCGCGTCGCGTCCCTTGATGAAGTCCGCCGGCGTATTGTCCACATAGACATCCGGCGGCACGCCGTAATTCTCCATGTTCTCCCCTGTGGCCGTCCACACGCCGCTGCCCGGCGTGCGGATCGTCGATCCGTCGAGCAGCGTGTACGACCCGGTCCCGATCACCGCGCCCATCGTGGGCACGCCGATCACCTTGCCGAGACCCAGCGCCTTGAAGCCGGCAGGGAACATCTCGGCATCGGATGCGGATCGTTCGTTTTGCATGACGACCATCGGTCCGTAGAAATTCTGGGGCCGCGGCTGCTGGAATCCTGCGTCGCGGTTCACGGTGTACTGGTAACGGCGCCCGGCGAGAATGCCGAGCAACTCCTGGTCGATGCCGCCGCCACCGTTGAAGCGCTGGTCGATGACGAGCGCTTTCTTCGTCCGGCTCGCCGCGAGATCTAGCTGGAACTGCCGCAGCGACGGCGCGTCCATGGCCCGAATGTGCAGGTAGCCGATCTCGCCGTTGCTCAACTTCGTCACCATGTCGCGGCGATCCGAGACCCACTTCGCGTACTGCAGGTCGCCGAACGCCGTGTTGCTCACCGGCGTGATCGTCACCTCCCACGCGCCGTCCTTCGACGGCTTGTCGTTGACCAGGAAGTGGAACTTCGTCCCGGGCGCAAGCGTGAAGAACTGCCAGTAGTTGTCGCCGCTCTTCAGGTCGTGGTTGTCGACCGAGACGATGAAGTCCCCGTCCTTGATCTTGAGGTAGTCGAGATCCGCAGGACCGTCCTTGTAGATGTGGTCGACCTTGTAGAAGCCGGACGCGTCCGCGATCAGATTGAAGCCGGGGTAGCGCGTCTGCTGTGTCCGCTCGATCGGAGTCGGACCGCCGCTGACGCCGGTGTGCGACGCATTCAGCTCGCCGATCATCATCATCATGACGGTGTGCAGCTCTTCCTCGTCCACGAGGTTGTCGAGCAGCGGACCGTAGGTCTCCCACGCGCCGTTCCAGTCGGCGCCGTGCATTTTGGCGTCGTAGAAACGGTTCTTCATGATTCGCCAGCCCTCGTTGAACACCTGCGTGCGCAGCGCCTTGTGATCGACTTCGAGGTTCGCGGTGTAGGTGACCTGCCGTGCGGTCGCGTTTGTCGCTGCGGATTCCGCCGGTGCGCTTGCCGCGCCAGCGGCACCGCCGCCGCGTCCACCGCGTCCGCCGCCTGACGCCACCTGCGTTCCGCCGGCGTTAGCGGCGTTCTGGTTTGGCAACGCAGCCGCGTAAAGTCCGCTGCCGGATCGGAAGTACAGCGTGTGCCCGTCGCGGGCAAACGCCATGTTCCCGCCACCGCCGAAGACGCCGCCGGCCGCAGCGCCGCGTCCGCGGCCGCCCGTACCGGCCGCCGCAGTCTGCGGGGGCGCCGGAGGCACGCGCGTAAGCTGCCCGCTTTCAACATTGAGGATGTAGGTGCCGGCGTTCGGATCGGCAGCCGCCGCCGCGCCGCGTCCGCCGCCCACCGCAGCGGTCGACACCGTAAGGGCGACCGAATGCCCTTCAGGCGCCGGCGTGAGTCCGCCGATCGCCGTGCCCGGTACCGTCAGGCGCCGCGCGCGCCGGGCGAGGCCGCTCCAATCGATCTTCACATCCACCGGCGGCGCGCCCGCGCCGCCGCCGCGGCCGGTGTTCTGCCGCGCCGCCGCTTCCGCGGCAAGTCCCTGCGCTTCGTTGTCGATGTCGCGATCCATCGGGTCGCGATCGCGATCCCGCAACGCCGTCGCCCACAACTCCATCGTGGTCTGGATGCCTCCCTGGGTGGCGATCCCGTTGCTGAAGCCTTCGGCTGATGTGAAGACGATGTACTTGCCGTCGGCCGTCCAGACGGCGTTCGTCTCGGAATACATCACACGGTCGTCAGAGAGACGATGCTCGTCGCCGCCGCCGATCGGGATCAGGTAAACGTGCGATCGCAGCGTGCGATCCTGGCGCGAGAAGGCCACCCACTTGCTGTCGGGCGAAACGGACACCGAGCCGATTCGCGCGAGATCGCTTGACGCGAGCGCCGCGGTCTTGCCGTCTGCAATCGTGTAGCTGTACAGCTTCTTGTCCGCGGCGGTGTAGAGCAGCCGTCTCGAATCCGGCGTCCAGACGAGCGCGCCCTTCTCGTTATCGAGATCCGTGATCCGCTTCGGCGTGTGTCCTTCGGGATCCGAGATCCAGATCTCGTCGCGCCCGGATCGATCGGAAACGAAGGCGACATATTTGCCGTCCGGAGACCACTTCGGCGTGTCGCTGCGCGAGGCCATCTTGTCCGGCAGGATGCGGGTGATGTCGCCGCGGTCCGTGGCGATCGTCAGGATCTGCCCGCGTGTGGAGATTACGGCACGGCGTCCCGACGGTGAAACATCGAACGCATCGACTTCGTTGCTGACGGTCTCGATCTCCGTCTCGTTGTCCTTCTCGTCGGTGACGAGGTCGAGTTTGATTTCGTTCGTACGTCCGCTCGCGACGTCGAGCTTCCAGATGCCGAAGTTGTCCTCGTAGACGATCGTCTTGCCGTCGCTCGACATCGACGGCCAGAACACGTGGCCGTCGGTGTGCTTCGTGACCTGCGTCGGCTGCTGCGCGCCGGTCACGGGAATCCTGTAGATGTTGTTGGCGCTCTTGCGCACGTCGGGGCTGCCCGGCTTCACGCTCTTGTCGTTCGGCAGCGGATCGGCGACGAAATAAATGCTGTTGTCCGCGCCCCACATCGGCCAGTAGCGGTTGTACTGCTCGTCTGGCAGCAGCTTCGTGTAGCTGTTATCCGACAGTTTCGCAATCCACAAATCTGCCGCGTAGCTGCCGCGATAGTGCTGCCGCGACCACGTGGCGGGATGGCGGTTGAAGACGAGCGACTTGCCGTCCGGCGAATAGTTTCCCCAGAAGCCCCAGTCGACCGGCAGCGGCTTTTCCAGGCCGCCGGTCACCGCTACCTCGTAGAGAACGGCGACGCTCGGGAACGCGCCATCGCCGCGCGCCGCGTGGAAGATCACGTTCTTCGAATCGCGGGACCAGCTCACGACTTCGTCGTTGCCCGTGTGGTACGTCAGCCGCTTCGGCGTTCCTCCTTCGGCGGGAATCACGAACACGTCATAGTTGCCGTAGCGGTTCGAGGCGAAGGCGATCCACTTGCCGTCGGGCGAAAAGCGCGGGTAGACCTCGCGCGCGATGTTGTCGGTCAGCCGGTGGACGGCGGTACCGTCCTCATTCGCCGTCCAGAGGTCGCCCAGATAGCTGAAGGTGATTCGGCCGGCGTGATAATCGGGATGCCGCGCCAGCTTCACGGGCGCGGCGCTCAGCGAGGCGGTGCCGAAGGCGAGCGCAGCCAGTGCCGTGATAGCGGCCGCGGTGATTGTTCGCAACATATCCATCCTCCAGGGTCTCTTACAGGCGGGAACAGACGCGCAGTTTAGCACTTCAGTATCAGACAGCGTACGTAGCGCGCCGCATTCGGGTATAGTGCTCGCCGGCGCCAACGATGCCCATCAGCCGTGACGAAGTTGGGGTCCACGTCAACGGATCGACGGCGACCTTCGGAGTCTACCTCCCGGGTGTAAAGGCGACCGACGGCTTCTCCGTCATCGTGCGGATCATCCATCAGGCGGATCAATTCGTTCCCGAGATCCCGTCCGTTCCGTTGCCACTTTCTTTTGATCCGAGCCACGCGCTCGGGCTCTGGCGCCGTTCGGTGGATCTGACGACGGTGCCGCCACCGGCCGGATCAAGCTTCGGCTCGAATGGCCAGTATCTCTATCGCTTCGAGCTGCAGCGTAATAACCAGATCATCACGCGCGTGTTCCTCGATCCGTTTGCGACAGAGAACGGCCCGGGCCTCCTCGGCGCATTCACGGTGGGCCCGAGACCGGCGTTTCACTGGAACGACGCGAACTACAGGACGCCCGCGCTCGATGACCTTGTCGTCTACGAGCTCAACGTCCCCGAGTTCTATGGCACGTTCGATGGCGTCGTCGGTCGTCTGGATTATCTCGAGGGGCTGGGGGTGAATTGCCTGTCGCTCATGCCGATCACCCCGGTCAAGCACGAGTTCGACTGGGGGTACGGCCCGCTCGGGTACTTTGCGCCCGAGGACTACCTGGGTGGAACGGACGGACTGAAGCGGCTGGTGGACGCCGCGCATGCGCGCGGCATCGCGGTCGTGCTCGACGTGGTGTACGGACACGCCGAGGCCTCGTTCGCCTACGGGCTGGTGTACGACGACATCCGTCGCCTGACCCCGCTACATCCGCCGAACCCGATGATGCAGGATCCGAACCGCGATGGCTTCGGACGCGGGTTCGACCACGATCTGCCGATGGCGCGCGACTACTGCCTGGAAGCGAACAAGCACTGGCTCACCGAATATCACGTCGATGGATTCCGATACGACAACGTGCCGGGATTCTACGATCGCGATCCGCTGAAGAAGTACGCCACGCTCGTCTTCAATACCTACGTCGCCAGCCGCGGCATCCCTCGCTTCGGTGATGCCGGTAATTTCAGCCGCATCATTCAGATCGCCGAGGATCTGAACGACCCGCGGGACATCCTCCGCCACACGTTCAGCAGCTCCACCTGGCAGAATGGCCTGCTCGACAAGGTGCGCCACATGGCCGCGAACGGTGGCTACGTCGACGACGCGTTCGCGCTGATGCTGGATCCTGGCTTTGGCGGCAATCCGTACCCAGACACCAAGGACGCGACCCCCGCGGGGGACAGCGCCTTCCCCGTGGCACCGCTGCAGTACCTCAATTCACACGACAACAGCTGGCTGATCACGAGCTTCGGCCTGGAGCCGCCCCTCACGGCTGACGACATTCGCTTTGGGGACCGCTCGCGGTTCTTCAAGCTGCAGCCCTACGCCATCGCGCTGCTCTCGAGCCGTGGCGTGCCGATGCTGTGGGAAGGGGAGGAGTTCGGCGAGAACTATGCCGTCGCCGGCGGCGGCGCGCTGCGCATCTCGTTTCTGCGCGGAATGCACTGGGAATACTTCTACGACGACGAGGGGTTACCGCTGGTGCGGCTGTACCGCCGCATGGGGAAGCTGCGCAAGGCGCTGCCTGCGCTCCGCAGCCGCGACTTCTTTTATTTCAACACGCAATCTCGTCCGGCCGACGGCGTGATCGCGTTTCAACGCGGCGGACGCGTTGTCGCGGGGCAGCAGACGCAGGTCGCGCTGGTGGTGCTCAACTTCTCCGATCTCGACCACGCGGTGACCGTTGCCGCGCCCGCGATCATGTGGCAGTTTGAAGTCAAGCAGGGACGCGAGACGGAATTCGAGGAGTTGTACGGCGCCGATGGGGAGTGGACGGCCGTCAATCGTGCTACGCGGTCCTATCTGGGCAGTTCCTTTCTTCGGGATCAGAACCGCTCGTCCCGCTACATCGTGATCGAATACTGGAGTGAGATGGTCGTCTACGAGCAGCACCGGTCCGCCCGCTCGGACGCGATCCTCTCCGTCGAGGGGCGCCGGACGAGACTGGTGGACGCGGTCGAACCGCTCGGCGTCTTTACAGCGCTCGATGTGCCCGATCGGACAGGGCCGACGTGGTCACAACGCCGATAGGCGGTCAGCGGGCCATCAGCGTCGTTGGCGGCAATCGCCAAAACGTGAGGATCCGTCCGGTGCACAAAAGCAGCAGAACCGGCGCGGCGATCCAGACCGCGCTCATCGGCGTTTTGTGCTGCGCTTCGCCGTCCTGCGTTTGACGGCAGTGTTCCGCTTCGCGGCGGTCCGCTTCACCGTCCGCTTCGCGCGGCGAGTGCGCTTGACGTGATCCGGCAGCTTCTGGCTGCCGGTCTCGCGGTTCCACTCCTCGAACGTCTGGGGTGAAATCTTCCCCTGGACGAGGAGTTCCGCGAACTTGCGGCGTTGCGCCTGGCTCTTGAACGGCACGTCGAATCCTTAATCCCTGATCGCTGATCCAGTATCCCTCATCCTGAATCGTTGATCCTGAATCCTGAATCCCGCCCGTCTCTTCGAGATCACGATTGGATTCGCGATTCATTATTGGAAACGGGATTCACGATCAGGGATTCAGGATTCACGATTGGGGCTTCAGGATCAGCGATCAAGGATTAGCGATTCGACTGCGCGCGTGGCGTTCGATGCGCCGGTCAGGAACGAGCCACATCGCGGCGACGGAACCGTACATCGCGACCGAGACCCACGGATTCACGTACGCAAGTGGAATGGCGACCGCGTAGATGACTACTGAGATCTTTCCCTTGAAGTCGGAGCCGAGCGCGGCAGCGAGCGAGGAGTGCGCGCCTTGCGCGGCGATCAGCGTGGTCTTGAGGATGTAATACGCGGTCCCCGCCATCATCAGGATGAATCCGTACAGCGCGGTCGGCAAGGGCGCCAGGTGCGAATCTCCCATCCACGCGGTCCCGAACGGAAACAGCGAGAGCCAGAACAACAGGTGCAGGTTCGCCCACAGCACCGCGCCGGTGACGCGATCGCTGAGGTGGATCATGTGATGGTGGTTGTTCCAATAGATCCCGAGGAAGACAAAACTGAGCACGTATACGCTGAATACCGCCCGCAGCGACAGCAGATCCGGCCAATCGTGGCCCGCCGGCGTCTTGAACTCCAGCACCATGATCGTTATCAGGATCGCAATCACGCCGTCGCTGAACGCTTCGAGGCGGCTCGTCTTCATCGCGCTCGGCCGATTCTACGCGAGCGTGAGACAATCGCCAGCGTGAAGCTTCTGCGCACCGTGCCGCGCCGCGTCTCGCGGCCGGCGTCGCTGATCGTGCTGCTCGCGTGGGCCGTCACGATGGGCGTCGTCCTGACGCGCGCGTACGTGCAGGCGCGCTCGCTGAACCTCGCGACCGATCTCGCGCGCTACGGCACGGCGGCGCAGTGGCGCGGTGTGTACTACCGCGGTGAAAAGGTGGGCTTCACCGTCAGCCAGACGCTGCCTGCCGACGAGGGCTTCGTCGTGCAGGAGGATGCGCGGCTCCAGATGTCGCTGCTCGGCGCGACAACCGCGGCGGCGATCAGGACGACCGCGCACGTCGATCGCGAATTCGTTCTCCGTTCGTTCGAGTTCTCGCTCGATCCCGGCACGGGACCGGTGGAGGTGACGGGGACGGTGTCGGGCAAGCACGTCAGCCTCACGATCAAGACCGCGAACGGAACACAGAAGGAAGAACGAGACCTTGAGGACGTTCCGGTGCTGAGCGTGAACCTGCCGCGGCTGCTGGCGGCGCGTGGCTTCAAGCCGGGCACGGAGCAGCAGTTCTTCGTCTTCGATCCCGCGACGCTTCGCGGCGAGCGCATGACGCTTGCTGTCAGTCGCCGCGAGATCATCAGCATCAGTTCGCCGATGCCTGCGCGTGTCGGCACACGCGACGTCTATCGCCTCACGCGGCAGTCGATACCTGCATTCCGCGTCGACCTCTCCGTCGCCGGCCTGCGCACGTCGTCCTGGGTCACCGACACGGGCGAAGTCATTCGCGAGGAGAGCCAGATGGGGTTGATGTCGGTGCAGGAAACGCCGGAGGTCGCACGCCGGATGGCCATCAGCCGCGGCATCACCGGCGATCTCCTCGAGGCGTCCGCCGTCGTCCCGCGCAACACGACGAAAGAGCGAATCGACGATCCCCGCGACGTGCGGCGCATTCGTTTGAAGGTGGAAGGGGCAGACCTCGCGAACCCAGATTTGCAGGGGGCCGGCCAGACGCTGGACGGGAACCTGCTGGAGATTCGCGACGCGCGGTCGCTTCGACCGTCGCTGGCGGAAGAGGATTTGTCGTCCTACCGTCGTCCCGAGCCGCTCATCGAGAGTGACGATCCGGACATCCACGCGGAAGCGCAGGCGGCCGTTCTCGGCGTGAAGGATCCGCGCACGATCGCCGAGCGTCTGACGCGGCGCGTCAATGGCATGCTCGACAAGAAGCCGACCGTGAGCCTGCCGTCCGCGCGCGAGGTGCTGCGCACGAAGATCGGCGATTGCAACGAGCACACGGCGCTCTACGTCGCCATGGCGCGTTCGCTCGGAATTCCCGCGCGTATCGCGGTCGGGCTAGTCTACACGCGCGGCGCATTCTTCTATCACGCGTGGCCGGAGGTCTACATCGAGGAGGCGCGCGGACGCGGCCTCTGGCTGCCTGTCGATCCCACGTTGAACCAGTTTCCGGCGGACGCCACGCACGTCCGGCTCGCGCGCGGCGGGCTGGACAAACAGGCAGCGATCCTGCCCCTCATCGGCAAGATCAAGATGACAATCGTCGACGTCGAGCTCGCCCCCAATTCCACGCCCGTGCTGATCGGCCGCGGGTCGACGCCGACGGCACCGTTCGCGTCGCCCGTGCCGGTGCGCACGGGCCTGACCTGCTGGTCGAGCGCCTCGTCCGTCCGATGATCTCGATACACGACCTCGTCAAGAAGTACGGCGCGTTCACGGCGGTTGATCGAGTCAGCCTCGAGGTCAGGCCGGGCGAGATTCACGGCTTTCTCGGTCCGAACGGTGCTGGCAAGACGACGACAATTCGGATGATCGCGGGGCTGCTGAAACCGACATCCGGCCGGATCCTGGTCAACGGTCACGACCTCGCCACCGAACCGGAAGCGGCGAAGGCGTCGCTCGGCTTCATTCCGGACCGGCCGTTCATTTATGAAAAGCTCACGGCGGGGGAGTTCCTGCGTTTCCACGCCGGCCTGTACGGGATGGACGATGCGACGGTGGGCTCGCGGGTGACGGAGATGCTGGAGCTGTTCGAGCTCGCGCGGTGGGAACAGGAGCTCGTCGAGAGTTTCTCGCATGGCATGAAGCAGCGCCTGGTGATGAGCGCCGCGTTCATGCATCGGCCGCAGGCGGTGCTGGTCGACGAACCGATGGTGGGGCTCGATCCGCGCGGCGCGCGGCTGATCAAGGATGTCTTCCGCCGCATGAGCGCGCGCGGCGTCGCCATCCTCATGAGCACGCACACGCTCGAAGTGGCGCAGGAGATGTGCGATCGCATCAGCATCATCCTGAAAGGGCAGATCATCGCGCGCGGCACGGTCGACGAATTGCGCGCGCTCGCGGGCGATCCGAATCAACATCTCACCGAGGTCTTCCTCCGGCTCACCGGCGGAAGCGCTCTTCAAGAGATCGACGAAGTCCTGTGACGCAGCCGTTCCCATACCTGTTGTTGCCGTCGCTGTGGGCGTCGCGGAATCGCGCGCGGCGGCGCGAGCGTGGCGATGGGACGCGCGCCGCGTTCTTCGGCATCGTGGGGCTCGGCGTGGCGGGCGCGATTTTCAGCGGGGCATTCTGGCTGACCGTGCAGCTCGGAGGGTTCGCGGATTTCGGCGACTACCTGCTACGGCTGGGGCTGTCGTGGCTGTTCCTCTCATTCCTGTCGTTCCTGGCGTTCAGCGGAATCGTGACGGCGCTGTCCACGTTCTTTCTTTCTGACGATTTGCGCCTCCTGCTCGCGGCGCCGGTCTCCGCGCGTCGTCTGTTCCACGCGCGGTTCGCCCGGACCGTCGGGCTCTCCTCGTGGATGGTCGTCGTCTTCATCGTTCCCGTGCTCGCGGGTGTCGGCGTCGGCCACTGCGCACCGTGGTCGTACTACGGGCTCTCGGTGCTCGCCGTCATTCCGTTCGTGGCGATCCCGGTAGCGATCGGGACCGCGGTCACTTTACTGCTGGTCAACATTTTTCCGGCGCGGCGCGCGCGCGACATCCTGATGCTGATGGGGCTGTTGTTTGCGGGCAGCCTCGTGGTGCTGCTGCGCATGATCCAGCCGGAGCAGCTCCTGCGCGTCGAGTCGCTGCCCGACATCACGGACTTTTTCGCGACTCTCCAGTCACCGATCACGCCGCTGCTGCCGTCGTTCTGGGCGGCTGAAGCGGTGTTTGCGTCGCTCCAGGGACACCTCGACGCGCTGCACATGGCCGCGCTGTGGACAACGGCATGCGGATTGGTTGTGCTCGTAGCAGCCGCAAACGAACGGTGGCACTTCACGGGATTCAGCAAGGCGCAGGAAGCGCGCAAGACGCGTTTTACGCGGTTCGAGATGCTGACACGCGCGGCGCGCCTGATGCCGATGTCGCCCATCCGGCGGCACATCCTCGTCAAGGATCTGAAGATCTTCCTGCGCGACGTCAGCCAGTGGTCGCAGCTGCTGCTCCTGCTCGCCCTCGTGCTCGTCTATCTCTACAACTTCCGCGTGCTCGATCTCGATCGCAATCCGTACATGAGCGGCATGATCAAGAACGTCTACGCGTTCGTGAATCTCGCGATGGCGGGGCTGGTGATGTCGACGGTCTGCGCGCGGTTCGTATTTCCGGCCGTCTCGGCCGAAGGCGCCGCGTTCTGGATCATTCGGACCGCTCCGGTGTCGCTGCGAGCGTTTCTCTGGTCGAAGTTCTGGACTGGATTCGTCCCCGTCTTCCTGCTGACCGAGCTGCTTACCATTGCCGCCAATCACTTCCTCGGCGTGGCGCCGTTCCTGAGAGTGGTCTCGGCGGCCGCGGTGTTTTTCATGAGCCTCGCCCTCGTCGGTCTCGCCACCGGCCTCGGCGCGCGCTATCCGCGATTCAATGCAGATAATCCCAGCCAGGTCGCCGGTTCATACGGCGGCGTCGCGTTCATGATCATCGCGGTCCTCTTCATGATCCTGCTGATCATTTTTGTCGGATGGCCGGCATCGATGTTCCTCTGGTATTCCGCAAACCCGCGCCTGATCCTGCCGGCGCAGACCGCACTGCTCGGCGCCGCGGGCTTCCTCGCCGCACTCGTCCTGAGCCTGTCAACATGGTGGTTCGGCATGCGCTCAGGCGTGCGCGCCCTCGAATCGATGGAGTAACGCTCCTTCCTCCTTCCAGCTGCTTGTCTTCTTGCAGGAGGTAAGGAGATCAGGAGTCAAGGAGGTACACGGGTTTTTCCAACCTCAGTGCCTTCCGAGATGATCTAAAGATAGATCTGCTCGTTGACGGTCGATTGATCGTCGAGGTAAAGGCAGTCTCCTCATCTCCTGGCCCTCCCGTTAGAGAACACTCGCCGCCTCACGTGCGATACTTCCCGCGGAGGATTCCAGATGCATCGGTCTGTCGTTGTTGCGTGCGCCATTGCCCTTACAGCCCTGACAATTCATGCGCAGCAGAAACCCGCTGTCGCCAATCTGAAGACAACGGCGGAAGCGTCCGGCTTCAAGTCGACGTCCACGTATGACGATGTCGTGAAGTTCATGAAAGCGGTGGACGAGGCATCCTCGAACATCTTTTATTCCACCTACGGAACGACGTTCGAAGGACGAGCGATGCCGCTGGCGGTGGTCGGGACGGGGCTGAAGGATGCGAGCCCGGCGGCGGTAAGGGGGAGCGGCAAGCTGCGCGTGCACATCCAGGGCAACGTGCACGCTGGTGAAGTGGAAGGGAAGGAATCCGCGCAGATCCTGCTTCGGGAGTTCGCGATGGGACAGCACAAGGACTGGCTTCAGTCGATGGTGTTCCTCATCACCCCCATCTTCAACGCCGACGGCAACGAGAAGTTCGCACTGAACAACCGGCAGCGGCAGAACGGACCGATCAACGGAATGGGCACGCGCGCCAACGGGCAGGGGCTCAACATCAACCGCGACTTCATGAAGCTCGACACACCGGAGGGGAAGGCCTTCGTGAAGCTGTGGGTGGACTACGACCCGCAGGTCGGCTTCGATCTTCATACGTCCGACGGATCCACGCACGGCTATTACCTTACCTATTCGCCGCCGCTCAACCCGAATACCAGCGCCACGATCATGAAGATCATGACGGACGAGTGGTTCCCGTTCGTGACCAGGAACGTGAAGGCCAAA
>WNGF01005583.1_pt1 | contig 16801 bp, 12 predicted proteins | sample 5400641 | NCBI WGS metagenome assembly WNGF01 (sample SAMN13153371, study PRJNA577476) | soil metagenome | isolation source: 80 cm soil or saprolite under grassland replicate 2 | place: USA:California | collected 2016-06-15
CTAGCACACTCAACGCCCAAAACCGTGTCTTCATCCTTGCCTCCTTTTGCCTCTAAAAATTTTATACACAATTGGTATTACTTTCGGCGTTTTTTAGCCTAAGTGGTACGACCTGTCAAGTCTAAAGTTGTAGACTAAGAAAAAACATTTAGGCCATTAATGGAGATGTTGCGACTAATTGGCGGCTATTTATCGAATATACCCAATATTCCACGGCTAAGGTCGTACGTCTATCGGCTCTCGGGTACGAGCGATTTCAGCTATTTTCCAATGACTTAGCTCATGAACAGGGTCGACATGTCTCGCCGGAGTTTCACGCCCTTCCCGGCTCAGGTAATTAATGACAGAAATTCTTCGTTGCCTCATTTTCAGTAAGTGGTTAACAGGCACTCGAACTTGTGAACCCGGTAGGTGTCCGTTAGACTCTGCTCCACCGATGTTGGCAAAGCGGATCATTCCCTGCCTCGATGTGAAAGCCGGGCGAGTCGTCAAAGGGGTTAAATTTTTGGAGCTGCGGGACGCCGGCGATCCAGTGGAGATTGCCCGCGTCTACGACCGAGAGGGCGCCGATGAGCTTTGCTTTCTCGACATCACGGCGTCGCACGAGAACCGCGGGATTATTCTCGACGTTGTCGCGCGCACGGCCGAACAGGTTTTCATCCCGCTAACGGTAGGGGGTGGAATCAATAAGACGGAAGATATTCGCAATCTCCTCAACGCCGGCGCCGATAAAGTTTCCATCAATACTGGAGCGGTTAACCGGCCTGCGTTCGTCGGCGAGGCCGCCGAATCATTCGGCAGCCAGTGCATCGTCGTGGCGATCGACGCCAAGCGAGTCGGCGATCACTGGGAAGTCTTTACCCACGGAGGACGGAGCCCGACAGGGATTGATGCCTGCGAGTGGGCCGAACGGATGCAAAGCTACGGGGCTGGCGAGATCCTGTTAACCAGTATGGATCGCGACGGTACGAAGGCAGGTTACGATCTCGAATTGACCGCCGCGATTGCCGATCGCGTCACGATCCCCGTAATCGCATCCGGCGGTGACTATCGCGAATATTCCATCGCCCAATGTAAACAGTACCTGCAGGATCGAGGTATTTCCATCCGTCCTATTCACTCGTACCTATCACGTGCGGATCATCGGTGACCAGAATATCTCGGGCCTGTAAAAGTTCCGCCGATAATCGGCCGCTACACCGCTACTTTGATATCGTGGAGAGTAAGCGTGCGCCGCGTTTCTCTTTTCTGAATACTACGATTCGTTAGCAAATAGGGGCGTCGATTTCGGCGCCCCTATTTGCGAGCTTTCTTCCGTTCTGAATAGCAATAGCCTTACTTTGTCACCTTCACTTTTTTGGCTGCGCCGGCTTCGTGTTCTACCGTTACGCTTTGCCCTTCCTTCAACTCAGAACGGCTCTTAATGCCATCAAGAGTGGTGCGACTACCGCTAATCTTAACGGTGACCTCCTTCCCGCCTTTTGACTTTACGGTGATTTCACGTCCTTCGTCTCCAACCTTGGTTATCTTGCCCGTCATTTCCTCGCCGTAGACGGAGCCTGCCAGGGAAAGGGTGAACAGCACCACCGCGAAAGAACTCACTACCTTCTGTAACATGTGTATTTCACCTCCTTTCTTTTTAAATTGTCTCCGGCCGAGCTTTTTTAATGCTTCTTCGAGATAACAAATCCACATACGTCGGCAGAGATTTTTAAGCGGTCTGTTTTTGTTTCCATCTAAGTCCCCGAAAAAGTTGCCGGCTACCTCACTCGGAGCGGGCTGCAGACACAAGACACGAAGCGTAATGTAATTCCGCTGTTCCTAAATAATTGAATTTCATTTCATGACCGTATCTTCCGATACGCATATTCCCCCCTTTTTAACCTCTGCAACATCGTCCCTATTTCTCCAGCAATTTTTTGATTCGTTCGATGACCTCCGGCGGCTGAACCATAATTTCTTTGGCTATTGTCTCCAACTCCTCGCCGCTCAGGGGATCCAGATCCCATTTCTTTTTCTTAGCCTCAGCTAATAGCCCCTCGTCATTCATGGCCTTAGCAAAGGCTTCGCGTAAGATATTGACCGGGTCCGCAGGCATCCCTGGGGGTCCAAAAAAGGGGCGGCCTAGATCGCCGGAATGGTTGGCCGCAATCACCGTCCCCGCGCCAGGCATGTTTTGCACCACGATATCGGGATTTCCCGGAATGCTTCTGCTCAGATGCGGGGCTAAAAAGCGAGCCCACTTATCAGAACAATATTGACGGGTTCATCGATCAGAATTATCTCCCGCTGAGTTCTTTCAAAGCCGATTGCAAATTGCTGTATGGACATAATTCTCGCTCTTCGGTAAAAGCCCTTTCATCTCACTTGACGAGCAGTTTTTTCATCTTGGCGACTACATCAGGCGACTGACTGATGACTTCCTTGGCGAGTTTTTCAAGCTCATCGCTCGTTGAAGGATCAATCTCTAGTTTCTTTTTCGTGGCATCAGCGATAGCCGCTTCATCTTTCAATGTTTTTTCGAAAGCTTCACGAATGATTTTCACCCGCCCCACGGGAGTGGTCGGGGGCATCACATAAGGCCGTCCGAATTCACTACCTGCGAGAACCAGTGTCGCCAGATTCCGTCCCGCCTGCGACGTTTTGTACTGGTCCATGAGTTCATGGATCGTCGGCGTGTCTTTTAGCCGGTTGTCCCGCCTTCTTCCCGTCTGCACCAGCACATTTACGAATTTGTTCTTGCGCCAAGTGGTGAAGGGTTCGCGCGCAAAAAAGGCGGTCAACGTGAAAGAGCGACAAACGAGCTCATTTCTCTCGACGGCCAAATCGATATCCTGACCTGCTTGATAACCGAGCACGATATCGAAATTGGTGCCGATAACCTCGTCTAAAAGCTTTGGGATGTAGTAGCCGGTGGAACTGGTTCCCGAGGCGCCACATTTAGGAGCAGGGGATGCCTTGACGACATCATGAATCGTTTTGTACGGCGAATCGGCACGCATGTAGAGCAAATGGTTCGAAGTGACGGGGCTGCCGATCCAGACAAATTTACTCCAATCGTATTTCACTTCGCTACGGCCAACCACTTGATCGAAATAAAGCGCCGGGAAAATCGCGCCGATGGTCATGCCGTCGTTACCCGCCACGTTGTAGACAAAATTGGCGGCAATCATGGAACCGGCGCCGGGCATGTTTTGCACGATGATGTTGGGATTGCCGGGAATGTACTTCGGCATGTGCTGGGCAAAGTGCCGAGCATACATATCGTAGACATCGCCGGCTTTAGTACCCGCGATCATCGTTATGGTTTTGCCGGCGTAATACGGCGTTTGCGCAACGCCTACCGAGCTCCACAGAACTAACAATAAGGTTAACGAAGCGCTGATCAATCGGTGAACCATAGATGACCTCCCGCGGTGGTTCTAAATTCGATTTTGGCTTTAATTTTTACTGAGCAGCTTTTTTACCCGCGCGACCACGCCGGGTGGTTGGCCGATCATCCTTTCCGCCAGCTGTTGCAGCTCTTCCCCGCGCACAAATTCAACTTCCATCTTGCCCTTCTTCGCCTCGTCCAAAAGTCCAGTATCGGCCATCGCTTTGGCATAGGCGTCACGCAACTCTTTCACTCGCTCTGTGGGCGTTCCGGGAGGCAGGACCCAGGGCCGGCCAAAATCGCCGCCGCGCAAAATGACGTCGGCGACGCGACGGCTTTCTTCCGGCGTCTTCTCTTTATCGAAGATTTCGTTGTCGGCGTGTCGGGAATGCGCGGGTCGCGCTTGACGCCGCCGTAAACCAGCACGTTGACGAAGTTTCTCTTGCGCCAAGATAAAAAGGGTTCCCGTCCGAAATACGGCGCGGCGGTAAGTCCACGGCATTGCACCTCGCCCTTTTCCACCCGCCAGATCGATCTCGCTTCCGCCCGGGTAACCCAAGACGGTGTCGATCTTTAGACCGAGGGTATCTTCAAGGAGACGGGCCAAGATATAGTCGGTACCGGCGGTTCCAGTGGAGCCGCATTTGGGAGGTGTGGTCGCCTTGCGAATGTCGTCAAGGGATTTGTAGGGAGAGTCGCTGCGCATATACATAAGCACGTCGCTCTTCTCCGGCGAGCCGATCCAGCCGAACTTGCGCACATCATATTGAACTTCCTTGCGGCCGACGAGCTGGTCCAAATACATGCCGTAGGAAAGCATGCCAACGGTCACACCGTCCGGCTTCGCCACACCATACATATGATTCGCGGCGATCAAGCCGCCCGCTCCCGGCATGTTCTGCACGACCATCTCCGGACTGCCCGCCAGATATTTGGGCACGTAGCGCGCCAGCAGACGCGACCAGCGGTCGTAGAAACCGCCGGAAGTAAAACCGACGATCACCTTTATAGTCTTGCCCTTGTAGAAGGATTCGTCCTGCGCGTCGACGCGAGGAGCAGTTGCCACCACCGAAAATGCGCACAGGAATAAGAACGGAAGTACAAGATTCATTTGAGTCTCCTCGTTTTACTGGTGGAGTTGAAATATTGACGAAAGTCCAGCTCAGTATTTAGCATTGATGTCGGGACGACGATGCGTCCAACTCATCTGGATAGCCATAATCAATGTGGCGCTGCGATCGTCGTCGATAATTCTATAACCCCATTGATCTAGCAATTACTTCCTGCCGAGTTCTCTCCAAGCCTGCTGCAGATAACTCAGATCGACGTACTTTTCCGGACTTGGAATAGGGCCTTTCATTTCCGCCTGCTCCGCGTAGATCTCGACCACCGTCTTTAGCCCATCCATATCGATGTTGAGATCCGGTTCCCACGCCCGATGGGTGAGGTAGTAATCCAGTCCCTTCTTGGCGAGCTTTGGTTTGAGGTCAAGTTCCTTCGCTAAGAATTCCGCTCCGGCCTCCCTGTTGTCCTCGAGCCACTTGCGCGCCTGCAACACCGCTTTTAAGAAACGGACGACTTCGTTACGGTGTTCGGCGGCCCACTGGCGCCGAACGGAAAAACTAGAGAGCAGATAGTTTGGAAAGACATCTGTCACTTTGCCGATCAAATTGAATCCCATTTCCTGCGCGCGAAAATTAATCGGCACGGCGAGTATCGCCGCGGCAATATTTCCCGTGCTGAGAGCAGCGAACGCCGGACCGCTCCCTCCGACATTGACCAGCTTGTAATCTCTTGGGTATTCGAGACCCTTGGTTTTTAGCACTCGTCTGAGGAGAAAAGCTGTTCCGGAGGTTAAGGTGGAAGATCCGATGGTCGCGCCACGTAAGTCTTCGAAGGTTTTGAATTCCTTTCCGCCCATGATCATATGTGTAGTCTTGCTTCCCCCGGCGACGATCACCAGATCCATCCCTTTCTCCACAAGCCCGATAATGCCGTCATTTGCAGCAAGCGCCACGTAGATGGAGTCTGAGACCAACGCTTGCATGGTCGGCACGGTACCGCGGATCGCCGTTACCTCAGCGTCTAGTCCTTGCTGTCTGAGAAATCCCTTTCCTGAAGCCACCCAAAGCGGAGCAAAACCAAGCACCTTGGAGGAGGCCGCCACGGGGAACTTTATGCTCTCCTGAGCGTGGCCCAGCACGAAAAACGAAAGGGAGAAAAACAGGGTTAGCAAAACGCGCATGAGAGCCATGGGTTTCTCCTTTTTTGAGAAACTGCTCCAACCAGAACCGACGTGCCGGGATCAGCCGGCGGGTCGCATAAAGCTGGGTGAAGATATCGGCCGGTTGGTCTCCGCAGCTTACACGGTGCGGCGCGCATCCAGCATTGCACACGCCTCTTAGGACCGCCAAGTTACTTATTTCATCCTCCCGACCGCGCTCGCGTTCCCTCGCGAATCCCGTTAACCGATGGCGGCAAATAAATTTCGAACAGGGGGAACCGTAACGTGCACCCAGTCGAAAAACGCGCCGGCCGGAAAGGGCAGGTTAAGCGCGAAATCAAACACGCCGAAGAAAAACAGCCAGCACGCCACGCTGAGGGCGAGCGTGATCGGCCATTTTTCCCCCGCGCCGAACTTCAAATACAGCAACGTTGCCACCGCCGACGCAGGAACAAATCCGAGGATCCAGATGGCAATAAAGAAACCCACGATCCAAAAGACGATGGAAACGGTCCTGTGGCGCTCGACGATGGGATCGATTTCAGGCTCGATCTCCGCCAAGGACATTTCTCCGACCTTCACTTGGCGCGTCGACGCCAAAGCTTCCTTGGCAAACACGTAGAGCGCCAAGGTCAGGCTCGGCACGCCGATCACCCACGGAAATAAAGCCGCGCGCGGCTCGAAGGCGCCGAAGCCAAATTTTGCCTCGTAAACAACGTAGGCAAAGATGCCGACCATGAAAGAGGCAAAAACCGTTTGCGCCATTCGGGTGCCCAAAGGCAGGCGCACCGTCTTGATTGATGAAGTCTGTTTGAGCGCCGTAGGGGGCTCGGTTTTTTCCTTGAATCCTCGCAAGCGAGCCTGCAGATACGGATAGAGAGTCCCGGCGAGGATGATAAAGCCGATCACCAGCACGCCCGGATGCCAGAGCCAGCTGTATCCGTAAATGCGATTGGCGATGAACAGATTATTCTCGGCGATCCCACCGAGGACCAAGCCCAGCAGCAAGGGCGGTCGCTGCCAGTCGAACTTCACCATGAACCAGCCCAGCGCGCCGAAAAGCAGCACTACGAGCATATCGCCAAAGCTATTCTTCACAGCGAAGCCGCCAAGATAGATCAAAAAGAGCAGCCCCGGAATCAAATAGGTCCCCTTCACAAACGTGACCTTGGCAAGCTGATTGAGAAAGAGCAGGCAGATCGCCACTGTGATGATATTGGTAATGACGATGATCCAGACGAACGAAAACGTCAGCGTGAGATGCTTGGCCGGATTCAAAAGATCCGGACCGGGTACGATGCCTTGAATGATGAATGCGCCGAGCAAGATCGCCATCGAAACGCTGCCGGGGACGCCGAAGGCCAGGGTTGGAATCAGCGAGCCGCCTTCTTTGGAATTGTTCGCCGCTCCGGGACCCAAGACGCCTTCCACCGCGCCTTTGCCGAAGCGATCCTTATCCGATGAGCTTTGCACCGCGTGGGCGTAGGCGAGCCACTGCGCCGGCCCGCCACCCATGCCGGGAATAAGACCGATATAGGCGCCGATGCCGCTGCAGCGCAGCACCAGTTTCCAGTGTCGGAAAGTATCCTTGATCCCCTCGAAGACCCCTCCCAATTTGCCCGGCTTATTGCTACCGGCGATGCTCGTCCCCTTTACCGCGAGATCGATGATCTCCGGTATGGCGAAAAGCCCGACGGTAGCGGCGATCAAGGAAACTCCATCCCAGAGAAACAGCGAATTGTCTTCGCCCAGCACGCCTTCAAGGGTAAAGCGCGGCACGCTTTCGATCGGGTCGAGACCCACCATCGCCAGCACCAAACCGAACGCGCCCGCAAGCAACCCTTTAGGAACGTTGGAGCCGCTCAAGGACGCGACAAAACTCACGCCGAGAACGGCGAGCATAAAAAATTCGGCCGAACCGATCGACAGCACCAACGGGCTGACAATGGGAATCGCCAAGGCGAGGATCAGTGCGCCGAAAACCGCGCCGACAAGAGAGCTCATCAGCGCAGCGCCGAGGGCACGGCCGGCTTCACCTCGCTTCGCCATCGGATGGCCATCGACCACCGTTGCGGCGCATATCCCTTCACCCGGTATGCCGAAAAGTACCGATGTCACATCTCCCGTCGTGGCGGTGACAGCGTTGGAGCCAAGAAGGAAGGCAAACGCAGAGTATGGATCCATGTTGTAAATAAACGGCAACATGAGTGCCAACGTCGTCGCGCCGCCGAGACCAGGGAGAATGCCGACGGCGAATCCGATCGCCATCCCCAGCATCATGTAGAGAAACGTCTCGGTGCCTTGAGTCGAGAGCGGCAAAACCCTGATGAGGCCTTCGTTGAATGCGTGCAGGTACTCGAACATAGAGCCTCCCGAGTTAAGAAGTCGGCCGTTTTCTGAACAAGAACTCGAGTCGTTGTTTCACCTCGGGCGAGGCCGAGTAAATCTGCTTGACGTACCGCTCGACTTCCTCGCCGGAAATGTAGTCAACCGTAAGCTTGGATTTCTCCGCATCCGCTTTGTAGTCCTTGTCTTCCATCGTGGCTCTGAAGGCTTTGCGCAAAACGCTGAGCGCTTCAGGCGGCGAGCCTGGCGGCAGCGAGAACGGCCGAGCAAATTCGTTGGCTGCGTTCCAGGTATCGAAGGCGTGGAGGTTGTCTTTACCTTTAATCACGTCGTGAAACTGGGCGATGTCTTTTACCTCGGGGTCTTCCCACTTGCCATTGATGATAAAGGGAATCATCTTGTCGTCGCCGTTGGCGTCGAGCAGAGCGCGTGCCGTGGACCGCATGGAATCCCAGGTCCAACAAGCGCCGTCCACTTCCCGCGAGCGCATCGCGAGACGGATCTTAGAAGTCCCGGTATAACCGGGAATCACTTCAAAGTTTGCGCCCGCCCAGCGGTTGAGCATTTCCGGCAATTGCGTGGTATTGCCGGCTCGTGTGGCGCCCATGCGCACGGATTTTTTGGATTTGAGGATGTCGTCGAAAGTCTTGAGACCGGTAAAACCCATTATCGCGCACGCCACCGAATCTTTGCTCGGCGAGCCGATCCAGCCGAATTTTCTCCCGTCGATGCGCAGGCTGCGATCGCCCATCATATGATTGAAGACGTTCTGGGCCGTCCATATTCCCACCGTTAAACCGTTCTTCTCAGCCTTGTTGTAGATGTAATTGGCGGCAATCACGCTGCCGGCGCCGTCCATGTTTTCGACCACCGTCGCGGGATTGCCTGGGATGTGCCGGGTGATGTAACGTGCCACCGTACGAGCGTACGCGTCGTAACCGCCTCCGGCAGCGAAGCCGACAATGAAGCGAATAGTCTTCCCTCTGTAGAACTCCTCAGCCGACAGCGAACTCCACGCGCTGCTCAAGAGCACCAGAAGTCCCGCGGTGACCGGGATGAGCCGACAGAACCTCAGAATCATGTTCCACCTCCTGTGGTTATGCGTTTGCGACAATTTTGGCTCATGGGTTTCGCGACAAACCAGGGATGGTGAGCGACCTCATGCGCCCGCACCTACGGCCCGGGATAAATGCGACCAGTCCGACGCCCAGGCGCTGTGCCCATCAGGACGGGGCTTCAGCCAAACTCTGCTCCCTTCCGCCACCGGATTGTGGCGCTCGCCGTAAATCACAATAACGCCTTGCCCGTCGACCTCGACCTGGTATTCGATTCGTTCTCCGATGAACAAAGCAGCCTGGGCTCTGCCCCCGATCATTCCCGGCGGCACTTCAGACCCCATGGCGGGGAAGATCTGCACATCCTCAGGCCGCACCGCAATGAAGACCGGCGCGCCCGGCTTGATGCCGTCGGTGTCGTAGTTGCGCCCAAAAACAATGCAGTCCCTCGCGCCCTCGAGAGCGATCGCCATTTGACCGGCGGGGTTGCTGCTATGCACTTTGCCTCGGAACAACAAGGTCCGGCCCAGAAAATCCCGCACGAATTCATTGGCAGGCTCTTCGTAAAGCAGACGCGGGCTGCCCTGTTGCTGCACCACGCCGGAGTTCATCAGCGCAATGCGATTCGACAGGCTGAGCGCCTCGATCTGGTCGTGTGTGACGAACAGCACCGCGATCTTGAGCCGTTTCTGGAGCAGCTTCAGTTCGATGCGCATGTGCTCGCGGAGCTTGGCATCGAGGTTGCTGAAAGGCTCATCCAAAAGCAGCACCCGCGGCTCGCTCACCAGCGCACGCGCAAGCGCCACTCGCTGCTGTTGTCCGCCGCTCAAGAGAGGCCCGGGGCGGTCCTCGAATCCACCCATGCCCACCAGCTCCAGTGCCCGCTGCACCCGCTCCTTGATTTCCCGCCGCGGACATTTGCGCGACTGGAGCGGGAAGGCAACGTTCTGTTCCACCGTCATGTGTGGCCAGATCGCATAGGACTGAAACACCATGCCGACCTTGCGTTTGTCGGGAGCGACAAAGAGTCGGCGCGACATCATGACAACGGGGTGGTCGCCAAAGAAAATGTCTCCCTGATCGGGCACCTCCAGGCCGGCCGCCATCCGAAGAGAAGTGGTCTTGCCGCAGCCGCTCGGACCCAACAGAGTAACGATTTCCCCGTTGCATACATCCAATGAGAGGTTCCTGACCGCAGGCTGCGCGCCTCCGGGATATGTCTTCCACAGGCCCACCAGCCGCATGGCAGCTTCGGTCTTATCAGCGCCCACCGTTGTGCCAGCAGCCCCCGCCTGAGACATGTCTGTGGTCGATAAGGTCTTCTTCACGGCGTTACCTGTCCTTAGGCCTGGCACCGCCCGATATCTCCGCTGAACCATCAGGGACGCTCCCGCTTAACCGGTGCTCGTGCTGCACCCCGAGGCGCAGGCCAAAGGCGCGAGCCACGCTCGCGATGCCCACCGTGAGCACGATGAGAAAGATACTGATGATGCTCGCTTCCTCCAACATGGCGATCTCCGGCGACGCGAACTCCAACGCGAGAATGGAGAGCGTCCGCGTGCTGCGGTCTGCGAGCAGGATGATGCTGCTGGTGGTATTGGCCGCGATGACGAAAGTATGCGTAGCGATCAAGATCCATGTGGGCATGAGCAGTGGGATCCAGACGCGAAAGTATGTGCGTAGCCAGCCTGCGCCGGAGACTCTGGCCTGCTCCTCCATGTCTTTCCCCACCTGTACGAACATGCCCTTAAAAATATTGGTTCCCGTTGTCTTGCCTTGAATGATGACGACTAAGAGCAGGGCGTAGATACTCCCATACATAAACGCCAGCGGCCTAAAGCCGCTGCCCGGCGGAAAGTCCCCCAGAAAAAGCCAGAGCAGCCCCAAGCCGGACAGGATGCCGGGAATTGCTGCCGAACCCCAAATAATGTAGTCGAGCACCGCGCGCCCGGCCCACTGGGTGTGGACCATGATGTACGCCAAGATCGAGAAGACGAGAGGGCCCAGGAGCGCGGCCGTGGTCGCCAAGATCAGCGTCATCTTAAGAGCGTCAACGAAGGCGTGGTCCGTGAGCGCCAGCTTCCAGTGTTCCAGCGTGAAAACCGGATTAATATTGAAGAAGCCGCTGCGCGTCATGAAACTGCCAAGCACCAGGATAACGGCCGGCAACAGCGTGAGCACAACAATGAGCGCGCCGGCAACGCCAAAGACCGGCCACTTCCACTTGCCCAGGTCAATGAGGCCGGGCTTGAAGCTTCCGGTGATGGTGGTGTAGTGCCGCCGCTGGAGAATCCACCGCTGCATAGGAATGATGAGCGCCACCACCAAAAGCGTGATACTCGCCAGTGCCGTCGCCTGACCATAAAGCGGCGGCTCTCTTCGCACCATGTCGAAGATCATGGTGGAGTAAACGAAAAAGCTGAACGGCACGCCCAACAGTTGCTCGATCTCGAAGGACTGGAAGATGCGAAGCAACTGGAGCGCGAAGACGAGCGCCAGGGGCGAGGCCATGAGGGGGAAAGTCACCCGCAGCATGGTGCGAAGGTCGGACGCGCCGCTGACTCTGGCAGCCTCTTCCATCGTCGCGTCCATGTTGCGGAAGGCCGGGGTCAGCAGCATCACTTTCAGCGCGACGCCGTTGGCCATAAGGTGAGCCCACACGATGCCGGGAACGCTGAAGATGTTGAACGGACCTTCCTTGATGGAAGGAAACAGCTTTTGAAGCCCGATATTGATAAACCCCAACTCCGGGTCCAGCAGCATGATCCAGGCGACCGCGATGGAGATTCCGGGCATCATGTAGGAGATCCAAAACATGAACTCGAGGCTGTGACTAAAGGGTATGTTTGTGCGCGCCAGCGTCCATGCGATAAGGGTAGCCGTGGGAAAGCTCACCAGCATGACCAGCGCCCAGATCATGATCGTGTTGGTCAGCGCCTGCAGGAGCCGCGGCTCGGTGAAGGCCGCCCGCCAGTTGTCTAGCCCCCATTTGGGCGTGCCGATCAGGATCTCAGGAGCGGTGTTAAAGCTCTGAATCAGGATCAGGAAAACGGGATAAATAAGATAAAATCCCAGCGCCAGGATGACGATCGCCATGATGGCCGTGCTCTTGCGCGGCAGGATCTCAACGCTCAACTGTGGCGCTGCCGTCGTTGCTAGCTCGGTCATCTCTTTCTCCCGATCGGAGGAGTAAAGCTCCTTCTCGATCCCAGTGAATGAGGCAATCCTCTGGTAAATCCTGTCGCAATCAATCTATCTACCTGCGTTTGACCTGCAGGTAGAGATCCTCCGCCCGCTTCATCTCCGCGAGCCGCTTTTTCTGGATCTCCGGATCATGCTCGAGTGTCAGATATTCAACTCCCGGCTGGCGCATGTCTGATTTCCGGACTTTGCCCTTTTCTGCAACATCTACGCGGAACGTTTGATCAGGGGTCCGATCACTCATGGTCTGCATGACCGTCTGCCCCTCCTTGGAGAGGAACCAGTTGAGGAACAGCTTGGAGGTGTTTGGGTGCGGTCGCTTGTTCGCCACCATGATGTTGTTGGACGCGCCGCTCCCCCCGACCACGGGCCGCTCCTTCAATGACCGCCCTTTGAGGATCTCCGAGAAATTCGCCACCGGGAGACCTTTCTTGCCGAGGTTGTCGATATCGCGACCGGCCGAACCAACGAAGATGGCCATGGTGTACTTCCCTTTGGCGACGCCATCGGCAACCTGTCGAAAGTCCTCGGTGAACGCGACTTTTAACTCTGGGTCATAGAAACGCTTGAGAAACTTTTCTCCAATTTCGGGGTGAACCATGGCGACGAAATAGGTTCCGCCCGATCCGGCGATCGTGGGTGGCAGGGCAACGATCTGACCGGCGAACCGCTTGTCGAGGAACGTCCATACGGAGTCGATCTTCTTCGCCTCCTCGATCGGCAATTTCTCCGTGTTAAAGCGCATAACGACCGGAGACGCATCGGCGGTGCCCGAGAAGGCAAAGACGTACTTCTCCTCCGGGTCGCTATAGAGGTGCTTTCCTTTAAACCAGCGGGACTTTTCCACCACTTCCGGCAGAAATAAAACCGGCGCGATGGGATCGAGCGCGCCGTTGGGCACGAGCCGGATAACGGCAGTCGTGCCCCCGGCCATGATGATATCGACCTCGGATTTGCCGGCGCGGCGCTCCGCGAGCAGCCGATCTGCCTGCTTGCTCCCGCCGCCGGTGGAGACCACCGTGCGGATGCCAAACTTGTCCTCGAAGTGCTTGAAGATCGGCCGGTAGTTGCGGGAAGCCGATCCACCCAGCACCGCCACCAGCTCACCTTCCTTATGGGCCGCAGCCAGAACCTCGTCCCAGGAATCCGCTCTTGCGCTGCTCGCCGGCCCAAGAAGCACCACGCATAAAAGAACCGTGGATAGACCACTCGGCGTCTTCATTGGATCACCTCCATGGAATCTCAGGTGTCGGAGCTTCGTGCGCCACTCTACCTTCGACAACCATCCCTACGGGCGCTCATGAGCCCCTTTCAGGAAACACGCCGGCTGATTGATTTGTGAACTCCGTTTCATGCCAGGCCCGTCGATTTTGGACGTTTCATATCGGACCGAACGCGCGAGCAAAAACATTCACGCGCGCATTCAATTCGCATGTGTTATCTGCTTTAGTTCGTTCTCTTCTGGGTTGATTTCACTAAGAAACCGAGATTTCGCTTCACCGTGTCCGACATCGACTAGATTTGCTTGACATACCCATCGATCTCTTCCCCTGACACGGGTTCGATATCGAGCCTAGTCTTCTTTGCGTCGGCCAAGAATTCAGGATCTTTCAAAGTTGCTGCAAAGGCTTTCCGCAAAGTCGCAAGCCGCTCCTTCGGGGTATTGGGCGGCAGTGAAAAGGGCCGCTGAAACTCGTAGGAAGCCGCCCAGGTTTTATACGTCGCGAGATTGTCTTCGCCTTTGAGGACCTCGGTAAATAGCGGCAGATCCTTGACTTCGGGATCTTCAAGCCGCTTGTGGGTTATAAACGGAATCAGTTTATCGTCGCCTTTTGCGTCAAGCATGGCCCTGTTCGACACGCGCATCGATTCCCAGCCCAAGCACGCCCCTTCGACTTCTCGCTTCTGCATCGCCACGCGTACGATGGAGGTCCCCGCATAGCCAGAGATCACATCGAATTTCGTTCCCGCCACGTTGTTTAGAATTGTCGGCGCGTCGTCATAGGCGGTTCCCGCTCGCACGCCGCCCATCCTGATGGAGCGCTTGGAGTGGAGAACATCATTCCAGTTCTTGAATCCAGTAAACCCCATAATGGCGCAGGTCGGCGAGCCTTTGCTCGGCGCGCCGACCCAGCCGAATTTTCGGCCGTCGAATCTAGGGCTTCTATCGCCAAGGGCTTGGCGGATAATCTGTCCGCTGATCCAAACGCCGATCGCTAGCCCGTCGCGCTCGGCCTTGTTGTACAGATAGTTGGCCGCGATTAGCGAACCGGCCCCATCCATATTTTCCACGACCATCGATGGGCTTCCCGGTATATGTTTGCCGAGATGCCGCGCAATGGCCCGAACATAAGTGTCGTACCCGCCGCCGGCCGGAGCGCCGACGATAAAGCGGATCGTCTTGCCTTTGTAAAACTCGTCTGCACCGACCTTAGTCGTGGCCGCAAACAACACCAGAACAACCAGACTTGCCGTTAGCACGCTTCCTGATTTCATCGCGTCCTCCTTGGTGGTTCATCTGCCACCGTTAACTAAACCATGCCGTTAGACCGCCGCAGTCACCGAATGCCGAAAATTTCCCGAAACAGTTTCACCGTCGCTGAAAAATTGACGTGTTGATCAGGCTTCTCCACAAACCATTTATGACCTCGCGCAGCCGGCTTTGAACGCGCTTCCATATCTCTACGGACAGGGATCTGCTGAACGCTCGCCAGAGCGCTTTGCCCCTGTCTGGACAAAGCAAAATTGACAAACAGCCGCGCGGCGTTGGGATGCGGAGATCGAACACACACCATCACGGCGTCGATCTGAGCAATGGTGGGTTCGAGCGAAATCCAATCGATGGGCGATCGAAGTTTGTCTTTATAACCCTGAATTACCGGAGCGCGTGCGATCACCAAGGAGACATGGCCGGTGTGCATGGCCTCCACCGCCGAGATGCTCGCGCGAGACATGACGGGCTTCTGGCCGGCCAGTCGCTCTAAATAAGCGCGCGTCTTGTCCTCACCCCAAGTCGGCAGAAGTCCACGCAACAATCCGTGTGCCGTACTATCGATGGCGATGCGGTTGCCCTTCCACCGCGGATCAAGCAGGTCGTCGTAGGACTTGGGGAGTTCCTCTGCCTTAACGAGCAATGTGTTGTAGCCGACGACAAAAGAATTGATGTAATAAGCTGACCAATAACCTGCCGGGTCGCTGAGAGCTTCGGTGACGCTTTCTCGCTCAAGAGATTGGTAGGGAGCGAGCAAATTTTCTTCGAACAAGGGTTGCAACAAACCACCGCCCCCGATCAAGACATCGCACCTTGTCGTACTCGTGCGTGATTCGTCTTGCACTCTCGAGTGGATGAACCTCCAAATCCAAAAATGGGTACGCTTGAAAGAAACCGTGGACGACCTGGATGCTCTGAGGCAAGTCCGGAGTGGTATACAGGACTAATTTTTGCTCTCTCATGGCGCCTTCCAGCAGCTCCATTTCGAGCGCCAGCCGAGGTCGTGCCGACACCGGCTGCCAGAAAAGCGCCGTTCCAACCAGGGCGAGAAGCAGCGTTTGCATACTTCGAGCGCCGTTTCGCTACCGCAGGCCGAAGATCTCCTGGTACAGCTTGATGGTCTGAGCAAAATCCTTGTAATCTTCCGGGTGCTCTACAATCCGCTTGTAACCTTTAGAAAGCCGCGGCGGGTTCGGATCGATGTCCTCGCGCACCGGAATGCGCCGAAAGCCCACGAGCATCTTCTGGCCCTCTTTGGAAAGAAGAAAATCGACCAACAGCTTACCGGCATTCGGATGCGGCGCTTTGGCGGCCAGCATAATGGGATTGACCTGAACGGGCACAGGCTCCAAGGGAACCCAATCCATCGGATGTCCCAAAGAAGTTTCTCTTTGAATCGTCGGCGCGTAGGCAATGATCAAAGGGTATTCTCCCGCCATCGCTAGTTGCACCCGGTTGGTATTTCCCCTCATCACGACGGGGTCCTGCGCGGCGAGTTTTTTGAAATAGGCGACCGCTTTCTCCTTGCCCCACTCGCGGATCAAGCCAGCCAAGAGCCCATAAGCCGAGTCGTCGATGGAGATCTTTTTCCCCTTCCATTTGGGATCAAGAAGTTGTTCGTAGCTTTTAGGCACTTCGTCTTTCTTGACCAAATTGGTGTTGTAGCCGAGCACAAAAGGATTCACGTAATACGCCGCCCAATAGCCGTCGTCATCGACCATGTCCCGCTCGATGAATTTGTTCTCGGGAGACCGGTACGGCGCCAGCAGCTTGGCTTCGGAAAGGGTCAGCACCATATCGCCGCGCCCCGAGACCACGTCCCACGCAAACAAACCGCCGCGCGCCTCGGTTTTGATTCTATTTAGAAGTTCATCCGCTCCGCTGCGGAAGAGATCGACCTTTAGAAACGGGTATTTCGCTTGGAACTTATCAGCGACCTTTTTACTCTGAGATAGGGTCATGGTCGTGTAATAGGCCACTGTGCCTTCACCTTTTGCCGCTTCAATTAGTTTTGGATTTGATCCCGCTGGCGAGGAAGAAATAAGCGGTGGACAATACAGAAAAACGCTTGCCGACCACAGGATTAATATCAATTTGGCTGCTCGGTTCAT
>WNGF01005171.1_pt1 | contig 16799 bp, 15 predicted proteins | sample 5400641 | NCBI WGS metagenome assembly WNGF01 (sample SAMN13153371, study PRJNA577476) | soil metagenome | isolation source: 80 cm soil or saprolite under grassland replicate 2 | place: USA:California | collected 2016-06-15
GGGACAGGCGTACCGGCAACCGACAGGCGGGCGGTGGGCCAGACAGTCCGATCGGGTTTCCCAAGGCCCCACCCGCCCCACCCGCCCGGTGGATCGGCGGCGATTGGGTCGCCATAGTTTCGAACTGAGACACTACGCGAACCCGCGGCGACGGGCGCCGATGGACGGACGCGATAGAATCGGGGCGATGCGCACGCGCGCGTGCTGCGCTCGATGGAGCTGATGGCCCGTCACGTCCTGCCGGCCTTCCGCGGCTGACGCCGAACCGGACCGTCCCGTGGCCACCGTCGGCATCGTCGTCGCCTGCCCGTGCGGAGAGGTCTACGAGCTGCGCCCCGAGTACGCCGGGCGCCTGCTCGAATGCGCCGCCTGCGGCCACCACCTGCGCGCGGGGTCTCCGACCCGCGTCGTCGGCGACGTCGACCACGGGTTCGACCACGACATCTTCCTGCTCCGCGAGCGATTGCTGACCATCGCCTCGAAGTACGAGGTCCAGGCGGCGGACGGGATCCCCATCCTCTTCGTCGAGCGCCCGACGTTCCTGCTGCGCGCGGTCCTCGCCTACCTGCTGGGCACCATCGCGACCATGGTGATGGTCGTCTGGCTCTCCTCGCTCGTCCGGTCGATGGGGACGGACCTCGGCGGGCTGCTCATCGTCGCCGGGCTCGTCCTCGTCCCCGGCACCTTCGTGGTGGTGTCGATGTCGCTGCGGCCGCTCCGCCACGTCACCGTGTATCGCGACGAGTCACGCGCGGAGCCGTTGCTGCGCGTGCTGCAGGATCAGCGCTTCGCGGTGCTGACCCGCACGTACACGGTGGTGACGGCCGGCGGCGAGATTCTCGCGCGCCTCCGCAAGCGGTACGTCCACAACATCATCCGCAAGCGCTGGTACGTCGAGACGCTGGCGGGCGGGGTCGTCGCCCTCGCCATCGAGGACTCCATCGTGCTCTCGCTGCTGCGCCGTGTCCTGGGATCGCTGTTCGGTCTCCTTCGCACCAACTTCGTCCTCACGCATCCCGACGGCACGGTACTGGGCGAGTTCAACCGCAAGTTCACGCTGCTCGACCGCTACGTCCTCGACCTCACCAGCGATCCCCAGCGCCATCTCGACCGCCGCGTCGCGCTGGCCCTGGGCGTCATGCTGGATACGGGCGAGCGTCGCTGAGCCCGTCGATGAAAAGGGCGCAAGATTTGGATCATTTCACCGCTCGGCTCGCGCCGGCGGCCGGCGCTCACCTCGCACCGCGGCCGCCTAGGATCTGGATCCGTTTGATCGACGGGCTGCGCGGGGCGTGAGCATGGAGGAGCCGGAGCGGGCGTTGCGGATCACGCCGGAGATGTTGCTGGGGCGGCGGATCGACTTCGAGCGGCGGATGCGGCGGCGGCCGCCGGTCACCCTCGCGATCATCGGAGCGCTCGTCGCCGTCTTCCTGCTGGAAACGGCGCGGGGGGCCACCGACTCGGCCCCGGCGCTGGTGGCCTTCGGCGCGCTCAGCCGCCCCGAGGTCTTCGCCGGCCAGTACTGGCGACTGGAGAGCGCCACCTGGCTGCACGGAGGACGGGACCACCTCGTCTCGAACGCGATCGCGCTGTTCATTCTGGGGATGATCTGCGAGCACGCGTTCGGGCCGGCGCAGTACTTCGTGCTCTACGCGCTCAGCGGGCTGGGCGGGTCGTTCATGAGCCTGCTGATCAGCGAGGGCCCGTCGGTCGGCGCGTCGGGGGCGATCTTCGGGCTGCAGGCCGCCGCGATCGTGCTCTTTCGCCAGCATCGTGACCGCATTCTCATGCGCGATCGGCGCATCGGTGTGGTGCTGCTCGGCTGGGCCCTCTACTCGATCGTGACCGGTCTCGTCTCGCCTTTCATCGACAACGGCGCCCACATCGGCGGCGCCCTGACCGGGGCGCTCATCGCGCGCCGCCTGCACCCGGTCGCCCTCGATCCCATGCCGCCCGATCGCCTGCGGGTCGAGCGCCGCTGGCTGGTCGTCGTTGGCGCGGTCCTCGCCTACACCGTCGTCGCCTGGACGATGCGCTGAGGAGTTGACGCTGTCGCGTGGGAACGCGCGCCGTCGGTCGACGACAATCGTTCGGCTGTAGGGCGGGGGCTTGTCCCCGCCGTCCGATACGTCCCCCAACTGATCGGCGGGGGACAAGCCCCTACGAGATCAGATCACGGGCTGCCGGGAGGCCGGGCAGCGACGACGCGGCGCGGACGCCGCTGACGATCGCGGCGGCGACGGCGTCGGCCGCGGCCAGGCCGAGCGCGGTGACATCGGCGGCGATGTCACCGACGGACAGCACGAAGAGGGCGTCGCCGTCGAACGCGGTGTGGGGCGGCGACAGCGCGCGGGCGAAGCCGAGCATGCCGAGCGAGGCCACGGTGGCCGCCTCGGGCTTGCTGAGACGGGCATCGGTGGCGACGACGCCGATCGTCGTCGACGGCGGCATCGCGAAGCGGCCGGCCTCGACGCCCGACCGGATGGCCGCGGCGCTGTCGATGAGCCGCCGTCCGTCGGCCGCGTCGCGCGTTCCCGCGACGAGGGTGCCGGTCGCGGGGTCGCACACGTCCCCCACGGCGTTCACGGCGACGAGCGCGCCCACGACGGCGGCGCCGCACCGCGCGGCCGCGGTGCCGAGCCCACCCCGCATCGCCCGGCCGATCCCCCAGAGCTTTCCCACGCTCGCCCCCGTGCCGGCGCCGACGCTGCCCTGGACGACGGCGCCCGCGGCGGCCGCCGCCGCGGCCTCGTGACCCATCTCCGCGGTCGGCCGCACGCGTCCATCGCCCACGCCGAGATCGAACAGAAAGGCGCCGGCGACATGAGGCACGACGAAGCCACCGAAGGGCAAGCCGACCCGGTGCGCCTCGAGGTAGCGCATGACGCCGGTGATCGCCGCCTCGCCGAAGCGGCTGCCGCCGCCGAGCACCACGGCGTCGACGGTGGCGGCCAGATGCTGCGGCCGGAGGTGGTCGAGGCCCACGACGTCGGTGGCGCACCCGCGCATCTCGACCCCGCAGGTCGCGGGCCGATCACACACGACGACCGTGACCCCCGTGAGCGCGACCGGGTCGGTCGCCTGACCCACGCGGATGCCCGCGACGTCGGTGATCACGCGGCCGGGGGCTTGCGACTGACGTCGGACGCGGAGATCCGACCGAGCGTCACCTCGCTCGCGATTTCGAGCGCTCGCGTGGCCAGCGCGCGGAGGAACGGGTGGCGCCGCGGTTCGGGAGTGCCGGCGTGGAGGGAGACCGCGGTCGCTCGCGCCAGCGTCGCGGCCTCGGCCTCGCCGGCCGCCTCGAGGACCAGCGCCATCTCGGCCAGCCGCCGCGTCCACAGCCGGCGCCCGGCGTCGTCGATCTCGCGCTCCATCACGCGGACCACGATCGCGTCCTCGCGCTCGGCCTTGAGCTGGTCGGACAGCACGAGGCGGCTCTCGCGGCTGGCGAGCAGGTCGACGGCATCGGCTTGCACCGATCCGGGGTCGAGAAACCATCCGGCCAGCTCCGGGCGATCGAGCAGCGTGGCCGAGCGCTCGACGAGGCCGGGATCGGGCGCGGTGGGCAGCGCGGGCGGCGGCGCGATGGGCGCCGACGCGAACGCCGGGCGCCAGGTGTTGAAGGCGGCGGGCGGCGACGTGCCCTTCGCCGCATGCATGGCCAGCGCTTCGGCGACGAGGCCGACGGCGCGCGCGGGTTCGGCCTCCACCCACGGCAGCTTCTGCGAGGCGCGCAGGGCCGCCAGCTCACGGTCCAGCCGCTTCTTGGTGATGTCTCCCCCCGCGACCTCGCTGATTCCCAGCGTGTCGTTGAGGATCAGCGAGCACAGCCGGAGGCCGCCATACGTGCCCTCGAAGACGATCCACGCCGCCCGCGACCCGCTGCCGTCGATGCCGGACAGCCAGGCGCGCACGGCCCGCTCGCTCTGGCGCTCGATGACGGGCCGGGGCGCGACCGTCGGCCTGACGGCCACACCACGCTGGGAGAGCCGGTACAGGGCCCGCTTGGCGGCGCGTCGCATCGCACGCGCGGCGCCGGGCGCCGCGAGCCGGATCAACAGCGGCACGGCTTCGGCCCCGTGCGCGGTCGCGAACTCCGCGACGACGCCGTCGAGCACGTCGCCGGGCAACGCGGCGAGCTCGGTGAGCGCGAGGGGCTCGGCGCCGGCGCGGGCGAGCGCGGCCTCGAGGACGGCGCGGCCGGCGGCGACATGCGGAGCCTCGCCCGGGGGCGGAGTCACGCGGCCCGCTTCGGCGACGTCATTCGAACCGAAGACGGAAGAACGAGTGCGCGGGGGCGTCGAAGAAGTGCACGCGCCGCGCATAGTCGAGCGCGCCGACGTAGCTCTCGAACCGGTCCGCCAGGCGGCGGTACGGAGCGGAGGCCCCCGAGCTGGAGGCGCGTGCATGCTCGGAGACGAACTGGTAGGCGCGCTTGCCCTGCGCGATGTAGAACGTCGTGCCGGCCTGCCGCTCCACCCGCTCCGGGAAGATCCCCGTCATGAACAACGTGTAGTCCCCGATGTGTCGGCGGACGCTGACCTCGTGCTCGGGACGGAACTCCGGGACGTCGGGCTGCCACGCGCTCTGGATCTCGAGCATCATGTCGACGACGCTTTCCAGTCGAGGCAGGCTGAGCCCCCGTGGATGCAGATTCTCGGTTCGCGCGAATCGGGTCAGGAGATCGGCCAGGTACGGGACGGCAGGGTCTCCGTCGAGCGCGAGATCATGGAAGCTCGCGCGGAGCGCCCGATCGAAGAAGCGTCGCAGCTCCATCGTCGCCACGGCCGATGATAGCATTTGCTAGAATCCGGCGGTGGTGGATCGACCGCGCGCGCGCCTGCCGTGGCTCATCGTCGCGGGCAGCGCTTTGCTCGCCCTGCTCTTCCTGTACGTGCTCTTTGCCGCCTACGTGCCCGCCAAGCAACGGGTCGCGCAGCTCGAGGCCGAGCTCAAGGACGTCTACGCGCGCGAGGCCGCGCTGCAGACCAGAATGGCGCAGCAGGACCAGCGCACGGCACTAAGGGATCAGCAGATGACCGCGCTCGTCGCCGAGCGGGACGCGCTGGCGCGGCGGCTGGAGGAAGCCCAGCGAGCGCTCTCGGCGCCCGCCCGCTCGCCCGCCCGCCGCCGCTAGGGCCTCACGCGGCTTCAACCGAGCTGATCTTCACCTTGCCCTCGCGGGCCAGGATCGTGAGTAGCGACGTGGCCGCCGCCTCCGACATGCCGAGCTTGCCGGCGATCTCGATCGGCTGGACGGAGCCGCGTCCCTCGAGACAGCGCAGAACGTCCTCCTCCATGTCCTGCCACCAGTCGTCGCGACTATTCATGGAGCGGCTCCCCGTCGATGTCGATGTAAACGATCGGTGAGGGGACGCCGGGTCGGTTGACCCACACCGCGGATGCCACGGATCCGGTCGCCGTGTTGATGCCCTGCCACATGCCGCCGGTCGGCTGGCGATCGCGCCGGCTGCGTGCCTCTTCGCGCTTGTACTCGTGAAAGCCGGAGTCCGCCAGCGCGCTGACGATCTCGTCGGGCTCGACCAGCCAGGCACGCTGATCCTCGTTCCAGGTCATGCGGCCATTCGCCCGCAGTTCTTCGATCGGGTTGACTTCCATTGGGCTCCCTCGATTGTGTTTCGGGTGGAGAACAAGCTGTCCGCCGAGAGCGAACGAGGGTGTGCAAGTGAGTCGCCACGAAGACAATCGCATGCTGACGCGAGGATAGGAGGAATCGCCCGCGCGAGAAACCGGCTACCGTGTAGAAATCAGACGGGCGGTATGTAGAACTGCGCGTCGAGCGCACCGCGGCACCGCCATTGCACTCCACGGCGAGGGTCGCAGTCTCGACACACGAGGTGATGCATGGAACCCCGCCGGCTGATCGAAGCTCTCGTCACGCACGTGACACCGAACGCGACCGTCGTGGAGGTCGCCGAGCACGATCGTGACTACGCCGTGACCATTGCCGGAACCACCGGCGTGATCGCCCGCTGCGAAATTCCCCGCGCCCTGGTGGATCAGACCACCAGCGCCGCCGACGCGCCAGCCACGCTGACCTCAGCGCTCAAACGCTGCGCCGATGCTACGGTCGCGCAGGTCCCCGACGGCCGAAGCTGAGCGATCCGACAACGGATCGATACAGGCCGATCAAAACCGGTCAGATGCTAGGCCGCAGTGCGAGGTGAGCGACGGCCGCCGGCGCGAGCCGAGCGGTGAAATGACCGAAATGGTGGTTTTCATCGGCCTCCATCGAGGGCCGCGAGGAGACGGACGTTGACGTCATGCATCCCGACCGCGATGCGCAGGTGCCCGGGGAAGCCGACGGCGCCGCCGTCGCGAACGATGAGGCCCGCGCGCAACAGGCGTGCACGGACCGCCTCGGGATCGGTCACGCGCACGAGCAGGAAGTTCGCCTGCGAGGCCGGGAACGCGTAGCCGCGTCGAGCGAGCTCGGCCGACAGGAACGCGCGCTCCTCGAGGACGACGCGTCGGGTCCGCGCCAGATGCGCTTCGTCCTCGAGCGCGGCCACGGCGGCGATCTGGGCCAGGCGGTTGACGTTGTAGGGCGCGCGCACACGGTTGAGCCAGTCGATGGTCTCCGCGGCCGCCACCGCGTAGCCTACGCGCAGTCCGGCGAGACCGGCGATCTTCGAGAACGTGCGCAGCACGAGGAGCCGCGGGTAGCGCTCGAGCAGCTCGACGCCGTCGGGATAGTCGGGATCGTCGCAGAAATCGCGGTAGGCCTCGTCGAGCACGACCAGGGGTCCGTCGGACCCGAGCGCGTCGAGCAACGCCAGCAAGGCCCGGCGTCGCACGATGGTGGTGGCCGGGTTGTGCGGCGAACAGATGATCACGGCCTTGGTGCGAGGGCCGACCCGCCGGCCCATGTCGTGCAGATCTGTCTCGTAGCCGGCCAGCGGGCTCTCGCGCACGGAGGCGCCGGCGATGGTCACGACGGTCGTGTAGGGCTCGAACGACGGCCGCGGGACCACGATGTCGTCCCCGGCGTCGAAGGCGGCCAGGGCCAGCAGCGTCAGCAGCTCGTCGGCGCCGTTGGCGGCGAGCACTTGCTCCGGCGAGATCCCGAGGCGCTTGGCCAGCGCCTGCCGGAGGACGGTGGATCCGCCGTCGGGATAGAGGTGGACCCGGGGCGCTTCCCGACAGATCGCGGCCACCACGTGCGGTGACGGGCCGAGCGGGCTCTCGTTGGCCGACAGGCGCACGAGGCCCTCGACGCCGAGCTCCTGCTCGAGGGCCTCGAGCGGCTTACCCGCTTCGTACGGGACGATCTGGTCGAGAACGGGACGCCAGAGTGAGCGCACGTCCTGCATTGTAGTAACTCTGCGCCGCATTTGACAGTCTTCGTCCGGCATTGCTACGCTCGGCCCCGACATGTCGCCCGAGTTGTATCGCCGGGCCCGACGCGCGGAGGCGAAGGCCGAGCGTCGCCCGGACCGGCGCCGCCTGCGGGTCGATTTCTTCCGCGCCGCCCTCGCCGAGGGACTCGAGTCCCTCAGAGCCAGGCACCACGACGGCGCGTCGGGTCACGAGTCCGTGCGCGCGCATGCGCGGTTCGTCGATGATCTCGTCGGCTCCCTCGTGCGCCTGATCACCACGGATCTCGCCGACGAGACGCTGCCGCCCACGCCGTTCGTGGTCGTCGCCCTCGGGGGCTACGGCCGGGGGGAGCTCCATCCGTCCTCCGACATCGACCTCATGGTCGTTCACGACGGCGAGCTCTCGCCGTACGTGCAGCGCGTGACGCAGGAGCTCCTGTACACGCTGTGGGACCTGGGGCTGCAGATCGGCCACAGTCTCCGCTCCCTGGACGATTGCGTGGCCATGGCGCGTACCGATCTGCCGAGCCGGACCTCGATGCAGGAGGCCCGGTTCGTCGCCGGCGACCGCCGGCTCTTCACGCGGTTCCGCCGGGTGCTGCGCGAGAACGTCTACCGGCGGGACTTCGCGCAGTTCCTGATGGCGACGCTGGCCGAGCGCGACCAGCGGTACCGGAAGTTCGGCGCCTCGCCCTACATGGGTGAGCCCAACATCAAGGAGTCGGCGGGCGGCCTGCGCGACATGCACACGGCGATGTGGCTGGGGGCCGCCAAGTTCGAGGCGCGCACGCTCCGCGAGCTGGCGGACAAGGGGCTCATCACGGCCCGCGAGCAGGCCCAGGCCGACGCGGCGCTGACCTTCCTGTGGCGTGTGCGGAACGAGCTGCACTTCCTGTCGGCGTACAAGAACGACGTCCTGGGGCGGGAGGTCCAGCCGCGGATCGCCGAGAACCTCGGCTACGTGAGCGACGCGACCAGCCTCGGGGTCGAGCGCTTCATGCGCGACTACTACTTCCACGCGCGCGCCATCCACCGGGTCTCCCGCCGGCTCATCGCACGCTGCCAGGAGACACTGTCCCGCCGCCGCGCCGCGGAGCGACGCGAGCGCCAGCAGGCGCTGGCCGATGGCCTGGTCTTCATCGACGGTCGCCTGCACGCGACCGACCGCGACCCCCGCATCTTCCGCGAGGAGCCGCTGCGGTTGATGAAGGTCTTCTGGCACCTGCACCGGCTCGGCTGCGAGCTGTCCCTGGACCTCGAGCGCGCCGTCGAGGACTCGCTCGAGGCCGTCGACGACGACTTCCGGAGCTCGCCGCTGGTGCGCGATCTCTTTTTCGACATCTGCCGGAACTGGGGCCGGGTGGCCCTCACGCTCTCCGAGATGCACGAGCTGGGCTTGCTCGGCCGCTATCTGCCGGAATTCGGCGCCCTGACGTGCCTCGTGCAGTACGACGTCTATCACCGTTTCTCGGCCGATCAGCACTCGCTCCTCGCCGTCGAGCATCTCGAGGCGGTGGCGCCGGGGAAATCGGCAGAGTCGGAAGGCGTCGCGCAGGTGTGGAGCGAGGTGGACAAGCCCGAGCTCTTGATGCTGGGGATGCTGCTGCACGACATCGGCAAGGCCAAGGGGCACGGCCACGTGGCCAAGGGCATTCCGCTCGCGGAACAGCTCACGGCCCGCCTCGCCCTACCGCCCGAGGATGCCGGCGTCGTCGAGTTCCTCGTCGCGCATCACCTCACCATGTCGCACGTGGCCCAGCGGCGGGACATCGACGACCCCAAGACGATCGCCGATTTCACCGACACGGTCGGCGATCCGCAGCGGCTGCGCATGCTCTATCTGCTGACGTATGCCGACATGCGCGCGGTCGGCCCCGGCATCCTGACGCCCTGGCAGGCCGTCGTGCTTCACGAGCTGTACCGCCGCACGCTCAGCCGGCTGACGGGCGGGCGGATCGAGCGACCGAGCCGCCCGCAGCTCACCGAGCGCCTGCTCGGGCTCGTCCGCGACGAGGTGCCGCGCCAGGCCGTGAAGGCCCACGTGGCGATGGTCTCCGATCGGTACGTCACCTCGACGAGCGTGCAGCGCATGGCCGAGCACCTGCGCATGCTGCGCCGCCTCGAGGAGGCGCCGGTCGTGACGGAGCTGTTCCATCACCCCGATCTCGGCTCCTCGGACCTCGTGGTCGTCACCGCCGACGTGCCCGGTCTGTTCAGCCTCATCGCGGGGACGCTGGCCTCCCGGAACATCAACATCATGTCGGCGCAGATCCACACGCGCGCCGACGGCATCGCCATCGACACGTTCCAGGTCAATGATCCGACCGGCGAGGTGGTCACGTCGGCCGCGCACTGGGCCCGCACGCTGGAGACGCTGCGCGCGGTGCTCACCGCGGAGCAGCGCGTCGAGAGCCTCCTCGCCCAGCGTCGGGCCGCGGCGCGGGGCACGCCGGAGCCCGCGCTGCCCAAGATCAGCATCAACAACGAGCTGTCGGACGTTTACACGGTCATCGAGATCAAATGCCCCGACCGCCTGGGCCTGCTCTATCTCGTCACCCGCACGCTGAGCGCGCTCGAGCTGGACATCGCGAGCGCGCGCATCGCCACGGAGATCGACCAGGCCTTCGACACCTTCTACGTGCACGACGCCAAGGAGCGCAAGGTCGAGGATCCCGCGACGATGCACGCCGTACGCACCGCCCTCGAGCAGGCCCTGGTTCAGCCGGTATGAGTCGGGCGTGCTGACGCGCTATCGCGACAGTCTCCGGAGCTGGACGGACCCCGTCGGTCATCTCCTCTTCCGCCTGAAGCTGCGCCCGAACCACCTGACGCTCTGCGGGCTCGTGGTCAGCTTGCTCGCGGCGGCGTCCTTCGTCGCCGGCGGCGTCCGGACCGCGGGCGGCTTGCTGTTGTGGGCGGGACTGTTCGACTACTTCGACGGCTCCCTGGCCCGCGCGTCGGGGCAGGTGACGCCGTTCGGCGCCTTTCTCGACTCGGTGATCGATCGTTACTCCGATCTCGTGGTGCTGCTCGGCATCGTCGTGCTCTTCGCGCGCACGCCGAACGCCCGCGGAGCGGTGATCGCCATGGCGGGCCTCGTGGGCAGCGTGATGGTCAGCTACACGAAGGCGCGGGCCGAGTCGATCGGCGTCGAGTGCAACGTCGGGATGATGGAGCGCCCCGAGCGGATGATCTGCCTGATCGCCGGCGCGCTGCTGGATCTGCTCGAGCCGGCGCTGTGGCTGCTCGCGATCCTGGCCAACCTCACCGCGCTCCAGCGCATCGTCTTCACCCGTCGCGCGATGCGGGGCGCCGCGATCGTGCCGCTCGTGATCGCCACGCTCTGCGCGGCGGTCCCGGCCTGGGGCGCGCCCGCGCCGGCCCCGGCCGAGACGATCACGGTCGAGACGGCCCGGGCCTGGGCGCACGCCGTCGAGGCGTTCCAGAAGGGTGATCCGGGGCCCATCGTGCGGGAGATGTCCCCCGAGACCTCGCGGCGGGGCGCGATCGGGGAGTACACGCGCTGGCTCCTGGCCGACGCGCTGGCGCGCCAGGGCGACTTCGCCGCGGCGGGCGCGGCGGCGATCGGCGTCGCCGACCGGTATCCCGACAGCCGTCTGGCGCCCGCCGCGCTGCTTCTCGCGGCGACGCTCGCGGGGCGGTCAGGCGACGCGGCGGCTGAGCAAGCCGTGCTCAAGCGTCTCCTCGACGCCTACCCGGACTCGGGTGAGGTGCCCGAGGCGCTCTACCTGCTCGGCATGACGGGCGAGGCGCGGGGCCAGGTCGAGGCCGCGGCGCACGCCTACCGCGAGCTGCAGGTCCTGGCGCCGACCGGCGGCTGGGCGGCGGGCGCGGGCGATCGCCTCGCGGCGCTGGCCACCGCCGGCGTCCGCGTTCCCGAGCTGTCGATCGCGCAGCGCGTGGATCGCGCCGAGCGACTGCTGCGCGGCGGGGTGCCCAAGACGGCCGCGGACGAGGCAGAACGTATCGCGGCCGAGACCCGGGATCCCGGCGTCGCGGTACGCGCGCTGAGGATCGTCGCCGACGCCTCGCAGCGTCTCGGCCGTTACGATCTGGCGGCGCGCGCGATCGAGCTCGCCATCGGACGCGCGGCCGACGACCGCAAACCCGGTCTGCGCCTCGAGCAGGCCCGGCTGTTGCTGCGGGCGGGGAAGCGCGACCGCGCGCTCGCCGTTCTCGGGCACGTGCAGGCAGGCGCCGCCGAGGCCGAGGCCGCGGAGGCCGCGTACCTCAAGGCGCGCGTGCTGGACGAGCCCGGTCACGAAGCCGTCGCGGTGGCGGCCTACCGGACGGTCGTCGCGCGATTTCCCAACCGTGAGGTCGCGGGCGCCGCCCAGTGGCGTCTCGGCTGGCTCGAGTACCTCGGCGGCGACGTGCGCGGCGCCGAGCAGACGTGGAGCCGGCTCGCCGAGCTGCCGGGTGGACGCGCCTATCGCCTGGCGGCGCTCTACTGGACCGGACGTGCCCAGGAGCGGAGCGGCCAGCGCGCGAAGGGGGAGCGCGCCTACGCGCGTGTCCTTCGCGAGTCGCCGCGGAGCTACTACGGCCTGCTGGCCGCGCGGCGCGTGTCGGCGGATGCCGACCACGCGGTCGAGCCCAGCATCCGGCTGCCCGCCGATCCGCAGCAGATCATCGCCGACGATCCCGGCTTCGCGCGGGTCGATCTGCTCCGTCGCATCGGCCTCGTGGAGTTTGCCTGGCAGGAGCTGGAAGACGTGATCCAGCGCTCGGTGGGGGATCCGGTGCGGCTGTACGCGCTGTCGAGCGCGTACGTCAAGGAGGAGCGTTACCATCTGGCGCTCCGGATCGTCCGGCGCCATTTCACCGGGCTGGCGACGACCGGTCATCCCACGGTGCCGCGCGCGTTCTGGGAGATGGTCTATCCCTTCGGCTGGCGCTCCGAGGTCAGCGAGGCGGCGCAGCGCGCGGGGCTCGATCCGTTCCTGGTGGCCGCGGTCGTGCGCGAGGAGTCGAGCTACTATCCGCGGGCGGTCTCGCGCGCCGGCGCGCGCGGCCTGATGCAGCTCATGCCGGCGACGGCCCAGCCAATGGCCGAGAACCGCGGCCTGGCCTTCCGCAACGGCCAGCTCCTCGACGAGCCCGACGCGAACCTGGAAATCGGTACGTCGTTTCTCGCCGGCCTCGTGCGCGAGTTCGGCGATCCGCGGGTGGCCCTCGCCGCCTACAACGCCGGGCCCCGACGCGCGCGCGAGTGGTGGAAGGCGCGCAAGATCGACGACGTCGAGGCGTGGGTCGAGCAGATCCCGTACGACGAGACACGCCAGTACGTCAAGCGCGTGATGCTGTCGTGGGAGGAATATCGCCGCCTTTACGGCGCAGGCCCGAAGTAGTAGGTGAGGCCGGCTCGCATCACGAGCGTTTACGCAGCAGCAGGGGCTTCAGATAGGGCCAGAGGCGGTCGGCGACGAGGCGTTGGCCTTCGGCGGTGGGGTGGATGCCGTCGGGTTGGTTGAGGCGAGGGTCGCCGGCCACGCCGTCGAGGAGGAAGGGGGCGAGGGGCACGCCGGTCGCACGCGCGACGTCGGGGAAGACGGCGGAGAACGCGCGCCCGTACTCGTCGCCGTAGTTCGGCGGCACGCGCATGCCGGCCAGCAGCACGGTGGCGCCCGCGTCGCGCAGGCGCCGCACGATCGCCACGAGGTTGTCGCGCATCGCCGCCACGCTCTGGTGGCGCAGCCCATCGTTGGCGCCGAGCGCCACGATCACGATCGCCGGTCGCGCGCGTAGCACCCACTCCACACGCCGCAGGCCGGCCGCGGTCGTGTCTCCGGTCACGCCGGCATTCACGACGCGGTAGGCGAACCCCTCGCGGCGCAGCCGCTGCTCGAGCAGCGGCGGATAGGCTTCGTCGGGAAGGAGGCCGAAGCCGGCCGTCAGGCTGTCGCCGAGCACGACGATGACGGGCTCCTCGGCGCCCGCGGCGTCGACGCCGAGCAGCAGCGCGACGACGATCAGGAAGGCGCGCGCGACGGAGGACCGCATACCGCGAGTGTAGTATGAGAAAGATGATCGTCCAGGTGCGCGACGTCTCCATGCGCCTCGCCGGTGGAGGCCGTCCCGTGACGATCCTCGACCGCGTCAGTCTCGACGCCCTCGAGTGCGACGTCCTCGCCATCACCGGCCCGTCCGGCAGCGGCAAGTCCACGCTCCTCGGCCTCATCGCGGGGCTCGATCGGCCGACCTCCGGCTCGATCGTCGTCGACGGCACCGACATCACGCGGCTCGACGAGGACGGCCTCGCGCGGCTGCGCTGCGGCACGATCGGCTTCGTGTTCCAGTCCTTTCAGCTGATCCCGACGTTGACCGCGGTGGAGAACGTCGCGGTACCGCTCGAGCTCGCCGGCCACGCGGGCGCCGCCGGCCGCGCCACGGCGTTACTGAAGTCCGTCGGCCTCGTCGATCGCGCGCGCCATTACCCGGCCCAGCTCTCCGGGGGCGAGCAGCAGCGGGTGGCCCTGGCTCGCGCCGTGGCGTTGCGGCCGCGGCTGATCCTCGCCGACGAGCCCACCGGCAATCTCGATTCCCGGACCGGGGCCCAGATCATCGAGCTGCTCCTCGAGCTCCGTGACGAGTTCCGCGCGACCCTGCTGCTCGTGACACACGACGAGGCGCTGGCGCGTCATGCCCATCGCATCGTCCGGCTTCGCGATGGCCGGGTGGAGGCGTCCCCCTGACCGCCGTGGCGCTCCGCATGGCGTGGCGCGAGACGCGCGGCGCCTGGCGCCACGTCGCGCTGTTCGTCAGCTGCATCGCGCTGGGCGTCGCCGCGCTCGTGGGCGTGGGCAGCTTCGCGGCGAACCTCGAGCGGACGCTCGGACGCGAGGCGCGAGCCTTGATGGGCGGAGACCTCGAGCTGCGGTCCTCGCGTCCGCTCGGCGCGCGCGCGGCGCGCGAGCTGCGAGCCCTGGTCGAGGGCGCCGTCACGACGGAGATCCGCGAGCTGGTGGGCATGGCCCGCAACCCCCGGGATGGCAAGAGCGCGCTCGTCGAGCTCAAGGCGGTGGGCGCCGTGTATCCGCTCTACGGACGGCTCGAGACCACGCCCCCTGGCGGGTTGGCCGAGCGACTCGCCGGTGACGGGGCACTCGTCGAGGCCCCGCTGCTCGCCCGTCTGGGCCTGAGTGTCGGCGATCGCATCGTCATCGGGACGGCCTCGTTCACCGTGCGCGGCGTCATCACCCGTGAGCCCGACCGGGCCTCGGGGCTCTTCAGCGTCGGCCCCCGGGTGCTCATCGCGGCGGATGCGCTCGACCGCACCGGTCTCGTGCAGTTCGGCAGCCGCGTCCGGCACCGCACGCTGGTGCGACTGCCGCCGGGGACGCCGGCGGGCCGCGTGCGCGAGGATCTCGCGCGGGCCCTCGACGACCCCGGCGTCCGCATCGTCGCCTTCGACGAGGGGCAAGGCGGGCTGCGTCGATTCTTCTCGCAGCTGACGACCTACCTGGGTCTCGTCGGCCTGGTGAGCCTGCTCGTCGGCGGCATCGGCGTCGCCTCGGCCGTGCGGACGTTCATCCGGCGCCGGACGCCGACGATCGCCATCCTCAAATGCGTGGGCGCGACTTCCCGCATGATCTTCGCGATCTACGTCATCCAGACGCTGGCGCTCGGCGTCGCCGGAAGCGTGCTGGGCGCCGCGCTGGGGCTTCTCCTCCAGCCGCTCGCGATCCGCGCGCTGGCCGGCCTCGCGCCGTTCCCCCTCGCGCCCGCGCTGGATCCGGGAACGCTGCTGCGCGCCATCGTGATGGGCGTGCTCACGACGGGTCTGGTCGCGCTCTGGCCCCTGCTCTCGCTGCGCGCGATCGCGCCGTCGGTCATCCTGCGGCAGGACGTCGAGGGCTCGAGCGGCCGCCGCCCGTGGCCGGCGGTGCTGCCGATCGTCGCCGGTCTGGGCGGCCTCGCGCTGTGGCAGGCGGGCTCGCTCAAGATCGGCGGCATCTTCGTGCTCGCCGCGCTCGGCGCCCTCCTGGGACTGGCGGGTCTGGGGCGAGGCGTCGTGCGCCTGGCGCGGGCGGTACCGCGCGTGCGATCCCTGGCCTGGCGCCAGGGCCTGGCCAATCTCCGTCGTCCCGGCGGTCACGTCGGCGGCGTCGTCACCGCCCTCGGGGTCGGGGTCATGCTCCTCGTCGCCATCGGGCTGCTCGAGGACGCGCTCGACCGGCAGATCGATCACGAGCAACGCCGCGAGGCGCCGTCCTTCTTCTTCATCGACGTCCAGGCCGATCAGCGCGAGGACTTCGCCCGCCTGGTGGCCGGCGCGGTCGGCGTGTCGCCGGTGCTGACGCCCGTCGTCCGCGCGCGTCTGGCGAGCGTGAAGGGGGAGCCGGTGGGGCGCCCGCTGGTCGAGCGACGACGTGCCGTTGGCCAGGATGCGCTCTGGTATCTCACGCGGGAGTACGTGCTGACGTCCATGGCCGATGCGCCGTCGACCAACGTCATCGTGCGCGGGCGCTGGTGGAGCGCGACGGACGCCGCGGGGCGCCCGCGCGCCTCGGTCGAGGAGGCCGCGGCCAAGGCCCTCGGGGTCGACGTGGGCGACACGCTCGGCTTCGACGTGCAGGGCATCGGGGTCGCTGCGGTCGTGACCAGCATCCGCAAGGTCGACTGGCAAAGCTTCTCCGCGAACTTCTTCGTGATCGTCTCGCCGGGCGCGCTCGAGGGCGCGCCCACGACGTTCGTCGCGACCGCGCGCGTGCCCGAGACGGCGGAGGCGCGCGTGCAGGATGCCGTCGTCGCGGCCTTTCCCAACATCACGGTCATCCCCGTCCGCGACATCCTGCAGCGCGCGGCCGGGATCCTCGCGCAGATCGCGTTCGCCATCCGGGCCATCGCCCTGTTCAGCGTCGCGGCCGGGCTGACGGTGATGACGGGAACCCTGGTGGCGAGTCGCTGGCAACGCCTGGCGGAGTCCGCGATCCTTCGCACCCTCGGCGCGTCACGCTCGGCCGTGGCGCGCATCTTCGCCGTCGAGTACGCGTGTCTGGGCGCGGTCGCCGGCCTCGGCGGCAGCGCGCTCGCCGCCCTGCTCGCGTGGATCGTGGAGCGCTTCGTCCTCGAGGTGCCCGTCGCGCTCGCGCCCCACGTGCTCGCGCTCGGTGTGGCGCTGGCCATCGCCACCGCGCTCGCCGTGGGATTTCTCGCGACGTTCCGGCTGCTTGGCCAACCGCCGCTGGCCGTGCTTCGCGACCAATGAGATGGGGGGTGCGGGACGCACTCCCCAAGCCCCCCTGTTTGCGCAGCGATCGAGCGGACGCTCGATCGCGTCCGTGGACAACCGTCCGTAGTGTCTCAGTTCGAAACTGTGGCGACCCAATCGCCGCCGATCCACCGGGCGGGTGGGGCGGGTGGGGCCTTGGGAAACCCGATCGGACTGTCTGGCCCACCGCCCGCCTGTCGGTTGCCGGGACGCCTGTCCCG
>WNGF01005174.1_pt1 | contig 16794 bp, 22 predicted proteins | sample 5400641 | NCBI WGS metagenome assembly WNGF01 (sample SAMN13153371, study PRJNA577476) | soil metagenome | isolation source: 80 cm soil or saprolite under grassland replicate 2 | place: USA:California | collected 2016-06-15
GGCTTATCAGGGTCCGCGCTTGAGCGCGCCACCGCTCGTGCCACTCGCCCGCCCAAATCCAGCGAGCTAATGCGCACACTTCAATTCTCCCGACGCTCTATTTCTCTTTCGCGGTGCGCAGTATGTGATTGCGCCTTATTGCGATCAATCAAAGAGGCGCGAAATGATTAAAGTAAGGCCAGCAAGATAACCATAGCTGTCGGCGCCTGCCAGGAGAAAAACGTCGCACTTTCGTAATGAGAAATCATGCGCGTGAGTTTGAATCAGCGATACGGCCAATGGTTTGCCCTACTCCTTGCCCTCCAAAAGATGATGATCAGTATTGTTATCAGGATCATCAGCAGATCGTGAAGGTTGGACTGAAACGCCGCGTCAAGCCCCTGAGGGTGAATGAACTGATCAATCAGGGCAATCCGTTGTTCATCGGAAAGTTCCTCGGTAGTGAGGCGCGTTACGAGCACGACGAAGTCGGTAATCGTGCTCAATATATTGAGAAGCATTTGGAACCCCCTTTGATCCCATCGAACTATCGATATGCGGGGGCTGCCGTCCGCCTAATTCTTCAGGGTTGCGCGGGGCGGCGGCGCGAAGGGCGGCTGAAGGATTGTCATTTCCGTGTTTGGGATGGATTCGGCGCGGGCTGCGGCGTTTGCAACAAGAGAATGGAAAATGTGCTTGGTTGGTCGGTTGTGAAGGAGTAAGGCGAGTGTCTCATGCGCTGGCGTAAGTCTTTCATGCGCTCGAAGATTTCAGGTTATGTTCAGAAAGGAATTTCACCTGACGGCTGATCGAGCGGCGATCCCTCTTCGGCGTCGGACTCGCTCTCTCCAGGCTTGATGAGAACGGGGCGCAGTAAGCCTTCCTCGCGCATCTCCCGGACATGTCTTTCCTCAAGCTCATCAAGCTCGATCTCGAGGTTCGACTGTCTGATCAACTCCAGTTCCCGATCTATATAGTACTCTTCATTGTAGACGGTCTCTTCATAGAACCGCTCGTCATCACCATATAGGTCTTGATCGTGATCGTAGTCAGACATGATTGGTTGGCCTCCCTTCCGAATGGACATTAGCAGATATCCATTCATATCCCGACGGCGACTAAGGCTTAAGCTTCGCGACCGCATCGGCGGGTCTAATGATGCGGGGGCGTTTTCTGTTTCGGACTGGTGGGAAGTCTCGTATGTTGTCGGTGATGATATAGTCGGCCTCGCCACCTAGCGCGCAATGATAGAAGGGATCATCTTTCGGATCAGGCGAGAACTCTCCCGTCTCGGGTTCGGTTACCTCCTCACCAGCCTGGCCGAGCAGATTGATGAATCGTCCAGCCGCATTGCGCGGGACTTTAAGGCGGCGCAAAATCTCGCGGTACTCGGTCAGAATCTCTTGGGTGTAGAGCCAGGTAAAGACCTCAGGATCATCACGCCAGGTCAACACGAGCCGCAATTCGGGCGTGTTTGGTTCCGGCGGTTGCTGGCGGAACGCCCGCGCAGCGCGAATCACAACAGAAGTGTCAACGACCACACGCCCGAGCTGGCGGCGGCGCGCCATTACTTTCTCCTCGCGCGCCGTTTCTGGCGGTATTTGGCGATCTCTTGCTCAATCTGTTCGTCGCTCACGCCCTGTAACGCGTCAGAGACCCGCGATAGAGCTTTGGTGAATTTCGCCGACCAGCCGGGTGGCCTTCCGCGCTTCTTCTCCTGATAGTCCTCCAGTATCTGCTGGATACGGGCCTCGGCAACCGCAACGATCTCGCCGAGCGGCAACTTGATCGGCTCTAGCTTGACCCCTCCCACAGTAGGCTCGGGTTGAATCACGAGCACGCGAGGTCTGTGGCTAAAGCGCCGCGGCCAGACATCCGAGAGCATCCGCGCGGCGCGAGGCGCGGATAATCCATAAGAATTGATCAGGATTTCCAGCGCCTGCATGCGCACCACGTCCTCAAAACTGTACCGCCGCTCGCTGCCGCGTCCACGCCCCGCCAGCGCCGGGCGCAGGTATCCGGCACCCACCGTGTTCTGTAGCCGCTTGGTGGAAATATTCAGGGCCGCGGCCACCTGCCCAGCTTTTAACGTGAGATTACTCATGGCCCAAGTTTAATTGAAACTGCCGTTAAGTTTCAATATACATAAAACACGTTCGTACGCAATATGTGGCGGACTTCCCAAAGACCGCATTCCTTATGTTCGGATCGCTTTCTTCGCCTTAGCGGCGATTGGCTCCGCGTCGTTCAAGTCCCTGAATGTGATTAGCCTCGCATACCGCTTATTTCCATCCGCATCCTGCCCGAGATGGCGCGAGAACCAAATCGCGCATTGGAATTTATTCGAGGGAGATCGGCGCGTGAAGACCTGGCCGCTCCATTCGACGGACGTGGCGCCGTCGCCATCCCGATTGAGGACCGTTGCGCCGATCGAGGGCCAGTCAAACGTGGGATATTCGCTCAACGGCCGCTGGTAATTGGGAGCAGGGTTTGACGAGACGGCCATCTGGCGCAGGTGCGATTCGATGCTTCGGAGGCTCGCCGCAATCGTCCGGAGTATTCCATTCTGCTCACCGATTCGTTGACCAAGCGTTACGATAAGTTTTTCAGCGTGATCTATTTCTGGCATCATTCATCCTTGTCGCCGATTGAAGAAAGCCATTTGAGTCGCCGGCTCGGTTGGTAGCCACCGGCGCTAGCGAGTGGTCAGGTTGTGCGGGTCCATGCCACCCGCGCGATTTTTATGAAGTGGAAATGAGCACGCCCCGTATCCTCCCGTGGGATTCCAACGATGAGGAGGCCGTGAGGGTCTTGGTTGACTCGGCGCCAGAAAGTCTTTATCAAATACATCCCTAATGCGCTCGGAGTACGACAATAGAAAGTGGAAAGACGTCTGTGGCTGCTAAACGGACCAACAAAAAGAAGTATGTCGCGCTGCTCGCAACCGCGCTGCCGGCAGTCATCAAAACGGAAGAGGAGAACGAGCGTATGCTCGCGCTGGCCGACCAGTTGATCGACAAGGGCGAGCGCCGCACTACCGAAGAGGACCAGTTGTTTGAGCTGGTCACCAGACTTATCGAGGACTTCGAGGAAGAACACTATCCGATTCCTGACGCGCCGCCACACCGCATTTTGCGGTTTCTGATGGAGCAGAACGATCTGCGGCAAAGCGACCTGCTGCTGATTTTCGGGTCACGCGGCTACGTCTCCGATGTTGTGAACGGCAAGCGCGCTATCAGCAAGACACACGCCAAAGCGCTCGGCAAGATGTTTCACGTCTCGCCGGATGTCTTTATTTGATCAACTCCACGATTTTGCCCCATGGCGCTGCCGCTTTGCCTTCGGGCACGGCCCATAAAATCGGGAATGCCGGCTCATCGCCAGTGTTGCCTTGCAGGTCTGTCAGGTAAATCAGCAGATCTGGCTTCCATTTTGCCGCTTCAGCTATGGCCGGCCTGAAATCAGTCCTTCCGCCACCCTTGAACTCAAATCCTCGCAGCAGCTTCGCGCCTTCCCTGCCAGAAAAGTCCTGGACCTGGTGAACATCAGCGTCGCAGACGATCAGGCGAAGCAGCGGTTCGGTCTTTTCGAGCACGGCTGCGACCTCGGCGGCGAAACGTCTGAGAAGGCTTTCGTCAATCGAGCCAGAAGTGTCAACGGCGAGCGCGATGCGCCCCGTTCGAGCGGATCTCGTGGCACTCTCGAACGGCAGATCGACACCTTCGCGTTCTTTGAGATCGCCCTCCAGCGCGAGCCAACGCCGAGAAGGACGCGACGGATCGGGCCTGCGTTTGCGGCGCGTGTGGCGATGCAGTAAATCGCGCAGGATGCGTTCCCACGGCGTCTTCACTCTCGGCAATTCACGTACGAGTCGATTGAATATTCCGGCTAGCGAGCCGCGCGCCATTTTCAGGCGCGAACTCCAGGCGCGAATCTCATCTTCATTTGAGTTGTCGGCCGCCGAGTGTGAGGCTCCCATTGCCGGCGCGAGGTCTTTACCGGTGATCCCCGCATTCGAATCGAGCGCACGCAGATCGATCCGTTCGCGATTTTTCGCCAGCAGATGATAGAGGGCCTCTGACGACCATTGCCGCACGATTTCGGCGGGATGATCATCTTTTTTCCAGTAACCGAGAGGAGCGAGCAATACCCCAAGCGTGACCGCGCCTTCAGGGGTGTGAACGCCTGGCGCTCCGTCGAGAGCGGCGTTGATGATCGCGTCGCAGGCGATGTTATAGAGCCGCGCGTCGAAATCCTCAGTGCGCCGCTCCATCTCTCTCTCACGCGCGGGGTGGGCCAGCGCCACGTGCAGCAGTTCGTGCAAGACTATGAAGCGCCGCTCCGCGTCCTTGTATTTCTCGTAACGCGACCCGGCCTCGACGTGAACGCCGTCCGTGCAGGCGATCAGTTCCGGGTCTTCCGAATCGAGAAACTTCACCCAGAGCGCGACGCCGCCGAGTCCGGGCATCGCTTCGATGGCGTCCCTCAAATCCGGCCCCATTCTCGTTGCCACAGAGTTCAAACGATTCATGCGGCGTCCTTCCCTTTCGCCAGGGCATCGAACCGCGCCATATCATGACCATGCTCCTCCAGCCATTTCCTGAGGTCGCGGCGCGCCGCCATCTTCTCGCGGGCCGGGGCCTGTTCGATAATTTCGCCGATGCCCCATGTCAGGGATTCGGCGAACTCGTCATAGCCGCTTCGCCGGTTGTATGCGCCGTCGTTGTACTCCCAGGTCCAACCCACGGGACGGTTATCCGAAAGAGCGATCTCCGCCAGCGCCTCCAGCCGCTCCGAGAAGTAGCCGTCACTACGTTCCAGATGCGGCTCAGCTCCCTCCATCGCCGCGAAGAGGCGAACCTCTTCGTCTTCATGCGCTTCGATGTCCGGCTCGGTCAGAATGAAGAGTTTCATCAGCCGTTCGAGTTCGCCCTGCGATCCCGTTTCAAAATGGAGTTCGCAGTCCTCACCCGAAGGGTCGAAGAACGGGTCTTCCATCTGCTGGCCGATTTCTTCGTGAAAATGATCTCGAAGGAACTCATCGATCGCGTCTTTGTCGCCCTCACAGTCGCGCCTGACCTCTTCAAGATTGAGGTTATGCTCGAAGAACTCGTACCACGAATCTTCTTTGATGACCCCGATCCCGTCGGCGCGGAAGACGACGTGGAGGTTCTCCGAACCGAAGTCGATAGTCGCCGCCAGATGAGGGATCTGGCCGCTGACTAAGCCGATCCGTTCGACCAATGAGCCGCTGACGCCGTGTTTGACCCGGGCGATGATTCGATGATCAACCAGCTTGAACTCGAGGTCAGGGTAAATCTCTGAAAGCTGTTCGCGGAGCCGGTCGTAATCCGCCGAGACCGGCTGCTCGCCTTGACGTTCTCGTTGAAAGTTGAAAAAGCGCACGAGCGACTCCGCTTCGCCATAATCCAGCTTCGCCTCGCGCGCCTTCTCTTCAAGGTTGGTGAAATCCATGTCATCTCCTCCCTGCTCAAGCCCCCTGTTTAAGCGTGCGATGATCGCCGCGCCGTTTTTCGTCGAAGCGGATAAAAGCCGGATCGTCGCCGCAGTCGAGACCGAGCTTGAGCGCGCGTTCGAGAACCAGGCTGCCTGCGAGGGCTTGAACGTCGGCCAGCGGCAGACCGTTATGAGCAGTACCGCCTAACTCATCGAGCGCGTCAACTACGTTCATTATTTTGCTCAGGTTCTCCGCGTTCACTGAGGCGGCCAGCGCGTAAGCCATCCCGTACAGGCCGTTGATCGTCGCCGGAACGACCTTGTGCAGCTGGCGTCGTGGTGTCGTGATGATCTTCTCGACCGAGGCGAGGTGTTTGAGTTCGTCGGCGACGGTCAGAAACTCATGCGCGGTCGAATCGCCAACCAGCCCGCAGATGAGGATTTCGCGCTCGCGTTTGCCGATGCAGTTCTTCCATTATATTCGCCATCAAGTTTTGTATTTCAATGATTCTAGTCGCCGATATTTCAGCCATTCTCTATAGTCCAGAAGACTTGGGCCTTAGCATATATTCTCGACTGATTTTTGTATTTCAACGCCATGAGACTCTCCTTTCCTGTTGACAATCGACAAAGCGTCAAATACTCTTCGCTTTGTCGATTGTCGAGGGGGCATATGAAAAAGACACAAACCGATTTGTTACAGGGAACGCTTGACCTGCTAGTGCTCAAAACGCTTCAGACCGGGCCGACTCATGGCTGGGACATTGCGCAACGCATACAGCAGGTTTCAGAGGATGTATTGCGGGTCGGCCAGGGATCACTTTATCCGGCACTGCACCGGCTGGAGGCGCAGGGCTGGATTGCTTCCGAATGGGGCGCGTCGGAGAACAACCGGAAGGCGAAATATTACAGACTGACTGCGGCTGGACGGAAACAATTGTCGGCCGAGACCGAGACGTGGAGGCGGTTCACCGGAGCGGTGGAACTGATTCTGAAGACACCCTGAATGAAAGGATATGGCCATGCTTAACAAGCTGAGACTGCGATTACGGGCGCTCTTCTTCAAGCCTAAAATGGAAGAGGAACTGGATGAGGAAGTGCGTTTCCATCTGGAGAGAGAGATTGAGGAGAACATCGCTCGCGGGATGAGCCCGGAAGAGGCGCGTTACGCGGCGCTCCGCAGATTCGGGGGCGTCGAGCGGGTCAAGGAAGAGAGCCGGGATGAACGTGGCATCCGGCTCTTTGATGAAGTGTGGCAAGACCTGCGCTACGGCGCGCGTATGTTACTCAGACAACCCGGCTTCACTTTAATCGCCGTCATCACGCTTGCGCTCGGCATCGGCGCAAATACGGCGATCTTCAGTGTGGTCAATGCGGTCTTGCTTCGCCCGCTGCCTTGTGAAGACCCGGACCGCCTGGTCGTCTTCTCGTCGGCGCCTCAGCAAGGCCATCCCGAAGCTTGTTCGCTGCCTGACTTCGCGGACTGGCGAGAGCAAAGCCGGAGCTTTGAGCGCATGGCCGCTTTTACCGATAGGGCCTTCAACCTCACCGGCGTGGGAGAAGCTGAACGGCTGAATGGGCAGGTTATCACGTCCGACCTCTTTCCTGCGCTGTCTATTCCCCTCGCCTTTGGACGCAACTTTCTTCCAGAGGAAGATCGTCCCGGCGTTTCGGGGGTGGTCATTCTGAGCTATGGCCTCTGGCAGCGGCGATTCGGCTCCAATCCTGATGTGGTGGGACATTCTGTCACGCTTGATGGACGGGATCACACGGTCGTGGGGATCGCGGCGCCGGACCTCTGGGTATTTGGCCACGTAGATCTTTGGGTTCCGCTGGCGATGGACCCGGCTCAGGCGGGGCGACGAAGCGATTTCCTCTTCGTGGTCGGGCGGATGAAACCCGGCGTGAGCCTCGACCAGGCTCGCGCGGAGATGAACGCCATCTCCGCGCGGCTGGAACAGCAGTATCCGCAATCGAACACTGGGTGGCGGGCTGTACTGGTCCCGCTGCGTGAAGAGTTCGTCGGGAACTCCCGCGACATGCTGCTAGTGTTACTGGCCGCGGTAGGGTTCGTCCTGTTGATCGCGTGCGCCAACGTCGCCAACCTGCTGCTGGCGCGCGCGGCCACACGGGGGCGCGAAATCGCCATCCGAGCCGCTGTCGGCGCCGGTCGAGGCCGGCTGGTCCGCCAGTTACTCACCGAATGCATTTTACTGGCGTTAATGGGCGGCGCGGTTGGCGTGATCCTCGCCATTTTGGGGATCGATGCCCTCGTGGGATTCGGCGCGAAGAACATCCCGCGTTCGAGCGAAATCGGTGTTGACGCGCGCGTGTTAGGTTTTACAGTCTTGCTCTCGACGGCCGCCGGCGCGCTCTTTGGCCTTGCGCCGGCGCTCCAGGTTTCGCGGCTCAAATTGAACGACGCCCTCAAGGAGGGGGACCGCTCCGGGACAAGTAGCGGGGGGCGACGCCTGCGCCCGGCCCTGGTGGTGTCTGAATTATCGCTCTGTCTGATCCTGTTGATCAGCGTGTCCCTGATGGTCAAGAGTCTATACGGGTTGCTGAACCTTGACGCCGGGTTCAATCGGGAGAATCTGTTGACGATGCAAATATCGCTGCCCCAGATGAAATATGACTCTGATCAGCAGGTTGCCGCGTTTTACCAGCGACTCATCGAGGGCGTTCGCGGGGCTCCGGGAGTCGTCTCGGCCACGGCGGTCAGCCCATTGCCACTCAGTGGCATGGGAAGCAACCTGGGTTTCGGCATCGCCGGTCGTCCGGCGGGGGCGCCCGATGCTGGCGGCGATGCAAATGTGTTGTCTGTGGGCGACCGGTACATCGAGACGATGGGCGTCCCGCTCTTGCTCGGACGTCCGCTCACTGAACAGGATGGTCAAGGGGGGCCGAAGGCGGCGCTGATCAATCAAACCTTTGCGCGGCGCTATTTCGACGGCCAAAATCCGATCGGTCATCAGGTGACATTTGACGTGACATTTGACGGCCCGAACCCCAGCCCGCGATGGATAACCATCGTGGGTGTGGTCGCCGACAGCAAGCATTATGTGATGGAAACAGAGGTCTACCCGGCGATCTATATCCCGCGACCTGTGCATTCAATGACGCTCGTGGCCCGCGCCCGGGACAACCCATTGAGTTTACTCTCAGCTGTGCGAGCCGAAGTCAGAAAACTTGATAGGGACCTTCCAGTTTCCAACATCCAAACTATGGATCAGGCGCTGAGGGCACGGCTGGGGCCTGAACGATTCGCGGTATTCCTGCTGGTCATTTTCGCGGCAGTCGCTCTGTCCCTTGCCGCAGTGGGTCTCTACGGCGTGATGTCGTATGCGGTCAGTCAGCGCACTCGCGAGATCGGCATACGAATGGCGTTGGGCGCGAGGCGGAGCGATGTGATGATGATGGTGGTGATCGGGCAGGGGATCAAGCTTACGGGCGCCGGTATCCTGATTGGGTTGGGCGGGGCTTTGGCATTGACGCGATTTATGGAAACCCTGGTGCTTGGAGTGAGCGCAACCGACCCGCTGACGTACGTCACGATTGTGTCGCTGTTGACGGTCGTCGCATTGCTGGCCTGTTGGATACCGGCGCGGCGGGCGACGAGGGTTGATCCGATGATTGCGTTACGGTGCGAATAATTGCCTGATGGATTGTGAACGCCCCAGAGGTCAAGAGATGCACATCTTCTTTACCGAGGCTGAGGCTAAAAAGAGCAAAGTTCCCTTCTTACTTGACGCCTCAATGCAACCAATCACGGCAGCCAATGCCTGGCTCCAAGAACTGGCGCAAGACGGCGCCACTTCCAGCCCCTGTTCATGGAAGACCTATGCCTATCACCTGTTTGATTACTTCAGCTATTTGGAAGCGCAGCATCTCGACTGGCGACAGGTGAACAATGAGACCGTGCTTCAGTATCGTGACGTGCAAGACCAGAATCGGAGCGGTCACACGAAAGAGCATCTGAATCGTAGAACAATCAACGCCCGCATCCGAACCGTAGGTAGATTTTACGCCTTTGCCTTCGAGCAAGACTTCATTGAAAAGAACGTGTCCCTTCGGCAATCGTCCGTTGACGGCGTGAACGATTCGTGCTCCGCAATCCCCTGATTCGGCAATGGCGCCTGATTTGTGATCGCCGTCTCGTCTATTGTTTCCATCGATGCCCGATCTTATTTTGGAGGTATTCGATGGATAATATTCCTGATGACTTGCTCGACCTGCAGTCCCGCTTTGTTCAGTGGCGGGCTAATCGCAAATACAACCGCGAACCTATTCCTGATGAATTGCGCGATGCGGCTCTGGAAATGAGCCGCCGATATCCGCCATCGCTGCTACGGCGGGTTTTGAAAATCCAGCTTCGCCGCTTGACGCCGAAGGCGGAGACCCACCCCCGCCGATCAAAACGACAACAAGCCCAAACCGCTTTCTTCAAGTTGCCGCCGCCTCAAGCCTCGCTCGGCGCCGAACCTTTGGCTCCTCAAACTTCGACCGCCTATCGCCTGCAACTCGAACGCCAGGACGGTTCACGCCTCACTCTGACTCTTCCTTCACTTGACGCCGCCACCTTAAGCGCTCTGTGCGCCGATTTCCTTCGAGGTTCATCAAGATGATTCAGCTCACTCCGCAATTGAACATCTTGCTTGCTTACAAGCCCGTCGATTTCCGCAAGTTATCCCTAGTTGTAATACTGACCTTCAACAACGTATACAACGTTAGCTTGTACTCTCGATTCTTTCTATGTAGAATTCTTATCCCCTGCTATTTCTACAACGTATTCAAACTGCTCAATGAAGGTTCAAAAGGCAATCATTTCGGAGCGCGGAAGTATCTTCTGGCTCGTTGTCGATGACGAGTTCATACCTATCCCGCCGATTACCGACTATCTCGCTCACCTGAAGAATGTTGAACGCTCGCCCAACACGCTGCGTGCCTATGCCCACCATCTGCGGCTCTTCTGGGAGTTCCTGGAAGAGAGAGAACTCGACTGGAAGGCTGTCGGGTTGCGGGAACTCTCTGACTTCATCTCCTGGCTTCGAGATCCGATGCCTCCCGGTGTCTCCCGGTTGAACCCGACTCAATCGCGACGAGCGGAATCTACAATCAACACCATTCTCGCCGCCATCTCATCGTTCTATGACTATTACCAACGACTCGGCGTCGTTGAACGGCTCCCGCTTTACAGGGCAAGTTCATTTCGGCACTCGCGGTACAAGAAGTTTCTCGCCGGCATCGGCAAGCAGAAGCCGGGCCGTGAACGTGTGCTCAAGCTCACGTCTGCGAAGCGTGAGCCGAGGACATTGATGGCTGACCAGGTCCAGCAACTCGTCGCCGCCTGCTCACGACTCCGGGACAAGTTCTTGATCTGCCTGCTCTACGAGACAGGGATGCGCATCGGTCAGGCGTTGGGCTTGCAGCACCAGGACATCGAGTCTAGGGAAAAGCTCATTCACATCGTCCCACGGGATAATCCGCATGGGGCTCGATCCAAGAACCGAGCGCCTCAGACCATTCGTCTCCTTTCGGTAAGCCGTCGTGACGGATCGCTCTCTTCTGTTTATTCTCCAGAGCGAACTGATTCATTACTTCTGGAGGATGTATATGACCGATCAAATTCCGTCCGATCTGCTCAAACTTAAAATCCGATTGGATGCTTGGCGCAAAAAACGTAAATACCTGCGTCAACCGATTCCTGACGAACTTCGCCGAGCGGTCTTGGAATTGTGCAGCCGCTATCCACATTCCCTCATTCGCCGTGTCTTGAAACTCCAACCCAGCCGGCTGAAATCTCCCGACAAAAGCCGCCAGACGAGATCGGCTGCCACTGCGGCGCGTTCTCGCGCGCGGAAACAACCGCCGGCCGCTTTTTTCGAGCTGCCCATCTCAGCCGCGGAGCCAAAGGCGCCGCCGGCGCCCACTGAGCGGTCGGCTGACTCTCGTCTGGTGATCGAACGAGTTGATGGCGCTCGACTCACCATCTTTCTGCCCAGCCTCGACCAGGCTTCGGTCTCCACACTCTGCGCTGACTTTCTACGCTCCTGATCCAGCTATGATTCAACTCGTCCCTCAACTCAGGATTCTACTGGCTTGCGAACCCGTGGACTTTAGAAAAGGCATCGATTCACTCGCCGCCTTATGTAAATACCAACTCGCTCAGGAGCCGATGTCGGGCGCTGTTTTCGTTTTCCGCAACCGCCGCGGCACGGCTCTCAAACTTTTGACCTATGACGGCAGAGGCTACTGGCTCTGTTTGCGACGTTTTTCGAAGGGGAAGATTCGATGGTGGCCCGCCACCGACACGCCTCTGCATTCGCTCCAGGCTCAGGAATTGGCCGTTCTTCTCTATCAGGGGTTGCCCGCGGCGGCTGACTTCACGGACACTTGGCGAAGGATCTCGCCCTCCCTATTTTCTCAGGCGGCTCGCCATCCCAGTTCTTGCGCTGGTCCCGCCCACGCGTAGTTCCAAGGCAAGTACGCCCCGGGATTGTTCCGCAACCGCTTTCGATTCCTCATCAGCGCCAGCAAGTACTCCCAGGGGTTGCCGCCGTTCAAGCGGCAACTCTCGATCAGACTCATCAGGATTCCGCCAATCATTGCTCCGTGCAGCGTCTTGTAGAAGAGCGAGTTCTTTCGGAATAAGACAAATCTCTTGAGCGCCCTTTCCGCTTCGTTATTGTCTATCGGGGCGCCAGGGACTCTCAGGAATGTCGTCAATTTTTCAAAATGATTCAGCAGGTACTTATATGCCTTCGAGAGCGCGTTATTGGGCTCGACCAATCTCTCCTCAAACTGTTGCTCGATCCACTCTCGCAGCCCGCTCATCACTGGCCCGCTGTGAGTTTGATGGTACGCCAACCGCTCCTCATCACTCAGACCTCGCGTCTGCTCGTCGTTCAAAAACACGACTTGAACGCTGCGCAAGACCTGCTTGCATTCCGCCGGAAATATCTCTTCTAAATCTTTGAATTTCCTCTGACCGTGCGCCAGGCAATAGGCTTCGATCGTTTTCGCCTTCAGTTTCCCGTTCGCCGCCAAGGCGTCCGACGCCTTGATCGGCGGCGGTAACTCCGGCCTTCGCTTCTCCAGCACTTCATCAAGATTCTCTCCCGCGTGCTTCCGCCCGCTCGAATAGATCGCGATCTTATGATCCTCTTCATCTTTGACCACGATGGCCGTGGTGTGTGTCCCTCGTCGCTCTTTCTCGCTTCGATGCTTGTCCTCCTGGTAACAGGAGAGGATTCTTACTCGCGTATCATCGATGTGATGTAACTTGCCATTGGCCGCCAGCTCAACCAGATGCTGGTAGACCGGATAACAGGCATTGGCCACTTCTTCGCAACGCTCGAACTGGACTGAGGCCGGAATCGGCACGCCACAAGCCTCCTGCAGCTTCTCCTGTCTGTAAAAGGGCATCCCAGCCCCATATTTGTAGAGCGCAATGGCCACGTCTGCCGTCTCGTCATATTTCTCCGGCTTTCCATCATTCTCATCCTTTTTCACCTCTTCCGGCAGATCGCTCGCATAACAGCCGAAGCAATCCGAACAGCGCAGCACTGCACGTTCATATTTCGTCGCGCTGATCACCGGCTGCCCCGTCAAGTAGATCGTCACCTTCGGCTCTTGGAGCTGATGAAGACGGCCTTCGCAACCAGCCTCCGGACAGCGATCGCCAGACGACAGCTCCGGGTGATTCAACCGGACGAGTTTGGCTCCTGGATAATCTGTCGCCGGCCGTCTGCCGTGACCGGCTCTCTTCGCTTTTGGCGCCGCTTCTGTTGATTTCCGTCCCTCGCAGTCGTCGGCAGATGCCGGTTCTTCCGATCTGCCGGCGCCGCCAGTATGCTCGGAATCAGGCGGATGAGATTGTTTCTCATCTTTCTTGGCTTGCCGGCTCCGCTTGGAGTCCCACTTTTTCAGATCGAAGATCAGCTTCTTGAGCCGGCGCAAGGTCATCCGGGGACTCTGGACAATAGTGATCAGCCTGAGCAAAAAGCCGAGCAATTTCCCGATCAACTGCGCGTCACCCTGTTCAAGCTTGCCCTGTTGGACGCGCTCGATGAGGCGCTCAATCTGCGCTGTGTCGGTGGTTGGAATTTCTTCGTGATTTGCCATCCGGAGTTAAACACTCTGATCCTATTTCGGATGAGAGCATTCGCCAAGCCCCAGGCAGATTTTTTCTTTTTCACGTCCGCTTTGCCGAAAGGACACGATCCAAGAACCGAGCGCCTCAGACCATTCATGTGTCAGCGTCGCTGATGCGACTCTATGCCGAGTATCTTGTCGCCGAGGTCCAGGACATGGTGAGCGATTATGTCTTTGTCAATCTATGGCGGGAGCCGATCGGAGAGCCGATGTCGAGCAAGGGCGTTGAAGATTTGTTCCGACGTTTGAGGAGGAAGACGGGTATCGACGTTCATCCCCACCTGCTCCGCCACACGCACGCCACGGAGTTGATACGTAGTGGCTGGAGCGCGGCCTACGTGCAACGTCGCCTGGGACACTCGTCGATTCAAACAACCATCAACACGTATACCCATCTGACGGACGAGGACCTCAAGAATGCCTACGAGGCCTTCTTGGTAACGAAGGAGGCGGACCATGAGTGAACACATCGCCTCCTGGTTAGTGACGAAACTGGACCGCTGGCGCAGCGAACTCCAGGGATTTTGGGCTCAAGACACATGGGATATGTTTGCCTCTCCGGAGGAGGCTCTCCGCCTGTCGGTCTGCACAAGGGAGAGGTGTCGGTACCTCACATTCGAATGCGCCTCGGAATCAGTTAAGACCGAGATCAAGTATGCGTGCTACCAGAAAATACGACGCGGTGAGTGGGCCTTTGGAGCTGCTCTGTATACCCATCTCCGTCCATTCTTGCAGTGGGTGAAGGAGACGATCCCCGCCTCGGCGACTTCACTTTTGGAGCGGGACCTCTCCGAGTGGAAGATATCTTTCCTCACCTACCGGGCGGAGCGAGGGCTGATGAACGAGCGGTGGTCAGAACAACTCTTGAGTACACAAGTCAGAAAGCGGTATCGCTCCGTTCATTCACCAATAGGCCGCCTGACACAGATCTACCGTTTGCTGGAAGGGATCTACGACGAACGGCCTGAGTACGAGAAGGATGTGTGGGATCTGCGCAAGCTCGGCCTGGCCGCCAACGGCGCACATAGCCGATACACATTGAACTTCAGTGTCATTCATCAACCCTGGTTGCGCCAGTTGGCAAAGATGTTTCTGAAGTATCGCCTTACGTCCTTCTCAGAAGGCAACTGCCGGCACATGCTGTGGGCGTTCTCGTTGTTCTCGGACTTTCTCGAGAAGGAGCATCCACATCTTCGGGCCAGCGAAGTCAATCGCGCGCTGATGCTGGAGTACTTCCCATTCTTGACACGAAAGGGACTCACGACAGGTTCGAGGAAGCGCGCTATCCTAAATCTGCGCATCATTCTGGATGTCTCGACCCGTGAGGGGTGGGCGCCGTTCCCTCGAGAAGCAATCATTTTTGAAGACGATCTTCCACCCGAGGCGCAGGGGGCGCCTCGCTACATTCCTGACGACGTCCTGGATCAACTCTTCAATCATCTGGGTGAGCTTGACGAGCAGATGCAGGCGATGGTGCTGATCCTCTACGAGGTGGGGATGCGTGTCAGCGAAATGCTGACCTTGCCACTGGATTGCCTGCTCCAGGATACGGCGGGAGGGTGGTGGATTCGCTATGACCAAGGCAAAGTGCGGACAGAGCATACTCAACCGATCTCACGTGAGACGGCCGCGCTCGTGCAGGGGCAGCAGCAGAGAGCGCGCGACGTCCTCGGCCCTGACGCGCGGATCCTCTTTCCTGGACCGAACGGGAAGAACATCAAATATCACGCCTTCGCGCGGGCGATTAACTATCTGGCCGTACGGAAAGAGATTCGCGACAGCACGGGGCACATCTGGCGTTTTCAGCCGCATCAGTTTCGCCACACCTTCGGGACTCGGTTAATCAATCGAGGCATTCCCCAACACGTCGTCCAGCGGCTGATGGGCCACAAATCGCCGGCGATGACGAGTCATTATGCCCACGTCCACGATACGACACTGAAGCGCGAATTCGAGAAGACCTTACAGGATCGCAAGCTCGTCGACATAAGTGGGAGAGTCATCACCGCCAATCATGAGGCAGACAAGGTTGAACTCCAGTGGCTGAGAAAATATGTTGATGCTCGCACGCTGCCCAATGGGTTGTGTGCGATTCCTCTCGCGCTAGGACCATGCCCTCACCCGAACGCGTGTTTGACGTGCCCCCACTTTCGAACGGATCAGTCTTTCCTCCTCGTCCACGAGCGCCAACTTAGGGAAACTGAGGAGGCAGTAGCCTGTGCCCAGGCGAATGGGTGGGTAGTGCAGGAGAAGAACAATAGCCAGATCGCGGAGAACCTGCGATCCATTATCTCGGCGCTCAAGGATGATGATCATGGCACACAAGCGTAACGTCGAAGGATTACTCGCCAACGCACGGAAGAAACGCGAGACTGCTCTGGTACGCGCCAAGGAGGCTATTCGTGAACTTCTGCAGAAGAAGCAAATTGTGAACTTCAACACGGTCGCACAAATCGCCGGAGTATCGACTGCCTGGCTCTATCGTCAGGAAGCGCTCAAGGTGCGGATCATGCAACTGCGCGAGCAAGATGCGAGACGAGCCAGAGCGAGACGGCCCGAACGAGCAAGCGAAATGGCAAAGGACGCGGTGATCAAGACACTGAGATCACGGATCAAAGAACTTGACTCTGAGAACAAAGCGCTCCGGCGTCAGATCGAGGCCTTGTATGGGCAGCTTCTTGAGTCCGGCAAACCGTCAGCCGAGGCATCGGTAAAGGACGTATGATGGCGTAAATCTATGCTACTACCCATCGTCAAGACAAAAAATCGGCTTCTTTAAGGTGGGGCCGCTGTTTCGTTCATCGTGAATCATATAGGGGGACACCGTTGTCCCATATTCTTGGTTTTGATAGAGTCATCCCGCCTGCTCGGAGGATAGGGCCACGCTGGAGAGCGACCTGAGCGCCGTAGCAGGTGGTAGACCGATGAGAGCCGCAGCCAAAACTGCGGCTTTCTCATTACTCTCACCTCGGGATATACGGCGTTCTTCATCAATCTCATCGGGATACCCTCAAAGCGGCAAACTCACCTGAACAAAAAGCCGCGCGCAGCGCATCCGAATAGATGCCGCGCAGCTTCCGCTTGACAGTAACCCGAACCCGGTGTCCGGTATCATAATCAAACGTCGTTAGTATATAACTGAAGTTAGATAGCTGAGCGCGTTAGAGTTTTGACCAGCAACTAGGGATAACGCAAGGGAATCGA
>WNGF01005177.1_pt1 | contig 16789 bp, 14 predicted proteins | sample 5400641 | NCBI WGS metagenome assembly WNGF01 (sample SAMN13153371, study PRJNA577476) | soil metagenome | isolation source: 80 cm soil or saprolite under grassland replicate 2 | place: USA:California | collected 2016-06-15
CGAGGATGGAACGGTGCGGCTGTGGGAGACCGGCAGCGGGCGGCCAGTGGCGACCCTGCTGGGCCACACCGGCGCGGTCTGGGGCCTGGCGCTCAGCGCGGACGGCCGGCTGCTGGCCAGCGGCGGTGGGGATGGGACGGCGCGGCTGTGGGAGACCGGCAGCGGGCGGCCCCTGGCGACCTTGCAGGGCCACATGAGCACGGCCTGGGGCGTAGCGCTCAGTGCCGACAGCCAGCTGGTTGTCAGCGGCAGCTTTGACGGGACGGTGCGGCTGTGGGAGGCCAGCAGTGGAAGGTGTCTGCGCACCCTACGGCCCGAGCGCCGCTACGAGCGCCTGGAAATCACCGGCCTGACGGGCGTCACCGACGCGCAGCGCACGGCGCTGCTGGCCCTGGGAGCCGTGGAGCGCGGTGCCTGATCGACACGACACATGCCAGGTGTGAAGTTGTGAGATGAAGTCAGATCAAGCGTGCACATGCGTGGCCTCATCCATCATGGAACCAATGAGTGCCTGCTCGCTGTCGCTGATGAACGATATCGCACATTATTGAATCCCAGCGATGCTTGGTCTTACAGCGGGTAATTGATTTACTCATCACAAAGATTATTTAACAAGAAGGGTGTCAATTGTTTTGAAATGACTGACTCCCTTCTTACTATGGCAACAGCAACCTATTAGGGGGTTCCTTTACAGTAGTGTGCATATGCATCGTGAGCGGCTTGTACGCCTGGCCCGTGTCGTCCTCCAACTGTGGAGTAACGAATGCTGAGCAGTTCCTCAGACCTCCGCTCCTGAGCAGCCGCTCATACCGCTTCAACACCCCGAGCGGTATCCACACCGCGTGAAGACTTCTTCCCCGCGCGTGGTCGTCTCGTTTCTCCACCCACCGCCCTGCTGTGGTAATGTTATCCTTAGCGTAGGATGGGCCGTGTCGTGCTCGTCTCTCCCCCACCATCCCCAGACCGCGCTGCTGCCAGCATCCTCACCGACACCGCCCGCAGCGCTGCGCTTATAGGCGAAAGGAGGCTCTCCATGGCGACGATAACGACACCAAAGATGGCGCCTCACGCGGGACACAGATGGTGGCGGCAGGTCTTGCTCGGCTGCGGCATCGTTGCTCCGGCGTGGTGGGTCGCCATGGACGTGGTTGGCAGCCTGCGCTATCCCGGCTACAGCTACATCGATCAAACCATCAGTGAGCTGTCGGCTGAGGGGGCGCCGACGAGGATTTTCATGACGATGCTGAGCGGCATCCCGTATACCATCCTGCTGATTGCCTTCGGCGTAGGCATCTGGAGAGTGGCAGGCGGGAGCCGCGCTGGGCGCGTCACCGCTGCGGTTGTGGTCGCTGAAGCCGTGTGGGGCTGCGTCGGCGGGCTAGCTTTCCCGATGGCCACGCGTGAGGTCATGGCAGCCGGCCAGGACACGCTACGCAACCAGATGCATGCATGGTACGGGATCGGGATGCCGATCCTCCTCGCGCTGGCCATCGGCTTCGGGTCCAGGCTGTTGGGCAAGCGGTTCCGATACTTCTCGTATGCGACCATCCTCGCGATGCTCGTGTTTGGCCTGCTGATGGGCTTGCAGACCAGTGCCATGACCGCCAACGAGCCGACCCCGTGGCTGGGGGTTGAGGAGCGCGTCACCGCCTACGTCCCGATGCTCTGGTTGGCGGTGCTGGCCGTTGGCCTGCTGCGGACCCAAGGTACCGTCGCCCCACGCCAACTAGAGAAGCCGACGGTGACCCCGCAGCCACTAGCGCGGTAAGTCGCCGGACCGAAGCCGGCGCTGGACCGGCATCTGCGGGCCAGCCAGAAAGGACGGACATCATGAAGACAATCACGGCGTTCATCAAGCGGCACCCGGTGTTGACCTTCTATGCCCTGGCGTTCGCTCTCTCCTGGGGCGGCATCCTCATCGCGGTTGGCGGTCCTGGTGGATACCCCGGCACCCCGAAGCAAGTCACGCAGCTGTTCCTGTTCGTGATGCTGGCGTGGTTGGCTGGCCCCAGCGTCTCCAGCCTCCTGGTGACCGGCCTCGTCGATGGACAGGCGGGCCTGCGCGAGTTGCTCTCCCGGCTACTCAAGTGGCGGGTGGGCGCGCGCTGGTACGCGGTCGCGCTTCTGACCGCCCCGCTCGTGTACGTGGCGATGTCGTTTGCGCTCTCGCTCACCTCTCGTGAGTTCCTCCCCAACATCCTCACCACGAGCGACACGGCTGCCCTACTGCTGATGGGCCTCGCGTACGGGCTGCTCGGGGGCGGCTTCTGCGAGGAGCTGGGCTGGACGGGGTTCGCCGTGCCCCGGCTGCGGCAGCGGTATGGGGTTCTGACCACCGGCCTCATCGTGGGGGTGCTGTGGGGCGCATACCACTTCAGCGTGATTTACTGGTCAAGCAGTCCCTCCGGAGCGCTCCCACTGGTCATCTTGCTCGCGCAGCTCTTCGCGTGGCTGCCAGCCTACCGGGTGCTGATGGTATGGGTCTACGACCGGAGTGGGAGCTTGCTCGTGGCGATGCTCATGCACGCGGTTCTCACCAGCGGCATGATCATCCTCACGCCGACGGCGATATCAGGGGTGCCTTTGCTGACCTGGCTCGTCGTCTTGGCCGCCGTGCTGTGGGTTGTCGTTGCAGCGGTCGCCGTGGCCAGCGGCGGGCACCTCTCGCAACAGCCGCTCCGAAGGCAGATGGCTTGAAAGAGGGAGCTCACGATCTTCTTCATACCGATGGGCAATGACAACCCCGTTGCTCAGTGACATTGGAGCTGACATGAGACCCCAAGAACTGGTCAAGTGGCAATGTTAGGGATCCTGTACTTTTGCCTGAGCTTCGAGCCAGGCAAACTTGAACACCAGCGGGGTCAAATAGCGGCGTGACGCATACTGATCGCGATGTAATTGACGAGAGAGTTTATCCTCATGATGAACGGAGACAGGGGGTATCGAGTCAAACCGTTCGGCGGAAACCGACAGATGGTTGCGGCTTCGGCAGCGGTCGGCCGGGAAAAGGATACGATCCACCTCATGACAGAGGTGGATATCACCTGGCCCCGACACCTCATCGCTGAGCACCGCAAGCGCACCGGCGAGCGGCTGTCGCTGACAGCCTACGTCGTAACTTGCCTCGCACGTACACTTGAGGAGTTCCCTCGGTTCAACGCCTTTCGCAAGGGCAGCCGGCTGATCGTGCTCGACGACATCACGATCAGCGTTCTGTTCGAGCGCCAGATCGACGGCGAGACCGTCCCTGAACCGGTCGCGATCCAAGCAGCTAACCGAAAGACCTATCGTCACGTCAATGACGAGCTGCGGGCGGCACAGCAACAGGTGGGGCAACGCCTCGGTTCCGCGACAGGCACCGCGTGGATCCGCTTTGTCCCGAGCTTCTTGCTTCGAACCTTCATTCGGCTGGCGTCTCGCAACATTCAGATGCAGAAGCGGTTTGGCGTCGTCGGAGTGACTGCCATAGGCATGTTCGGCTCCGGGCCGCTGTGGCTCATGCCGCTGACGAGTGCGACGGTCACGGTGGCGGTCGGCACAATCGCGAAGCGCCCTGCGTTGGTCGATGGTGGCCTCCAGGAGCGCGAGCATATCTGCCTGACGGTCTCGTTCGACCACGACATTGTGGATGGAGCGCCGGCTGCTCGTTTCACCAGCCGCTTCGCCGAGCAACTCTCGAATGGTGACGAACTGCGTGACGTGATCCCGTGGACACTGTCAAACGCACGATATCGATAGTGAAGGGAAAGACAGGACAACAAGGGCAGGAATTCCTGGCCTCCATAGGGAGCAGCCAAGAACTCCTGCCCTTTGTAATCACCTAAAACCTTTCTCGCGCATGGTAATGTGCGATATGAGCGTTTAGAAGCGCTTTAACTGATTGAAAAGCAGAGTAGGTGTACCGCACAGCGTTCCAAGTCCCAGGTGCCTGGATGATTGGGCAACAGGCGGACCGCTTTCTCGTATGCCAGAGCATATTGGGAAGCGATCTGTCGTTCAGTGCCTGGATCGTTGCTCGCTTGAGCTCAAAGCGGGAAACGCGTTACATGCGGGCAACATTATTGGTGAGGCCACGCGTGGCTGGATCTCAATCGGCCATGTGATGGTGTCCTGCCGGGGCGTGTTGCAGAATCGCCTCCACCGCGGCCTCAAACGTTGTGGCCGTCGCCCGCGTGTGCGCCGCTGCAACCTGCTGGCGCGTCAGCTGCGCTTCCAGTTCAGGGCGGAGACGATCAGCTCGGTTTTTGACCTCTTGTAAGCTGGCGGGATGATTCAAAACGATCAACAACAATTCGAGTGCCCGTTCGATATTTCCTTGCTTTGCTTTTAGCGTTGCAATGCCGACGAACGCTTCCAACGCGACGAAGGTTCCTTGCGTTTCCATCGTGACATGCAATGCTTCGCACCAACCACGTTCGGCTTCGGCGTCGTTTCCCAGCGCAAACATACTGTGGCTCATCTCGACGAGCACACGCGCCTCATCCTGGCGCGCGCCGACCTCTGTGAGCGTATCCAGGCTTTTGCCGAACATGTCCACCGCCTGTCGATGCTCGCCCTGCGCTTGTGCGATGAGGCCGAGTCCGCGATAGGCAAAACCCAGGTTCCAGCGATCGCCGATCGATGTATTGAGCAAAACGCTTTCTTCCAGCGTATCGCGCGCTTCGTCATAGCGTCCGAGCCTTACTGCCATCCAACTGAGATTGTTCAACGCGATGGCTGTGAGGCGGGGATCACCAATGCGGCGCCAATCCGCCACAACGGACTGCAATCGCTCGTGCGCGTTCTCGGGCGTACTCGTCGGTAACCTGAGACTGCCTTCCCCGGCGAGCAGGAGCCGACACAATGCTGCGTACCACCGATCGCCAACTGCTATGGCGATCTCCAGCCCTTCTGTATAGAATTCCGATGCCCTAGGATCGTTGCCGGTAAATTCCATAACGAGGCCGAGGAAGCTGATCGTTTCGACCAGCACGCGCGGCTCATCCAAGGGACGCAGGATGTCCAAACTGCGTTCAAACATCACCTGCGCCTGCTCCTGTTGGCCCAGTCTCGTTGCAAGCACAGCGTGAGCGGTCAGGATATGTCCCAGCGCGACCTGATTTGTTCTATCGGGCGGTGATTGCCCGTGAGCCCTTTCCAGGGCGCTGACGGCGCGGCCAAGCATATCGAGTCCTTCCTGCAACCAGCCGCGCGTGTCGTAGAGCATCCAGACCGTTCGCATCGTCTGCTCGATCAAGGCGAACTCGCCATGGGTGACCGCCCAATCCCATGCGGATCGAAAATTATCTATCTCGGTGGTCAACTCGGCGAGTGTCTCGCGTTGCGCGGAACTTCGCAGGCGTCCGTCTGCCTGACCGAAATATGTCAGATAATACCTGCTGTGGCGCGCCTGGGTCGCTGTTTGTTCTTGCAGTCGTTCTGAGAAATGTTCGGCGGCAAACTGCCGGATGAGTTCATGCAGATCATAGCGACCATCGCCGCTGCGTCGAATGAATGATTTTGTCACCAGTGCGGATAGCACGGCGAGCCTGGCTTCTGCCACTTGCTCTGCCGCCTCACGTCGGAACCCGCCCTGGAACACCGAAAGCCGAAGCAAGACCCCTTGCTCTTCTTCCGTGAGGAGTCGCCATGAATGGTCGAAGACGGCCCGCATGGATCGGTGGCGCGTGGGCAGGTCGCGCGTGGAGACGCTCAGAAAATCCAGCCCGCGCACGATCTCCCGCGCGATCTCCTCACAGGTCAAGGTTCGTACCCAGGCCGCAGCCAGTTCGATCCCCAGCGGATTCCCGTCCACCAGTTGGCAGATGCGGACAATCGCCGGGTAGTCCTCCGGCGTCGCCGTGAACCCGACGTGGGCCCGGCGGGCGCGCTGCAGGAACAACTCCACCGACGTGTGCTGCGCACCGCCCTCCGCGTAGCTGCTGTCAGGAATAGGTAACCCCTGAACGGCATAGACCCATTCACTGTGCAGTCCCAGCGACTCACGGGATGTGGCCAGGAGTTTGAGCCGCGGCGCGTTCGCCAGCAAGTCGGCCAGCACTTCAACCCCCGGCTCGGTCAAGAGCTGTTCGAGATTATCCGTCAGCAGCAGCGCTTCCTTCTCCTTGAGATAGCTGAACAGCTGGGTTTCGGGATCGGCAGGACCCGCGCTCGGAAAGGCAAACCCGATCGCGTCGGCGATCACCGGTACGATCAAACGGGTGGTAGCTACCGCGGCGAGAGCCACGAAATACACGCCATCGGCGAAGCCCACCTGCAGCTGCGCCGCGGTCTCGATCGCCAGGCGGGTCTTGCCGATCCCGCCTGGGCCGACCAGCGTCAGCAACCGGCAGTGTGGGTCGCGCAGGAGTTGGTTGAGTTCCGCCACTTCGCGCTGCCGGCCGATCAATGGGGTTGGCACGACGGGGAGGGTGATTCGGGGAGGCGTCGCGGCGGACGAAACGCTCGGGCTGGTGATCGGCTTCGAGGCAGAAGCGAGATGATCCACGCTCCATTCACCGCGCGCCACTTTCACAAACGTGGAACGCTCCGCCGGCGGGATGTTCAGGCAATTCGCCATCAGCTCGGCGATCTGGCCCGAGGGCCGTCGTTCGCCATCCTCGATCTTGCGCAGCGCAGAAACCGAACAGCCGACGCGTTTGGCAAACTGCTCACGCGTGAGCCTCAGTTCGTTGCGCCTCTGCCGCAGCCACTCGCCGAACGTGCTGGGGGACTCCATTGCCATTCTCCCACGAACGCGGCGTGATACAAGGATTGTAACACTTTTTGTGTCACCGCAGTGTCACCGCAAGCGGGTACATCCGATGTTTAATGGCGCCAGGTAGAACAGTCCAGAAGGAAGTAATGATGAGACCGCTCCAGACTACACCGTATATGCTCCACGATGAAGAAGGACAAAGCCTCAAGTCATTGGGAGCGCTGGTTTTGGCAAAAGCCACATCGGAACAAACCGGCGGCGTGTTCAACCTGTTTGAGGTTTCCTGCCCGCCTGGTTACGCCACAGCGCTGCACATCCACTACGCCGAAGATGTGGCCGTGTATGTTCTGGAGGGTGCGCTCACCTTCTTTTGGGGCAGTGAGCAAAAGGCAGCGGTTCCTGGCTCGTACTTCTATCAGCCGCGAGGTATCCCGCATGGATTTCGCGTAGAAGGCAATACGCCGGCGCGGATCTTATACCTGACCTTCCCGGCGGGTATGGATCGGTTCGTTATTGAACAGGAACAACTGGCACCAAACGCTGAGCCTGGGACGGCCGCTGCTCGCTACCAGATCGAGATCCTGGGGCCGTTGCCTGAATGATCGGGCGACAGTTAGGCAATCTAACATACCATCATTGACCGATCGAAACAAGTCACACGATCAAGTGCACAAGGATGTGAGCATCCAAAGGAGGAGCCATGAGCAGACGACTCAAGCTGGCCGCCGTTGTCTTCGTCGTCTTCGCCGCCGCTCAACTCGTTCGTCCCGAGCGCGCGAACCCGGCGACTGATGGAAGCCGCACGATTCAGGCGCACTCGGAGACGGCGAACGGACTGGTCGCCGTCCTGGATCGCGCGTGCAGTGACTGTCACTCGAACCGGACCGTGTGGCCGTGGTACACCCAAATCGCGCCCGTGTCCTGGCTCATGGCGTACGGCGTGACGGCAGGGCGAAAGGCGATCAACTTCTCGGAGTGGGCCGGGTATCCGCCGGAGCAGCAGCGGAAGCTGCTGGTCGAGTCGTGTCAGGACGCGTCTGAAGGCAAGATGCCCGGCCCCTACACGCTGCTGCATCCCGAAGCGCGGCTCTCGGCCCAGGACGTCGAGACGATCTGCGCGGCGGCGCGCCAGGCCGAAGCGGACGCGGCCGACGGACGCTGAGCCGGCCCTCGTCGTTGGTCGCAGCACGAACCGCTTTCGTTCCTTTTATTCCACTGCTTATCGGTTGGGTGCTTTATACAGCATTTTCATACAGAGTAAAACCCAACAAACGACAAGACGCATATATATGAAAGGGAGTAAGTCATGAACAACTATTCAATTGCCTTGTTCTTCCACATCGTCGGCGCGTTGGGATTCTTCCTGGCGCTTGGCCTGGAGTGGACCGGACTGTGGCAACTACGGAGCGCCCTACGTTCCCAGGAGGTTCGGGCTTGGATGGGTCTGCTCAAAAGCGCACGGAGGGGAGGGTTCGCCTCCATGCTGGCGGTGGTCATCTCTGGCGTCTATCTGATGGCGACGGCCTGGGGCCGTGTGCCGTGGCTCATCGTAACGGTGGGGTCACTCGTCGTGGTGATCGTGCTCTCGCTGGCGCTGAGTGGCCCACGCATGGCGGCGATTGGGCGGGCGCTGGCCACGGAGCAAGGTGCGGTGTCGCAAACCTTCCACCGCTTAGCGAACCACCCACTGCTCTGGATATCCATCCAGACCCGAGTGGCCATCATCTTGGGCATCGTGTTGCTCAAGACCGCTAGACCGGATTTGAGCGGGTCACTGCTCATCATTGGCGTCGTGATCGTCCTCGGTCTTGCTTCAGCCCTGCCGATGCCCCGCCGTGAGCCAGCACACGAGGGGTCGGCCGACTGAACTGCCTCAGTCTCAGGAAGTACCCTGCATCTGCCTAGGAGCAAAGAGGGGTGGTGCAGTTCCCAACCGCATTACCTCAGTCCCGCCAGCGATTAAGCGGAAATGGTGCCAAACTACTTGAATGTGAATGGAGGAACGCAATGAAACTGGAAATCATCTCCAAATACCCTGTCAAGAACCAGCATCCAACGCCGCTGCTTTTTATCCACGGTACGTTTCATGGAGCCTCATGTTGGGATGTACATTTTCTCGATTACTTCGCTCAACACGGCTATGCTTCTCATGCCGTCAACCTGCGCGGACACGGCAACAGCGAGGGACGAGAAGGCTTGCGCTGGTTCCGGATTGCCGATTTCGTCGAAGATGTGGCAAATACAGTTGAGCAACTGCCCAGCCCGCCCATTCTGATCGGCCACTCCATGGGCGGATTCATCATCCAAAAGTATCTGGAAGATCATATCGCTCCAGCCGCCGTGTTACTGTCTTCCCCATCACCTGCCGGGCTTTTGCCGACGGCGATCAAAAACGCCCACCGGCATCCGCTTATCTTCGCCAGGGTCAACCTGACGCTCAGTTTGCTCCCGCTGGTTGCCACTCCCGCATTGGTACGCGAGGCGTTTTTCTCGCAGGATGTGCCGGAAGAAAAAATGCAGGCTTATTGGAAACTTACGCAGGATGATTCCTTTATGGCTTTCCTGGATATGGTCGCGCTGGACCTGCCCAAACCTGCCAGGGTAAAGACTCCTTTGCTCATCCTGGGCGCTGAGCGAGACAACATGATCTCACCTCGTGAGATCGAAGCGACGGCGAGGGCGTACAACACACAGGCTCAAATCATTCCAGGTGTGGCTCATAACAGCATGCTCGAGCAACGATGGCAGAGCGTGGCGGAGCGAATCCTGACCTGGCTAAATGAACAAGTAGTTGTAAACACCTCTACGCAAGTTGCTGAACCGGCACGTGTGCTGCCATTTGGGCTGAGGGACTATACCCTATTCGACACTCCGCTCGAAAAGCGTGGCGCGCCGGCAGAAACGAAATCCCAGTACCTAACGGGTAGACCATCCAAGTGAACGATGATTCAGTAAACTCTATCTTGAAAGGAGGAGAGAACAGAAATGTGAAATTCGCCAACCAAACTGCAAATGGCAAATCGAAAGAGTATAAGGAGAAAACCATGAACACACGTGCATCCGGTGGATCCTCAGACCCACTGGCGGACCACCCACAACAATTTGGAACCTGGGCGACGGCGCTGAAGCGATGGCGTCGCGTCGCCTGGCTCCTCATTCTGATCGCTGATGCGGGATTACTCGCCTGGGGCGCGATGGCGGCGCTGCTGCCGGACCGTCTGCCCGGACCAGGCTCGACACCAATCCTGGCCGCCGAGTACGAGAGCTTCACTGGGGGCTCATGGCCAGAACTCGCGGGCACGTCTCCGAAGACGGCCGAGTTCATGACGGTGCTCTTCCGAGTGTACGGCGCATACAACGTGGCGTTCGGGTTGCTGGCGATCGCCATCACTGCCACTGCCTTCCGTCGTGGTCAGCGCTGGGCCTGGTGGGCGTTACTGGTCGGCAACACGATCGCGCTCGGCTCGGCAATGACGTACGACTGGACCGTGAGCGCTATCGGACCGTTCGAGCTTTCGGAATACCTCGGCCTCGCCCTAATCTATGCGGCTCTCGCCGTCACAGCTCCGTTCCTTGTAGCGGGACGATCAGTTCGATCGACGGGCTGACATGTTCCGACCTGGCAATGCCGGCCGCACGCCTATTGGACATGAGCCAAAGACGTACTTTTTTTCGGGGACATGATTTGCTCCTTGGTTTGATAATCTTCTGGGCAACGCTATATCTAATGAAGATTAAGAAATTAATCGGGTAGCCCGCTTCAGCGGGCTTGGGCTGTTAGCGCGGGTGCTTTAGCCCCGCGCGTGTGACGGTGCGAAATGCCCGATTTAATAATAAAAGTTCATAAGATACTAGGGCGAAGCCCTCCAAACCTCCCATTTGGGAGTATGCCAGCAGAATGATCTAAACCTGCCGAATGGATATCAATACTATCCCAATTCCATGTAATCGCCGGATCAGGCCAACCAACCCGGCCTGATCCATGGTTACATTGGAGAACGTGGTGACCGAGCTATTATCGACCAATATTTCGACATGAGCTTTCGCGTCCCCAAACCAGCCCAGCCAGGAGGCATCCGGTTGGCCAGAAATTGTGATCTCATATCTATTTTGCGAATTCAGACTGATGGATTGCGACATATCGATTCCTTGATAGAGTATCACGCCAGACCGAGGACGAGTCCCAAGATCAGAAACAGGAAGAAGACACCCTCCGCGGAATGCAGAATGATGGGGAACCAGTTACTGTGGAGGCGTTTACCGGAGAAGGCCATGATCCAACCTGTTAAAATGGAATCCAATATGCTCCAAGGCTGGTGAAGATGGTAGCACCCAAATAGCACCCCATTCGCCACCCAATCCCATTTACCAAATGTGCCTTGCATCTTCGGTAATAGCACGCCGCGGAACAAGAATTCCTCGCCCAGGACATTGTTGAATAGCACGAACACGAAGAACAAGCTAAGCAAGCCCCAGTCGCCAACCATCTGTGCGCGCAGTTCGGGTGAAAACAGTGCGGACATATCGTAGCCCTTTGGTTCGGCTAAGAAAGGAACGATCTCTCCCCATAGATCGATGAGAGGTGACCTCAAGACTATATTTACGAAGGCACTCAGCAGGAACAAAGGAATGATCCACCACCATAAGGCTTTCTTTTTCTTTCCGTTTCTGGCTGAAACCGGATGGTTCAGCCAGAAACGGCGACGGATTGTGCTCAGCCGGATGTCCCCCTCTTCGCGATAGAGAATGACCATCGCCAACACGAACTGCCAAATGAGCCCGACGGTAAATAACTTGATACGCAACAGACCGGCATCCAGCGTCGGGAGGCCGGCGCTCATCGCCGGGTAAGCCACCCAGCCCAGCAGCCCCATGGGAGCGCCAGCAGCCAGCCAGATTCCAAGGACTTGCCAAAGGGTGTACTGACCTTTCTCGGAATTCATCGAAACTTCTCGAAGGTTATTCGTTGAGGCTATTTCCTGAGTTGACACGAGTTTTCGCCTTTCGACGATCGGCTGGCGGGAATAGATGATAGGCCCGCCAGCCTTGAAACATCTGCCGATTAGTACCGCCAGCCTAACAGATTCCAGTAGTTTAGGAACCAGACAAAAGCTACCGCCGCAACCGTCACCAGCGTGTAGTAGGCGCGGAAGGCGACGCCCCAGTAGCTGTTCTTCCATGCCAACCCAGTGTAGACCAGCGCGCCGACTGTCAGTGCGGCAGACAGAACGCCTAGTCCCAGCACAACCTTGTAGATGAGCGGGACCCCGAACACAATCTGCTCGCCCCAGAGCACGTTGCCTACCACGAACAGCAGGTTGAGGATGGCGATTCCAATGATCAGCCAATAGGAGACGCGGGCGCCGCGCGACGCGGGATTCTGATCACCGCTCGTACGGCGGTTCCGAATCGCGCGGATCAACGCAACGAGGAGCATGGACAGGAACAGCAGGAGGCTGACCAGGAGCAATGGCATGTTGAAGCCGAGCGTTTCGTACCACTGTACTTTTTCAAATGCCATCATAGGCGTATAGTCGGTAAAAAGATAGGCGATATGACCTTGATCGTCCTCGCGAAAGAGGACGTGGAACGGTCCATCCACCTTGCGGAAGTACAGCGGTTCCTCTTCGATAAAACTCCACTCGCCCCATGGCGTTGCAAGGATCAATGTGCCGTCGCCGGGATTTTTGACTTCAACGGCGGGGCTCAAAGTCGCGTACTTTTCCAGCGTGGTATATGAACTCCGCGTCGATTTGTAGGCGCCCACGAACCGATCATCCCGCTCCGCAAAATCCGCGGGAGGTTGGATTGGCTCGAGCGCAGGCGCGGGATAGTAGTGGTCAAAGAACGCTCTCTGGAACCCAAGATGCTGGGAAGTGAGTCCATCGGCGCCCAGGCTGTTGTAAACCACAAATACGCCCAGGTTCTGGTCGGGCAAAAGGAACAGCGTGGATTGCATCGGTTCTCCTTCGCCACCATGCCCGATCACTCGCTGCCCGTTGTCACTGAATTCGAAAAAGCCATACGTCGTGCCCAGGAGTCGCGGGTCGGGAGTGTACAACGTGCTGTGCATTTGCCGTGCGGTGGCTTCTTTCAAAATGCGCGCCTTGGCAATGTCCCCATGGCTGTAGCGGCCGTATTGCAAATGCGCGATCATGAAGCATGCCATATCCGTGACGGTGGCACGGATTATCCCAGCGGGGAAGAGATCCACGTGACCTAATAAGCGTGGGAATACCTGAAACGCACCATTGGCATACATGTAGCCCACCGATTCATGGGCACTCAAATCCGGCGGTATCGACAACTGAGAGGTCGAATTCTTCATACCCAGCGGATTCAGGATATGTTCCTGCACGTACTGACTGTAGGATTCCCCCGAGACCCGCGCCACAATGTAGCCCGCCAGGGCGGCCCCGTAGTTTGAATATGCCGCGCGCTCCCCGGGCGGGCTAACCCGTGCCGGGATATGGGACACCAGCCATTCGCGCGGCGGCGCCAGATACTCTTCCTTCAATTTCACCAAATCGACATGCTGGTCTTCAAACCCGGCCGTATGGGTCATCAAATGCCGGAGGGTGATCGGCTGTGGATACGTGTCTGGAATATGAAAATCAAGATACGTATTGACATCCACGTCCAGATTTAGTTTTCCCTGCTCAACAAGCTGCATCACCGCCGTCCACGTGAACAGCTTGGTAACGGAACCAACTTTAAAGATCGTCTGTTCAGGGTCAACAGGGATTTTGTTCTCGAGGTCGGCGTAGCCGTAGCCTTTGGCGAAAAACACCTTGCCATCTTTGACGACCGAGACGGCTGCCCCGGCGATGTGGTACTCTGCCATCTCTTTGCCAAAAAGATCATCGAGGAAAGCTTCCAGTTCGGCGGGGTCGGTCGGACCTCGTTGTTGTGATGGCGCGGTGGGAACAACCCTTGTCTCGGCGATCCTGTTTTCTTGGGCCGTGGCTGGCGCGGCAATTGACAGCAGGAGCACCAGAGTCAACATAATCGTCATAGATAACGCCAGGGATTTCTTGATCATGGTGATTACTTTTTGAGTTGACATGAGATTTCTCCTTTTTGTAATCCGCTAATCAGCTGCAGCGATCTGAGGGATTTTATCTACCTCGGGAGCAACCGCCTGGGCCTGACGAGATAGCAGTTGACCGAAGTAGGTGAATCCCCAACCGAGAACCAGCAAGATGTTTACACTCGATGCGGAGTTGATCGTGCTGCCGATCGGCACAGAGAACTTGTCTGCCAGCTCGGATTTCAAAACGAAATTGGCTATACCAAATATGCCGCACAAATCCCAGGCAGCCACAACGAAGAAGATGTATCCGACCATGCGCAGGTCTGATCCCGTTTTGCCTGCTCCTGTGAGCATTGGACGAGTCCTTGCCCATTGCCAAATCGACCCAAGGAAAAACAATGTGATCAGGCCGCCACCAACCCCGAAGAGTGCCGGTATCATGTGGTCGGTTGTGCCGGCTATTCGCCAGGCCGTAAAAAGTACGAGCAACAGGATCAGCAGCCAAAATACACGGCGCTCGACCCTGGCGGTCAGGGCTGCTCCTATGGCGACGATGAATGCTCCCAGCGGTACAGATAGCGCCCAGATCAAGCCCAACAACCCAGAGTAGGCATCGCTGCCATACTGATTGGCCGCGGGCACCACCCACCACGAATACAGCCAGCCCAAGCCAAACATATACAGCCCACCAATGATGAATATCACCCATCCGATTATTTGTGATGTTGATGTGTTACTTTTCATGACTCACTCCTTTTTTCCTCAAGCGACTCTATTTCGATGCCATCCTATGACTCAAGATAAAAAAAAGAACCACATATGTATGTGGTTCCGCGACAGGCAAATATGTAGTTCTACTGCTGTGGTCAGATCAGCTTCTTCTCCCGAGCTTTTTCAATCGCCTGTACCCGCCTGTTGACCGAAAGTTTGCCATAGATACTCTTGATATGGAATTGAACCGTGTTGAGGCTGAGGAAAAGCTGCTGCCCGATCTCTTTATAGGTCTGCCCGGCAGCCAAGAGGCGCAACACGTCGAGCTCCCGGTCGCTCAATTTCTCTTCATCCACCAAGTTGGTTTTGCGTTTGGCGGACTCTCCTGGCATTGCCTCCAGCAAACGCTTCACAAAAGCGGATAGATCGTTGTCTTTCAGGCGAGCTTCAGCCGACTCCAACAGGGGACGCACGAGGTCACCTTCATCCAGAAAGATTCGGAAATAGCCCCGCTGCGCTGAGGCGCTCAGCGCCGCCTGTATCATGTGATGCGCATCCTCCGCTTTTCCTTCCACGTGATACATCAAGGCCCTAACAATCCAAATCTCAACCAGCCAGCCAACAAGCTCGTGAGTGTCGGCAAAGCTTTCCTGGCGGGCCAGGTAGTTGTGAGCGTCCCGCAATAAATACGCCTGTGGAGTTCGTACCGCCAGCCTGGTCAGGACATGGGCCGCGCTCAGGTAAGCCTGAAAAGAGATTCTGCTCAAAGGGTCAACACCGGTTATATCGGGTAAGTTGTTAAACCTGACTGCCGCCTGCGCCACCCAGAGATGCGCCTCCTCAAGACTGGTTTTGTTTGCAACCCAATCACGTACCGACAATCGATGACGCAAAGCCTGTGCATAGATGGCAGTCTCCGTCCGGGACTCTGCGAGCATTCTTATACTTTCCAACATTCCCGCCCAGTCGCCCTGAATCGAGCGCAATCGCGCCAAGGCTGAATAGCCTCGTATGTGAGCATCATATTCCCCAGTCCAGCGTACGAGACTCAGGCCTTGTGTCAATCCCTGTTCCGCCTCCGCCAAGCGATTTTCCTCTAGAAGGATGCTGCCCTTCAGGATGTAGAGATCGCCCATGGGCGGGAATCTCTGCCCGGCTACTAATTGGTTGAACCGATCGATATTCGTCTCACACAACTGCAAGGCATCTTTCAACTGTCCTCTGATGATGGCGATCACGATCCAGTCAATCGCTCCATAAATCGCGGCATACCAATTTCCACCAGCCACCCCGTCCTCAAATGCTTGTTTGTAAGCCTTCTCAGCTGCCGGCAAATCGGCAAGCGCTGTATACCCATAACCAATATTCAAAGCATTGACGCTGCGAATGCCTTTTTCATTTTCTGGAAGAAGTTGTTGCGCCTTTTGGGAGGTCTCAATCAACTTCTCCGGCTTTTGACCAGCGAAAGCCGGTGATTGCATGAGGAACGCCTGAATACTCGCGATGTGCCCCTCAATGAGATTTCCCAATGCTTCATCCGCGTTTACCAGATTCAGGGCATCGTCAGCAGCCTGTAATGCCCGTTCAACCTCTTCCGTGCGCGTCTGGCGCTGCATCAAAGCCAGCGACCATGCCTTGCCAATATACATCATTGGAGAGTATTGCATCAGCGATTCTGGCAATCTGTCGAACCACCCCACAACTGTTGAGACTTCGCCCTGGTAGAGCATGGGAATGGCGTGCTTCTCAATCAATTGAGACACTTTACTGCTGTTCGAGATTTGAAAGGCGTGCTCGACCGCTTTCTGAATGAAACCATTTTTCTGGTACCAGTCTGCAGCCCGTTCGTGTAAATCATCAACACGTTCCGGTTCGGCCTGCAATAGTTGATTCTTGAGCAGTTCACCAAACAAGGCATGGTATCGATACCAGGTTCGCTCTTCATCAAGCGAAACCAGGAACAGGTTATTGTTTTCTAGATGATGGAGATATTTCCGGCTGGCTCCCTGGCCGGTTACGGCTTCGCACAGAGCGGGAGACAGCTGATCCAGGATAGATGTCCGGTGTAGGAACATTCGTATTTCTTCCGGTTGGCTGTGAAGTACTTCTTCGATCAGGTAATCCAAAACGTGACGGTGTGTGCCCCGAAATGCCTCCACGAATTTTGTCGGATCCCCACATTCTTTGAGTGACAAGCCTGCCAGTTGAAGACCGGCAATCCAGCCTTCTGTCCGGTTCTTAAGGATCTCCGTTTCCTTTTTTGACAGGTTGACGCCCATCACGTTCGAGAAAAATTCACCGGCTTCCTCGAGCGAGAAACTCAGGTCGATTGCCCTGATCTCCGTGAG
>WNGF01013754.1_pt1 | contig 16789 bp, 16 predicted proteins | sample 5400641 | NCBI WGS metagenome assembly WNGF01 (sample SAMN13153371, study PRJNA577476) | soil metagenome | isolation source: 80 cm soil or saprolite under grassland replicate 2 | place: USA:California | collected 2016-06-15
TTTCCCCTTTCTTGCGTTATGCAACTTCAACCCATTTGATCTCTCGCAACGTCGCAACCGCGGTCTCAATGGTGGGAAAGAGGTTGGCAGCTTCAAGTTCTGAACTGTGTAATCAACCTTAATCTATGGCTTACTCTCTTCTTCACAGCTGCTCGGCCAAAATAGGTTTTGATAGCCAGCAGGTAGTGATTCAGTTTCAATCCTCTGCGCAATCTCTGGGTGCTGGTTCAGTTTGAATCTTCTCTCATTCTCACCGTGGCTTTAGCCCGGTGCCCCTGCTGCCCCCCCGTTTATTGAACCGTTTCAACGGTTTGGTCCGGCGAGCGGGAAAGAAACCGTTGAAACGGTTCGGAAATTCCTTTTCGCTCGCCTACCACCGGGCTAAAGCCACGGTGAGAATGAGAGATCGAATCTGAACGAAACAGTAACCGCTGCTCAAACTGAACCAGTACCAGCCTGCATGATTGCTTGTGCGCCATTCATATGATTTGTTGCCTCCGTTTGTTGCTTTGTCTGTGGTGCCTTTTCGCGGTTCGGTTGCTTGCCCTAACGTTTCAAATCCCATTCCTTGAGTTTCTTCGACGCGGTGCCGAAATTGCCGAGCTGGTAGATCGCGACGCCGACCGGATGGAATGTGATTGCCTCGAACGGCTCGGCTTTCATTTGCTTGACGAACGCCTCCGTCGCGGTACCTGCGGTGACGTGAGGAAAATATTTCGCCCCGCTGGACTTTTGTACGAACGAATTGACATAGGGGACAATCTCCGCCCCTGGCGGCGTGTCGATAAACGCCGCTTCCGTTCCGCCGCTGCCAGAGAATGGCGCCACGGCATCGACGACCTTCTGGTGCAACTGCACCAACTCGGGTGTGCGTTCGACCACGATGGCGGTTATGGCGACTCCATTCCAGTTCTCGTATAAGAGGCCCGTCGCCTTGAGCTGCAAAGCGCCGGGACGTTCCGCGGCGAGCACTTTCGTGATGGCCGCGGTTACCGCGTCGAAGTCCTTTGCGCGCACGAAACACTGCAACATCGTGACGTGCGGTGCATGTGTCGCATCGAGCGAATACCCTTCAGGATAGTTACTGCGCAGCTTGGCATTGATCGCGTTGGCCCTGGCCACCATCGTCTGATCCGGTTGGAGCAGGACGTCGATCGCGATGAGCTTGTCACCAGCCGACTTTGTGGTTTGCGGTTGCGCCGCTAATAGCAGCGCGAGTGCGACGCCCAGCAGCAAGCTGGCAGCGACGCGAGTGATGTGGACCTTCATGATTGTCCTCCTTTGCATTCAATACTTCTCCGGAACGAATTTCCTGTTCTTGAGCGTGGCCTGGTCGTCGTAGGCGTGTTTCATCGAGCGCTTCGGTAGCTTCACCTTCTCGCGCGGCACTCTCTCGTAGGGAATGAGGCCCAGGATGTGCGCGATGCAGTTGAGTCGGGCGCGCTTCTTGTCATCGGAATGCAGGACATACCGCGAGCTTTTCGGGCTCACTTCCTTTCTGACGCGAAGACGATCCTCCAATCGTCCTTCATGCTCACGACGGTCCAGCCTTTCGCGTTCGCTTCATCAAGACCTTTGTCGAGGGCGCCAACGGGCGACTGACGGTCGTAAGCCCATTCGCGCGCGGCGTCTGTGTGGTGAACGTAAAGGCAGAAGCGCGTGCCGGGACCGGCTGCGGTGTATTGCAGCATTTGCAGATCGCCATCGGAGTTGCCGAACGCGGCGATCGGACGGCGCCCAATGTGCTCGTTGATGCCGACAGGCTTGCCACCTCTGTCGTCGTTGAAGTTCAACTCCGGCAACCGCACAAGCACGGGCTTGCCGTCGCGCATTTCGAACTTCGTCTTGATGCTGCTGCCAACGACCTGCTCGGGCGGGATGCCGTAAACCCGCTCGGCCCACGCTCGCATGAACTCGATGCCGCCGCCAGAGACGATGAAGGTCTTGAAGCCGTTCGCGCGCAGGTAGGCGAGCACTTCAAGCATCGGCTGATAGACCATTTCGGTGTAGAGCCTGCCGGTCTTCGGATGTTTCGCGGTGGCGATCCAATCCTTGACGATCCTGTCAAACTCTTCACTCGTCATGCCGGTGTGCGTGGCCATGACCATTTCCATGATCGCGCGCTCACCGCCGGCCAACGCGGATTTCACGTCGCCTTTGAGCACCAAAGCAAACGGTTCCTTGTCCTTCCACTCCGGATGCTGCGGCGCGAGGGCCTTGATGCGGTCGAAGACGAAGAACAACTGGAAATACATCGGCTGTTCGCTCCAGAGCGTGCCGTCGTTGTCGAACACGGCGATGCGTTCGGGAATGGGGACGAAATCGGGCGAGCCAGGCTTCGTTACCTTCTCGACGAAAGTGATGATCGATTGTTTGGCTGAGCCGTCGTTCCAGGACGGCAGCGGATCGGCGCGAGCAACCGTCGCCGTAAGAGTCAATGCGAATAGAAACGCGGCAGGCATGACGACTTGTTTTAGTAAGGTTTTCATCGCGTCTTTCGACCTCCCTAAGGTCGGGATGAATCCTGCTAAAAAATGTCCTGGATTGATGTTCACAAATGTCACGGTCGCCTCCCTAAAAGCTCTAGTTATTTAATCCTATGTTTTTGTCTGTGACTCCCGTGCTGTGGCCCAGCGCGAGTTCAATGGCGTCGATCAGAACCTGATCGTTAACCGGTTTGAGGAGAAAGGCGACCGGCTTTCCCTTCATTGCCCGCGCACGTGTTTCAGCAGAATCCTGTGCGGTGATAATAACGACGGGCACGTGCATCTCTGATTTGTCGAGCCAGGCCTGAACTTCGAAGCCGCTAACGCGTGGCATCTCCAGATCCAGCACCAGACAGTCGGGTTGCCGGGTTAACAGCGAATCGAGAAACTCGGCTCCGGAGGGAAAACTCTCAACGTCCAAACCAAACGAACGAAGCAGTCTCGTCAATGCTTTGCGGATGGGTTCCTCATCGTCGACGATGGCAATTAAAGGCCTGGCATTAGTCACGATGATGAAGGGTAGATTGGATGGCGGGTGGAAAGATATTGGACCTTAGGGCAACAAGGAGAAGCCAGTGGCAGGTGGCGGTGCGTCTTAGCCCGAATTGCGTTTCGTCGTAGAGCGACGGCTGAATTTTGCCCGGTCTTCTAAGGTCGCGCTAGCATAGGCAAGCCTGATCACGTCGCGTTAGCAATGACTGAGTGAATACTTCAGCCGTCGCTCAAGCAAATGATGTTTGAAGGCGCTGCTGTTCCCGGCTTTGCACAAAACGTTCCAAATTCCACCCACGGCAGTAACGGCAGTGGGTGGTATTTTCGACTTTTTGTGCAAAGCCGTGTTGCGTCAAGAAAAAGCTTTGGTTGGCCAGAACGAGAAGTAACTTAAAGTGCGATGAATAGTTTGGACATCAACCATCCACCCGCTGCCGAGACTGTGTCAAAAGTGAAAATCCCCCACACGGCAGTGTGGGGATAGTTCAGATCCTTTCTACAAAAAGCATCTACAACTATCGGACGCGCGCAGCGCGCCGGAGGTAAACGTATGGTTGTAGAAAAGACTTGAACCATCCACCAACCTCCCCGTTGCTGGATAGTTGTTTATTTCCTCTCTACGAGATGGGTGCGGGAAATGTGTCTACAAAAGCGCGGTCTTTCAGCTCCACGCGCTGCGCGCGTAGTAGTGTTACAGCTGCTCCTGGTAGAAACGATCTGAACTATCCCCACACTGCCGTGTTGGGGATTCTTACTTTTGACACAGTCTCTACCGTGAGTGAGATTTGGCCTTTTTGTGCAAAGCCCGCTGTTCCCGGCCTTAACGGGCAGGGCTACATCGAATCCAGAGCGTGGCGTGGATTGCGCATTGCCTGATTCTGTTTCCGAACCACTTCGACATAGTCTCTTGCGGGCTCTATCTCGGCTTTCCAAAATGAAAGACCAGTCCGGTTGAAAACCGGGGAGAGGTTTTGCCTACTCCGTCGAATCGTGTGTACGAGGCGTCCACCTGGACCACACGCGCCGACCAACTTTTGTTAATCCGCACATCCAATCCCCCACCAAAGTCTGCGGCAAACGCGGTCGCAGTCTCAGTGTCTGCTCCAGTCTTCACGTTCTCGTGCGCTCCGCCGAAGAGCGCAAAGGCGAACGGTGTAACTCGCGAACGATTCTTCAGGGCGACATGCGGACCGAAAGTGAAGCCGTGCTCCCGCACACGCACATTTTCAAGTCCTTCGCGATGCGAACCGTAATGACCGTCGAAGTCCGCGGCAATAGCGAACCAGCTATTGACGTTCGCGATGAAGGTGCCGGTCCAACCAATCAGGTTGTGACCTTCGTCGCGCAGATAAGAAAATTTCGTATGGCCGCTCACCCTCTTCGGCGGAGTTTTTGGGCTCCGGTTGCTGTGCAAGGACCAAGGGCGATAGCGTGAGCATCGTTAGAGCAATCAAGCAAATTCGAAAACTGCACGCCACTCTGCGTCGACCTCTCAGGTGCACCCGAAATATTCCGTCTGGTTCTATGAGCATCTCGTTACTCCGTGACTTAAACAAGAGACTTCGTTCTTGTCTCTCTCATTCACACCTGGCTTCAGCCAGGTGAACTGCGCCAGATTAGGTATCGGAAACCGTTTAACCGGTTTCCCATTTATCCTGACGCTCCATCACCCGGCTGAAGCCGGATGTGAATGAGACTCTCAACCTTCTCCTCGTACAAGGTCCTTCTTATCTCCCCCTCGCTAACGCTCGGCATTCTGCAAAGCAACAACAGCGGTCTCGATCGTGGGAAAGAGGTTTCCAGCTCCAATCTTCTCGTTCAGCCCCGTGCGTTCAAACATGAGCCTGAATCGCTCGTTGGGCCTTGCCACAGCGAAACCGATTCCCTGCCCCGACAATTCTCCGATTATCTCCTCAAGACTTGCGGCACCGGTCGAGTCAAGCAGCGGCATAGACTCAGCATCGAGCAGAAAGTGGTGCGGTGTCACAGATGCGTCTTTGACATGAGCTCGAATGCGCGACTTAAAGCAATCCGAGTTATAGAAGCGCCTCGAAGCGGTAGATCATAAGTCCCGGAATGGTCTCCGCCTGCGGGTGATCCTTAATATTGTGAAAACCGGCAATGCCGGGCATTCGCCCGAGCACTGCATCACGCGGACTTGATGCCCTGATCAAGACAAGTAACATCGCCATTCCCACGGCAATCACGACTCCGGGTAGTACACCAAGGGTAATGACGCCCAGCGTTGCTAGAAGCGAAACATTAAATTCCGTTCGGCTGATATGACGCAGCTTGATCAGACTCTTCAGATCGAAGAGTCCCAGGGCCGCATTGATCAGCACCGCCGCGAGCACGGTGATGGGTAAGAACGACAGCGCTCCAGTAAGGAAAAGAAGGACCAGGACCAGAAGGCCCGCAGCCACCAGACTTGTTACCTGGCTCTTGCCGCCCACCGAGTCGTTGACTGCGGTTCGGGAATCCGCGCCACTAACTGCAAAGCCCTGCATCAGACCAGCGCCGATATCCGCCACACCTAACGCAATGAACTCCCTGTTTGAGTCAATCTCGTAGTGGTTCTTTACGGCAAAGCTACGCGCCGTCACCATGCCGCTGTTGAAGCTGATCAGCGCCAGCCCGGCCGCTCCGAGCACCAGTGGGCCGAGATCACTTGCGCCAATTTTCGGAATCATCAACGACGGTAGTCCCGCCGGAATGGATCCCAAAATGGCCACACCATGTGCTCCCAGGTGAAAAAAGTACGATGCCGCAATTCCGAGCGCGACGGCAATCAACGGCGAAGGTATCTTCGGTACGACGTGCTTGAGCAAACGCAACAAAGCGAAAGTGCCCAGACCGATCGCCAGCGTGAGCCAATGCGTCTGACCGAGTTTTATTACGAACCGCCACATCAGGCGAAAGAAACCGGCGGATGCTACTGAAAACCCAAATAGCTTACCGAGTTGTCCACTGATGATGCTGAGCGCGATGCCATTGAGATAGCCAGTGAGAATTGGCCGCGCCAGAAAGTTAGTGAGAAATCCCAAACGGGCAATGCCGGCTACAATACAGAAGACTCCGGTGATCATGCTAAGGACCATCGTGAGTGGAATTATCCGCTCCGGATTACCTGCGGCAAGCGGCGCCACAATAGTTGCGACAACCGCACACGTCGCAGCATCAGGGGCAAGAATCAACTGCCGTGAAGTACCGAAAATCGCATACGCCACCAGCGGCAGAATGCTCGCGTAAAGCCCGTTAGCTGCCGGGACACCTGCGAGCTGAGAGTAGGCGATGGCGATCGGCACTGCTACTGCAGCGACGGATACGCCGGCGAGCAAATCGTTCGGCAACCACGATCGGTCATAGCGCGACAGCGATGCCAATCCCGGGAAGAGCTTTTCGATCCTTCCTGTTTGTTGTTGGTCCATGAGAATCAAAGTGCCAGACGCACCGGCACTTTCAGCGGTTCTTCACTATGCCTAACCTCACGGTGAAACTACCCGGACGCGTACCTCCCCAAAAAACGTTGGGTTCGATCCACGCCGCGACCTTTTTGCTGAACACTCGGCCAACCTGCACACCGCCTTTGAACCAGGTGCGGTTTGAGTTTTTGAAATCAGTGTGTGACTCAGCCGTAACCAGCACCCACCGATGGTGCGGCAGACGCCAGCTCATGAGCGGCGTCACCTCCAGGAAGTTCAGAGCCCTACGCGTCGATGGTCCGGCAATGGAAGCGCCATACTGAACTTTCACGAACGCAAAGTGGCCGGGCTTGAAGTTGATGAGTGGTCCGGCTATCGGACCAATCGTCCATTTACCTGTGCCCAGGGTCTGGTAGGTTGCCGTGGGGATAGACACACCACCCCCCACGAAGAACCCAAGGCGTCGGTGTAGTAGGGGTAACTGGAGCGCCTGGATGTATATGTCCCCAAGTCCTGTGTGGGTCGAGGATCCGATCTTCGCCGTCACTAGCGGAATATCGAAACGCGTGAGCAGCCCCACCTTGCCGCCATAGCGATTGTGCTTAAGCAGTACTCGGTCGCTACGAAGGATCAGGGCATCAGTCCAGTTGTCACCATTCAGGTTGGTATATTCGCTGCGAATTTGCATGAAGACAACCTGCATCGGATTGGAGTCCGCGGCTTCCTCGCTTTGCGCCGGTCTTTGTTGTGGGTCTCCTCCAGTCTGCGCTCCTCCTGCCTGTGTTTGGGCTAGGGCGCACATGCTCAGCGCCAGCATCAAGATTGCACCCGTGAAGACGGATCTCCGCTTCATGGCGTTTGCAACGAAGCGCATAAACAGTCGTAACCTATGCGGCTCTGCCCCAATTGAGATCCGAAGGCAACCGTCGAGTGGCTCCTCTGTCATACACATCAACCAATTTTGATTGCCCGAACTTCCGCGGCTCGCTCATCAACCGGGATCACCGGCAGTTCGCCTGGGCTTTTGACCGGCAGGCTACGCAAGTGGTCCATGATCGCCTGCCACTCTTTGATCTCGTGTACAGTGTTGTTTCCTCCTCTGGTGGCAATGCTGCCCTGATCCACCTGTCCCTGCGGCGCCATCATTTGCGCCGTGCTGCTGCGAGGGTCGTCGAGTGCTTCAATCCGCGATGTCAGAGCCTGACCGTCCTTGTTCTTGGGAACCAGTGACAGCTTGCCCTTGGAGTATTTTGGAATTGCTACAAGAATCAGGCCGACCATGAGCGGGCAGGTGAGACTGTACAAGCTGTCGTCCGCACCACTGATGTCAATAGCGTTGTAACCACGGTCGAGGTCTCCGAGTTCAATGGCCGTGACGACATCAAACATCGGGCGCGACTTGTCGTAACGAAATCTCATTCCCGAGGTGCGGGGAAAATACTCGCCAGGGTGAGCCGGACTCTCCACGAGAAAGAACTCGAGCAGTTGTTTCAACTCGATGCCGGTGAAGTAAGCGGTCACTAGAGCGCTGCCGGCCGTCGGATCCACAACACCGGCACCAAGTGGCGCCACGGCGAACACATCGTAAACCGTCAGCACTCCCGACTTCCCGCGCATCAGAGGCGCGCGCATCATTCCGTTGGCAGTGAAGCCGATGTCCGCTTTTGTGGCGATCCTGAATGCGTCGGTGCAAAAGTTTGCCAGCGGGGTCCCAGCGACGATGTCCGTAAAAGTGTTGGGCAGATCACATGGAGTAATCGCCAGCGGCTGATCGATACTGTAACCGCGCGACGCGAACACAGCCGCGGTGACCGATTCTTTGAGTTTTTCTATCTCGGCGGCAACGGCTTGATCTCCGGCAATGGTGTCGTCGATCGGGAATAGTCGGTAAGACTCGACGGCCAACGTATCACCATCGATTGTGATCACCAGTTCGCCAAGATTCCGTCCTTCCTTCCCAGTCTGGACCACCGGAGTGCGACCGTTGACGATGATCGGCTGGTTGAGTTTAGTATGACTGTGACCACCGATGACAACGTCGATCCCCGGAGCGGCTACGGCTAATCGAACATCGTCACCGTCTGTGTAGTTCCCTTCCTTGTCTTTTTCCACGCCGCCGTGGCTCAAGGCAATAACCACATCTACTTTTTCCTTTTCGCGCAGGAGCGTCACCACTTCACTGGCAGCTGCGAGGGCATCGGAGAAAGTTACCGCGCCGCCACTCGTGTAAATCATCGCTTCCTTGCCAAGCACACCTAAGATGCCGAAGCGAATGCCGCCGCGCTCAATCACATGGTAGCGACGGATCACACCACTCTCAGATAGCCGCCGTAAATCCGACAGCGTTTCGGCGGCGGCGGTGAAGTTGGTATTCGAAGACACGACCGCAGGAATCGGACCGGCCTTGCTGGCTACGTCAATTGCTTTACCGAGACCTTCTGGTCCAAGGTCGAACTCATGATTGCCAAAGGTGGTGGCGTCGTAACCCATGCGGGACATCATTTGCAACTCGCCGCCGATCTCGCGGCTGGCAGCAGCGAACGGCGTTCCCATGCTGAAGTCGCCGGCATCAAGCACCAGCACCGGGCCTTGATCATTTCGTGCTGCTCTTTTCTGCGCGATTATTGTAGCCAGACGCGCGTACCCACCGCGGGTCGCGTCGTCATTTAGTGTGAATGGTGTGTAGTCAGCGGCTGGGCCCATTCCGATAAAGGCTGAATGAATGTCGTTCGTGTGCAGAATGGTAAATGTCTTACTCATGGTCTTACTCCTCTGGTTGTCACTCGCCGTGGGGAATCTTTGGAGCAGAGAGACTCCAAGCCTTTCCTCATTGACGTCAAATTCAGTCTAGTGGCGCCTCGGTTTGCTCGTAACTGTCACTTTTTACAGCTGTCACTCGATGATAAAGATTGAATGAAGTGCGTAAGGAAAGATATTGGACCTTAGGGAAATAAGGGGAGGGGCAGGTGGCGAGTGGCAGGGTTTAAGGTCCGAAGGACCGTCATTAAATAGCCACGTCCGTGAGGCCGCACAGTCAGTACCACCTGCGTAAGCGGATGGTACTGACTCCACGGCCTTACGGCCGCGGCTACTGAATGCCGCGCCTTCGGCGCTGTTTAAGCACTAACCTGTGAGGCATCGAATACGACCTGGTCGTACGAATACAATCGTGCAAAAAACGTGCGGACCATTTCATTCTTAGCGGGTTGGTTCGCTCCCGCTAATTCACTGATGCTGAGTTTGCCGTCGATAGCCTCGTACATACGTTTTTCGGCGACGGATATAGGCAGATAAATATCGCGAAAGGTGTGGGTCCGGTTAATCAATACTCCTGCGGCGCCTTTCGGCAGCCGCTCCGTCACACAGATGGTGTCGGGCAATCGGATCGGAACATAGTCCGGCCAGGCGTCACCGTCCAAGTCTATTACTTGATCTTCAGAAGCATCGTCGCGATACGCGACCACGCTGTGCATGAGCATGGCGCCGCGAAACAACTCGACCGCAGCGTATCGCTCGGTCGGCGGCAAATTGGCGAGCTGCTCCGAATGCGGGATCTGCTCCATCACGCCACACGCGGAATAAGGCGCCTGTTTTATCCAGCGCCCGAATTTCATCCCACCATTCTCAAGCAACTCGAACAATTGCGACACCGTGTACGCTCGATCCTGCGGATGAAGAAGAGCGTCGGCAAGTGCGGCTTCGCTTCTGAAATCAGGAGCCTCGCGGAGCAGAGTTTCAAGCGGATGGCCCGGCGGAAGCAAACCAAGTGCGGAAATAAGGTCGCGTATGCCGTCATCGGTCGCGGCAATACCGAGCCTTCTACAAAACTCTTGCAGCATGTAGATGCCGGTCCGGCCGTATTGGGCATACACCATCAGATGCATTGCTCCGTCCGGCTTCAATACCTGCCGCAGGGCCGCGAGTCCCGCGTCCGGATCTGGAAGATGATGGAGCACCCCGGTACAGACTATCTGGTCGAATGCCGAGCCGAGTTCGGCGACGCGTTCAACCGGCAGTTGAACAACAGTGAGATTGTCCAACTTGTATTTCAGCTTCAGTTGATTGGTGCAGTCGACACTCGTAGCGCTGAAATCGATGCCTGTGACCTGTGCCTGCGGCCAACGCAGCGCATGTTTCGCTGCCTGCGATGTACCACATCCGGCAACCAGGATCGAATGGTCTTCACGAAACGTTTTGGCCGGCCAAAAAAGATGATGATCCACGCGACGCCGCATCGGATCGTTCCAGCGTTCGCGATACTTCTCAAGGCTCTCGACCGGCGGCGGATACGGATATCGTTCGTAAAAATCCTGGACCACGTCTAAGACAGCGGCGGTGCTTTCGTCCTGTTTATTCATAGTGCCGTAGTACTTAGTATTATGACAGAGATCCCGGCAAACCATTTCGTTCGCCGGGGATCGCCGCTTATCGTATTCGCCCGCCGAGCGAGCGTTCTATTCGTAGTTCGCTACGCCACCCCGACACCCTTGGCGCTTTCCAGCGCTTCCTGTTTTTGACGGAGCTTCTCGAGGAAGCCTGCCGGACTCCAGCTCTCCGGAGCCTGCCTCGGCGGGAACTCCTTCATAGTTGCCATATATTGTGCAACCAACGCACCGAACGGAGTAAGGGCGAAAACGTGGTCGATGCGCCACTTGTTGTAGTAGACGTCGGCGCAGACCTCTGCGTTTTCGAAGGGATCGGTCCGCAGATTTACCAGCATCGGAAATCGCAGGTTCACCAGCGGCTCCTGCCACGCATGCACGCCTTCTGCACGCTGCACGGCGAAGTGCACCTTCCAGTTGCCCATGCGGAGCGCCATCAGGTCACCCTCGTCACTCCAGTACAGGAAGCCGGGCCGCGGATTCGGAGCCTCACCTTTGAGGTGCGGGAGGAGGTTGAAGCCATCCAGATACACCTTGTAGGTCTTGTCCCCGGCCTTATAGCCCTTCTTGCACTTCTCGACGATGTCCGGTTCCCCGGCCGCAGCCAGAAGTGTAGGCAGCATGTCCTGGTGCGAGAAGATCTCGTTGGACACTGTGCCCGGTTTGATGACCCCCGGCCAGCGGATCGCGGTCGGCACGCGCCAGCCGCCTTCCCAGTTGGTGTCCTTCTCGCCGCGGAACGGAGTGGTGCCGCCGTCCGGCCAACTCAACTCTTCCGCGCCATTGTCGGTCGAGTACATAATGATGGTGTTGTCGGCGATGCCCAGCTCGTCGATCTTATCGAGCAACTCGCCGACGGAATTATCGTGCTCCACCATGCCGTCGGGATAGACACCCAAGCCGGTTACGCCCTGGCTCTCCGCTCTCAGATGCGTATTGATATGCATCCGCGTCGAATTCCACCAGCAGAAGAAGGGCTTGTCCTCCTTCACGTTGCGCTCAATGAAGTCGATTGCTTTTTCCGAGACCTCCTGGTCGATGGTCTCCATGCGCTTCTTGGTGAGCGGGCCTGTATCTTCAATCCTCTGCGTGCCATCCGGATTCGCGAACGAGTGCAGCACGCCCCGCGGTCCAAACTTCTTCTTGAACTCGGGATTCTTTGGATAGTCCACATTTTCAGGCTCTTCTTCCGCATTTAAGTGATAGAGGTTGCCAAAGAACTCGTCAAAGCCGTGAACGGTCGGCAGGAACTCGTCGCGGTCGCCGAGGTGGTTCTTGCCGAACTGGCCGCAGGTGTAACCTTGCGGCTTAAGCAATTCAGCGATCGTCGGATCTTCCGGCTGGAGGCCGAGCTTCGCACCCGGCAGGCCAACCTTGGTAAGACCAGTGCGGATTGGCGACTGGCCGGTGATGAACGCGGCGCGGCCGGCGGTGCAGCTCTGCTGCCCATACCAGTCCGTGAACAGCGCACCTTCCTTCGCGATGCGGTCGATGTTAGGAGTCTTATATCCCATGATGCCATGGTTATAGGCGCTGATATTGAACCAGCCGATATCGTCCCCCCAGATGATTAATATGTTTGGTTTCTTTGTTGCCATAGATTCATCCTTCCTTTCAAAGGACCATTGATTTGCGATTGATAACTGCCGGTTCGCCTTTATGTGGAGCTTCCATCGCGGGGCTCAGCCGGCTGAAGGGTGAAAGTGGCGCCTTGACGCCGTGACAGAAGCGAAACTTGCTCCCGCTTCTGCAGGGACAGGGCTGATAGACCCCGCGTTTTTCGTCCTCGGCGGCGACCAACGCCATCACATCGGAAGGCGCACGGCCTCGCTTTAGCAGTTGAGCCATCAACTGCATCGCCGGACGCGTGTGAGTAAAAAACAGCTCCAGACCTGAACAGAGATAGTTCTGCCCCGGCTCGCCGTCGCGCGAGAGCGCAAAACGGTCCTTGGGACAACCGCCGTTGCACAAGCTTTTGACTTCGCAGTTCCGGCACTGCGCCGTCAAAGTATCGCGCTTGTCGTCGCCGAACTTTCGCTGTTCGGCCGACGACACGAGTTGTACCAGGTGCGTCTGGTGGATGTTGCCCAACTTGTACTTTGGCTCAACGAAATGATCGCAAGAGTAAACATCACCGTTGTACTCCAGCGCCGGGCCGTAGCCGCAAGTCGGGGCGTGGATGCACAGCAGATGTCGGCCGAAGTAGGCCTCGAGGGTTACGTCGAAGAGCTGGACGAAGACTTGGCCCACGTCGTGGCGCACCCACTCTTCGAAGATATCTACAAGGAAGCGGCCGTATTGTTCCGCGCCGACAGAACGTTCCGTGACCAGGTTCCCGGTCTGGGTGTACAGCAGGCGCTTACGGCCTGGCTGCTCGCTCCAACCCTGGTTGGCGATCTCGAGCGTCTCTTCGGTGGCGCGCTCGATGATCGGGATGAACTGCACCCACTTCGCTTTCATTTCATCGCGGAAGAAGCGATAGACGGTGCGGCCGTGTTTCTCGTTGACTGCGTTGACCGTGCAAAGGATGTTGAATTCGACCCCGTGCTTGCGCAGGTAACGCCAGCCCTGCATCACTTTATCGAAGGTGCCTCGCTTTTGGCGGTCAACCCGATACGCGTCGTGCAGCTCGCGCGGGCCGTCAACACTCAGACCAACCAGAAAATTGTGCTCCTTAAAGAACGAGCACCACTGGTCATCGAGCAGGATGCCGTTGGTTTGGAAGGTGTGTTCCACAATCTGACCGGGCTTGCGGTCTTCTCGTTTGGGTACAGCGCTTCCTTGGACAGGAAGAAGCAATACGTGCAATCGATATTGCAGGTGGAGCCGCTCGGCTTGGCCAGCAAGTGAAAACCCGGCGGAGCGTTGGCTGGAAGAGTATCGTTGGCCAGTGAATATTGATTGGTCGACATTTTGGGTCCTCTCTAAAATAGTTGGGCTGCGCACCTCAACTCAAACTAACCATCCATATTGCGGCCTTACCACATCGAACAAATGTAGCAGGCGACTACCAACCAAATAACTGTCAAGTTTGACAGGTAGACAGCACGGACAACATCCTTACTGCCGGAAGATGACGGCGATAAACGCCAGAATGCCAAGAAGCGAGATCACCGCCGCTAGTACTGCCGCCAATGAGTACGGGACTTCAACGTACTTCTCTCTTAATGCCTGCATAGCGCGCCGGTGCGAAATCGTCGCCAGTAACAAAGCCACGAGTCCGGTGCCGATCATTAAGAGCCCGTAGCCTCGCGCTCCAATCAGTTGTCCGGGCTGCGCACCAGTCTCTTTCTCCACGTATTGAACAAACTTGTAGAGCGTGAACCCAAACGTGATCAGTGATACGGCCGTTCTGATCCACGCCATCATGGTCCGCTCGTGGGCCATGTCCGTGCGGTCTAATGCCAGCCTCGTCGCGTCGGACATCTCAGGGGTGTTAGCACCCGAAGCATTTCCCATCTCAGCAGTCCTTCTTTACAGTGACCGGCTTTCCCTTTCATGCCCGGGCGCGATCCAACAATCAGCTTGCCGCGAAGGAACGATCTCCATGGCAGCACTCCCCGATCTCACTTTGACTTCTTGGGAAAGAGTGCGGTAACGATGATGCGCATCCCGCAACCTTCCGGTCCGCCGCTGGGACTGGTTGCCCAACAGCGCATCGCTCCGCCAAACTGGACGGGCTGCTTGCCGAATCTAACTATCTTCTGGACAGTGAAATGAATGGGAACGGACCAGTGATTGCCGGTCCAGTCATAAGTCGATTCCGTGTTGACCCCGTAACTCCAGCCGTCCTTAGTCGAATAGGTTAAGAACGGTTGAATAAAGTCAAAGTTCACTTTGGCCCGTCCGCTGCCGCCAGCTACCCGCCAGACGTGATTCCACAATGTGCCAACGGTCCAGCCGTGCGCCTGCTTCAACACCACCACCGTCGGTCCCACGCCCAGTTGTTTGTTCCCCAGGAATTTGTTCGTGGCGCTTGGTACCAGGATCGCCGAACCAACGCCCCAGGTGAATGGCTCAGACTTGTTTGGCGAAAAGAACAAACTCTGCAGAATGTCTCCCAACCCTGACTGGCTCTGACCAGGACCAGTCACGTTACCTTGATGGATGATTGGTGTTACGGTGCGGGAAATCATGTTCCAATCCTTATTAAGTGCGACCGGAATCACAGGCTGAACGTTGGTTGTGTTGCGCCATCCACTTCCGGTTCCCATGCGAAAGTCAAAATTCGTCTGAATAGGAAAACTAATAAGGGAAGAGATGGGATTGTTGATTTTCTTCGCGAGTTCTGCCGTGTCATCTTGCGCAGCCGGCGAGGCCTGCCCGGCGTCAACCGGATTATCAACCGAAGCTGGCTTCGTTTCCGTTGGCAACAGCGTTGCTTTGTCGGCGATGAGTTTCTTCTCAGGAACTGCTGACGGCTTCCTGGAATTCTGTTCCTTTTCGGTTGCTGAAACGTCAGACGATTTCGATATTGATTCGGGGGATTTAGCTGGTTCGACTACGCCGGCGGCCGTTTGAGTCTCCTGACCAAAAACTGGCATTGCCATTAAAACCAGTGCAGCAAGAACAAGAACGTAGCTGCGTGAACGTGATTGGAACATTGTTTGACTCTCCTAATAGAAAACCGACGGGTGAAATAGACGAGGCGACCTTAGAAGAAGCGCAGAGGCTTGAATATTGGACCTTGGGCCAATACCGATATTTCTTCTGCCGCTCGGGTCAAACGGACGAGGTTGGCCACGGAATCCACGCTCATTTTTTCCATCGCCCGGGCGCGATGGACCTTAAACGTTTTTCCACGGTGCGAGCTCGAATGCGATCTGTTTGTTCACCTGGCCGAATACTACGTAGGTGAGAACTTCGCGCGAGCCGTACTCGGATATCACTCAACTCTCAGCACGGGCTTGTCGCGCGATGCGGTCCTGCTCAATTGCTGCGAGGACGGCTTTGAGTAGATCCTCGTCGTTCACCGGCTTGGTGAGAAAATCCAGGGCGCCGCGCTGCATCGCCTCGACGCTGGTTGGGACATCGTCATGTCCAGTCAGGAAAATGATCGGGACCGCGCTGCCTTTCTTCATCAGTGCCTCTTGTAACTCAAAACCGTTCAAACCAGGCATCGAGAGATCGAGTACGAGACAGCTGGGTGCTTTTGGGTCGAATCGTTCAAGAAACTCCAGTGGTGAAGTGAAAGTGGCGGCTTCAAGCCGAACCGAGCGCAGCAAACGCGAGAGGCCTTTCAACACGGCCGGATCGTCGTCCACGACGAAAACTGTCGGCACGACGTCGCTCTCCTGGCTCGGTTGTTCACCGCCCATAACTTGCCTTGCTGCTCCGAAATGATCCTGCGACATACGTTTCTGTTGGTGAAACGTCAGACGAATTCGATATTGATTCCGGGGGAGATAGCTGGATTGGAACAATTGTTCGGCTTCTAAAAAACCCTCCCAAGCGAAAATGACAAAGCGATCCTAAAGGAGGCGCAGAGCACAGATAACTGTCAGTTTTGACAGGTTGCGAGAGATGTCTGGAGATCGAGTCGGCCCAACGACACAGTCGGAAACGCCTGCGGTCCGAAAAGAGGTTTGAGCGTCGCGACTAATGGCACTAAAAGCGGCCGCGGTTTTTGCGGGACCTGACCCGGGCGTCTTCAGGTTGGTATGCCCAAAAAGTCGATCAGCGTTGCTAATGAGTTCTGCTTCGTCGCAGAGCGACGGCTGAATTTAGCCCGGCCTTTCAAGGCCGGGGTCGACGAAGCAAGCGAAGTCACGTTGCCTTAGCGACGATTGAATGTTTCAGCCGTCGCTGACGCGACGATGTTGTTGGCGCTGCCGAGCCCGGCCTTGAAAGGCCGGGCTAAATTCAACCGCCGCTACGCGGCGAGACTAAGTTGCTCCGATTTATTGAGTTGAAGACTTTTTTGACTACGCTTCTTCAAGTTGGTATGCGCACTTCTCCTGATTAGCCTGTAGCTTTCAAAAACCCCCGCGACTACAGACCAAGATGT
>WNGF01012857.1_pt1 | contig 16786 bp, 15 predicted proteins | sample 5400641 | NCBI WGS metagenome assembly WNGF01 (sample SAMN13153371, study PRJNA577476) | soil metagenome | isolation source: 80 cm soil or saprolite under grassland replicate 2 | place: USA:California | collected 2016-06-15
TATGACGGGAAAAGAGCATTGTGAGGGGTGACGGGGGCTGGGTCATGACCTTACCCGCGTCGCGACCGGAAGCCCGCAGCCGTTTCGGACCCCAATCCGCGAGTGAGCTTGGAGCTCCGGTCGCTTCTTCCATACCCGAACAGTTGCCTGGGCGTGAGCCCGCATCAGCAAGAAAGGGATACGAAGATGGCAAAGCTCTCGTTTGGCGGTATCGATGTGTCGAAGGATCGTTTGGACGTCATGATCTTGCCCGAGGAGCGATGCTCTTCGGTGCCGAACGACGCAGCCGGTTGGGCCGATCTGGTCGAGCGGCTGAGCGGCTCCTCGATCGCGGCGATCGGCATCGAAGCGAGCGGCGGCTACGAACGTGGTGTCATGCGCGCCCTGCTCGCGGCCGGCATGCCCGTCCGCCAGGTCAACCCGTTCAAGCTTCGGCAGTTCGCCAGGGCGAGCGGGGTTCTGGCCAAGAATGATCCGCTCGATGCCCGCATGATCGCCTCGTTCGTCACGATCATGCCGACGCGTCCAGCGCAGCGGCAGACACCGGCCGCCGAGCGGCTGGCCGAGATGCTCGCCATTCGCCGCCAGCTCAGCGCCGAGAAAGTCGCCGCCGAGAATGGCTCCAGACTGCTGGAAGATGCGATGCTGCAGCGTCTTTCTCGCCGCCGCATTGTTCGCCTCGCCGCCGACATCCACCTGCTCGACAAGCGCATGGTCGAGATCGTTGCCACCGATGATGCACTCGGCCACCGCTATCGCCTGCTCACGTCGATGCCAGGCGTCGGCGCAGTACTGGCCTGCACGTTGATTGCGCTGTTGCCCGAGCTCGGCCGCATGAGCCGCAAGCAGGTCGCTGCGCTGGTCGGCGTCGCGCCCTATGCCTTCGAGAGCGGCACGCTCAAGGGACGGCGCTGCATCTGGGGCGGGCGGGCGCACGTCCGCCAGGTGCTTTACATGGCGGCGATGAGCGCCAGCAATTGGAATCCTGTGCTCAAGGCGTTCCACGACCGTCTCACGGCCAGCGGCAAGTTGCCGAAGGTCGTGATCGTGGCGGTGATGCGCAAGATGATCACCATGCTCAACGCAATGGTTCGCGACGACGTTGTTTGGGCCGACCGTCTTAGCGGTCGGCATGTTCTGCCGACCGCACGGTAGCCGCTGCGCTGATCGACTTGGCCGAGTCAAGGCCGTAGCCGCGCGTAGCGCGGGGGCGCGAAGCGCCAGCCTTGACGCGACCAAATCGATCAGCGATCTCGCTGCGACAAGATGACAGTTGCTCATTCAATGACCTCGTCGGCAGCCACTTGCAGGGTCAGCGGCACTTTGAGGCCGAGCGCGCTGCGACAAGATGACAGTTGCTCATTCAATGACCTCGTCGGCAGCCACTTGCAGGGTCAGCGGCACTTTGAGGCCGAGCGTCTTGGCGGTGTTGAGATTGATAACCAGCTCGAATCGCGCGGACTGCGTGACCGGGAGATCAATTGGCTTTTCGCCCTTGAGAATCCGGCCGACATAGACGCCAGCCTGGCGACTAGCATCGGAGATGCTGGTGCCGTAGCTCATTAGTCCGCCGGTGAGGACGTATTCTCGTTGATTGTAAATCGCAGGAATCGCATGCCGCGCCACTAGCGGCACGAGCTCATGGCGTCGGAAGAGGAAGAGCGGATCGCCGCCAATGAAAAGCGCGTCGGGCCGGTGCTGGGCGATTGTGGCGAAAGCCCGATCGAAGTCGTATTCGCCGCGAGCGTCGACCACGTTGACCACCCGGAGCTTAAGCCCGTGCCTGCGCGCCGCGGTTTCAGCATCGGCGATTTCCGGTTGACCGAGGGCATTGTCGGGATTGACGAGATAGTCCACCACGGTGGCGCTGGGTATCAACTCGCGCAGCAGCTCTAGTCTTTTTCCCGCTACCGCCGCAGTCAGGAAGCTCGCGCCAGTGATATTGCCGTCCGGCCGGTTGAGGCTAGTGACGAAGCCCAGTTTGACCGGATCACCGCCGCTGGTGAAAACGATGGGAATAGTGGTGGTTGCCGCCTTGGCGATCAACGTCGAACGGGTATCCGCGAGGATCACAGCGACTTGACGGCTAACCAAATCCGCCGCCAACGCCGGCAATCGTTCGAGTTGACCCTCCGCCCAGCGATATTCGACCGCGACGTTCTGACCCTCGATGTAGCCAGCTTCCTTCAGACCATTGCGGAACGCGGTCACATAAAATGCAAAGCCGCCGGGTGACGCGCTATGCAGGAACCCGATCACCGGCGTCTTGCCCTGCTGCGCCCGCGCCGCGAGGGGCCATGCGGCTGCCGCGCCGCCGAGAAGCGTGATGAACGTGCGCCGCTTCACTCGATCACCTCGTCGGCGCGGGCGAGTATCGTCGGCGGAATTTCGAGGCCGAGCGCCTTGGCCGTCTTCAGGTTGATCACGAGTTCGTATTTGGTCGGCGCCTGCACCGGCAGGTCGGCCGGGTTCTCGCCTTTGAGGACGCGGTCGACGTAGCCGGCGGCGCGCCGGAACTGATCGACGAAATCAGGCCCATAGGAGATCAGGCCGCCGGAGTCGACGTACACACGATCGTAGTAGACCGCGGGCAGCTTGTGGCGGGCCGCCACCTTGACGATCAGGTCGCGATGAGACCGCATCCGGCCGCCGCCGGTCGCGATTAGGCCGCCATTCGGAGCGCGCGCAAAGGCCGCGACAGCGCGCTCGATCTCAGCGGCGCCGCTCACATTGACCGGGTTGACCTCGACCCGCAGCGACGGCGCCACCGCCTGGATGACGGCAAACTGGCTGGCGCCGGGCCCCAATTCGGTATCTCGAAGGACCACCGCCCGGGTCACGCCGGGCGCGATCTCCTTAAGCAGCTCCAGCCATTTGCCGCTGATGTTCCATTCGAACGCGATGAAGCCGGTCGCGTTGCCGCCCGGCCGCGCCAGGCTATCGGCAAAGCCGGCGCCGACCGGATCGCTGACACCCGTGAACACCATCGGCACGGTGCGGCTCACCTGTCGCAATGGCCCTAGGGTCGTCCCGCCAGAGGCCACGATGACGTCGGGCGCCAGCGCGACCAGCTCCGCCGCGTATCGGCGAATGCGTTCGGGATCGCCCGCGGCCCAGCGAACGTCCAGTCGCGCGTTGCGGCCGTCGGTCCAGCCCAATTGCTGGAGACCGTGCACGAACGCTGCGAAGTGGGCCTGCCCATCCGCACTGTCCGCAGCGGTATTCATAAGGGCGCCAACGCGCCGCATCCGCTCGGTCTGCTGCGCGCGCGCCGCGAGCGGCCATGCCGCAGCCGCGCCGCCAAGGAAGGTGATGAACTCGCGGCGGTTCACTCGATTACCTCGTCGGCGCGCAGCAGAAAGGCCTCCGGGATCGTCAGGCCAAGCGCCTTTGCCGTGGTCAGATTGATGACAAGATCGAACTTGGTCGGCTGCTCGACTGGGAGGTCGGCCGGCTTCGCTCCGCGCAGAATCTTGTCGACATATTCGCCGGCGCGCCTGAACAGGTCCGGGAGGTTTGGTCCATAGGACATCAGACCTCCCGCGTCGACGTGCTCGCGCTCACCGAACATCGTTGGCAGGCGCGCATCGTGCGCCAAAGTGACGATTCGAAGTCGGTTAGTGCCCACGAGCGGGTCGGCACAGACGTAAAGTGCATCCGCGGCGACGTTGAGCGCCGCCTCGAAAGCAAGCGGGATATCGTCGGGCCGCCCGATTTCCAATGTGGCGACTTCGAGGCCGAGCGAGCGGGCCGTTGAATGGACCTCGCGCAGCTCCAGTACGATCATGGGACTGCCGACATTGCCCATGATCGCTAGTTGGCGGAGACCGGGTACGACCTCACGCAAGAGTTCGAGGCGCTTGGCAGCAAGGTCGGTCTGCTGGAGCGATAACCCGGTGACGTTGCCACCTGGGCGCGCCAGACTCGCGACGAGGCCGCTGCCGACCGGATCCCCCGCCACCGCAAACACGATCGGAATGACCGATGTCGCCTGCTTTGCCGCGAGGACTGGTGCAGTTGCCGTTGTAACAATGACGTCGACCTTGAGCTGGACGAACTCAGCGGCCATCTGGGCGAAACGCTCGTATCGACCTTCCGCCCAGCGATACTCGATTGCGACGGTCCGGCCCTCGATCCAGCCGAGTTGGCGCAGCCGCTGCACAAAAGCGGTGCTCCTTTGGACCTGGGCCGAAGCCGTGGTCGTGCCTAAGAACCCGATGGTCGGCAGCTTTGCCGGCTGCTGCGCGCGCGCCGCGAGCGGCCACGCCGTCGCGCCGCCGAGGAGCGTGATGAAGTCGCGGCGCTTCATTCGATGACCTCGTCCGCAAGCTGTTGGAGATGCAATGGCACCTGGAGTCCGAGCGCGTTGGCGGTCTTGAGATTGACCACGAGCTCAAACTTGGTGGGTTGCTCGACCGGGAGCTCGGCCGGTTTCGCGCCTTTGAGGATGCGATCGACATGAGCAGCCACTTGGTAGAACTGGTGGCTTAAATTTGGTCCATACGATAGAAGACCACCGGCATCGACGTTCTCACGGCGCTGGAAAACGGTGGCCAGCCCTCCCCGTTGCGCAAGCTCAGCGATCCTTTCTGCGTGTTGAATGAGGGAGGGATCGGGAAGGAGCACCACGCCGTGGGCGCCGTTTGCGCTAAGACGTGCGAACGCGTTGTCGAACCCCTCAGGCGTGTGGGCGTCGGCGACCTCGAACTGGAGTCCAAGTACCCGCAGCGCGTCCTCCGTCTCCCGAAGCTGAATTTCGGAGCCGGGATTGGACTTGTTGCGCACCACGCCGACGCGGCGAATGCGGGGGACGATCTCCCGCAGCAGCTCGATCATTTTGCCGCTGAGATCGCTCGAGACATTGCTCACACCGGTGATGTTTCCTCCCGGCCTTGCCAGACTGGCAATAATTCCCAAACCTACGGGGTCTGCGACCCCGACCATGACAATCGGGATGGAAGCCGTCGCGCGGCGGGCCGCAATGACCGCTGGTGTGGTCCAGGCCAGGACCAGATCGACACCGCTTTGAACAAGCTCGGCGGCGACGTCGGGATTCTGATCGAACGACATCGGGGGTGAGCGGAAATCAATGATCAGATTTTGCCCTTCGACGTAGCCCCGCTCCTGCATTCCATTGCGGAACGAATTTACCAGATAGGCGGCCGTCTTCGGCGGCGTGGCCGCCAGAATGCCTACGCGATAGACCCTTCCCGTCTGGGCGCGCGCCGCGAGCGGCCACGCGGCAGCTGCCCCGCCGAGCAGCGTGATGAACTTGCGCCTTTTCATTCGATCACCTCGTCGGCGCGGGCGACGAACGCATCCGATAAGGAAACGCCGAGCGACGCGGCTGCTTTCAGATTAACGGCCATGTAAAAGCGCGGCGATTGCTCGATCGGCATGTCGGATGGCTTGGCGCCCCGTGCAATCTGGTGGACATAGCTCGCGATGTCGTAGAACAGACCCATGAGGTCGAAGCCGTAACTGATCAGCGCGCCGGCTTCCATGTTCTCCCGAAATGCCGCGATCGACGGAATGCGGCGCTCGAGCAATGCTTGCGCGATGGCCACGCGGTCCCGCAGGAATATCGGGCCTGCGGGCAAAATGATCGGCTGCCCGCGGGCGTCGTCCATCGTGCCAAATGCGCCAGCGTAGCCCTGCTCGCCTTTTATCTCGATCATGCGCGGTTCCAGGCCCAGCTTGCGGGCCGCCTCGGCTGCTGCATCGGTTTGCTCAAGCGAAAGCGTGTCAAATGCGATCCCGACGATGGTCGCGTGCGGGAACGCCTCGTGAGCAATCTCGACGCGCTTGGCGGCGAGCTCAAGCTGGCGGACGAAGATGCCGGTCACATTGCCCCCGGGATGTGATAGGTTCGCCACATATCCCTTCGCCAGAGGGTCGAAATCGACGGCCAGAAACGCGATCGGCCGGCCGTCTGCGGCCGAGAGCGCGGCACGCAGCGCCGGCTCGTTGCCGACCGCGAGGTACACATCGACCTTGCGCGCCGCGAGCTCGCGATAGTTTTTTTCGTAGCCTTCGATATTCGGGGTTTGGATGTAATCGAATGTAAAGTTCCGGCCTTCTTGATAGCCGAGTTCAGCCATCCGCTTGAGGAAAGCTGCATAAATTGGGGACTCTCGAGGCTGCATACCGACAAAGCCGACACGCAGCATCTTAGGCTGCAGTTGCGCTCGCACCGCGAGTGGCCAAGCGGCTGCTGCGCCGCCGATCAATGTGATGAACTCTCGCCGCTTCATGTGTGCCGATGCCACGATTATGGCGGAGGCTAGTGCGGCCGGTTTGCCGCGCACTCAGGGTACCACGGAGGGAACGGCCGGTCCTTGGGGCAGACCTGAATTGTTCTGAATCGAGGGGGAGCGAGGGCGGCCTCCGAGACCGCGGAAGACATCGAACCCGCTCGGCACGGCCGCTTGGCATCGCGGCATCTCTCGTGCCCGGTAGCGATGCCGACTCGCAGAGAGCGGGCCCTCAAGGACCATGAGCTCAGGAACTTGCCGCCATCAACGTCGGCCCAGCAAGAACCTCCGAAGGACTCCGTGGGGCGCTAGGTGACTGTCGTCACAAAGACGACGGTGCGCTGACAATGTCGCCCTTGGTGCTCTCCACGATGGCAAACAATTCCTTGTGCTCCGCCTCGGGCACATTGAATTTCGGCATCGTGTCGTCGAAGTCCTTGCAGAATGCGGCCCACTCACTGTCGGTGATCTTGAGATGTTTATGAGATTCGTTCATGGAACGGCCGGTGTAGTTCTGGGGGCCACCTGAGGTCCAACAGACCATCTCGGTGACGTAGTATTTGAAGCCCGCCGCGCTGACGTGGTGATGCGCCTCGTCAACGGGGAATGGACCGGCGTGCCCCTGCGAGAGTTGCAGGAGCGTGCCGAGCTGGCATTAAAGGGGTCACGTGATGCTGTGGACGGCTCCTACGGTGTGATTGCGCTAATGATTGCAATCACACCGTTTGATTTCTCGCGATCCAGCTCCGGTTTTATTCTAGCTGGCCATGTTCGGCCATACAGGCCCGCAATTAAAGCCAACCAAAGTATAAGCAGGTGATCGGTTTGGTTATCGAATGAATCCAGAAATATACTTGTCCAATCATTCCAAAGACCCATCTTTGTGATGACTGCAACGCTCGGCGACTCGCCGTGCTGTTGTTGCAGGAAACAGGATGTTCGGTAACACGGAGATGTGGCGACTCGCCGTGCTGTTGTTGCAGGAAACAGGATGTTCGGTAACACGGAGATGTGCCATGAGGAAATTGATCGCTGCGCTCGCGTTGATCTCGCTGATCGCCGTCCCGGCGCTCACCCAGAGCGCAAACGCAGCCCCTGTGTCGCCGTCGAGCTCCGCATTCGGAGGCAACGGCTACTAACAAGCTCGCGACCAAGCGGGCGTATCCGCTTGCGGCTCAACGTGAGCTGCACTCGCAGGGCAGGCGGCCTGGCACTCGCGAGGCGGCCGCCTCCCACCGCACGATCAATCTCGCCGACGAAGCGATTTTGTCTCACCGCGGTACCTGCGGTTGCGGCTCGTCCATGGCGCGGTTGAGCGCACGAATGAGCGCAAGATCGGTCAAAGCAAGGCAACGCAAATTAAAAGTCGCTGTCCGAGGATGATTAGATTCAACGGCGTCGAGGGGCGGCGCAAAATGAGGAATAACGATCATGAAACGCGTTTTTGCGGCAATCTTGGTGACGACGGCTTGCGTCGTCGCATCTACTCCCGGCTTTGCCCGTGGAGGCGGTGGACATGGTGGCGGCTTTGCCCACCTATCTGGCCGTGGCGGCTTCGTGCGCAATCCTACGACGCTCCTGGGATCGCCGGCACCGCAGATGCCCGCTTTCCAAAACCGGGTTCCGGCCCCACTCGCGGCTCCTGCACAGCCACCCGCCATCAACGGGCCGGCGGCGCGGAGCCCGTACGGCGGTGTCATGTAGGCGCTTAGCCTGGCCTGCTGCCCATTCTGCTGCTCGTTGGCTCGAACCTATTCATGACGCTCGCCTGGTACCGGCACCTGCGGTTCAAGGAGGTGCCGCTCGCCGGTACGACGTGGGGCAAAAGCGCTGTGTGGTGCCTAATGAGTTGTGGTCGAGCTGCTCAAAATCGTCCGCGAGTCGGCTTTTGGTCTAAACTAGCCTCGATCCTCTTGTTCGCAGTCGTCTGCTGCCGTGCTTCGGCAGCACATGAATACTCCGACATACCACCCGAGGTAATCGAAAGCCGAGCGAGCGCAACAGTTGAGGACCAAACGGCTGAGAAGTCAGAAAAGGCGTACCAAAGTCGCGTTTTATCGGAAGTCACGCCGGCCCAAAAGGATCACGATGAGCAGCACTCGATCAAATCTTCAGAGCTACTATTCGAGGCCCTGACGCAGGACATCTCGGCGAAATGGGCGGATCTTCAGTCCCGCATCCAATCGGAGCAAGAGACGCTTGCGGCGTGCCGCGCTGGTTTCGCCAGCTGTACCGCAGCCGCACGCCGGTTCTTGCAGATTGTTGAACTTGGCCGGCAGCACCAAGGTCGCGCTCGGGTGGCTGAGATCAATCGCGCGGTGAATTTCAGCATCAGGTCCGTAAGCGATTGGGCCCAGTACGGTGTTGACGACTTCTGGTCGGCGCCACTCGTTACGCTTAGCGCAGGGGCAGGTGATTGCGAGGATTACGCAATCGTCAAATACGTGGCACTTCGCGAAGCAGGGATCGCCCCCGAGGACCTGCGTTTTTTGATTGTATATTATCCCAGACGCAGGACAAATCATGCAGTGGTCGCTGTCCATCTCGGTGAGGAATGGCTTATATTGGACAATTCGACCCTGATAATGGCCAATAGCAACGACGCTAGACACTATCGTCCTCTCTTTGTGTTAGATCACCGGAGCGTCGATGTCGTTGGTTTTAGTGGGGTGGGTGACGATTTGCAGACGCGGCCGGCTGACCTTGACTTGTCGCGAACGACGGTATCAAGCGGCGGTGTGTACCAGAAACCTCGTCCGTATTGATCTTGGCCTTTCCTGAAAATCACAGCCGCGCCTAGCGATGATGCAAATGCAGGCAAAATTGAATTGGCAACAATAGCCCCCTAATGAGACAGGTCGTTGCAGCGGCGCCTCCTTGCTCAACATTTAGCGTTGATCAGAGCTGCGAAAGGTAATGTGGCATCTCTCGCTCGAACTCGGGGAAATAGCGCGAGATCGCCGTCACGTCGAAGCGTCTGAGGATCGATTCCTTTGGCTCGCGGTCGAGCAAGAACCGGAAGGCTGCTTCCAGACAGCGCTCCGGCGTATGCTTGCCCGCCGTTAGTCGTTCGCACATCTCTCGCGATATCGTGACCTGGTGACAAGTCTCGCTCTTTCCTTCGCGTACGATCACCTCGAAAACGGGAGAATCGTGTTCGGCGGCGCGTCGGACGTGGATCATGTAGATCTCCTTAGCGATGCATCATAAGCGCCCTATAAGGCGAGTTTCTCAATCCCGTAAAGCCCGTTCTTGCAGTTCGAGACTCCTCACGGCTGACTGATTCGGGAGGAGCGTCACCTTGCTTTGCTCACACCATCAACGACACGGCCGAGTTACCGAGGCGGGCGGACTTTGTGGTGCCGGGGTTCTATTGGCAGTCTAGAGAAGCCTGCACAGGTATGTGCGCGTGAACGGCCTCACACACGGCGGACGCGGCTGTGCTATCATTTTCCGATGCAGACCTGATCCTCAGCTTGGGGCGACCAGCATGGGTCAATCGACCGTGCCGACGAGGTGACCTTGTCTCGCAAAGGGGCGAAGAGCCGAACGCACGCCCGCGGACTTCGTTCGACTGGAACGAAAGGGAGAACGCGCGCTACTTTGTCACGGAAATCCCAAGCGGCACTGCTAAAGAAGGTTGAGGCGCGCGCTCGCGATCTCGAAAAAACGCTCAATAAACGCACCCGAGCGCTCGCCGAGGCGCGAGAGCACCTAGCCGAGGCGCTGGAACAGCAGACCGCGACCTCGGAGGTGCTCGGCATCATCTCAAGTTCGCCCGGCGAGCTGCGGCTGGCGTTCCAGGCCATGCTGGAGAAAGCCGTGAGCATCTGCGCGGCCAAGTTCGGCACGCTGTACCTGTGCGAAGCGGATGCCTTCCGCATGGTTGCCACGCACAACGCACCGCCCGCGTATGTTGAGGCGCGCACGCGCGAACAGTTCCGACCGCGTCCGGACGCGCCATTGGGGCGTGCCGCCAGCACGAAGCAGGCGGTCCAGATCGCCGACATCAGGACGACGCAGGCATATACCGAAGGGTTTCGACCGATCGTCGAAGCCGCCGAGCTCGGCGGCTATCGAACGGTACTCTCCGTCCCGATGCTCAAGGAGCTGCTCAACGAGCTGCGCGAATCGCTGCAGCAGCAGACTGCCACCGCCGACGTGCTCAAGGTCATCAGCCGCTCGACCTTCGATCTGCAGTCCGTGCTTGATACGCTGGTTGAGTCGGCCGTTCGCCTTTGCGAGGCGGACATTGGACATATCGCCCGTCCCAAGGAGGGAGGATTTTTTCAAACGCAGGCGAACTTCGGCATGTCGACAGATCTCAAGGACGAGCTGGAGCGCACACCGTTCAAGCCCGGGCGCGGGAGCGTGATCAGTCGAGCGCTGTTCGAGCGCAATACCGTACAGGTTCTCGATGCGCAAACCGACCCGGAATACAAGCTGAGCAAAGCGCAGAAAGTCGGCGGCTATCGCACCATAGTCGCCGCACCGTTGCTGCGCGAGGGATCCCCAATTGGAGTGTTCGGGCTAGGGCGGTACTCCGTGCGGCCCTTCACCGACAAGCAGATCGAGTTGCTCACGACCTTCGCCGACCAGGCGGTGATCGCGATAGAGAACGTGCGTTTGTTCGACGAGGTGCGGGCGCGCACACGCGATCTGAGTGAGGCACTCGAGCAGCAGACAGCCACCTCGGACGTGCTCAGTATCATAAGCTCTTCGCCCGGCGAGCTCGGTACAGTGTTCAACGCCATGTTGAGCAACGCCCTGCGGATTTGTGAGGCCAACTTTGGCAACCTGTTCCTATATGAGGGCGGTGCGTTTCGCGAGGTTTCGAATGTGAACACGCCACCAGCGTTTGAAGAGTTTCTCCAGCGGGGCCCCATTGCTCCAAATCCCGGTAATGGTCTCGCACGAATCGTCAGCACTAAACAGACCGCCCATATTGAAGATGTCAGGAAGCTCGAAGCATACGCACGTCGCGATCCGTTTGTGGTCGCCGGTGCGGAAGCGGGTGGAATCCGGTCTCTCCTTATCGTCCCCATGCTCAAAGAGAACGAGCTCATCGGGGTCATCGGCATCTACCGCCAGGAAGTACGCACCTTCACGGACAAACAGATCGATCTCGTCACCAACTTCGCCAAACAGGCCGTGATTGCTATCGAGAATGCACGGCTTCTAAAAGAGCTGCACCAACGCACCGATGACCTCACCGAATCGCTGCAACAACAGATCGCCACCGCCGACGTGCTTAAGATCATCAGCCGCTCGACCTTCGACTTGAAGGCGGTGCTCGACACACTGACCGCGTCGGCGGCACACCTTTGCCGCGCGGACCGGGCTGGCATCCGGCTCGCCAAGGACGGCGCCTACCATCACGTCGCGAGCTACGGCTACACCCCCGAGCAGAAGGAGTACATGAAAGAGCATGCGCTCAAGCCGGATCGGGGTTCGGTCGCCGGCCGAGTCGTGCTCGAAGGCAAGGCCGTTCATGTCGTGGACACCAAGGCCGATCCGGAGATGAGGCTGACTGTAGGATCTGGGTTCGCCAACGTCCGCACGGTCCTCGGCGTGCCGATGCTGCGCGAGGGCACCCCGATCGGCGTGCTGGTCTTGACGCGCGGCACCGTTGAGCCGTTCACCGACAAGCAGATTGAACTGGTGACCACCTTCGCCGACCAGGCCGTGATCGCGATCGAAAACGTGCGGCTATTCGACGAAATCCAGGATAAAAGCCGGCAGCTGGCGGAGGCGAGCGAGCGCAAGTCCCAGTTCCTCGCCAGCATGAGCCACGAGCTGCGCACGCCGCTCAATGCCATCATTGGGCTGACGGAGATGATGGTCAGCAACGCGTCGCGCTTCGGCACGGAAAAGGCGCTGGAACCGTTGCGCCGTGTGAACGCCGCCGGGACCCACCTCCTGAGCCTCATCAACGAGGTCCTGGACCTCTCGAAGATCGAAGCTGGCAAGCTCGAGCTCAATCCCGAGCGGGTCGATTTGGCTCGGCTTATCGATGAGGTCATCGGCACCGCGGGACAGCTCGCCGAGAAGAACCAGAACCGCCTCATCGTCGAAGCGCAAGAGAACCTGGGCGCGCTCAACGCGGACTCCATGCGGCTCAAGCAGATTCTGCTCAATCTCTTAAGCAATGCCTGTAAGTTCACGAAAGAGGGCGAGGTCGTCCTGCGGGTGCGCAAGGTGGCGGACGGACGCGACTGGGTCGAGTTTGCCGTCGCGGATACCGGCATCGGCCTGACCGCAGAACAGCAGGCGAAATTGTTCCGAGATTTCACCCAGGCCGATTCACTCACAGCCCGGCGCTATGGCGGCACCGGGCTCGGCCTTGCTATCTCCCGCAAGCTCGCACGCATGATGGGCGGCGATGTGACCGTGATGAGCGAACCGGGCAAGGGGTCAGTGTTTACGATGCGGTTGCCGAACGGCGGCGTCACGCACTGACTAAAGGCAGCGACCAAAATGTCCGGAGTGGGAGGTCAAACTGAGAGCAAGGGTGGTTTCGGAATGAGCGCCTCCTTGGATCGTCGAGCCAAGGTGATCTATCTCACCTCGGTATCACCACGGAACGGACGATAATGGCGATGCCGCCAGCGTGGCGAGTTCGCCTCGCCGGTGTCACGTCGGCGATGCAGCAACGGGAGAGATCACATGGCAAGGAAGCGATCCAAACGTGCGTCGAAGACGTCGGCCACGCGAAGCAAGCGCAAAGGCAAGACACGCGCGGCACCCCCGGAACGCAGGGTACAGCCGAAGGGGGTGATCAACGCTTGGGAGGACGATCCCGGCGCCGGCAATCAACCGAGCGGAGGCCAAGTCATCCAAAGGCCGATCCCCGTTCTGCGAGATCAGCCCCTCCCGATCCGAATTGTTCATCCGGCCCGTGCTCCGGAGGCCAAGCCTCATCCGCCCGGTACTGCAGAGTTTCGGTACTGGACTGCCGCCGAAGCCTTGCGGCGCGGCGCCGATTTCTGGGGCGCATTGCTGCCGGGACAATCCTGGGAAGTGGGCTCCATATTGCCCGTGGACCTCGATTTCGGGGTCGACCTCAACGCCTTTTATGACCGCGTGGGCTTGAAGTTCTTCCATGGTACGGCCGCGGGACGGACGGTCTTTTCCGGCGAGAGTCCCGACGTCGTGTGCCACGAACTCGGACATGCCCTGCTCGATTCGTTCAAGCCGCAATTGTTCGACGCGGCGAGCATAGAGGTCGCCGCCTTCCACGAGTCGTTCGGCGACATGAGCGCGCTGCTGGCGGCACTCCAGCTGCCGAGCGTGCGCGAGGGGGTGCTGGCGGAGACCGGCGGTGTCCTTCGCCGCGCCTCCCGGCTCTCGCGATTGGCGGAACAGCTCGGCTGGGCCATCCGTCAGTCCGTTCCTTCCGCAGTCGAGCCCGACTGTTTGCGCAACGCGGTGAATACGTTCTTCTACCGAGATCCCGACACCCTTCCGACCACGGCGCCAGCCACCTCACTGAGCTCGGAGTCGCACTCCTTCTCGCGCGTTTTCACCGGCGCGTTCTTCGAAGGACTTGCCGGCATGCTGGCCACGACGGACACGAGGGACGAAGCCGCCCTGCTGCAAGTGAGCCAAGATATCGGCGCCATTCTGGTCCAGGGCATTCGCGCCGCGTCGGTCGTGCCGACTTTTTTCAGCCAAGTGGCCGCCACCATGCTCGCCGTTGCTGCGAGTCGGTTCTCCGCTCAAGGTTATGAGGCGCCGCTCCGAAGCGGGTTCGTCCGCCACGGCATCCTGCCGCCCTCGATGGCAGTGGCCGCGACGAATGCGACTGCGCGGCTGGCGGCAGCCGCCCCAAGCCCGAGCGAATCGAAGACGCTACCAACGCTGCAACTTTCGGTCGCCGAGTATGGCCTGGGGGTGCCTTCCATCACCGTCTATGCCGCCGCCGAGCCGAAGCGCCTTCAGGTTGCCGGCGCCGCGCTTGCCGTCGGAGCGGCGCCCTCGCCGGGCGAGGATCAGGCGGCCAAGTCCTTCTTCGAGGATCTGCTGCGACGGGGACGACTCAAGGTGGCCAAAGGCGCCAAATCAGCGGCCGAAGTCGTACGCGCCGCAGCGCCGTCGACCCACGAAAGCCATACCCACGAATTACGACGGGAAGGACGACATATGGTGCTGCGCCGGGTTCGTATCGACTGCGGGTTCGCTCACCATTGAGAACAGGCGCTTGGCGCCTGTATGATGCGCAGTGGAATTTGGGGGGCCAGCACGTGGCTGACCGATGCCGCGCATCAATGAACAGGCGCTGAAGAAGGAGCTTGCTAAGCGCGGCTTCGAGTCGATCTCGATCAAACGTGAATTATCTGGCGGACGCGTCGAGGTCGAGGCCAACAAGCTCTACCCCGTGCATGTCGAGGGGAACGAGTCGATCTATGCGCCTATTCCGGTGTCGCTATCGGTCGAGCTTGACGCGCGCGGCCGCGTCAAATCGATCGAGGGCGATACTCCGAATCCGGCCGCGGTCGCAGATGCCGCGCGCTACATCAAGACGCTGCGCAACAGTGGGCAGCTGGCTGTCAGTGGCGAACGACAGCCAGCTTCCGGGGTTACGCACCGGATCGAGCGCGACGAACAAGGGCGGCAAGTGCTGCGGCGCAAACGATTTTCGATTAGCTAAGGATATAGCTGGACAAAGCATATCGCGCTCGCGACTTGCCCTGCTCGCGCAAGCTCGCACGCATGATGGGTGGCGACGTGACCGTGATAAGCGAGCCGGGCAAGGGCTCGGTGTTCACGGTGCGCTTGTCACGCAACGAGACACGATAATCGAGGCCGCGGGCGTGAGCCCAGCCTGCGATGTCCGCTTTGGGATCCGGTAAAGCTCAGAGTAGTCCGGCGGATCTGCGGCGGTTGCACAAGTACATACTCGAGATTCGAGAAGCTCGGTTATCGCTATCGCAGGTTACTACGCCGCCTTTTGGTCATCGCTCAGCGTGGCGATGCCCTCGAGAGGCGGAGCGGGATCTGGGCTGCTGAGCCTCGCCAACTCTGCGAGCCACCCAGCGTGCTGATCTGCCCTCAACATCACGTTTCGGTACTCGGAACTTTTCTTAAGGCCGCGCTGCTCAAGTTTCAACGCTATCCGATAGAGCTCGTCGGCTAACTCGGGGCGCCACTGTCCCAACCGTTTCGCGGCCATGGACCCCGTCAGCAAACATTGGAACCTCGCGATTAGCCGGCTGTCGTCGATGTTCATGCGCAACCCCCCACTACTGAGATCCGATGTCCGAATTGGGACTCCAACGTTAATAAGCGCGTATGGGGCGTTACTTTGGCGGTATCCTGGCCGTCGCAAGAACCCTTCAGGCAGGATCGCGCCGTTGATTGCCCAACACGCCGCCTCGTTTCGGACAGGTGTGTTAGTCCAGCGTGCTCCTCGCAGCGGCCCGCGCCCCCCGCCCCGCCCCCTTGAAGTAGGTCCGTCGGGTTTTCCGGCGAGCCGCGGAGCCGCGCTTACTAATGCTCGAACAGTTCAAGACTTTGCTTGCCCCGGAGCGGGCCCAAAATTGGTTGACGGATGAAATCTTCAAGCTGATGCTGAATTCGCGAGTTCTTCAGTGCGCCCCGCATCGCGAGATCGAAATAGAGCCACTTCAAATCATCCATGGAATCCAAAATCTGCCCTGTTCAGTGGCGTCATCGATCCGCTCTAGTCTTGCCCGCCATTTTTGTTGGTTTAAACCGGTGGGTCAATAGTCAACAAGTGGCTTGGCTTGGCGCATGGATTTGCGCCAAGTCTTCGCAGCTAATCTCCGCCGGCTCCGCCATGCCAAGGGCTTGTCGCAGGAGGATTTGGCCTATGGGGCGGGCGTGAACCGCAGCTACATGAGCACGCTCGAACGCGGCGCAAGTTATCCGGGCCTGGAGATCATCGGCAAGCTCGCGGCCGTGCTGGAAGTCGAACCTGCTGAGCTCTTGAAGTTCCCAACAAAGAAAAAGGCGCGCGGCCGGTGATCCGCAGCGGGCACCTTCAAAGAAGACACGAAGGGTTCTCCGTTATATGGCTGGTCGAGGATAAACAGAATCGGGGCAGATCACCTCTGTTGGATTTTTGACGCTCAATTGGCAAGCCAATTCAATGGTTTTCAATCAAACTCCCTATGCAAGGGAACGGGGGTATTATTATAGCGGCGCCAGTTCCGATTTTTGACCACAGCTGACTCTCTAAAGATGCTCGGGGGCCATCAGAGTGCGAAAACGCGAGTAAGTGCAGTTGCAATTGGTAAGCAGGTTGCCCCAGATTTTGTTGAAGTAGGCGAAGCAGGCATCGCCGTGGATGATGCTATGCGGCGTCAGCGTCGTGTTCAACTCGTTGGGTGACGTACTTGGATTGATGAGCTGCAAGCGCAGCTCTGAGAACGGGCAGGTGCTTGTAGGCTTTCAATCGACGGAAGCCTTTGGCTGCCTCCATCATGCCGGCGGCGGTCCAGCGCAACGCCATCGCGGCGTTTCGCCATCGCTTCACGTTGCGACAGACGCGGCGCACGGTCCCCATCATG
>WNGF01018182.1_pt1 | contig 16785 bp, 16 predicted proteins | sample 5400641 | NCBI WGS metagenome assembly WNGF01 (sample SAMN13153371, study PRJNA577476) | soil metagenome | isolation source: 80 cm soil or saprolite under grassland replicate 2 | place: USA:California | collected 2016-06-15
CAAAAAGACAAGTTGCGCGAGCGCGTTGATAAGGCTGATTACGGGTTCATGACTCAGGCCCGCGAACTCCGCCTGGCAAAGCGCATGGCGCGTCTCGGAACCGAGACCGCCTTCGAAGTACTTGTGAAGGCGCGAGCGCTGGAGGCAAAGGGGCGCGACATTATTCATCTCGAGATTGGGGAGCCTGATTTCGATACACCGGCCAACATCGTCGACGCTGCGTGCGACGCCCTTCACAAGAGCTTCACCCATTACGGCCCTTCAGCGGGCTTACCCCAGCTACGCGAGGTCATTGCACAGCACGTGAGCGAGACGCGACGGATAGACGTTACACCAGAAGAGGTCGTCATCGTCCCCGGTGGCAAGCCCATCATCTTCTTCAGTATCCTTGCACTGGTTGAAGAAGGTGATGAAGTCATCTATCCGAATCCCGGTTTTCCCATCTACGAATCAATGATCAACTACGTCGGTGCGAAAGCCGTGCCGATCCGACTGCGCGAGGACCTGGATTTTCGGCTCGACGTCGATGAACTAGCCGGACTGATCAACGACCGCACAAAGTTGGTCATTTTGAATTCACCGCAGAATCCCACCGGCGGTGTGCTGGAAAAAAAAGACATCGACGGTATCTCGCGCACCATCGGCGATCGCAACGTCATGGTATTGAGCGACGAGATCTACAGCCGACTGATTTTCGAGGGTGAGCATCATTCCATCATGTCGGTCGATGGGATGAAGGAGCGCTGCATTTTGCTCGACGGTTTCTCCAAGACTTATGCCATGACCGGTTGGCGCATGGGCTACGGCGTGATGCGCGCCGATCTCGCGGCGCATGTCGCTCGTCTGATGACTAACTCGAACTCGTGCACCGCGAGCTTCACGCAGGTCGCCGGCATCGAAGCGTTGCGTGGAAACCAGAAGTCGGTGGACGCGATGCGCGCCGAATTCAAAAAACGGCGCGACGTGATGGTCGCCGGCCTCAACAAGATCAAAGGTTTCTCCTGCCGTCTGCCCAAGGGAGCGTTCTATGTTTTCCCAAACATCACGAAGACCGGCTGGCCATCGAAGAAACTTGCCGACGCGTTGCTTGACGACGCGGACGTTGCGGCGCTCTCTGGCACGGCATTTGGCAATTTCGGGGAAGGTTACTTGCGCTTCAGCGTGGCGAACTCGATCGAGAACATCGAGAAAGCACTCAATCGCGTCGGCGCCTGGGCGAAAAAGAATCTGTAGTCGATTCGTAAGATGGGCTGTGACTAACGAATCTCCCGATGCGAAAGCGCCTCCAGTCGGACGTGCGTTGCGTGGCCTTTTTGGCATTTTGCTGATGGCATATGTAACGCCTGTTTACTTCCGAATCCCGCTGCGAACTTCGGTGAGCGTCGTGCTGCTTATCATTGGATTGATCGGCATCTACAGTCTGATTCATATTTTCATATCGCGTCGAATCATCGGTTTTGGCCCTCGCCTTGGAGCTTTCACGGCGGTGGGATTGCTCGTCGTGTTGTGCGTTCTCAGTTGGCCGGCGGTAGCGATTCTCGGCCGCGGTGAAGGTGAGCTGGCAGTAGTGACTTTCCTCGGTATGTCGTTGCTGATCGCGGCGTGGCAAGCCGCTCCTGGTTGCGAGCTGATGGCGATTCCCGATCTCTTCTTTAGTAAGAACGCCGAAATGCCGTGTTTGATTTTTTCTCCTTTGGACCGGCTTGAACGAAAATTGCGGCGCAAGTGATTTCCAAAAACCAGGAGCTGCGCTAGTTGTTGGTTCCATTCTTCAAGTATGAGCGATAAGAAGCGAATTTTTGCTACGTCTCGCATCGGCGATGCTGCCCAGAGCCGGCTGCGCGAGCGCGGTTACGAACTCGAAGTTTTCCAGGGGCCGGAAGCGCCGCCGAAGAAATTAATCATCGAGAAAGTGAAGAGCGGGATCGACGGATTGATCACCACGCTGCGTGATCCCATTGACGCTGAAGTGTTCGAAGCAGGGAAGGGGACGCTGAAGGTCGTGGCGCAGATCGCTGTCGGCTTTGACAACATCAATCGCGCCGACGCCAACAAATACAAAATCCCATTCACGAACACCGCCGACGTGCTCACCGAAGCGACCGCCGAGTTCGCGTTTTTCATGATGGGCATGCTCGCGCGCAAGATGTGGCAGAGCGAGCGACTGGTGCGCGAACAGAAGTGGCCGTCGTGGCATCCGTTCCTGCCGTTCCTCGGCGACGAAGTCACCGGCAAAACGATTGCGGTCATCGGCACTGGACGCATCGGCCTTGCGATGATTAAGAAATGTTCAGGATTCGACGTGAACATCCTTTGCTACGATCCGGCGTATCAGAATCATCAGTTCATCGCTGCGATTCAGGAGTTGATGGACTTGCGCCACGCGCGAGGCATTCAGAACGAAAAGACCTGGATCAAGTACGTGGAGTTCGAGGAAGCATTGCGTGGCGCCGATTACGTGACCATTCACGTGCCGCTACTGCGAGAAGGCGAAACCGATAAGCCCACTTATCACCTGATCAATGAGCAGACGCTGAAGCAGATGAAGCCGACAGCGTACCTCGTGAATTCCTCACGCGGCCCGGTGGTAGATGAAAAAGCACTCGCGAAAGCGTTGAAAGAAAAAGTCATCGCCGGCGCAGCGCTTGACGTGTTCGAAAAAGAGCCGCTACCGCCTGATTCGCCACTGCTCGATCCCGAAATCGCCGATCGCTGCCGCGTATTTCATCATTTCGCCAGCGGCGCGCAAATCACGCGGCTGTCGGTTGATCCCGATAAAGGTATGGCAGGACGCACTGCCCAGGGACTAATCGATGCGCTGGAAGGCAACTACGGCGGCGACCCGGCCAAGATGCCCTACGTGGTGAATAAGGAAGCGTTCGCGAAGTAAGGCAGGAAGCGTTCAACGCGGAAGATCCACGATTCAATGACCGCCGGTAAGTCAAAGCTTTCGCAGGTGGTTGTCCATATTTGCGCGAGCCTGCTCATTCTTTTGGCGTCAGGTCAGGCAAGCGCCGCTGATGATTCACAAGTCGCGGCCCGGGCGAGCTTGGAGCGAATTCAGTCGCTGCGAAAACAACGACCCGATGACGGCTTGCTCGTCTTTTATGAAGCGATCACTCGCATCGGACTCGGTGAACGTGACGCTGCGCTCACGTTGTTGCGCACTTTGAAGAGCCGCAAACTCGGCCTCGTTCCCGTGCGCGATGCCGGCTTTGAAACGGTTTGGGGTGACCCGGGGTTTCAGAAGTTTCGCAAGGAACTCGCCGATGATGAACCGCGAACACCGGATGCACCGGTGGCGTTTCGCCTGACCGATCCTAAGCTGATCCCGGAAGGTATTGCGTACGACGCAAAACACGATCGTTTTTTTATCGGCAGCGTCGCGCAAAAGAAAATTGTCGTCACGGATCGAAAAGGTGATGCGCGCGATTTTTCCAAGGTGGAGGACAAGCTCGATTGTGTGCTCGGGGTGATTGTCGATCTTGCGCGAGAGCACCTGTACGCAGTCAGCACCAATGGGTTTCTAGATGAAGCGAAGGCGCAGCGGCGGAACGCGGTCGTTCGTTACGATTTGAAGACCGGCCGCCTCGCCGACCGATTCGACGCACCGGAGGCGATGCAGCTCAACGATGTCGCGATCGACTCTAACGGAGCTATCTATGCCACGGATTCGATGAGCGGTACTCTGTTTCGCAAAAAGGCGAATGAGAAAACGCTCACGGCGTTCGGAAGCAAAGGCGCGGTCGCCGGCGCAAATGGCATCACGTTCGGTGCGGACGGGAATCTTTACGTCGCGATCTCAACCGGGATTGTAAGCATCGACACTTCAACCGGAGCGCCAACTCGACTGCTGCAGCCCGACACCCTTGTGACCGGCGGCTGCGACGGGCTCTATTGGTACGACGGCGGTCTGATCGGGATCCAAAACGTCACAAATCCCGGCCGCGTCGTTCGGATCGAACTCGCCAATAAAGGCGCGCGTGTCGCAGGACTCGTTGTGTTACAATCGCATCATCATCCTGATTTTGCCGAGCCGACGACTGGCACCATCGCGCACGACGCGCTGCACGTGGTCGCGAACTCCTATGTCGGCCACTTTCAACCGGACGCCACGATCAAGGATGAGGATCAGCTCAAAGGCACCGTAATTGTCGGAGTTCCACTCGCGCAATGAAACTGGCTGAGTTACCGCCCAAACCGTTACATCAAGCGTCATGCGGACGTTATTTCACCGGATAAACTAGACGAAACGTATGAAACACTTAGTCACTATTTTGTTTCTTACCGTTTGTAGCTTTGCGAGAGCTCAAACAACGGTTCTGACGACAGATACCAGGTTACCGATTCCCAAATTAAATTTTGACGAGAAGGGTGACTTAAAAATTACGGCGTCAGCGACATCGTCTCCGAGTGACTTCGATTTTTTAGTCGGCAAATGGAAAATGCACAATCGACGGCTCAACAAGAGGCTCGAGAACTGCAAGGATTGGACCGAATTCGATTCGTACGATGAGAATTCCAAAACCCTCAGCGGCTCGGCGGACATGGATATTTATTCCACCACCGAAATGCCAGGCCAGGAGGGTAAACATTTCGAAGGGCTCACGCTGCGACTCTTTAATCCGAAAACCAGGTTGTGGAGCTTGTACTGGGTTGCCAGCAACTCAGGCGTCCTGGATCCGCCTGTAGTCGGCTCATTTGAAAACAACGTAGGGCATTTCTTCTGCAAAGACACGTTCAAGGGAAAGCCAATTATCATGATGTTTAGATGGGATGCGCGAAATAAAGATCGTCCGGTATGGAGCCAGGCGTTTTCTACCGACAACGGCAAAACCTGGGAATGGAATTGGTATAACGTGTCGGAGCGAGTCCCCTGATTAGTTGTATTTGTTGGCTTCGGGGGCCTGATCAAGTTGACGAAGCCAACCTGATTTGGACGCCGGCCACGGCCATGCCGCCTTCGCCGACTGCAGCGGCGCATCGTTTTACCGACCCCGAACGCACGTCGCCCGCGGCAAAAATTCCCGGGAGACTCGTCTCCAGTGGACCGGGTTGATGTTTGTTTGCCTGCCACGCTGGCGCCCCGGCGACGCTCGTCCCGGTCTTGATGAACCCTTTCTCGTCGCGCTCGATTTCCGGCGGCAACCATTCGGTGCACGGTTTTGCGCCGATCATGGAAAAAACAGCCGGCGTTCGAACCATTCGGCGTTCGCCCGTCTGCGTATTTTCCAGCTCGATTTGTTCGAGCTTTTTCGCGCCAAACATCTTGCGGATCTCTGTCTGACAAAGGATCTCAATGTTCTCGCGCGCTTGCACCCGGCGCGAAAGATAGTCCGACATTTTATTGGTAATGTCTTTCCCGCGAACGACGAGTAATACCTTGGCAGCGCCCTCGGAAAGATACATCGCGGCCTGGCCTGCCGAGTTGCCGCTGCCGACGACAGCAACCGTCTCGTTGCGACAAAGCTGCCCTTCCATTGCCGTCGCAGCGTAGTAAACGCCCATGTTCTCAAATTGCTCGCGCCCCTCCGCGTCGAGCCGGCGGTAATCGGCGCCGGTCGCGATCAGGACAGCTTTTGCGCGTAAAACAGCCGAGCAACCTTCCACTTGAAGACAGGCGCGGTATTTGTCGGCGGCATTGTACTCAAGCGAGAGCGCTTGCGAGGGCGTGGAAAATTTCGCGCCGAACCGATATGCCTGAAGCTGCGCGAGCCAGGTCAAATCGCCGCCACTGATCCCTGTGGGGAAACCAAAAAAGTTTTCAATCAGCGAAGAAGAACCGGCCTGGCCCCCCGGAGCGTAACTTTCCAAAACAACCGTATGCAATCCCTCGGAGGCGGCGTAAACAGCCGCGGCTAGACCGGCGGGACCTGCACCGACGATCGTCAGGTCCGACATAATTTCATTTTGATCCTCGAACGCGAGTGGACGCAGCAAGCCGGCCACTTGCGCGACTTCGCGCAATGAAGGCCTGCGCAAAGGAGTGCCGGCCGGTGTAATCAGCGCGGGCAAATCGCGAGTGGTTAAATGCAGACGTTTGCTGAGTGTCTGTCCTTGTTCGCTCTCGAATTCGATGAGCCGATGAGGAATGCGATTCTTGTCGAGAAAATCATCAAGCTGATGTCCTTCGCGCGTTCCGGCTGCCGCGAGAACGCGCAACCCGGCAAATTCCCGATCACGTCGCAATCGTTTGCGACGCATGATCAATGCCTTTACGATCGGCTCGCTCACGCCGGGTAATTCGGCGAACGCGCGCCGAAGTTCAGTCGCGGGCACGTGGAGTATCTCCGTCTCTTCCGACGTCACCCTCGCTGTCGCAAGGACCGACGTGCCTTGGAGCATCGCGACATCGCCGAGGAAATCGCGCTCGCGCGCGGTGCCGAGAATCTGTTCGACGTCATCGCGTTGCTCAAACGCCTCGAGTTCGCCGCGCAAGACAATGGCCAGGCCGACATCGCGCTGCCCGGCTTTGAAGAGTAGCTCGCCACGTTTAAGCACACGTCTTTTTCCCAAAGGCTCAAGCAGAGAAAGCTGGTGATCGTCCAGTTTGGGAAAGGCGATGCTTTCCGTATCGCGATAGAACTGTTCGTCCTGTTGTTCGTCAGTCATTTTACAGAGTTTACGCCGCGAGGCCGACAATCAAACCGGAACAAGGCGCTCGATCGAGGGATTCGCACCTGTCCCTTACGGTTGTAATGGCGGGTGCCGGCTCGCTCAGGCTCGCCAAAGGACGAGTCCGTCCGACCGGCGGACTTTCGGAGTGTCAGCCGCAGTTTCCCCGCTCTCAGGACGATTTCAGGGGCCGGCGCAGAAAAATTTTAAATTTTTTGAAATGTCCGCCCAAAAAATCTTGAGAAAAGGAGAACCCAATCGAGTCAACCAACCGAAACCCACATGAACCTCCTCGTAGAAGATCCCCTTAGTAAGACCGGTTTCAGCGGTCCAATTGCCCTGTTTCCGACCAGTTCCGCGGTCGAAAACAGCACAGAACACGCGGTCGAAAACAGCACAGAACAGCCCACATCACGGCTAGCGCGCGATCAGATGAATGCATTTTCAGATGCGAAATCTGATAACGCTTACAGCGGACACTTTTCTGTTGCTCCTGCGCAACCGCCTGGGCCCACCCCTGAGAAAGATCTGGCTCTCGGCGTGCTGAAACAGGCTGCTCGCGATTTGCGCCGGTTTCATTCGGCGACCAAAGGCGTCAAGCAGGAGCTCTACCTCGATGCGTACAGTTGGGTCACCGCAAACGATTTTTTGTGGTCCTATTCATTCGTCAATGTTTGTAAATTGCTGAACGTCTGCCCGGAAGTTGTCCGTGCTGAAATCTTCGCGGATGCCTCGTTGAGCTGGCTCAATTACTGGACAAAACGGGCCGGCAACGTTTCCCGGAGAGTGCGGGCCTCTTTCGCCCACGTCTTCGCAGGCCGTAACCACCCGGAGGGCACCGAGGTCAAACCAGTTGGCTTCATGTATTTGAACGAATATGAAAAAACAGTGCATCCGATTTGTTGAATGGCTGCGCGACACCTGGCAGTCGCTCGCCAGGGCCGGCGGCCGCGGTCACGATCCGTTGCTCGTAAATAGCATGGCTTCGTTTAATTTCGAAGGCGGTTGGAGGGAACTCCTTCTGAAAGTCTCTCCAGAGCACATGCCCGCCGAATCAACCATCGTTCTCGTCAAGGAGCCCTCCGGCATATGAAGTTGTCTATCGAAGCGAAAGTGGCAGCGGCTGTGGCAATCGCCTTCGCAGCCTTGACCGTAGGCGTCATCGCGCAAGAGCAGAGCGAACATGGAACCGCCGGGCTGAGCCAGATGAGCTCGCGAGGATCCGAGATTTCGTCCGCCGGGCAGAACGGCAGCGGCGAAGGCCAGCTTCTTGTCCAATACTGAGTAGAGTCCAGGGACGACCGCGACCCGAGTGGTGTAGACCACGCTGTCCTCAGCGCGTAGGTACAAAGGGCAATGTGCGCGATTTTTCTCGCAAAATCGCGTTCATCCAGCGACCCTGCGTGAACGAAAGCAATTCCGGGAACGCTACAGGAGGGTGGTGCTTCGTTTCAAACGACGCATTGGACCGTCGTATTGCGTGCGCGCGAGGAGGATTCAACCGAATCTGCTCACCAGGCGCTCTCCGGATTTTGCGAAGCCTATTGGCCACCGCTTTACAGTTTTCTCCGGCACCGTGGTTTTTCATCGGCGGACGCACAGGATCTCGTCCAGGGTTTCTTTGCCCATCTGCTTGAGCAAAACGCGCTGAGCCGCGCAGATCAGCAAAAGGGCCGGCTTCGCACGTTCCTGTTGGGGTCGCTGCAGAATTTTCTGTACAATGAGTACGACCGCGCCCGGGCGATCAAGCGAGGCGGCGGCCGTCAGATCGTTTCGATGGAGGACTACCTGCCCGAGGCTGAGGCAGCGATGTTGGCAACCGCTCATCTCAGCGACGCCGGTTGCTACGACCTTGTCTGGGCTTCGACAATCGTTTCGCGGGCCTGGCAGAATTTGCAAACAGCATTTGTGGCGGAAGGCAAAGCTGAGTGGCTTGAAGAACTAAGACCGTTCGTCGCGGGCGGCAGCGTCAGGCCCCTGAATCAGGAGGAAGCTGCGGCTCGACTCGGAGTGCCGATCGCCACCCTGCGCACATGGCTTTCACGCCTGCGCCAGCGTTATCGTGAATCGTTGAGAACGGAAGTGGCCAGCACCGTCTCTGATCCCGCAGATGTCGATCAGGAGCTACGCCATCTCTATCAAATATTGATGGCGTGAGCTGACTTCTACAAATGGATGATAAGGGTATCGGTCTCGGAACTGCGGACGCCCAGCCTCAAGCTGCGGCGACCTGCGCGAACTGTGGGCGACCGCTGACGCAAATTGGCCCGAAAGGTGAATGCCTGCGTTGTCTCGTTGGCCTTGGCTTTCTCGCGGACGGCGAAGAACCGGAAAGACCAGCGGGACGAGGTCGACTAACGCCCGGACCATTGAAATACGCACACTTCGAGGTGGAAGTAGGTGCCGATGGTTTTCCGGTCGAGCTCGGTGCCGGAGCAATGGCCATAACTTACCGCGCTCGCGATACAGTGTTGAACTCGGAGGTTGCTCTCAAGGTCATCGACTGCAGCGTGGCGCAGAATCCCGGTGCGCGGGCGCGTTTTCTACGCGAAGCACGCGCGGCTGCGAACATTCATCATCCAAACGTTGCTCGGGTGACTTATTACGGCGAGCAGGACGGCGAGTGTTTCTACGCCATGGAGTTGGTCAAGGGAGAAACACTGGAAGCCCGTGTACGCCGTGATGGGCCAATGCCGTTGGCCATCGCGTTGGAAGTAATTGAGCAAGCTGCGCGGGCGTTGGCTGTGGCGGAAGCGTGCGGGGTTGTGCATCGCGACATCAAGCCATCGAACATCATGCTCGAATCCGATGCGAGCGGGGCCCCGACGGTAAAGCTGATTGATTATGGAGTGGCGAAAGTAATGGGTCCTCAAGCAGAGCCCGGTATCGAGCAAACCCAGGCGGGCTTCATCGGTACTCCGGCGTTTGCCAGCCCGGAGCAGTTCGCCGGCGTTCGGCAATTACCGATTGATACGCGTTCCGACATCTACTCACTGGGAGTTACTCTTTGGTATCTGCTTACCGGCCGGACACCTTTTGTGGGACGTACGATGGAAGAAATCCGCGCGAGACAAACCGATGAGTTACCCTTGGAACAACTCAGGAACCTCCACCTGCCAGCGCAGGCTATTGCGCTGCTGAAATCGATGCTGGCCCCGGACCCGAAGGACAGACCGCAATCAGCACGCGAGTTACTTTCTGCTGTGCACAACTGCTCTGAGCGGTTTAATCCTGAAGCCCGGTCACGACGCAGGCGAGCTGTGCTGGCGGGCGCCACGTTGATACTGGCGTTGGCAGGCGCGGGGATTGCCTTTGGCGTCTGGTTGTACCAGCGCACGCCGCCGTTCTCCCCGATCGAGCGATCGATCGCGGTGTTACCTTTCGAAAACCTGAGCAGTGATAAGGAGAACGCTTATTTTGCCGAGGGAGTACAGGACGAAATACTGACACGCTTATCCAAGATCGCCGATCTAAAGGTGATCTCACGCACTTCGACACAGCATTACAAAAGCGCCCCGGAAAACCTGCCCGAGATCGCAAAGCAACTCGGTGTTGCCCATATTCTGGAAGGAAGCGTGCAAAAGAGCGGCGACGCCGTGCGCGTCAATGTGCAGCTAATCAAGGCGGCCACTGATTCTCATCTTTGGTCCGATACATTCGATCGCAAAATGACCGACATCTTTTCGGTCGAAAGCGAAGTATCCAAAGCCATCGCCGAGCAATTACGAGCTAAACTCACGGGGCAGGAACAGGAAGTCATCGCCGCTAAACCGACCGAGAATCCTCAGGCTTACGATGCCTACCTGCGCGGACTTGCTTATACGTTAAGGCCCGGCTTCGCACCTGGGAACTCCCTTGCTGCGCAGAAATATCTGAAAGAGGCGGTGCGATTGGATCCAAAGTTCGCGCTTGGTTGGGCGCTGCTCTCTTACGTGGATGCGAGTGGCTACCTCACCCAGAGTCTTCAACCAACTGCCGCTCTCCGTGAAGAAGCGCGCGAGGCAGCCGACACGGCTCTCAGACTACAGCCCAATCTTGGCGAGGCTTTATTGGCCAAGGGTTTCTATCACTACGCCTGCCTGAAAGATTACGACACCGCGGTCAAGTACCTTGAGCAGGCAGAACGCCTCCTGCCCCACAGCAGTCGCGTTCTTCAGGGCCTGGCCTATGTCGAACGTAGGCGAGGCAACTGGGAGAAGAGCGAGGCGTACTTCAACGAAGCTGAGAAGCTCGACCCACGCAATGTTAACCTGCTTTCACAACACGCGCGTTCCTACATCTGCCTTCGCCGTTTCTCCGAAGCCCTGGCCAAGCTTGAGCAGATTCTCAATATAACGCCCGACGACATAGACACTCTCGTGTTAAAGGCGCGAATTGCACAAGCGGAGGGCGATCTCCCGCGTGCTTCGGCGCTTCTGGCTCCTCTTAGGCTGGGGGCTGACTACGCCAACGCCTTGGAAACACAAGTTTACCAGGCGATCCTGGAGGCCCGCCCCGCAGCGGTCATCGCGCAGCTAAAGGAAATATTGGCCAAGCCCGATCAAGCATTGGGTTTTTACGTTGGCGAACTGCGCTTTTGGTTAGGTTGGGCGCAGGAAGTTTCCGGCGACCATGCTGGCGCCCGTGAAAGTTGGAGTCAGGCTCGCAGCGAACTGGAACCTTTCCTCAAAGAACAGCCTGAAAATTTTATTCTGATGGGAGATCTCGCTCTTACAAACATGGGTCTAGGTGATAACACTGCGGCGCTGGCTCTGGCCGAGCGTGCGATCACCCTGTTTCCAGCCGACAAAGACGCGCTGACAGGTCCCAGGCCGCTCGACATCCTCGCCCGCGTAGCGGCCCGGATAGGCGACCCCGACCGCTCCATCTCTACCCTGGAGAAGTTGCTTTCGATCCCTTACGAAGCGCCCCTGGCCGCAAACCCGCCGCTCACTCCTGCCTTGCTCCGGTTGGATCCAATGTTTGATCCACTGCGCAGGGACCCGCGCTTCCAGAAACTGGTTGCCTCCTCCGCGCAAAAGTAGAGTTCACAATTGGCTGCCTGCTCGCGAACGGAGCCGACGGGAGTCGAGCGACATAGATTGCAAAAACCCGAGGGGCGAGGGTGAGTGAGCTGGGGAGCGAACGAGTCAAAGCATTCGGAGTCTCAGCCGAAAATTCTGGAGACCTCACACCGGTGGCGGTTTTAACGGGCAAAGGCGGAATCACGAAAAGAGGACAATCTAAATTAATTATGCGAACGGTTCCGCCATGACGATTTCCGAAACAGTCCTCATCATGGGAGGCGGAACCGCCGTCCTTGTAATCCTCTTCGGCATACGCCTCGCCATGCGGGCGGTGGCGGGTGGTGACGCAGCGGCGCCGCGACCGGCGGGCGGATCGGGCGCACCCGATGTGGCCGGCGTCATCGCGCTGCCGCCTTTGATCTTTCTCGGCTTCCTGGCGGCGGCAACGGTGCTCGAGGCGGTCGTTCCGCTCCCGCTCCTGGCCGCGCGTGCTTTTCCCCGCTATCTGGCCGGAGCCGCGCTCGCGGCGGTCGGCTTTGTCACGATCGCCATGGGCATGCGGCGCTTTCTGGCCGCCGGCACCAACATTCCGCCGACCCTGCCGACGACGGCGCTGGTCGTCGACGGCATCTATCGGCGGACGCGGAACCCTCTCTATCTGGGAACGACCCTGGTCTACCTGGGCTTAGGCGTCGCGGCGGGAAGCCTGTGGGCCATTGGGCTCGTCGTGCCGCTCATGTGGGTGATCAATGTCGGCGTCGTGGCGCGGGAGGAGCGCTATCTGGAACGCAAGTTCGGCGATGCCTACCGCGCCTACAAGGCGCGGGTGCGGCGCTGGATCTGATGGGGCGTTCCGGGGCAATTGATAGACCCGTTACAGGTGCGAGGCGACGGAGTGGGCGGGCGTAGGCAACAAATACCGCGCGTGGATGACGCTCTGCTGCAGCTCTCAGCATCTGGATGCGATCCGGAGCGAGCTGGGCCACGCGGTACGTCTGACAGAGGTGAAGCCTCCTGGTATTGCACCGGCAAGTGGTGTCGTAGACCGCGATGAAGGCTCCCAAGAGGGCGGACAGGGCGTCAGCTTCGCCAGCGACATCGCTCTCATACGCGAGGAAGTCCGCCGGATCCAAGCGGCTTGCTGTTTCAAGGGGAATCCAAGGCGGCAGTTTGTTTCTATTTCGTTCCAACGTGTGAGTTTTTATTGGACCATACTCGGAGTCGACAAGTTAACCGTACGAAACCGATGAACCAAAGCATTGCACCAGCACGAGTCGAAACGCCTAGGCTCACTCTGCGTATGTTTCATGAGGCAGACTGGGATGCTGTATCTGAGATTTTCGGGGACGAGGAGTGCGTACGCTACACGATTGGTAGCACCCTGAATCGCTGGCAGTCATGGCGGGCGCTTGCGGGTTACATTGGGCACTGGTCGCTTCGCGGCTACGGTCCGTACGCGGCGACGGAGAGGTCGACGGGCGAAACGATTGGTGCGGTCGGCCTGTGGTACCCGGGCGAATGGCCGGAACCAGAGGTGAAGTGGGTCCTCGCCAGACGGTTCTGGGGTCGCGGGTATGCGACGGAGGCAGCGGCGGCGGTCATCTCAATGGCTAGAGTCGATCTTGGCTGGCGACGGCTAATCAGTCTGATCGTTCCTGGAAACGAGCGTTCCAAGGCGGTTGCCCGACGTTTGAGCGGCACCTACGAGAAGACAATCCCATTTCGGGACCACGTTGCGGAGATATTTGCGTACGCACTCGAGAGCGAGATTGTCGACCGGCCCCAGCCTCCTCGCGGATGATTGCTTCGACGAGGCGCGTCCGCCGCTACACACCAAACAGTCGAGCAATCGATGTGCATGGCGAGCACGGTGACGAGCAGAACAAGAAGGAAAATGATGAAAGGCAACCGCCGCTTCAAAGCACCAAACTGTAGAGGCGGCTGTGTCAGCCGGAATTTCCGCATTCGGGTTTCCGCTATCCGAAATCGCATTACTCCGCCTTCCACATTCCGAAATCGTTTCGTCTTCTTAACCTTCAATCGAAATGCGGGGACGCGATGAGATGGACGGGTGGCCCGAGAGCGCGAGAATGCGGGCCTCATTCGAGTCAATTTGTCAAAAAAGGAGCCGAAGTTTAGGCGAAGGCGTGAACCGCAGCACCGTGAAAAAAGACTCGCAAACGTTGGGGAATTTTCGCCGCTATTTTTCTAACTTTTTTGGCGGGCCCGTCGGTATCTTTTCACCTCCCCTCCAGCACCAACGGTTTTCGTCGTAGTCCCAGTAGATGTTCTCTGCGCGGAGTTTTTCGAATGCGCTAATGTATTGAGAAATGATGAGGAGGACATCGCTCGTTGATGGCATCGTCGCTTCATCAAAACTCTCAAACTCCGCAAAGGGTTGCCGCTCTTTGCCTAAGATTGTATTCGCTTTTTCATTCCAGTACCAACTGTAGCTGGATTCATGAATGTTCGCACAGCGCCACGCCTCGAGGCAATCTAAGTATTGGGACAAAATCATTACGACATCACTGTTCGTCGGCACATCATCGACGTCGAATACTGTGAAGTCTTTAAACGGCGCAAACTCGCCCGTTAGAATGGTGTTGGCTTCGACGAGCTTTTCGTTGATAAAGCCAAGTTTGAATTTGTTGATCGGATTGTCTGGCTTGCTTTTCGAGAGCACGCTGATCTCGTTTTGAAGCTGGCTGAGCTGGGCTTTGACCTTCTCAAAAAAGTTTACGTCGCTTGCTTTCACAATTCAGGACGGGCACGCACGACTGAAATCTACATATGCCCGCTTTAGAACTTCGATTGGAAGCCGCTGTTTTGTATCGAAAACCGTGACCATCATTTCCAGATCGGAATCAGTTAGTGCGAGAATACAGCGTCGTTGACCCGCCCAGAGGTCGATCGTGTTTTTGAAGATGTGTCTTGGCAGCGGATTACGAGTTACAAGAACGCCGAATCTTCCAAACTCATCTTTGAGGTAGCGATTTAACTGATTGACGTGTTCGCGCTCCATCTCCTTAACATTCTTTAGCTCCATCACGATTTGGCGGCTGTTGTAGAGATCATAAATGTCCCTTAAGAAATCAAACGAGCGATTGTTATAAAATATTAAATCACGAATCAAAACGCCGGAGTCAGTACGACTTTGCTCATCAGCGAAGTCAAGTTGTGGGTAAAGCAGTGAGGCCAAGAGTTGGCAAACGCTATCTTCGTACTTCTTATCGGCGTTGCCGCCCTTACCGCTGGATAGCTTCTTAATCTCATCTAACTTGCGTTTCGCGTACGTGACTGCGATTGGCTTGAAAAGCGGGTCGTTCTTGCAGTCCGCTTGCTTCAGTTCTTTTTGCTGAACGTAAGTTTGCACCATGCCGTAATTTTGCCGATTGAACTGAAGCACCGCTACCCGGTCGGTGGGTATCGTTCCTTCCTTTACGCAGGCCTTTGAAAAGTAATCGTCGTAGTTGATCCACGGAGAAAACCGTAACCAACGTTTGGGTACCAAGAGAAGTGGCGCTTTGGTTGTTGGGTTGGCAGGTAATGTAACCTTTTCGGATTTAAACGCTTTCGCCTGATAATCAAATACCTCAACAGTTACATTCTCCGTTGGGATTCCGTACGTAGTGCACTGATCAATAGTGAAGTCGATGAGAAATGATTTGAGTAGGCTGCACGCGAGGTCGCTGACCCGATCTTTTGCGATCTGATCGACGAATAGTTGGATTTCTTCGATATGTTCAAATCCAGCTTGCTTGATCTGCGGAATTTTGCGGAAGAGCTCCAATATCTCGCGCGCGGTAACTTCTCTAATTCGCTTACCCTTCTTCGCCCGAGCCGAGCCTAACCCCACCTCCTGACACTCGGAGATTCGAACCAACGCTTCGACCGCCTCGCGCTCCTTACCTCTTTTCGCGAGATCGCCAAAATGGTTGAACGAGCTAACTAGCGAGGTGTGAAGGGCCTGGTCCTGCTGGGATGGCGATTTCCAGAGCAGAAAAGGATCCACATAAAGCGGAATATCGTCATCCAGAAACGGGATAGCGAAACCCGCTTCTTCCTGAGTGAACGGCAAGGAATAGTAGTCGTTAAGCCGGGGGCGAACCAGAGCCATTTGTCAGACACGATGTCGAACGACGCGGTCGAAGCAACGGTTAGATTAATGCAACAAAGGGTCGAAGATTCTCACGGAAGAGGCGTTGTAGGAGAAGATCGGATTAAGAAGTGGAGTGACATCTAAACCAAGAATGGGGAGAATGGGGTCGCGTCTAAACTCCGAAAGCTTTCGCGAGCAGAGCATTTGACGTTGGCAGCTAATGAGCGAGTCGTCGCCGATTCAAATTGTCGAGGCAGATTTGAGATTGCCCGAGCACCAGGAGGCGGTGCTTGCGATGGTTGACGCCTATTCGAGAGACGCGATGGGTAGAGCTAAACCACTTGATTCCGAAGTTCGGACGCGGCTGATCCCAGGATTGCAGAAGCACCCGACGACAGTGATCTTTCTCGCATTTGATGGTGACCACCCGGTCGGAGCGGCGATCTGCTTCATTGGTTTCTCGACTTTCGCTGCCAAACCGCTTGTCAACATTCACGATTTCGTAGTTCTACCGGCGTCCCGCGGCAAAGGCGTCGGACGGCGTTTGCTCGATGCCGTGGAAGGCAAGGCCCAGGAACTCGGTTGCTGCAAGTTAACGCTAGAGGTGATGGACAATAATCATCAGGCCCTGCGCATGTACCAAGCAGCTGGTTTTGTGCGCTACGCGCTGCAGAAAGAAGCAGGCACCGCAATTTTCATGTCCAAACCGCTGTATTAACCTGATCAACCATGTTTGCGCGCCTTCAAGAAGATCTTGAGCCGGCATGAATGGGAAGAGTGGGGTCGCCTCTAAACATTTGACATTCTATGCAGTGCACCCGGCGGGATCGCCGCACTGGGATTTCACAGCGGATTTGAGAAACCTATCAATTTTTTTCCTTGTCCCCGCGCCCCTGGAACGGCTATCCTCCGGTTCACCGCGAAAAAGCAAATTCCTATCAATTATCAATGACTTCCTCAAGTGATCCTGACGCAGTTTTCCTTGGAGCATTTCCACAGGAGTGGTGAACATGAGCGTCAATCTCGTCACACGGGTCCGCAATTTCGCGATCAGCACCCAGACCT
>WNGF01006860.1_pt1 | contig 16784 bp, 15 predicted proteins | sample 5400641 | NCBI WGS metagenome assembly WNGF01 (sample SAMN13153371, study PRJNA577476) | soil metagenome | isolation source: 80 cm soil or saprolite under grassland replicate 2 | place: USA:California | collected 2016-06-15
CTTCGGCGCCGATCTCCCCGCCCCGACTCTGTTGGTGATGGCAATCTCGGACGTTTTCGTGAAGTACTGGTACATCATCTTCTCCGTCATCGGCGGAGGCGTGTGGGGCTTTCTCCACTTGTGGAAGCGTTCGGTGCCGGTCCAGATCTTCATGGACCGGCTGATGCTCAAGATTCCTGTTTTCGGAGACCTGGTCAAGAAATCGACGATCGCGCGCTGGACCCGGACGCTCTCCACCATGTTCGCGGCGGGCGTGCCCCTGGTGGAAGCGCTCGACTCGGTCGGCGGCGCCTCGGGAAATTACGTCTACGTGCTGGCCACCAAGGAGATCCAGAAGAAGGTGAGCGGCGGAACGAGCCTTACGGCCTCGATGCAGGAAGCCAACGTCTTCCCCAACATGGTGATCCAGATGGTGTCGATCGGCGAGGAATCCGGCGCGCTCGACTCCATGCTCGGCAAGGTCGCGGATTTCTTCGAGGCCGAGGTCGACGACGCGGTGGAAGGGCTCTCCAGCCTGATGGAGCCGCTGATCATGGTGGTGCTCGGCGTCCTGATCGGCGGAATGGTGATCGCGATGTACCTGCCGATCTTCAAGATCGGCCAGGCGGTCTGACGGTCGTCTTGCGGCCTTGCCCCTTTCGGAAAGGGTTGCGGTCGGACCGCAACCCTTTTTGTTCGACCCGATGAGCGACATTCTCAAAACCGCCGCCCACCCGGCGGTGTTCCCCTGGCTGTGCCTCGCGTTCGGACTCGCGGTCGGCTCGTTTCTCAACGTCGTCATCCACCGCTTGCCGAAGATGATGGAGCGGGATTGGCTCGAACAGTGCGCGGAGCTCGCGCGTACGGAAGGTTCCCCCGCACCCCCTCCCCAACCGAAACCCGAAACGTACAACCTGTTCGTCCCGCGCTCGCGCTGCCCCGCCTGCGGTCACGGTATCACCGCGGCGGAAAATATCCCGCTCTTTTCCTGGGTGACGTTGCGCGGACGCTGCTCGGCGTGCAAGGCGCGCATCGGCGCGCGCTACCCGCTCGTCGAGCTGCTCGGGGGGATCGCCGCGGCCTGGTCGGCGATGCGCTTCGGTTTCGGCCCCGCCGCGTTCGCCGCGATGGTGTTCGTGTGGTGCATCATCGCCGCGAGCTTCATCGATTTCGACACGCAGCTCCTGCCCGATTCGATCACCCTGCCGCTGCTGTGGCTGGGACTGCTCGTCAACGCGGGAGGCCTCTTTACCGATCTGCGTTCCGCCGTGATCGGCGCGGCCGCCGGGTACCTCGCCCTGTGGAGCGTGTACTGGCTGTTCAAGCTCGCGACGGGCAAGGAAGGAATGGGGTTCGGCGACTTCAAGCTGCTTGCCGCGATCGGCGCATGGTGCGGCTGGCAGATGCTGCCGCTTGCGATTCTGCTGTCGTCTTTCATCGGAGCGGCCGTGGGGATCGCCCTCATGGTGTTCGCCCGGCACGGCCGCAGCGTGCCGATTCCGTTCGGGCCCTATCTGGGCGCCGCGGGGATCGTCGCGCTGTTCTGGGGGCCTCAGCTCACCCGCCAGTACCTCAGCCAGTTCGTGTGAAGCCCTACACGGTCGGACTCACGGGCGGCATCGGCAGCGGCAAGAGCGCGGTCGCCGAGCTGTTCGCCAAGCTCGGGGTCGCCGTTGTCGATTCAGACGAGATCGCACACGAGCTCACGCGGCCCGGAGGCGCGGCGATAGGGCCGATACGCAGGGCCTTCGGCGCGAGCCTGATCGGCGCCGACGGCGCGCTCGATCGCGCCAGGATGCGCAAGCTCGCCTTCGGCGACGCCGCGGCGAAGAAAAAGCTCGAGGCGATCCTGCATCCGCTCATCCGCGAAGAGAGCGCGCGCCGCTGCGAACGCGCCGATAGCGCCTACGCGATCCTCGTGGTGCCGCTTCTCGTAGAGGGCGGAATCGATCGATCGCGCTTCGCGCGGGTGCTCGTCGTCGATTGCACCGAGGCCCAGCAGATCGAGCGAGTCATTCGGCGCAGCGGCCTCCCGGAGAGCGAAGTGCGCGATATCCTCGCGGCGCAGGCCACGCGCGAGCAACGTCTCGCTTTCGCCGACGACGTGATCGACAACAGCGGCGCACCGGAGGCGCTCGAGCGCCAAGTCTCGCGCCTGGATAGGCAATATCTCACGCTCGCGGCGAAATCCAAGACGACGTCATAGCGCCGCCCGTTGTCAATTCGGGGCGAATGGGCGAGAATCGCGCAAAGTTGCCCCAGGATCAACGACCTCCCCCTCGAGTCGCCGGCGCCACGGTGATCACCTACGAGTATCCGCTCAGCGAACGAATCCGGACGCTGCTGCGTCTCGAGGACCTGTTCGAGCGGGCCGGTCATTTTTTTTCCAAGGAAGATTCGCTCGCGCACCACGCCGCGCTCCTGACGCTTTTTGAAATTCTGGAAGTCGCCGGCCGCGCGGACCTCAAATCGGACCTGATGCAGGAACTCGAGCGCCAGAAGCAGGTCCTGCTCTCCTTGCGCAACAACCCTCAAATCGCCGAGAACGTGCTCCAGCAGGTGATTTCCGACATCGAGCGCGCGAGCGCAGCGCTGTTCGCGATGACCGGCAAGATCGGCCAGTATCTTCGCGAGAACGAATGGCTGATGTCGATCAAGCAGCGCACCGGGATCCCCGGAGGGGCCTGCGAATTCGATTTGCCTTCGTACCATTTCTGGCTGCACCGCGAAAGCTCAAGGCGCGGAGCCGACCTGAGCGCCTGGTTTGCGCCGCTGCTTCCGATCCGCGACGCCTCGTCCATCGTCTTGAAGCTGCTGCGCGAAGGCGGCAAACCGGTGAAGCACGTCGCCCGCCAGGGCGCGTTCTCGCAGATGCTCGGCGGTAAGACGTCGCAGATGGTGCGCATTCGGCTCCCGCTCGACTCGCAGTTCCTTCCCGAAATCAGCGTCCCGAAATCAGCGCCAACCGGTACGCGCTTAACGTCCGCTTCAGCACTTTCGGGGCCGAGCCGCGGCCGCGGATATCCGAGGCGGACGTCGAGTTCGAACTGACCTTCTGCACCCTGTGACCAAGGCCCGTTTTGTAAGCTGCCCGCGCTGCGGCGCGCAGGTGGCGTGGCTTGCGGAGAACCGTTACCGGCCGTTTTGTTCCGAGCGCTGCAAGCTGATCGATCTCGGCGATTGGGCGATGGAGAAGTACCGGGTACCGGACCGGGAGCAAGACAAGAACACCCCGGACACGAAAGGGGAGGACTGAAGATTTTCAGGATTTCCACGCTCCGCGCAGCATCGCGATGCCGTGGGCGCCGCAATTCAAGGCTTGCTCCAGATCGCGCGGCACGATCCCTCCCAGCGCGTACACGGGCACGGCTGCTCCCTTGGCGATCTCGCTGAATCGCTCCCACCCGAGCGGGACCGCGTGCGGGTGCGATGGCGTCGCGCGCACCGGCCCCAGCACGGCGAAATCGACCCCGAGCGCCTCCGCGAGCTGCAGCTCCTCGCTCGAGTGGCATGAGGCGCCGCACCAGGGAGATTCGGGCCGGGCAGCGACCGCGCGCAATTGTTTCGCGGTGAGATGCACGCCGTCGGCGCCGATCGCGCGCGCGAGCGCGGCGTCCGCGTTGACGAGAACCTTCGCGCCGTAAGCGCGCGCAAGGGCGACGGCGCGTCGCGCGAAGTCCTCGACCGCCCGTCGACTGAAGGCCTTTTCCCGCACCTGGATGAGCTTGAGGCCCTCGCGCAGTCGCGCCTCGAGCCGTGAAAGGAACGGCTCGACGCCAAGCTCGCCCGCGCGCGTAATGGCGTACTCCGCGGGCAGCAACAGGCTGCGCAGCACCGGACCGTTGGCCGGCAGGAGCGGCGCGAGGTCGATCGCATCCGGGCGCTGCCAGGCAATGGCCTGGTGTTCGAGCGCGCGCGGCTCCCCGCGCCAGGCGTGGACCCGGTAAAAATGCAGGCGCACTTTGGCGTGCGGATAGGTGAAGACCCGGGTGATCCAGGGATACGCGCGTTCGATCTCGATGCCGAGCTCCTCGCGGATCTCGCGCTTGAGCGCCTCGTCGACCGGCTCGCCCGGCTCGATTTTGCCGCCGGGAAACTCCCAGTAGCCCGAGTACACCTTGTCGCGGGGGCGCTGCGCAAGGAGCGCGGCGCCGTCGGAACGGATCAGCACCGCCGCGGCGACATCCACCGGGGCCGATAGGGTCTGCAAGATGCTAGCGCTTTGTCTTGCCGTCGCCGGAATTGCGCCCGGCGTAGTCGCGCGCGAACTGCCAGGCTACGCGGCCGCTGCGCGATCCCCGCAGGAGCGCCCACTGCAACGCCTCCTGCCGGGCCCCGGGAATCTCCCCTTCGCGGCAGCCCATCTCGCGCAGCCAGTGGCTCACAATCTCGAGATAGTCGTCCTGGTCGAACGGATAGAAGGAGACCCACAGTCCGAAGCGTTCGGAAAGCGAGATCTTCTCCTCCGCCGTCTCGCCGGGATGGATCTCCTCCCCGAGGTGCCTGGTCTCCAGATTCTCTTGCATGTACTCGGGCATGAGATGCCGCCGGTTGGAGGTCGCGTAGATGAGGAGATTCTCGGAAGTCGCGGCGATCGAGCCGTCGAGCACGACCTTGAGCGCCTTGTAGCCCGCGGCCTCCGAGATCTCGAACGACAAGTCGTCGCAAAACAGAATGAAGCGCTCGGGCCGCCCCGCCACCTGGTCGACGATATCGGGAAGATCGATGAGATCGTGCTTTTCCACCTCGATCAGGCGCAGGCCCCGGCGATGGAACTTGTCGAGAACCGCCTTCACGAGCGAGGACTTTCCGGTGCCGCGGGCGCCGGTCAGGAGCGCGTTGTTGGCGGTTCGGCCCTCGACGAACTGGAGGGTGTTCTGCTCGATCAGAGCCTTCTGGCTGTCGATGCCGTGGAGGTCCGACAGGCGGATGCGGTGCACGTTGGCGACGGGCTGAATAAATCCGCGGCGCGAGGTCTTGCGCCAGCGGAAAGCGACGCTCGCCTTCCAATCCACCGGACTGGAGGCGGGTGCAAGCAGCGCCTCCACGCGCTCGAGCAGCGCTTCGCCGCGCTTGATCAGCCGTTCGAGTTCCGACATGGCCCCTAAGTCCTGTATTCGGAGTTGATGGTAACGTAATCGTGCGATAGGTCGCAGGTCCACACCTCTGTCGCCATATTCCCGCGGTTGAGCACGACGCGCACCGTGATCTCGCTTTTTCGCATCACGCGCTGTCCGTCCTCCTCGCGGTAGCCCGGGGCGCGGCCGCCCTCTCTGGACACCGACACGTCGTCGAGGTAGAGCTCGACGCGGCCGACGTCGAGATCGCGGATCCTGGCGTTGCCGACGGCGGCGAGGATCCGCCCCAGATTCGGGTCGGAGGCGAAGAACGCGGTCTTCACAAGCGGCGAGTGCGCGATCGCGTAGGCAACGCCCGCGCATTCCGCCTCGTCTCTGCCTTTTTCCACGCGGACGGTGACGAATTTGGTCGCGCCTTCGCCGTCGCGCACAATCGCCTGTGCAAGCCACTGCGAAACTTCGACCACCGCATCGCGCAATGCCGCGAATCCCGGATGATGGGCGTCGCCGATCGTCGGTGCACCGCCCGCGCCGGTCGCGATCAGCATGAAGGAATCGTTGGTCGAAGTGTCGCCGTCGATGCTGATGCGGTTGAACGAGCGCGCCGCGGCGTGGGCGACAAGGTGCTGCAGCGCTTCCAGGGAGACCGCGGCGTCCGTGGCGACGAATCCGAGCATGGTGGCCATGTCGGGGCGGATCATGCCCGCGCCCTTGGCGATACCCGTGACCGTCACCCCTAGGCTTTCCAGCCGTGCGCGTTGCGATCGCGCCTTGGGCACGGTGTCGGTCGTCATGATCGTTTCGGCCGCCCGCGCCCAATTGTCCTCGCACAGGTCGGCGACGCACGCCGGCAGGCCGGCGACAATGCGTTCCAGCGGCAGCGGCTCCATGATCACGCCGGTCGAAAACGGCAGCACCTGCCGGGAATCGCAGCCGAGCAGCCGCGCCGCTTCGCCGCAGCTCGCCTTTGCGCGGGCGAGCCCCTCTTTCCCGGTGCCGGCGTTGGCGTTTCCGGTGTTGACGATGAATGCCCGGAGAGACCTGCCGGAGGCGAGGTGCTCCTTCGCCACCTGCACCGGCGCGGCGCAAAAGCGGTTTTGCGTGAATGCGCCCGCCACCCGCGTCCCTTCCGCGAGGGTCATGAGAAGCAGATCTTTGCGCCCGGCTTTTCTGATCCCCGCCTCGGCGACGCCCAGCTTCACGCCCTTGACGGGAAGGAGATCCTCCGGTCTCGGAGGACTTAGGTTGACTGCCATGCCCCCGCTAACTCAGCTTCCCGTGACAATGCTTGTATTTCTTTCCCGATCCGCAGGGACAAGGATCGTTGCGGCCGATCTTGCCCATTTGCCGCACGAAAGGCGCCGGCTTGGACGCGGGCGGCGCATCGGCGCCGGCTCCGGCAAGCGCCTCTTCGTATCCGGCGTGCTGGTACTGCACGTTTTCGACAGCCGGAGCCTGGACCTTTTCCGCCTGCTCGACCTGCTCCCGAGTCTGCAGCTCGACCGTCATCAGGGTGCGCGTGACCTCGAGCTTGACCGTCTCCACGAGGTTGCCGAACAGCTCGAACGCCTCGCGCTTGTATTCCTGCTTCGGGTTCTTCTGGGCGTAACCGCGCAGGTGTATGCCCTGGCGCAGGTGGTCGAGCGCCGCGAGGTGCTCGCGCCAATGATTGTCGAGCGCCGACAGGAGCACGAAGCGCTCGAATTGGTGCACGGCGTCGACCGGTGCGCTTCCCATCTTGCGGCGATAAGCGTCGTGCGCTCCCTCGATGGCGCGCTTGAGGAGAGCACCGTCGTCGAGGCCCGCGTCGCTCTCGAGCCATTTCGACAGAGGCAGCTCGAGCTGGAGCTCGGAGGCATAGGCCTTTTCGAGGCCCGCCACATCCCATTGCTCCTCCATGCTTTCTTCCGGAATGTACGCGCGGAATATGTCGGTGGCCACGCCCTCGCGCAGCGCCGCGATCTGGTCCGAGACGTCCTGCGACTCGAGAATGGTGTTTCTCAGGTGATAGATCTCGCGCCGCTGGTCGTTGGCGACGTTGTCGTACTCGAGCAGTTGCTTGCGAATGTCGAAGTTGTGCGCTTCGACCTTGCGCTGCGCGCTCTCGATCGAGCGGGTGACCAGGCTGTGCTCGATCGGCTCGCCTTCGGGCATCCCCAGGCGCTGCATGATGGCGTTGACCCGCTCGCCGGCGAAGATCCGCAGCAACGGGTCTTCGAGCGAGAGGTAAAAACGCGAGGAGCCCGGGTCGCCCTGCCGGCCCGAACGGCCGCGCAACTGGTTGTCGATGCGCCGGGACTCGTGCCGCTCGGTGCCGATGATGTGCAGCCCTCCGGCGGCGATGACCTCGTTGTGCCGGACCTGCCACTCCTTGCGCAGGTCGACGATGCGGCGCTCTTTCTCCGCCGCGTCGAGATCCTCCATATCGCGCACGACGTCGACCTGCTTCTCGACGTTTCCGCCCAGCACGATGTCGGTGCCTCGGCCGGCCATGTTGGTCGCGATGGTGACCATCTTCGGGCGCCCGGCCTGCGCGACGATCTCGGCCTCGCGCGCGTGCTGCTTCGCGTTCAGGACCTGGTGCGAGAGCTTGTCCTTCTGCAGCATCCCGGAAAGCAGCTCAGAGTTCTCTATCGAGGTCGTGCCGACCAGTACCGGCTGGCCGCGTTCGTAGCAATCCTGGATGTCGCCGATGATCGCCTTGTACTTCTCGCCGGCGGTGCGAAACACCTGGTCGTTCCGGTCGGCGCGGATCATGGGCATGTGCGTCGGGACGACCACGACTTCGAGCCCGTAGATTTCCTGGAATTCGTAGGCCTCGGTGTCGGCCGTGCCGGTCATGCCCGCGAGCTTGCGGTACATGCGGAAGTAGTTTTGGAAGGTGATCGAGGCGAGCGTCTGGTTCTCGCTCTGGATCTGGACGTTTTCCTTCGCCTCGATCGCCTGGTGCAGTCCGTCGGACCAGCGTCGCCCCGGCATGAGCCGGCCGGTGAACTCGTCGACGATGATCACCTCGCCGTCCTGGACCACGTAGTGCCGGTCGCGGAAGAAGAGGTTGTGGGCCCGGAGCGCCGCGTTGAGATGGTGCATCAGGTTGACGTACGCCGGCTCGTAGAGGCTGCGCCCTTCGGGCAGCAATCCCGCGTGGGCGAGGAACTCCTCGGCGTGCTCATGCCCGTCTTCGGAGAGCAGCACCGTGTGGTTTTTCTCGTCGACGTGGAAGTCCCCCGGCGCGCCCTCCTTTTCCTGGCGCTTGAGCAGCGGCGCCACCTCGTCCATGCGTGTGTAAATCTCGGTGCGGTCCTCGGCCTGGCCAGAGATGATGAGCGGGGTGCGGGCCTCGTCGATGAGAATCGAGTCGACCTCGTCGACGATCGCGTAGTTGAGCCCCTTCTGGAAGCGGTCGCCGACCTGCATCGCCATGTTGTCGCGCAGGTAGTCGAAGCCGAACTCGTTGTTGGTGCCGTAGGTGATGTCGGCGGCGTAGGCGGACTGCTTGTCCGCGTGCGGCATCTGGGTCAGGATCACTCCGACCGAGAGCCCGAGGAACTTGTAGACCTTCCCCATCCACTCGGCGTCGCGGCTTGCGAGGTAATCGTTGACCGTGACGATGTGGACGCCGCGGCCGCTCAGAGCGTTGAGATACGCGGGGAGGGTCGCGACCAGGGTCTTGCCCTCGCCGGTGCGCATCTCCGAGATCTTGCCGTCGTGCAGGACCATCCCGCCGACCAGCTGCACGTCGAAGTGGCGCATGTTGAGCACGCGCTTCGCCGCCTCGCGCACCACGGCGAAGGATTCGGGCAGGAGCTCGGCGAGCGCCGCTTTCTCCGCCGCGTCGCGCTCTTCTTCGGCGACGTCCTCGATCCGTTTCGCAAATCGCTCTTTCAGTTCGAGCGTCTTCGCCCCCAGGGCGAGATCCGAGAGCGCCGCCATCGACGGCTCGAGCTTGTTGATGTCGCGCACCGACTTGCCGTAGTGCTTCAGCAGCCGGTCATTGCGGCTGCCGAAGACCGCCTTCAATACGCGGGAAATCATCGAGGAATGACGGCCGTGGCGTGCAAAAGTTTGGAGTTTATCACGCCCGAACAGCGCTTCCTGCGGCACGGGCGGGAAGGAGCGCGGGGACCCGCGCTATGAATACCGACTGCGGTAGGAGCGGCGCTAGCGCGTCGCGGCCTGCAGAAACCGGATCGGGTTCTGTGAGACGCCCCTGTAGCGGACTTCGAAGTGCAGATGCGGACCGGTGGCGCGGCCGGTCGAGCCGGATTCCGCCACCTTGCTTCCGCGCTGGACAACGTCGCCTTCCTTGACGAGAAGCCTCGAGCAATGCGCGTAGCGAGTGGTGAAATCGTTGCCGTGGTCGATCTCGACCATGTTGCCGTACTGGTAATGGGACCCGGCGTAGGTCACGACGCCGCCCGCCGCTGCGAAAACCGGGGTGCCGGAGTCGACGACGAAATCCACGCCTTCGTGCATGGCGAGCATGCCGTTGAAAGGATCGATGCGCCAACCGAAGCTGGAGGCGCTCCAGCCGCCGTCCACCGGAGGAATCGTCGGCATGAGCTTCTTCTTCACCTTGGCGTCGAACAGCTGCGACTCGAGGATCCCGAGTGAGTCGCTGCGGTTTTCCATCTGTCTGGAAAGCTGGTCCAGCTGCCGGTTGAATTCCGGGATCGAGAGACCCTGCGGCGGGATGCTCGACACCGCACCGCCGCGGCCGGGGGGTTCGTTGAAGCGGAATTCCCCGGGCTTGAGCCCCGCCAGTGCGGAGAGGCGTTCCCCCAACGCGTCAAGCCGCATAAGCTGCGCCTGCATCTGGCCGAGTTTCACCGCCATCGCGTTGAGGTTTTCCCGCAGGAATTCTTCCGTCTTGCGCCGTTGCGCCTCCTGGGCCGACAAGACCAGCGAATCGAGCAGCGGGAGCTTGAACTCGGCGGCGTGGCGCACCGTGATCCAAAACAGGCCGAGCGTGAGGCTGAAAACGAGCAGCGCCATGAATACGGTGCCGGCGACCAAATGCCCATTGGTCAAGGTCAAAGACCTTGCCTTGGCCAATCTGCTCGAAACCAGAATAATATGCACGCCGCCCCTCTTCATGCATTCCCAGAACATGCATCCGAAAAACCCGTGCGCCTTCTTGAACCAGCCCGACGGCATCGCTTCGCTCATGCCGCAGGCCAGGCGCCTGATCGAGTTGCGCGGAATTCTCTCCGCCGTGCTGCCGCCATCCCTGGCGCGATGGTGCTCGATCGCCAACTACAAGCGGGGAAAAGTCGTTATTTTTGCCGCCAGCAGCGCCGTTGCCGCCAAGCTGAAACTCATGCGTCCGACGCTGGTGGAGCAACTTTCGCAACGAGGGGTCGAGGTTACCGGATTGGAGGTGCGTGTGCAAGCCCTCGATCATGAGCGCCAAGTCTTTGAAAAATATTCGAAAATGAGTGTGGAAGCCGCTGCCAAGGTCGCCGAGCTGTGCGAGCAACTCCCTGATTCAGAACTGAAAAGCGCGCTGGGAAGGATCGCGCGCCGGCACCGCAAATAAAATCCAAACTAAACAGACACAAATGCACGTTTCGGGCGCGAGAAGCCCGAGCGTTATCGGGGTGCGGGCCTGTGATATGCCGATCAGCTGGCGGGCAGCGCAAACAGACGCGAGAGGGCCGCCGGCGCATCCTCCTCGCGCTCGAAGGTGACCCATTCCCAGGCATCCTTCGAGGCAAGCGCCGCCCGCAGCAGTCGGTTGTTCAGGGCATGCCCGGATTTGTGGGCGGAAAAGGCGCCGATCAGAGGATGCCCGATCAGGTACAGATCGCCGATCGCGTCGAGGACTTTGTGCTTGACGAATTCGTCGCTGTAGCGAAGCCCTTCAGCGTTCAGCACGCGATACTCGTCCACGACGATCGCGTTGTCGAGGCTCCCGCCCAGAGCGAGGCCCGATTCGCGCAGCGCCTCCACTTCCTGGATGAAGCCGAAGGTGCGCGCCCGCGCCACTTCCTTGACGTAGGAAGTATTCGCAAAATCGATGCAGGTCGTCTGCGCCGAGCGCTCGAAGGCAGGGTGGTCAAACTCGATCGAAAACGAGAGCTTGAAGCCTTCGAACGGCTCAAAGCGCGCCCATTTCTCGCCGTCCTTCACTTCAACCGCGCTCTTGATTCTGAAAAAACGCTTGGGCGCAGGTTGCTGCTCGATCCCGGCCGACTGGATGAGAAACACGAAAGGCGCGGCGCTCCCGTCCATGATCGGCACTTCCGACCCGGTGAGATCGACGTAGGCGTTGTCGATGCCCAGGCCCGCGAATGCCGACATCACGTGCTCGACGGTCGTGACCTTGACGCCACCGGTTTCGAGGGTGCTGCAAAGCCGCGTGTCGGTCACCTTGAAGGCGTCGGCGGCGATATCGACCGGCGCAGGCAGGTCGATGCGGCGAAATACGATCCCCGCGTTCGGCAGGGCCGGCCGCAGTGTCATCGCCACTTTCTCGCCGGTGTGGAGGCCGACGCCGGTGGCGCGAGTCGCCGATTTTAGCGTGCGCTGCTTGAACATTCGCGGTCGCCGCAGCATGGTACCGCAGACGATTGAAAACGTGGAATTTTAGCACGGCGACAGGCTCACCGGCCCGGATTCCGGTGAGCGGCACCGTGCCTCGCGCTTTAGTGTAGCCGCTTGCGCTGGTAGGCGGGGACGAAGGCGACGGTACGGATCAGCACCGGCGCAGTCCGCGCGGCGAGCCGCAGCTCGGGTCTCGCGACCAGAGGCTTGCGCAGGTAACGGGGCATCCCGGTTCTCTTGGCTGTGCTCATGTGATTTCCTCCCAAAGCTAGTCGGCCTGCTTCCTCAAGAAGGCGGGGATGTCGTATTTATCCACGCCGCTGTTTTGCAGAGCCTCGATGGTCGAGGCCCGATTCTTGCGGATCACGGCGGGCATTTCGTCGAGAACCCGGTAATCCACGCCCGCCACCGGCATGTTGTCGGTTCCCGTCTTCTGCACCACCAGCTGCGGCTTTGCCGGGCGCGCTATCTGCGGCTGGCCGAGCCCGGTCGCGATCACGGTGACGCGCAGCTCTTCTCCGATGGGGTCGTCGTAGACGGCGCCGAAAATGATGGTCGCGTCGTCGGCCGCGAAGCCGCGGATGGTGTTCATCACCTCCTTGGTCTCGCGCAGTTTGAGGCTCGATCTGTTGGCGGTGATGTTCACCACGACCCCGCGCGCGCCCGACAGATTGACCCCTTCCAGCAGGGGACAGGCCACCGCCTGCTCCGCGGCGATGCGCGCGCGATCGACTCCGGAAGCGGCCGCCGAGCCCATCATCGCCATGCCCTGCTCGGCCATCACCGTGCGCACGTCCTGGAAATCGACGTTGATGAGGCCCGGCACGTTGATGATCTCGGAGATTCCGGCGACCGCGTTCTTCAGCACGCTGTCCGCGGCGGAAAACGCTTCCTCCATCGACACGTCGTCGCCGAGCACCTCCTCGAGCTTCTCGTTCAGGATCACGATCACCGAGTCGACGTGCCGGGACAGCTCCTCGATGCCCACCTCGGCCGCCTGCATACGGCGCACGCCCTCGAACGAGAAGGGCTTGGTCACGACCGCGACGGTGAGGATGCCCATTTCCTGGGCCACCTCCGCGACCACCGGTGCCGCGCCCGTGCCGGTGCCGCCCCCCATTCCGGCGGTGATGAAGGCCATGTGCGCTCCGCGCAGCGCGTCGGCTATCTGGTCGCGCGCCTCGAGGGCCGCTGCACGCCCGGCTTCGGGCTTGGACCCCGCGCCCAGGCCCGTCGAGCCGAGCTGGACGTGGCTCTTGGTCTGAGTGCGCGACAGAGCCTGAGCATCGGTGTTGGCGGCAATGAACTCGACGCCGGCCACGCCGTTTCGGATCATGTGGTCGACGGCATTGCCGCCCGCGCCGCCGACACCGATCACCTTGATCACGGTGCCGCTCAACGTGTTTTCGACGATTTCAAACATGCTTGCCTCCTTCCGGGATGAAATAGAAAGACACCTGCCTGCCCTGCTAAAAATTGCGTTGGAACCATTCGCGCATCCTTCCGAACACTTGTCTGAACGAGCCGCCCTGCCGCGCGACCAGGCCGCGCTGCGTCTGCACTACGCCTTCGAGCAGCAGGCCGACGCCCGTGGCATAGCGCGGGCTGCGGACCACGTCCGAAAGCGAGCCCGAGTAGCGGGGGATGCCCAACCGCACCGGCATGTGAAAAATCTCCTCGCCCAGCTCGACCATGCCCTGCATCACGGCCGAGCCGCCCGTGAGCACCACTCCCGAGGACAGCAGCTCCTCGTAACCGGAATCGCGCAGCACCTGCTGGATAAGCGTGTAGAGCTCCTCGACGCGGGGCTCGATCACCTCGGCGAGCGTCTGGCGGGAGAGCATCCTGGGCGGGCGGTCGCCGACGCCCGCGACCTCGATCATCTGGCCGGCTTCGGCGAGCTGCCTGAGCGCGCAGCCGTGGCGGACCTTGAGCTCCTCGGCTTCGGCAGTCGGCGTGCGCAGGGCCATTGCGATATCGTTGGTGATCTGATCGCCGGCGATCGGTACGACGGCCGTATGGCGGATCGCGCCTTCGCGGAACACCGCGATGTCGCTCGTTCCGCCGCCGATGTCGACCAGGCACACGCCGAGCTCTTTTTCGTCCTCGGTGAGCGCGGCGAGCGAGGACGCAAGCGGCTGCAGGATCAGATCGTTTACCTCCAGGCCGCAGCGGCGCACGCACTTGACGATATTCTGCGCGGCCGACACGGCGCCGGTGACGATGTGCACCTTGACCTCGAGCCGTACGCCGCTCATGCCGAGCGGCTCGCGCACGCCGTCCTGGCCGTCGATGATGAATTCCTGGGTGAGGATGTGCAGCACCTGCTGGTCGGTCGGGATCGGCATCGCGCGCGCCGTTTCGATGGAACGCTCGACGTCGATCGGCGTCACCTCCTTGTCCTTGATCGCGACCATCCCCGTCGAGTTGAAGCTCTTGATGTGGCTGCCGGCGATCCCGGTGAAAACGCGCTCGATCTTGCAGTCGGCCATCAACTCGGCTTCCTCGAGCGTGCGCTGGATGGCGTTCACCGTCGCCTCGATGTTTACGACGACGCCCTTCTTCAGACCCTTGGACTCGTGGCCGCCCATGCCGATGATGTCCAGGCGCCCGTCGGGAAACAGTTCCGCGACCATCGCCACCACCTTGGAGGTGCCGATGTCCAGAGCGACGATGAGGTTGTTGTTTTCCCTCGCCATGTCAAACCCGCTTGCGCATCGGTTTCTCGGGCTCGAACTTCGGAGCATCTGGAGCGCGCAGCGCAAAGCCGTTGGGGTAGCGCAGATCGACATAGTCGGGACGGCGGGCGGAGTTGCCGAGGGTCTGCGGGTACACCGAAACGAATTTCGCGAGGCGCTCCTCGACGCGGTCCTTGTCCGAGTCGCGCCCGAGCTGCACGGTGAGGCCGTTGGAAAGCCTGAGCTGCCAGGCAAAGCGCGAATTGAGCGCGACCTGCCCGGGCTCGAGGGCGAGCGGGGCGAGCAGCTCGCGGAAAGCGGCGTAGCGGCGCGCCACGTCGCCTTCGCTGCCGGCGGGCCCGGAGAGGACCGGCAGCGGTGCGTCGACGCGCCCTGAAAAAAGCTCGCCATGGGTGTTCACCAGCCTTTGCTCATTTCCCTGGCGCCAGCGCGCGAGCGCCACGTGCTCCTCGATCCGTACCTCCAGGCGGTCGGGCCAGCCGCGCCGGATTTCCGCGCGGCGCACCCAGGGAACGCTTTCGAACAGCGCGCGTACCGCCTCCAGATCCACGGTGAATATCGTTCCCGTCACGCGGCCTTGAAGCGCCGCGACGATCTCGCCGCGCGTGACATGCCGGAGCTCGCCTCCGATCACAACCGTCCTGAGCGAAAACGCCGTGGACTGGACCAGGACGCGCGACCCGGCGTAAACGATAAGCGCGAGCACCGCCGCGTAAAGCAGGCTCGCGGTGAGGTTGGCAAGGCGCGGGCTATTCAACACGATCGCCTTCCTCCCCCTCGAGCCGCGCCAACTCGAGAATACGAAGGCATAGGTCTTCGAACGACAATCCGGCGTGACGCGCCGCCATGGGCACGAGCGAATGGTCGGTCATCCCGGGAGAGGTATTGACCTCGAGGAAGTTAGGCTTCCCCGCGCGGTCGAGCATCAGGTCTACGCGGCCCCAGCCGCTGCAAGCGAGCGCCCTGAAAGCGCGCAGCGCCTCGTCCTGGATGATGCGCTCGGCGTCCGGCGGCAAGCCGCAAGGGATGATGTAGCGGGTGTCGTCCGCGACGTACTTCGCTTCGTAGTCGTAGAACTCGCGCGGGGTTTCGAGCTTGATGAGCGGCAGGGGCGCGTCCCCGAGCATCCCGGCGGTCAGCTCGACGCCGTCCACGAAGGCCTCCGCGATCACGAGGCGATCGTAGTTGGCGGCAAGCGCATACGCCTCGGGAAGATCGCGCTCGCTCTTCACCTTGGTCATTCCGATCGACGAGCCTTCGTTGGCGGGCTTCACCATCAGGGGCAGGCCGAGCCGAGCCGCGACGGCGTGGAACTCGCTCGAACGAGTCAGCAGCTCGCAGTGCGGAGTCGGGATTCCGCACGCCTCCCACACGAGCTTCGCGCGCCACTTGTCCAGTGCGAGCGCGCTCGCGAGCACACCCGACCCGGTGTAGGGAATGCCGAGCAGCTCAAGCGCGCCCTGGATCGTGCCGTCCTCGCCGTAGCGGCCGTGCAGCGCGATGAATGCGCGGTCGAAGCGCTCGGCGACGAACGCGTCCAGGCCCCGCTCCTTCGGGTCGAAGGCATGCGCGTTGACGCCCTTCTTCTTCAGCGCGGCGAGCACCATCGAGCCGCTCTTGAGCGACACGGGACGCTCGGCCGAGCGCCCGCCCGTCAGCACGGCGACCTTTCCGAAGTCACTCGCCTTCACGGGGCCTCCCCGATGATTCTCACTTCGGGAACCAGCTCGACGCCGAAGCGTTCCTTCACCGCTTTGCGCGCGTGCCCGATCAGCGCCTCGATGTCGGCCGCGCGCGCCCCGCCCTTCGGATTGACGATGAAATTCGCGTGCTTTTCGGATATGCGCGCCCCGCCGATCGCATGGCCCTTGAGGCCGCAGGCCTCGATCAGCCGCGCGGCGTGGTCGCCGGGCGGATTGCGGAACACCGAACCGGCGTTCGGGAGCTCGAGCGGCTGCGTGGCGATGCGCTGCGCGAGCAGCTCCTTGATGCGCGCTCGGGCGCGCTTCTCGTCGCCCGCGCGGAAACGGAACCAGGCGGCGACGAACCATTCCGCTTCGCCGAGCCTCGATCCGCGCAGCTCGACGCGGCGATAGCCCACGTCGAAATCGGCCGGCGCTCGCTCGCTGAGCCTCCCTTCGCGGGAAGTCGTCAACACTTTCGCGACGACGTCCCAAGTTTCCGATCCGTAGCAGCCCGCATTCATCGCGAGCGCCCCGCCGACCGTGCCGGGCACTCCCGCGAGGAACTCCGCGCCCTCGAAGCTATGTGTCGCCGCAAACCGCGCGACCTTGGGGCAGGCGACGCTCGCTTCGGCGTAAATCAAGTCGCCCTCGACGCGCATCGCGCCGTGCGGGCTGTGCATCAAAACGACCGTCCCGCGAAATCCGCCGTCTCGCACGAGCAGATTGCTTCCCAGACCCACAAAGCAGACCGGCTCTCCCCTGGGAAGCGTGACGAGAAACGCGGCGAGGTCGGCGCT
>WNGF01005179.1_pt1 | contig 16783 bp, 15 predicted proteins | sample 5400641 | NCBI WGS metagenome assembly WNGF01 (sample SAMN13153371, study PRJNA577476) | soil metagenome | isolation source: 80 cm soil or saprolite under grassland replicate 2 | place: USA:California | collected 2016-06-15
TACCGCGAGGCGGAACTGGAGACGGCCCGATTCCTCGAGGATCAGCCCGGACAGCGATCCGGCGAGGCCCGGGCCCAGCCGTGCCGCCGGCGGATCGGGCGGTGGCCCCGCGGCCGGCGCGACGTCGCGGAACGACACGAGACCGTCGCCGTCGGCCACCCACAGCAGCGCGAGCCACCAGCTATCGGCGTCCTGGGATGGGCGGCTGATCCCGGCCCGCAGCGCGCGCCCATGCACGCTGACCGCCTGTTCGCGGAGAAATGAGGGGCCTGGCGACGGCAGCCGATCTGGCACAGCCCGATCAGTCTAGCCGGAGATGGGCTGCGAGCCCGGCGCAGGCGCTGTGGAGTCCGCCTCGGATATTCCGAGCATTGTTAGCTTGGCGCCCAAAAGCCAGGAGACCCGCTCCAGGAGCCTCGGATGTTCCGAGCATCGCTGCCCGAGGTGCTGGACGGACCTGATGGAGGAAGCCGCGGGAGCCACGAAGGCACGATCCGGCAGCCGGTTCAGCCGCGGGATAGCAATGCTCGGAATATTCGCGCCAGAAAGCACGCGGGATGGCAATGCTCGGACTATCGCGCGACTGGAGTCGCTCGTAACGCGGCTCAGACCCGACCTACCGGACGGCCGAGGCTCCGGAATCGGTCGTCCCATCGCCAGCGGCCGGCGTGGCGCCGGTCGCCGGGCTCGCCGGTGCCGGGCTGGCGGCGGGCGCCTGAGCGGTGCCCTGTGTCGCGGCGGGCGTCGTGACAGCATCGGACGCCGGTACGTCGTCTCTCGCCGATACGTCTCCGGGGGCCGGGGAGCCGTTGGGCGAAGGAGCGCCGCCGGTCGGCGTCGACAGGACGCCCGGCGGGATCCTGGCGATCTCGCCGTCGACGACGGCATCTGCCGCCAGCCCGGCCGCCTCGCCCTCCAGGCGTTGCCGCTCGGCGTCCAGCTCCAGCCGGATCATCTCCATCCGGACGTCGACGGGTGGCGGCGCAAGCGACGACATCTCGGCCGCCGTCGGCGCCTCGACCGTATCGCCGGTCTCACCCGACAGCATCCCGAGCAATCCGCCACGCGGCCTGGCGGAACTTCTGCCCCGCAACACCGCTTCGGCATCGATCGACGTGACGCCGGGCACGCTGCCCTCTGCGGAGGCGACCAGTGCCGCACCGCAGGACGAGCACGCGCTGGTGCCGGCGGGCGCCGGCGTGGAGCACCATGGACAGCGGATGGTCTCGGGGGAGGTGGCGGTCGGTTCCTCAGACATGTACGACACTCTAGCGCTCCGCCGCAAGACGGCGCACCCCTCGATGGTCAGGGGGTGAGGCAGCCTGACGCATCATTCCCACTCGATCGTCGCCGGCGGCTTGCTGCTGATGTCATAGACGACCCGGTTGACGTTGGGGACCTCGTTGACGATCCGCGACGAGATCTTTGCCAGCACGTCGTACGGCAGCTTGGCCCAGTCGGCCGTCATGCCGTCCTCCGAGGTGACCGCCCTGATCGCGACGACGTTGGCGTAGGTTCGACCGTCGCCCATGACGCCCACCGATCGGACCGGAGTGAGGATCGCGAACGACTGCCACACCGATCGGTAGAGGCCAGCCGCCTTGATCTCGTCGATGACGATCCAATCGGCCTCGCGGAGCGTCTCCAGCCGCTCCGCCGTGACCTCGCCGATGATGCGAATCGCCAGACCCGGCCCCGGGAACGGCTGGCGATGGACCATGGCGTCCGGCAGGCCGAGCTCGATACCCACGGCCCGGACCTCGTCCTTGAACAGGTATCGCAACGGCTCGATCAGCTGGAAGCGCATGTCGGCCGGCAGGCCGCCGACGTTGTGGTGCGTCTTGATCTTCTGAGCGGCTTTCGTCTCGGGGGCGGTCGATTCGATGACATCCGGGTAGAGCGTGCCCTGGGTCAGGAAGTCGATCCGGCCCAGCTTGGCGGCCTCTTCCTCGAAGACGCGGATGAACTCGTCGCCGATGATCCGGCGCTTCTCCTCGGGATCGGTCACCTCGGCGAGCCGGCGCAGGAAGCGTTGGCGCGCGTCGACCATCACCAGGCGCATGCCCAGGTTTGCCTCGAACGTGGCCCGCAGCAGCTCGGATTCCTTCTTGCGCATGAGACCATGGTCGACGTAGATGCAGGTGAGCCGATCGCCGACCGCCCGTTCCACGAGCGCCGCGGCGACCGCCGAGTCCACACCGCCCGACAGGGCGCAGATCACCCGGCCGTCCGACCCTGTTGCGCGGGCATGCGCATCGACCCGGGCACGGATCTCGGCGACGGTCGTCTCGATGAAGTTGGCCGGCGTCCAGGTCGGTCGCGCGCCGGCGATGCCAAGGACGAAGTTGCGGAGCACGTCCCGGCCTCGGGGCGTGTGGACGACCTCCGGGTGGAACTGAATCCCGTACAGGTGCCGCGACGTGTCGGCCAGCCCTGCGAAGGGCGTGGAATCCGTCTGGGCGGTCGCCCGGAAGCCTTCCGGCAGGCGGGAGATCGAGTCGCCATGGCTCATCCAGACCGGCTGCTCGCGATCGAGGCCCGCAAACAGCCCGTCGTCGCCGGTGAGCGATACGCTGGCCGGGCCGTATTCGCGCTTGGCGGTGGGCAGCACGTCGCCGCCCAGCTCGCGGGCCATCAGCTGGGCGCCGTAGCAGATCCCCAGGACCGGCACGCGGCCACTCCAGATCGCGGGGTCCGCCATGGGCGCCCCGTCGTCGTACACCGAGTTGGGGCCTCCGGACAGGATCAGCGCACGCGGCCGTCGCCGCTCGATCTCCGACCATGGCGTGTCGTGCGGAAGCAGCTCGCTATAGACGTGCAGCTCGCGGACGCGGCGGGCGATGAGCTGGGCGAACTGGCTGCCGAAGTCGAGGACGACGACGGTGTCCGGCGCCGCGAGGTCCGTGCCCCCAGCCAGCGAGCCCACCAGCGAGCTACCCGGCCGGTCGTCCGGCGAGCGGGCCGGCGAGGGCGCCTTCAGCGCGGTCTCGAGATACGCCTCGACCTCGGCGTCGTCGGGGGCGAGCAACCGATGGCCCGCGTTGGCGAGCTCGCCGTGGACGGTCTTGCCGCGCTGCTTGGTCACTGCGCCCGGGTCAGATGCGCCCGGGTCAGATGCGCCCGGGTCAGATGCGCCCGGGGCCGACGCGCCCGGGGCCGACGCGCCCGGCGAGGTTGCCCCGGGATCCGACGTGCTGGATATCGGCGCGGCCGCCTGCCCGTCTGTGCTCGTCGCCGCCTCGACCGCGTCAGAAATGGCCCGCCTCCTGATTGTGCCCCGTCCTGGCCAGTGTACCGGCATGACGACGCCCCGAGGCGAACGTCGGGCCGTAATCACCGCCCATGGCGAACGTGCCGGTGAGCGAGTAGCCTATTCGGCCCGAAGGCCTCACGCTCATCAGGAAGGGGCCCCGCTCATGGCCAAGTCGAAGGCACGCACGGTTCAGGCCGGACCGGACGGCGCGGCCGTCCAGAGCAAGTCCAAGACCGCGAAGGGAGATGGGTCCGGGGATGGATCCAGGGATGCATCAAGGGGCGCTAGGTCGAAGGCGTCAAGCAAGGGATCCAGCGGGGCATCCGCGGCGGCCCGGTCGAGGGCCAAGGCTGCACGGTCGAACGCCACGGCGGCGTCACGGGCCGCAAAGGCGGAGGACAGCCTGGGACCGGCGCTTGCCGGCCCGCCTCCCGAGGAGACCACGGCCACCGATGGCCGCGCTCGACAGCTCTCGAACAAGGACTATCTGCGCGAGTTGAGCCAGCTCCAGGTCGAGCTGGTCAAGCTCCAGGAGTGGATCCGCCTCCACGGGATGCGGGTCGTCATCGTGTTCGAAGGCCGCGACGCCGCCGGGAAGGGCGGCGCGATCAAGACGATCACGCTCAGCCTCAACCCTCGCTTCGCCCGAGTGGTCGCCCTGGGCACTCCGACCGAGCGCGAGAAGACCCAGTGGTATTTCCAGCGCTATGTGCCGCACCTGCCGGCCGCCGGCGAGATGGTCCTGTTCGATCGGAGCTGGTACAACCGGGCAGGCGTCGAGCGGGTGATGGGCTTCTGCACCGATGACGAGTACCAGGAGTTCCTCCGCTCGTGTCCGGAGTTCGAGCGAATGCTCGTCCGCTCCGGGATCATCCTCATCAAGTACTGGTTCTCGGTCAGCGATGCGGAGCAGGAGCGACGGTTCCAGAGCCGTATCGACGATCCGACCAAGCGCTGGAAGCTCAGTCCGATGGACCTTCAGTCACGCGCCCGCTGGGTTGAGTACTCGAAGGCCAAGGACGAGATGTTCAAGCACACGGACATCAAGCAGGCGCCCTGGTACGTGGTCAACGCCGACAACAAGAAGCGAGCCCGGCTGAACGTCATCCGGCACCTCCTCAGCCTGATCCCGTACGGGGACCTGACACCGGAGCCGATCGTGCTCGAGCCCCGCGAGCCCGACAGGGGCTATGTCCGGCCGCCGATGACGGATCAGACATTCGTGCCCGAGCCGTACTGAGAGCGTACGAGCCTCCCTCGCGAACGCACGAAGCGGCGCCCGGCTGGCCGGGCGCCGCTTCGGTTGCCGACGGCGGGAGGAGGAGGGAAACGCCGCCGGCGGTGAGTTCGTATCGATCAGCGACGGCTCACCGTGTCGGTGGGGCGGCCGACCAGCCGGGCAGCAACCACGTCCAGGGTGAGAAGCACCGTGATCGCGAAGACGAGTGTGGCTACTGGATCCATGTTGGTCGACGCGCCTTCCTGGTGAGGGTCTGTGGTTCTGCGGGGATCATCGATCACTAGCATCTCGTCGGCGTCGGCCAATCGCCTGTCACGTGAACGGTCGTACGTCTACCTGCTGGCATCGTCATCCGTCCATCACGCTCGGGCGGGTCGGCTGCGGCCAGGGCTCGGCGGCTCGGCTGCGGCCAGGGCTCGGCGGCCCGGCGGCCCAGGGCTCGGCGGCCGGGCGGCCCAGCGATCGGCGGCTCAGCGGCCCCGCTGCCAGGACTTGCCCTCGCTGGACACGGCGGGGGCAAAGACCATCTCCACCGCCTGCATCTCGGCGATCGTTCCGGCGCCCAGGGCGGCCATGCTCTGGCGGAGCGCGCCGATGAGGTTCTCGCTGCCATCAGTCGAATGGGCGGGGCCGAGCAGGATGCGCTCGAGCGGACCGATCGTGCCGACCTTGATGCGCGTGCCCCGGGGTAGAGTCGGCGACGGGGCGGCCATGCCCCAGTTGGTGCCCCGGCCGGGGGCCTCCAGGGCACGTGCCAGCGGCGAGCCCAGCATGAGCACGTCCGCGCCGGCCGCGATGGCCTTCGCCAGCTCACCGCCTCGCCGCATCCCGCCGTCGGCGACGACGGGGACGTAGCGGCCGGTCTCGGCGAGATAGGCATCCCGGGCAGCCGCGACGTCGCTGATGGCGGTCACCTGGGGGACGCCGATGCCAAGGACCTCCCTGGTAGTGCAGGCCGCGCCCGGCCCCACGCCGACGAATACGGCTGCCGCGCCCTGCTCCATCAACGCGAAGGCGGCCTCGCTGTTCGTCGTGTTCCCGACCGCCACCGGAATGGGCATGAACCGGGTGAAATCGGACAGCTCCAGGGGCTCGTAGCCGGTCGCCAGGTGCCGCGCGCTGCTGACCTGGCTCTGGACGAGGAACAGGTCGGCGCCGTGCTCGGCGCAGAACGGCCCGAATCGGCGGGCGGCGGCCGGCGTGGCGGCCACGGCGACCTTCGAGCCCGTCGCGTGGATCTCCTGGATTCGTCGGGCGATGAGGTCCTCGCGGACGGGCTCGCCGTAGGCCTCGGTGAGGAGGTCCTGCACGGCCGCGTCCGAGCCCGAGGCGATCCGTTCCAGGACCGCGTCGGGATCCTCGTAGCGAGCCTGCAGGCCCTCGAGGTTGAGGACGGCCAACCCGCCCAGCCGGGCCAGCTCGCCGGCCATCCGGGCATCCACGACGGCGTCCATGGCCGAGGCGAGGATCGGGATGGCGAGGTTGATGCCGCAGAAGACCTGGGCCAGATCGACGTCGGTCGGCTCGATGGTGCTCGTGCCCGGCGCCAGGGAGACGTCCTCGAAGCCGTACGTCGGCCGGAGGTGGTCAACCTTGGATCGGAACGCCCGACGCTGTGCGGCTTCCGTGGCGCCAGGCCGCGCGGCGCCTGGCCGGGGGGTCTCTGGACCTTGGGCCTGGGTGGATGTCATCCCGGTGGCGTCGGATCCGTGGCGCAATCTGGCCTCCGTGTCGTCGCGGCCGCGTCCGCGGGCCGGAGCAGGTTGCATGCCAGTCTACCAAACCGAGCGGTCCGATCGGCCGGCCATCGTCAATCCACGATGCGCCGGCCGTCCAGCGAAAGCTCGAACCACGGGGCGCGAACCGGGTCCAGGAGGCAGTCCTGGATCCGGCCGATCGCCTCCCGGTAGGCCGGCCAGACGACGAGCGCCGCGGCGTCCGCAGGCGCCACCCAGCGCATGTCGTCGTGCTCGTGGGACAGCGTCGGCTCGGCGTCGGCACGGACGCGGACCGCGAAGACCGGCTCGACGAGCACGGCGTCGACCGAGGGCTCGTGGAAGAAGTTGACCAGATCGAGATCGAAGAATGCCTCGATGGCCTCCGGCCCGAACCCGGTCTCCTCGATGACCTCGCGGAGGGCGCCCACCGCGACGCGTTCGCCGGGCTCCAACGAGCCGGTGACGCATTGCCACAGCCCGGGCAGGATCCGTCCGGGTGCCCGCCGGATGAGCAGAACCTGCAGTCCGCCCTCGGAGGTGATTCGGTAGACCCAGCATTCGACGAGATCCGGGCGCAGCGGGCTCACCTCATCGACGGTTGCGCGGCGCCCGTCGGAGCGCCGAGCCGGACCGCCAGCTCGTGGAGCTGCTGCAGGTGCATGCAATCGTGAACACCCGCGAACAGGATCCATTCGCCGCAGCGAAGCCGGCCCACCAGCGGATGATCCAGCGGACAGGCGTCGGTCTCATGGCCGGCGACGCGGGTGGCAGCCCGCGCGATCAGGCGCTGGCTTCGTGCCAGCGCGGCGAGCAGGCCCTGGCGGTCGGCATCGCCCGGCCCCGGTACGCCGGGCACGACAGGCCCGGCGCGCACGGGAAACCGGCGGCCGGCGGCCAGTGACGCCGCCAGCACGAGCCCGGCCCGAGCATGAGCAACGTGACCGATGGCCTGCGACACGTTCCAGTCCTCTTCCTCGCCGGGCATCGAGAAGGCCGCCTCCGGCAGTCGCTCCACGGCCGCGGCCAGTGCGCCTGCCGTGGCCGCGAGCTGGCCTGTCAGGCCCCGGGCGGTGCCGGACCCGGCCCGGCGGCGGACCTCGCGCCGAACGCTCAGGAACTGCCCCGCGTCGATGCCGCGGTACGCGGCGACGACGTCGGGCGCGCCAGCCTCCAGCTCGTCAAGCCAGTCGTCGGCGGTCGCCGGGCCTGTTGCCGAGCCGGCCTTGGAGTCGGCCGGATGGGTCAAAGCCGCTCGTATCGCTCGACCGGGAGGACGAACACGGTCGCCCCACCGACCTCGACCTCGAGCGGGTACGGCAGGAAGAACTCGCCCGGCTCCATGATCGGCGGCATGGGATTGACGACCTGCGTGCGCGACTTGCAGTTGACCGAGATGATCTCCATGACGTCGTCCACCGCCGTCTCGTCCACGCCCAGGATGATCGTGGCGTTCGACTGCTTGAGGAACCCGCCCGACGAGTGAAGGCGGGTGGCGCGGTATTCCTTCTCGAGGAGAGCGTCGACCAGTGCACCGGCATCCTCGTGATTGACGACGGCGACGACGAGCCTCACCCGCCGAGTATAGGCGACGCTTGAGCGTGCACCGGCAGCTTTCACCCTCGGTGGGCGGCGGTTACTCTTGGCCGGTCCGCTGCGGCGAATGACGTCGAGCCGCCGGCCAGGAGAGATGCGTGACGAAGGATCCGGCGCCCGGTCCCACGAGCCCCATGACCGTCCTGACGGACATCACCGGCGCCCTCGCCCAGGGAGGCGAGCTCGATCCGACGCTCAGTCGGCTGCTCACCGTGACCACCGCGGCGGTGGCGGCTCCGGTCGGAGTGCTGTACCTCCGGTACCCGGACGGTTCGCCGCTGACCCTGGCCCTCACGATCGGCCTGGACGAGCCGCACCGGGCGGCCGTCGAGACGGCCATGACCGACGAGCAGGATGCCGTCGCTGCCGTCGCTCGCGACCGCGTCTCGAGGACGGCGTCGGCAGGCAGCTTCGTCCGGGCATCCGACGTCGCCACGGCCGATCTGCGGCCACTCGTCGTTCGCCAGGACGGGCTCGACCTGCCACTGGGAGTACTGGCCGTCGGGTGGGACGAGCCCCATGAGGTGAGCGCCGAGGAATCGGCGATCCTGGACGCCTGCGCGGCGGCGATCGCGATCGCCGTGGACCGCGGCCGCCTGGCCTCGATGATCGCCGAGCGTTCCGAATGGTTCGAGCGGATGGCCCACGCCGACCCTCTGACCGGTCTGGCCAACCAGCGCACGTTTGCCCGAATCCTCGAGCTCGAGCTGGCCCGGGCGGGTCGGCAGGGCAGCGAGGTCTCGCTGGCGATCTTCGACGTGGACGACTTCGCGGCCACGAACGCCGAGGCCGGCCACGAGGCGGGCGACGACATCCTGCGCGCGGTGGCCTCGGTCCTCGCCGAGACGGTCCGGCTGGTGGATACGGTTGCCCGACTGGGCGGCGACGAATTCGCCGTGGTCGCGCCGGGCTCGGCCGGGCTGACCGTCGCCCAGCGTGTCGTGGAGGGCATCCGCGGTCTTCAGCCGGTCGGTGGACGACCGGTGACCGTGTCCGGCGGAGTTGCCCGGTTCCCGGCCGACGGGGCCAACCCCGACGAGCTGCTTGCCGCCGCCGGGGCCGCGCTCCAGCAGGCGCGCGATTCGGGCCGAGGCACCATCGCGTCGGCGACCGCCGCCGGCGGCTGAGGACTCACGGGCAGCCGTCTGGAACGACCGCGGGGTCGACGCTCGGGTGCCGCTAGGAGGAGGCGACGCCGGCCGAGATGATCGGCGGCGTAGGAGTCGTCGCTCCCGGACCGGGCTCCAGGGTCAGCGCCACGGTGACCCCGGCGGCAGCGGGCGCACCGCTGGCGGTGAGGTAGCCGGTCCCGTCGCTGCCGACGGTGAAGGAGCCGACCGGGACGGGATCCGTCTCGGGGACGATCACCCACGCCTCGTAGACCTTGCTGCCCGTCGTGGGGGCGAGGCCGCGCATGACCATCTGCACCGAGCCGTCGTTCGAGACGACCGCGAGGCCGCCGATTGCCGGGTTGTCCTTGCTGCTCAGGATCGCACTGTGACTGCCCGCCCGGGCCGCCGCGGTCAGCACCTGCTCGACGTGCTGGCGGTAGGCCATGGCCGCGTCGAAATCCGACCGGAGGCTCAGGTTCCAGGCGCCGAGCGCGGCGATGACGATGACGGCGGCCAGTCCCAGGGCCCACCCGAATCGCGCGGGGCCAGCTGTCAGGCGAGTGGCCGGGCGGGCCGGCCCGGCCTCGGCCGGCGGCGGCGGAGGTCGAGCGATCGGTTGCGGCGCGGCCGATGGGCGCGTGTCGAGGTCGCGGGCCGCGGCCGCCATGACCCGCTCGCGGAGAGCGGCCGGGGGCTCGACGAGATTGACCGATTCAGCCAGCGCGGACACCACCGATCCGAGCTCGGCGAGATCCTCATGGGAAAGTGGGCAGGTGGCCAGATGCTCGCGGACAGCCCGGTCCTCGTCGGGCTCGACCGCGCCCAGCACGAAGGCCGCGGCGAGATCGAGGACCTGCTCGTGGGTCACGGTCGATCTCCGAGGCTGCCGTCGTCGCGGGCGAGCCCCGTCCCGGGCATCGGGACGTCCCCGAGAAGGGCCCGTCGCATCGTCAGCAGGCCGAGGCGCATCCGGCTCTTGACGGTGCCGAGCGGCGTATCGGTGCGGGCGGCGATCTCCTGCTGCGTGAGCCCACCGAAGTAGGCGAGCTCGAGCGCCTCGCGCTGGACGCCGCTCAGTTGCCCCAGCGCAGAACGGACCTCCTCGCGATCGAGACCCGCGGCCACCTCCGGCCAGACGTCCGGCAGGGTGAGCGCCGCCGGCGGCAGGCTCTCCGCATCCGGCAGCTCGGTCGTGGGGCGGCGCCGCCGGAGAGTGTCGACCGCCCGGTGATGGACGATCGACAGGAGCCACGTCTTGACGCTTCCGCGACCCTCGACGTAGCGGCCGGCGTTCCGCCAGGCGCCGAGGAAGGCCTCCTGGACGACATCCTCTGCCGTGGACGTGTCCGTCGTGATGCGGAAGGCGATCGAGTAGGCCATCGTTCGGTAGCGGTCGTACAGCTCTTCCAGCGCGTCGAGTTGACCGGCGGCGACGCGCTCGAGCACGGCTCGGTCGGCGTCGTCCGCCAGCGACGGTTGGCGGCCCGCGCCCGGAGCCCCGGCGTCCGTCATGGACTGGTGCGCACGGGGGGTACTTTCGGTTCATCCGCGACCGGCCGATCCGCTGCCGGCCGATCGGTCCACGCCCCCGCCCGCGCGCCCATCAGCGGCCCCGCGAGCTCCGGAAGACGGTCGACCAGCGCGGCGCGAATCGCCTCGAAGACGTCGTCCGCCGGCACGGCCGCGTCGATGACGACGAAACGCGACGGTTCGTGGCGGGCAAGGTCGAGGAACCCGGACCGCACTCGTCGATGGAATGCGGCGTCGAAACCGGACTCGAAACGGGTCAGCTCGTCGGCTGGCTTTCGGGCCAGGCCGGTCTCGATGGGCAGGTCCAACAGGATCGTCACGTCGGGGATCAGGCCGCCGGTCGCGAGGCGCTCGATCGTGCGCAGGTCGTCGAGTGGCAGCCCAGCGCCGTAGCCCTGGTAGGCGAGCGTGGAATCGGCGTAGCGGGTGCAGACGACGACGGCTCCGCGGGCCAGCGCCGGCCGGATGACCTCAGCGACCAGCTGGGCCCGGGCGGCGTTGAAGAGCAGGGCGTCGGCCAGCGGATGGATCGTCCCGGCGGATCCAGCGCGTCCCAGCAGCAGGTCCCTGATCCGCTCGCCGAGCATCGTCCCGCCCGGTTCTCGAGTGAGCGTCACCGGGACGCCCGCATGCTCCAGGACCGACTGGATGGACTGGGCCTGGCGGGTCTTGCCGGCTCCCTCGGGCCCCTCCAGCGTGATGAGCCGGCCGGGCGGGGCCGGGGTTCCGGGCGTGGTCACCATCCGAGTGTAGCGGCCGGGCAGGCTCCCGACCGCCGGATCGGGCAGCCGTACCATGAAGCTCGCATGATCCGCGTCGCCTCGCTCGCCGCCGCGTTCGGCCTCGTCCTGCTCCTCCCGGCGGCCGCCCTGGCTCACCCGCTGGGCAATTTCACGATCAACCACTTTGCCGGCATGCGCGTCGGTGTCGATCGGATCGGACTCGACGTGGTCATCGACTGGGCGGAAATCCCCACCTTCGGCGAGCGTCAGCGGATGGATACGGACGGCGACGGCCAGGTTTCCGACGCAGAGACCGAGTCCGAACGGCAGGTCGCCTGCACGAGCCTGGCCTCGCGCCTCACGCTCAATGTCGCCGGGCAACCGCTGGGCTTGTCCGTCGAGGCGGCCGGCCTGAGCTTTCCGCAAGGGGCCGGAGGCCTGTCCACGATGCGGCTGGTATGCGAGTACCTGGCGCTCCTGCCGTCGCCGCTGACCGCCGGGACGGCCGTCCATTTCGCCGACGGGTCCAGCCCAGGCCTCATCGGCTGGCGGGAGATCGTCGTGACCGGCGATGGCGTCACGCTCTCGGGCGCCGCGACCCCGACCCAGAGCGTGTCCGGGCGGCTGACGAGCTATCCGCAGGATCTCCTGTCGGTCCCACTGGCCATGGCCGGGCTGACCGTGGCCGCCACACCCGGCGGGCCGGGAGTGCCGGCACCGTGCATCGCCGATGCGTTCGCGCTGGTGGCCGCGCCGACCGCGGCGACGCCAGGCTTTGGTTGCGCGCCCGCCGCCATTCGGGCGGAGCAGGCCGCGGCACCGCCGGGAGAGGCGCCACTACCGCGGATTCCCGCTCCGGCCGGGGCCGTTCCCGGCGGCGTCGGAAGCGAGATCTCGAGCCTCCTCCAGACTCGCGACCTGACGGCACCCATCGTCATCGCGTCGCTGTTGACGGCCATGGGTCTCGGCGCGGCGCATGCCCTGACGCCGGGGCACGGGAAGACCGTCATGGCCGCCTACCTCGTCGGCACCCGTGGGACCGCCCCGCAGGCCGTGGCGCTGGGCCTGACCGTGACGATCGCGCACACCGCCGGCGTCCTGCTCCTGGCCCTGATCGTCCTGTCGGTCAGCCGGGTGACGCCCGAGGTGTTCAATCATGCCGCCGGCATCGTCTCGGGACTGCTCGTCGTGAGCATCGGCAGCTGGCTCTTCCTCCGTCAGGGATTTCCCGTCCTCCGGGCACGGCTGGCACCCGCCGACGGCCGCGACCCCGCCGCCTACGACGATCCTGCCGCCCGCCACGACCCTGCCGCCCACCACGACCACGACCGCCACGAGAGCGAAATATACGGCCATGGCGGCGTCGAACACCGCCATGACTCGTCGGCCGGCGAGCCGCTGACCTGGCGGAGCCTGTTCGCGCTGGGGTTGTTCGGCGGTCTCGTGCCGTCGATCAACGCCCTCATCATCCTGCTGGCGACCCTTGCCACCGGCCGGGCGGCCTACGGGGTCGTCCTCGTCGTCGCCTTCGGGGCAGGCATGGCGATCGTCCTCGGCGGCACCGGCCTGGGGCTCGTCTACGCCAGCCGCTGGATGGCCCGTAGCCCGTCGGCGTCGCCTCTGGGTCGGATCGCCCGCCTGGCGCCGGCGATCACGTCGATCGTGATCATCGTCGTCGGCGTCCTGATCACCGGCCAGGCGATCCTCGGCGCCCAGCCGCTCTGAGGGAGGGGGTGGGGTCCCCGGCCGCGACGGCCTCGTCTGCTACCCTGACGTCCGATGCGCGACCTGACCGAGCGAGCCCTCGACACCGCCGCAGGTCGCGGTGCAACGTATGCCGACATCCGCGTCGTGCGCCGCCTGGAAGAGTCGATCGCGATCAAGTCCGGCCGGGTGGAGGGGGTCGCATCCGGCGATAGTGAGGGGTTCGGCGTCCGGGTCCTCGTGGGCGGCGCGTGGGGCTTCGCGAGCTCCCATCGACTGGACGCCGACGAGGTCGATCGAGTGGCCGGCGAGGCCGTCCGTATCGCCCGGGCGTCGGCGACCGCGCTCCGCCATCCGGTGGTTCTGGACGATCGCCCGCCCGCTCGCGGCAGCTTCGAGACGCCGGTCGAGGAGGATCCCTTCTCGCTTGCGCTCGAGACGAAGATCGGCGACCTGCTCGCGGCCGACGCGGCCGCCAACCGCGTCAAGGGCATCGCCTACACGGAGTCCATGTACGGTGCCCAGCGCGAGTGGAAGACGTTCGCGGCCAGCGACGGCTCGTTCACCGAGCAGACGATCACCCATGTCGGCTCGGCCGTGGAAGCCAACGCCACGGAGGGCGACGAGCTCCAGCGGCGAAGCTATCCGGACAACGGCGGCGGCTGGCAGGCCGGCGGGTACGAGTGGGTGCGGCAGCTGGACCTGGCCGGCAACGCCGAGGCCTACGCCGAGGAGGCGGTGGCTCTCCTGGCGGCGCCACAGTGTCCGCCGGGACGGCGGACCATCATCCTGGATCCCTCGCAGCTGTACATGCAGGTCCACGAGTCGTGCGGCCACCCCTCGGAGCTGGACCGAGTCTTCGGCACGGAGGCGAGCTACGCCGGGACCAGCTTCCTCACGACCGACAAGCTGGAGGAGGGCTTCCGGTACGGCTCGGACCTCGTCACGATCGTCGCCGACGCCACGGCCGCCGGGGGCATGGGCACGTTCGGCTGGGACGACGAGGGCGTCGCGGCGCAGGCCATCCCGCTGGTCAAGGACGGCATCTTCAGCGGCTACCTCTCGTCCCGGGAGACCGCGCCGCGGATCGGCCGCCGGTCCGGTGGGTCGATGCGGGCGGATGGCTGGAACCGGATCCCGCTCATCCGGATGACCAACGTCAACCTGCTGCCGGTCGATGGCATGAGCCTCGACGACGTCGTGGCCGACACGGACGACGGGCTCTACCTGGCCCAGTGCCGGAGCTGGTCGATCGACGATCGCCGGCTCAACTTCCAGTTCGCGACCGAGGTCGCCTACGAGATCATCGGCGGCAAACGGGGTCGGCTGCTGAAGAACCCGACCTATACCGGGATCACGTACGAGATGTGGCGATCGTGCGACGCGATCGGCGACGCCTCGAGCTATCGCATGCTGGGCACGCCGAACTGCGGCAAGGGCGAGCCGACCCAGGTTGGCCACATCGGCCACGCGGTCTCCGGCGCCCGGTTCCGGGACGTCCAGGTGGGAGTCCTCAAGTAGTGGCCGACGAGCGGTGACGGCCGACCGCCCGATGGACTGGCTGGCCACCGCCGAACGAGCGGTGGGCCTGGCGAGCGCCGCAGGGGCAACCGAGGCCGAGGCCCTGGTCACCGCCGACGACGCGCAGCTCACCCGGTTCGCGAACAGCGAGATCCATCAGAACGTCGCCGAGACGAACATCCACCTCAACCTGCGGTTCGCGATCGGCAAGAGGATCGGCGTGGCCTCGACCGGCCGGGTCGACGACGAGGGCCTGCAGCAGGTCGCCGAACGAGCGGGCGCCATCGCCCGGAACGTCGAAGAGCTCGCCGACTGGGGCGGCTTACCCGGTCCAGACGGGACGCCGATCGCCGACCTCGCGGCGGCCTTCTCCACGGCAACCGCGACGTTCACGCCGGAGCTGCGGGCAGAGGCCGTCCGCGCGGCAATCGCTGCGTCCGACGTCGCCGGCGCCACCGCCTATGGCTCGTTCGCGACGACGACCGAGCGGATCGCGGTCGCCAATTCCAAGGGCATCGGCGCGGTCCAGGAGCGGACGTGGGCGCATTTCATCACGGTGTCGATGGGCCCCGACGGCGGCTCCGGCTACGCCGAGACGGCGGCCGTGGATGCCACCACGATCGACGCGGGGGCCCTGGGCCGGGAGGCCGCCGAGAAGGCCCGGGCGAGTGCCAATGCCCGCCCGGTCGATCCTGGCGACTACCCGGTCGTGCTCGAGGAGTACGCCGTCATCGACCTCCTGGACATGCTCGGCTACCTCGGCTTCAGCGCGCTCGCCGTGCAGGAGGAGCGGTCGTTCGTCGAGATCGGCAAGCGGATCGGCTCCGAGCTCGTCTCGATCGTGGACGACGGCGCCGAGCCGACCGGCCTGCCGATGGCGTTCGACTACGAAGGCGTGGCCAAGCAGCGGGTTTCTCTGGTGGACGCCGGCGTCTGTCGAGGCGTGGTCTACGACGTGCAGACTGCGGCCCGCGACGGCGTCCGCTCGACGGGCCACGGCCTGCCGGCTCCCAACCCGTACGGCCCATTCCCACTGAACATGCTCATGGACGCCGGAGACACCCCGCGGGACGAGCTGGTCGGCGGCATGGACCGGGGCCTCCTGGTGACGCGTTTCCACTACACCAATCCGGTCCATCCCAAGCTGGCCATCGTGACCGGCATGACCCGCGACGGCACCTTCCTGGTAGAAGACGGACGGATCGTCGCCCCGGTCCGCAACCTCCGCTTCACCCAGAGCTACCTGGATGCCCTGGCCGGTGTGATGGCGGTGAGCCGCGAGCGGCGTACCCTCAAGGGGTTCCTGGGCGGCTCGGTCGTGCCGGCGCTCCGGATCGAGGCCTTCACCTTCACCGGCGCCACGGAGCACTGAGATGATGCTCGACGATGACCGCTGGGTGTGCGGGACGTGTCGGTCCATCAACACCCGTCGATCCGACCATTGCTATCAGTGCCATGCGCCTCGCCACGTGGTGGAGGTGGATCCGCACGACATTCCGGGCAGCGGCCACCCGACGGCGACACCGCCCCCGCCGGTCAGCCCGTACCGCAGCGCCCGCCAGCGGGCGATCTTTGCCGCCAGCCTGATCCTCGCCGCGTCGGCTGCCTCGTTCTTGGGCTGGGTCGCCCAGAGCCAGGCCATCCTGACCGCAATCGACGTGCAGGCGAGCGCCACTCCTGAGGATGCGACGGCTGTCGCCACATCCGCTCTGGACGCGATCATCCCGGTCAGCCACCTCCAGGTGCCACTCACGGCCCTGTGGGTCCTTCTCGCCGTGGGCGCGCTCGTTGCCTGGTCCGCCTGGCTGAGCCGGGTCGTCGACAACCTGCCCGCGCTTGGGGTGGGCTACGCACGGGTCTCGCCCCAGATCGCCTTCATCGAGAACTTCCTGATGGGCCGCAATCTGTACAGCATGCCGGCCAGGGCTCGGGAGGTGATCCAGAAGCTGCACCCAGCCGGTGGCGGCGACGAGGTCCTTGCACTGGCCTGGGTGGCGCTCTTCGGCAGCGTCATCGGCGGCCGGGTGGGTTTCTATGTGGCACGCATCCTGGCCGGCTCCGAGGAGGACTACCTCCGCGCCCGGATCGTCGTGGGTGGCCTGACCACGCTCGTCGCCATCGCCGGTTACGTCCTGGTGGTCGCGGTCATTCAGCGTGTCGAGCGCCTGGCCAACGAGCGGTCGGCGGGAGCCGGGGCGCTGGTCGCTGCCGGTGCCGCCTCGCCCGCCGGTGCCGCCTCGCCCGCCGGTGCCGCCTCGCCCGCCGGTGCCGCCTCGCCCGCCGGTGCCGCCTCGCCCGCCGGTGCCGCCCCGGTCATTTCCGGCGGACCGGCCCCGGGAGCGACGGCCGAGCCCACGGCAGCCCCAGCGACGGCCGCCGCCGAACCATCG
>WNGF01005181.1_pt1 | contig 16782 bp, 13 predicted proteins | sample 5400641 | NCBI WGS metagenome assembly WNGF01 (sample SAMN13153371, study PRJNA577476) | soil metagenome | isolation source: 80 cm soil or saprolite under grassland replicate 2 | place: USA:California | collected 2016-06-15
CGGCGTGGTCAGCCAGTCGGTCGCGCAACGGACGACGGAGTTCGGCGTGCGGATGGCGATGGGAGCGTCCGCAGGGCGCGTGCTGCGGATGGTCCTGGCGCGCGAAGCGAAACTGATCGGCGCCGCCGCGGCCACCGGAATCGTCGGCACCGTGCTCGTGACGCGTTCCGCATTCGCCGAAATGCTGGCCATTACAGGGGCCGATCCGTGGATGTGGGTCGCCGTCGCGGTGCTCTGCGGGGGACTGGCGGCGGTCGCGGTGGCGCTCGCGACCTACCGGGTCGTGCGCCTCGATCCGTGGGTGATCTTAAGACAGTCTTGAATCCCTCATCCCTCATCGGCAATCCCTAATCGGGAATCCGGAATCCCTAATCGCGAATCATGGGATCGTCGAATCGCTGAATCGTCGAATCGCTGAATCATCGAATCGCTGAATCATCGAATCGCTGAATCGCTGAATCGCTGATTGAATCCATTTTCAAATGCATCCGAATCGCCAACCCGATTCAGAGATTGACAGGATTCGGGATGAGGGATTCCGATTCGGGATGAGGGATTCAGCCTTTCATTACGCAGCTCGCGGAACGTCTTTTTCGACTTGACCGTCGCGGAGAGAAATCACGCGGTGGGCGTGCGCGGCGATATCCGCTTCGTGCGTCACGAGGATGATCGTGTTGCCCGATTGATGCAGCCGCTCGAACACCGACATGATCTCCTCGCCCGTCTTCGAATCGAGGTTCCCGGTCGGCTCGTCGGCGAGCAGGATCGACGGGTTGTTGACGAGCGCGCGCGCAATCGCCACGCGCTGGCGCTGACCGCCTGAGAGCTCGTTCGGCTTGTGCGTGGCGCGCGCCGTCAGCTCCACCTTCTCGAGCGCCTGCCGCGCCCGTTCGACGCGTTCCTTCGACGGCATCCCTGCATACACCAGCGGCAGCTCGACATTGTGCAGCGCGGTGGCGCGCGGGAGCAGGTTGAACGTCTGGAAAACGAACCCGATTTCCTCGTTGCGGATCCGCGCGAGCTCGTCGTCGTTCATCGACGCGACCTCCTTGTCGTTCAGGAGGTAGCTGCCCTTGCTCGGCGTGTCGAGGCAGCCAATCAGGTTCATGAGCGTCGACTTGCCCGACCCCGACGGCCCCATGATCGCGACGTACTCGCCGCGCCCGATGTGAATCGACACGCCGCGGAGCGCATGGATTTCCTCGCCGCCCATGACGTACGTCTTCCAGAGATCCCGCGTTTCAATCAGTGACATAGGTATTCCCGAGCATACGCCAGGCGACGGGCGTTTGTCCCCCCGGCTAGACGGTCCCCTGCTGCAGCCAGTGCATGATGGCGCGCACCGGCGCCGGCGTGTCCGGCGGAAAGAGCGACTCCCAGTCGCGCACGTCGACGGGGACGACGAGCGGCGCGATGCCGCGCGTCTTGCGGCGGTGCTCGGCAATGGCGACCGAGAGCTCCTTCGTCGACGCAATCCCTGCCGCGCCGAGCAGCAGCAGCACGCAGACGTGGTCCTGGCACTTCGCCGCGCGCACCGCGTCGATCCAGGAGCCGGTCACCGCGTCAGGATCCACCTGCGGCACGAACTTCACGAGCACTCGCACGGGCGGCTCGCTCTTCTTGAACAAGCCCCCTTTGCCTTTGATGTCGTAGACGGCATCGAACCCGGGCACCGCCACGGAAGTGGCGGCTCCGCTGACGGCGGTCACCGCATCGCGAAGACGCGACGCGCCCGCCTTGCGCACGAAATCGGATGGCGCACGATCCAGCCTGGTGCGGGGCGCGGCGGCGGATTCCGCCGCAGGGTGCACAGCAGGTTCGGCCCGTCGCGGTTCGTTCGGCGGCGGTGCCGAAGCCATGGAGGATGGTGGACGCGCGTGCGCACCGGACGCCGCACCGCTCTTCAGCCGGTCGTCATATTGCGCGCGCAGCGCGTCGTCCATCAGCACGCGGTACGCCTCGGTGAGCTCCGCCGCGCGGACCGCGGCGATCTCCTGAAACTCGGGACCGAGATGCTGAACCTTGTCCGGATGGTAGCGCGCGATTTCGCGCCGGAAGGCCTTCTTGATCTGGTCGGCAGGTGCTTGTGGACTGACGTCCAGCAGTTCGTAGTGGGTCTTCACCGATTCTGGTTCTTGAACTCCGTGACGTTGGAAGCGGGCAGCTCGAGCGTCCTCTGCTCGCGCAGCTTCTTCTTGGATTTCCCCTGCGCCGTCGTGGAGGCGCAGAAGGGGCAGAAGCTCCATCCGGGCTGAAGCGCGCGGCCGCACTTCGGGCATCCGCCGCTCAGCCGCTGGCCGCAGTGCGGGCACGCGTTGAAATCGAGCGCGACCGCCCCGCTGCAGCTCGGGCAGAGCGTTCGCATCTCGCGGACCTCGGTCACGACGCGGAGCAGTTCCTCCGCCGTCGTGATCCCCGCCTTCACCTTCGAGAGCCCATCCTCGCCGAGGCTGATCATCCCCGCTTCCACCGCCGCTTCGCGGATCAGATCCTCGCCCCCCTTCTGCGCAATCAGGCGGCGCACCTTGTCGGTGACACGCATGACTTCGTAGAGCGCAATCCGCCCTCGATACCCGGTGTGGTTGCATTCCTCGCACCCGACGGCGCGGTAGAACACGAACTGCGATGCGGAGCCTTCCGGAATCGACAGCGCGCGGAGCGTTTCAGCTTCAGGCGTGTATTGCCGCCGGCACGACACGCACAGGCGGCGCACGAGCCGCTGCGCGATGACGCCAATCAGCCCGGACCCGATGACGTAGGACTCGATCCCCATGTCCATCAACCGAGTCACGGTCGACGGCGCATCGTCGGTGTGCAGCGTGGAGAGCACCAGGTGGCCCGTCTGCGCCGCCTGCATCGCGATCTTGGCGGTCTCGTGATCGCGGATTTCACCGACGAGCACGACGTCCGGATCCTGGCGCAGGATGGCGCGCAGTGCGGCGGCGAAGGTCAGCTTCGCTTTCTCGTTGACCTGCGTCTGGTTGACGCCGGGGATCTGATACTCGATGGGATCTTCGATCGTGATGATGTTCGTCCGTCCCGACTTGATCGAGCTGATCGCGGAGCTGAGCGTCGTCGTCTTGCCGCTGCCAGTGGGCCCGACCACGAGAATCATGCCGTGCGGGTGGCGGAGGAAGAAACGGACCTCTTCCATCGACGCCGCCGAGAGCCCGAGCTCCTCGAGCGGCGGCGCGCCTTTGCGATGGTCGAGGACGCGAAGGACGATCTTTTCGCCAAAGAGCGTCAGCAGCGTCGACACGCGGAAGTCGACGTCCTTTCCATCCTCGGTTTTGATCCGGAGGCGGCCGTCCTGCGGCAGCCGCTTCTCCGCGATGTCCATGCCGGCCATGATCTTCATGCGGGCGACGAGCCCTTCATGAACCCACTTCGGCAGATCCATCACTTCCTTCAAGAGGCCGTCGAGGCGGTGGCGAACCAGTACGCCTTTCTCCATCGGCTCGATGTGCACGTCGCTTGCGTGGCTGGTGATGGCGCTGTTCACGACAAGATCGACGAGGTCGATGATCGGCGCCGAGTCGCTGGGTTGTCCGGCGCCGCCTGAGGTCGGCTGCTGCTCGAAGACGTCCTCATCCGCACGCCGGGCGAGCGCGCCGGCCGCCGCCTCGGCGCCCCGCGCGGTCCTCGGCCCGGCTGACTGCGGCACCGCGAGACCGGCCGACGCTCCCCCGCCGGTGTACTTGGCGATCGCCTTGTCCGGGTATCCGTTCTCGATGGCCTCGAGGATGTCGGTTTTGGTCGCGACGACCTGCTTGATGCGATATCCCGTCTGGAACTCGAGGTCCTGGACGAGGCTGAACAGGAGCGGGTCCGACATGGCGACGGTCAGCAGGTTCTTCTCGAGCTTGACCGCGACGCAGACGCGCTTCAGCGCAACGTCTTTCGGGATCAAAACGACCGCGGCGGGATCGGGAGGCTCGTCGCTGAGGCTGGCGTAAGGAAACCCGAGCTGGTAGGCGAGCGCCTTCGTGATCTGTTTCTCAGTCGCGAAGTTCAGCCGCACGAGGACCGCGCCGACACGCTCGCCGGTACGCTTGTGCTCGGCAAGAGCCGTGTGCAGGTCCTCTTCTGTAATCAGCCCTGCCTGAATCAGGCACTCGCCGATCTTCTTACGCAATAGTCGGGTCCTTTACCACGGGGATCGTCGATTCTACGCCCGATCTCTGCCGTTCGCAACGGCCGTCCTACCAAAAATGTAACTGTCACCTATATGACAGTTCGGGCGCGTCGAACTGACCTGCCGGGACCGCATCGGAATCCGGACGAGCAACCCTGAGGGTTCCCGCAACACGACCGCCTCCCGCTCGATCTGGACGATCACACGTGGTCCGATTTGATCGCCGACGGCAGCGACCGTGCCATCGATGATTGCCAGCCGCCGTTCCTGGTCGATCAGGATCGAGTCCACCTTCGGCAGCGGGTCCTTGAGGGGCACCTGTCGCGGCTGATTTTTCGGTTTGGCCGCTGGCGGAAACACAACGCCTCTGGTATCGGTCGACCGCCGCGTTTGCTGTTCAGCTGCGATCGCCAAATCAGGTTTCTGCGGCGCCAGCGACGGTAGTTGCACGATCGGCTTGGCTGGCGGCATCTCCATCGCTGGAGCCTTAGGCTCTGCCTTCGCAACTGCCTGCGGTGGCGGTTTGAAGTCCGGCTTCCCGTCCGCCTTCGCTGACGCTTGCGGCGGCCGCTTCGGCCGGTCCGCCTTCGCTGATGCGGCGGGTGTCAGCTTCGGCGTGTCCGCCTTCGCCGGTGCTTGCGATGCCAGATTCGGCGGAACAGGTTCGGACTTCACTGGTGCTTGCGGCGGCAGCTTCGGCGAGACCGCCTTCACTGATGCTTCCGCTGGCAGCTTCGGCGGGACAGATGGCGCTGTATTCTGCGCGGCTCCGTTCACTGCAGGCTTAGTCGCGGTCCGTGAGGTGGTCTGTGTTGCGCTCGGAGTCGGCCCGGGCTTTCTGACGCGATTGAAATACGCGTAAGCACCGTAACCCAACGCAGCGACAATCGCCGCGGCAGCGGCGATGCGGGCGAGAGGCGACGGGCCGGTGCGTGGACGTTGCACGCGCCCGAGCGCGGTGGCGCATGCGAGCCGGATGGCCGGCGCGGCCTCGGCGAGCCGTTCGAACTTCGCCTTCCCCACGGGGCGCAGTCCTTCCATCGAGTCGAGCGTCTCGACCTCGAGATCGAGCTCCTCGATGAGCGGCATCGTCAACGACCGGAGCTCGGGGAGATCGCCGCACGTCACGGCGGCATCAACCTGGATTCCGTGCGACGCGCGCACCGCAGCGATCCCGCGGCGGACTTCCGGCGCCAGATGCGAGATCAGCGAGTAGCGCTGCAGCAGCTGCGACTTTCCGTCGAGCAGGTGCGGGTTGTAGGCCCACTGGAACGTGCGCGCGAACAGCAGCTCGGTGCCGCGGACGATCGCGATCGCGGCGCCGTGCATGTTCAGCGCGAGCCAGACGACGCCGGTGTTCTGGACGCCCGGTCGGACGCGCGTGGCCGCGAGAATCGCGAGCGCCTGCGGCGGCGTCACGATCCGATCGATGCGGAAGCCGGCGTAAAGGATCGGCCGTACGGCCGCGCGCGAGACGGCATCGTTACTCGCGTCCTCGGGCAAGCCCCATGCGACGACCCGCGTGCGTCTGGGAAACTTCTTGGATTTGCGTATGCCCCGCAGCAGGTCGGCGAACGCGACGTCGTGCGCCGGCCACGCGGCCGGCTCGATCGTGTGCAGCGCGATGATTTCGGCGCCCCCCGCGCGCGTCGTACGCACGCCCGCAAGGACACACGTGTCCGGCCCGAGCTCGATACCGGTGGTGCTGGCCATGGCTGTCCGCCTGTCTTTCGGCCCGAAAGGGCGGCCGCGTTAACTGGGAACCCATCATTAGAGCGCGTCCCGCTGATTTCGCGCAAGCTGAGGCATACGCACGCGGTAAGATCGGGCACCATGGTGATGGCTGTCGGCCTGACCGACGTTCCGCGCGATATGCGCGCGCAGATTGCGGCGGCGATCCGCGAGCGCGGGCAGGGTCTGACCGAAGACATCGCGGCGATTCTGGTCAACGGCACGGGACTCGATACGTCCGGGTGGCACACCTTTGGCCAGGTGATGGTCAATCTGCTGGCGCTCGCGATCGAGGACGGGCATCTCGATCAGCGGCGCGGCAGCATCCACGACCTCGCGCGCCTCACGCCGCCGCTGTCGCTTCGCCAGGTGATCGACGCGGCGCATCGCGGCGAGCGCGCGGTGCTCGACGAGCTCGCGCTGCACGAGCAGCTCGGCGCCACGTCCGAGCCGTGGCCGATCGTCGCGCACTCGATCCGGGCCGCCACAATCGAAATCATCACCGCGGTGACCGAGCGGACCGGCGGCCGCCCGGCGCTGCGCGATCCTCTGACAACGCTCCTCACCGAGCACGTCTTCAACCTGGTGCTGGAACAGGAAGCGCTTCGCGCACGCCGGCACGCGCATGGCGTGTCGATGATCCTGTTCGACGTCGACGACCTCTCGCAGTTCAACCGCGCCCATGGGTTTGGAGCGGGCGATCGGCTGCTGGAACGGCTTGGCATCCTCGCCCGACGGTACTTCCGCACACACGACTGGGTCGCACGCTACGGCGAAGATTCAATTGCCGTGCTCCTGCCGGAAACGACGCTCGACCAGGCGGCGGCGCTCGCCAGCCGCTTCTGCGAAACCGTGAAGCAGCGGCTGCTCGTCGTCGAACACAAGACCGACGCGCGGACAGCCGTGACGGTGAGCGCTGCCGCCGTCGGAACCGACGTGGTCCGCGAGGAAATCGACGCGCGCTATATCCTCGCCGAAGCGCTCGCGGCCGTCGTGCGGGCGAAGATGAACGGCGGGAACCGCGTCGAGCGCGTGGCGCTGCTACCGACCTCTGTGACGATTCTCGGGGCGGCGACGCTGCTCGGAAAAACGGCCCGCGAAGTCGCCGCGTTGATCAAGAAGGGCGAGCTGAAGGCCACGCGGCGCGGCCGTCACTTTCACATCGACCGCGCGCAGATCGAAGAGCAGCGCACGCGGCGTTAATCGCTTCGACTCATTCGCGATCGCCGTACTCGCTTTTCAGCCTCGCGACGACGGCGGGATCCGCGAGCGTCGTGGTATCCCCGAGCGCCTTCCCTTCGGCGATGTCGCGGAGGAGCCGCCGCATGATCTTTCCCGATCGTGTCTTCGGCAGATCGGCGGCAAAGAGGATCTGATCGGGCCGCGCGATTGCGCCGATCTTGCGGACCACGTGCTCCTTCAGCTCGTCGGCGAACTCCGGGGTGGCCTTCACCCCTTCCTTGACGGTGACGAACGCCGCAACCGCCTGCCCCTTGATCTCGTGCGGCTTCCCGACAACCGCCGCTTCGGCGACCTTCGGATGATCGACGAGCGCGCTTTCCACTTCCATCGTGCCCAGCCGATGTCCCGCGACATTCAGCACATCGTCCACGCGCCCGAGCAGCCAGTAGAAGCCGTCCTCGTCGAGGCGCGCACCGTCGCCGGTGAAATATGTCCCGTCAGACCAGCGGCTCCAGTACTGCTGGACGAAGCGCTCCGGATCGCCGTAGATGCCGCGGAGCATCGCGGGCCACGGCTGTGTGAGCGTGAGGAGCCCGCCGCCCGTTTCGACGCGCTGGCCGAGGCCGTCGCGGACTTCCGCTGACACTCCAGGGAACGGTTGCGTGGCCGATCCGGGCTTCGTGCTGGTGATGCCGGGAAGCGGCGTGATCATGATCATGCCGGTCTCGGTCTGCCACCACGTGTCGACGACGGGGCAGCGTTCGCGGCCAATGTTGTGGTGATACCAGATCCACGCTTCCGGGTTGATCGGTTCGCCGACCGATCCGAGTAGCCGAAGCGTGCTCAGGTCTCGCTTGCTCGGCCACTCGGTGCCCCAGCGCATGAACGCGCGGATCGCCGTCGGTGCCGTGTAGAAAATCGTGACGCCGTAGCGCTCGATGATCGACCAGAAGCGATCCTTCTCCGGCCAGTCGGGCGCCCCTTCGTACATGAAGACTGTTGCGCCATTCGACAGCGGTCCGTAGACAACGTAGCTGTGCCCGGTGACCCAGCCGATGTCGGCGGTGCACCAGAAGACGTCGTCCTCTTTCAAATCGAACACCCACTTCGTCGTCGCATACGTGCCGACGAGGTACCCGCCGGTGGTGTGCACGATGCCCTTCGGCTTCCCGGTCGTGCCGGATGTGTAGAGGATGTACAGCATGTCCTCTGCGTCCATCGCCTCGGGGTCGCATCTCGGATCCGCGTCCGCCATCAGCTGGTGATACCAGCGGTCGCGGGCGGTGGTGAGCAGGCTCTCGTCCGCAGCGCCTAGCTGGCGCCGGACGACGACGACGTTCCTGATCGACGGCGTGTCGCGCAGCGCCTCGTCCGCCATCTTCTTCAGCGGCACAAGATGGCCGCGGCGATACCCTCCGTCAGCCGTCACGAGCAGCACCGCCTGCGCGTCGTTGATGCGATCGCGCAGCGACTCCGCGCTGAAGCCGCCGAACACGACGCTGTGCACCGCGCCGATGCGCGCGCACGCGAGCATCGCGATCGCGAGCTCCGGGATGAGCGGCAGGTACAACGCAACGCGATCGCCGCGCGTGACGCCGAGCGACTTGAGGACGTTCGCAAACGCGCCGACCTGGCGGAAGAGATCCCAATACGTCAGCGTGCGGCGGTCGCCCGGCTCGCCTTCCCAGATGATCGCGGCCTTGTTGCGCCGCGCCGTGCGGACGTGGCGATCCAGGCAGTTCGCGCTCGCGTTGATCTTGCCGCCGTCGAACCATCGCGCGTACGGCGCCTGCCAGTCGAGCACCCTGTCCCACGGCCGGATCCATTCCAGCTCGCGCGCGAACTCCGCCCAGAACGCCTCCGGATCGCGGGCCGCCTGCGCGTAGATCTTCGGATCGATGACGTTGGCGTGGGTCCGCCAGTGCTCGTCCGGAGGAAACTGCCGGTGTTCGTGGAGAAGATTGTCAATCTCGGGCATGGCTACTCGGGCGTCCTGGAGAGCTCGGTGATTCTCGCGCGAACCGCTGCCGCGCGCCCCGCGTGCTCGGGGCCGGCGGTGTCGAGAAACTTGCGATAGTGCGCGATGGCGCTTGCCGCTTCATTGGTCTGATCGTACAGCTGCGCGAGATTGTAATGCGCGGCCGCGCTGCGCGGCGCAACCGTGAGCGCCCTGAGCAGCGTCTCCTTGGCGACGTCCAGCTGGTTCTGGTTCCGTTTGGCCAGCGCAAGATTCACCATCGCGTCGACATTGCGCGCGTCGATCGCGAGGACCGATCGAAACTCTGCGGCGGCTTCGTCCGGCTTTCCCTGCATCAGCAGCGTGACGCCGTAGTTGTTGTGCGCCCCGGCATTGCGCGGCTCGATCAGCACGGCGCGCTGCAGCTCCCGCGCCGATTCCTGCAGCAGGTTCTTCTCCTGGTACAGCAGCCCCAGGTTGTTGTGCGCCTGCGCGTTCAGCTCGTTCTTCTGCAGGAGCGCGCGATAGTGCTGCAGCGCGTTCTCGAAGTCCCCCGCGCGGTGATAGTAGAGCGCCAGATCGAGATCGTTCGGCGCGGCCGGCGCCGCAGCGGGCGCTGGCGTGACGGGGGGCGCGGGACGCACGACAGGCAAAGGCGCCGGTGGACGCACTCGCCGCGCCGACGACTCGCTCGAGTGTGCGGACGGCGCGGTTGCCCTGACGGCCGGTGCGGTCGCCTTCACAGGGGGCACCGTCACCGCTGGCGGCCGCGCGACCGGTGCAGAAACCTGGGGCCGCGGCGGCGGTAGCTGGGAAGCGGGAGCCGGCAGCCGGTTGCTGGCGACCGGCTGCGGCGGAGCCGATGGAACGAGTGGCGGCGGAGGCGTGTTCCGGCGCGACGCGGGCACCGCCGGATGCGTCCGTGGCGCGGCCACTTGCGATCCAGGCTTGTCGTACAACCGCCATCCCATCCAGATCGCGGCGATCGCGACGATCACTCCCGCCGCGCGCAGCAGCGACCACGAGCGGCCGACGCGGCGGACGGGCGCGTAACCGAGCGTTGCGAGCACGGCATCGCCATGGGCCGTGCGCGGGCGGCCGGGGCGTGCCTGCGGCTCGCGTCCGCGGCGCAGCGAATCAAAGAGCTGGCTCACGGGGTTACAAGGTGCGCATCGGCATACCCGGGCAGCTGCCGCACGCGCGCCTCGTCCTGCCGTGCCTTGTCGAGATCGTCATATGGACCGGCGAACACCTGGTGCCATGTGCCGCGATCGGGCGACTCCACGCGGTTCGCATACGTACGATACCCGAGCGCGCGCAATTGGTCGAGCAGCGTGTCCGCCTGCGCGTGTTCGCGGAACGACCCGACGAGCACCATGTACGTCGGCGCGCTGGCAGGCTCGGCAACCTGCTGCGCCGGCTGCGGATCGGGCCGCGGTGGCGCCTCCGGCGGAGACGGCGCCCGACTGACGGGCACGGCGAGGTCGACCGACCGCAGCGAGGCGGCCCGCGCCTGCAGCCCGATGACGCCATAGGCGCCGGCGACGCAGATCGCCGCCATGATCGCCGCGCCCGCGGCGAACGACGCCGCACGCCGCTTCACCCAGCCCACGATCGGGCGACGCTGGATCGCGAGGTCGAGCCCTTCGGCGGCCGCGTTCACCATGTCGTGAGTGATGCGGTTCGTGCGCGCCGAGTACCCGCCGAGCAGCGCGCGATCGCACACGAGATTGATCAGCCGCGGAATCCCGCTGGTGTAGCGGTGGACGAGCTCGAGCGCCTTCGGCGCGAAGCTCACAACCGCTCCGCCGCCGGCAATCGTGAGGCGATGCGCGATGTACGCGAACGTTTCCTCGCGCGTCAGCGGCCTGAGCTCGTAGCGGATCGACACGCGCTGATCCAGCTGGCGCAGCTCCGGCGATCGCAGCAGGTCCTTCAGGTTCAATTGACCGACGAGCACGATCTGCAGCAGCTTCTCCTTGTCGGTCTCGAGGTTCGAGAGGATGCGAATCTGTTCGAGCACCTGCCGCGGCAGGTTCTGCGCCTCGTCGATGATGAGGAGCGCGCCCGCGCGGAGCGGAAGCAGCGACAGCAGGAACTCATTCAGCGTGTCGATCAGCTCCTGCTTGCTGATGCCGGCCAGCCGCCCGCGCTTGATCTCCTCGCGCGAGACTACGCCGAAGTCCTGGAGGATCAGTCGAAGCAGATCGTCTTCCGACAGGAACGGGTTCAGCACGAGCGCGGTGAAGGTCTTGCGATCGAGCTGCTCGAGAATGGCGCGGCATAGCGTCGTCTTTCCCGTTCCGATGTCGCCGGTGACGACCACGAAGCCTTCGCGGCGGCGGATTGCGTACTGGAGCAGGTCGAACGCGTTCGCGTGCGACTCGCTCTTGTAGAGGTATTTCGGATCCGGCGTCAGGCTGAAAGGCTTTTCGGTGAAGCCGTAGTATTCCTCGTGCATGTTGCTCCTCGGGTCCGCCTGAAGGCGGACACTACCGAAACCTCTATCGAAGTCCGACAACGGTGGGGGCGCCGGGGGCCACGACCGTCGGCGTCAACAAGATCACCAGCTCGCTTTTCACCGTAGCGTGCGACTGCGCGCCGAACAGGCCGGCGAGCCCGGTGTTCGGCTTCGTCGTCTCGCGATCGTCGAGGAAGCCCGAGAGGACGATCGTTTCGCCGTCGCGAACGCGCGCCATCGTGTCGGCTTCGCCAATCCGCAGCACGGGAAACAGCGCCCCCTCCGGCGACTTCACCTGCGATCGCCTGGCCGCGTAGCTCGGCGACACGCTCAACTGCACGATGCCATCCGACGCGATCTGCGCGGTGACGGTGAGCGTCAGCCCTTCGAGGACCGGCAGCGGCCGGCTCTCGCGTCGACGCGAGCCGTCCTGCGCGATCGTCGACGCCGCCTCGAAGTAGACCGACTGTGTGCCGACGCGCATCACCGCGGGCTCGTTGTTCAGCGCCACGACGTGCGGCGCGGCGATCATCGTGACCGTGCCCTGCTCGGCGATCGCCTTCTGCAGTGCATCGACGTCCACGCTCAGGCCTGCCGCGCCACGTCCGGGCGATGCCTCGGTCGCGGCCGCGGAGCGCGCGACGACCGCCTTCCAGTCGATCGACGTCGCGGCCGCGTTGGACAGCATCACCTCGAACACGCGTGCGTCGAGCCGCACCTGGCGCGACGCGCGAAGCTGCACGGCTTCGACGTAGACGCCGATCTGATCCAGCTGCTCCGAGAAGTCTGTGACCTGCACAAGACCCGCAGTGCGATCGAAGTGCATCCGCCCCGATTCCGAGAGCAGCGCCTGCACGCCCTTCCCGAGCTCGTCGAGGGGATCGGACTCCACCATGACGGACAGGTCAGCGGCATCTGTGGGGCCGGCCTTCAGGCCGGCCATTGGTCCACCCACCGACACGGCGCTGCGGACCCCGCGCTGCCACGTGCGCCGCACGCTGACGGAGTTCACGTCGAAGAGCCGCGTCGAGGCCTTCCTCGGGAAGACACGAATGAGCATGCCCTGGACGTCGTAGTCGAGGCCGCGCGGAAAGAGCACCGCTTCGAGCGCCTGGCGCATCGAGAGGTCCTTCAAATCACCGACGAACGTGCCGGACACCTCGTCGTCGGTCACGATGCTGAGCGGCGTCCCGTTCACGAGCAGCAGGAGCAGATCGCGCAGCGCCATCGGGCGCGAGACAGTCAGCGCGATGCGCCGCGCGCCATCAAGGTCGGCACGGATCCGGTCGTCGAGCTGCGTCACCGGCAGCGGGCCAAGCGCCGGCGCTGGCTGCTGGTTCGCCTGCGACGGTGGTATGCCGTCCCGCGCGACGCCATCCAGCCGTGTCACCGGCAGTGTCTGCGCGACGGCGAGCACGAGTCCACACAGGCGCCACATAAATCATTCCTTGGCAACAACTTAGCTGCCGCGGCGCAGAATCGCGCACTATCGCGCAAAGCTGCACGCTTTTTCTAAGGGGTGTTTTCGGTACGGGCAGGACTTATCTATAGGGCACGAGGCGCGGCGAAAAAGCCGCGCCCCTCATAGGTTTTCGTTATTCCGGTGGCAGTACCTGAACACCGCCCGGTGGCGGCGGTGGCGGGAGGTCCTTCTTGAACATCGCGACGCCCAGCAGGCCACCGAGCATGCCGAACACCACCCCGACGACGACATGCCAGACGAGCACCATAACGAACGCGATGGCGCCAAAGCTGGCATTCCGCCGCATGATGCGTTCGATCATCTCGCGCGATTCCTCGGGAAAGTCGGCGCGCGAGTTGATGATGCGCTCCATGATTTGCTGCTGGAAGGGACCCATGACTGCCATCAACGGGATGGAAATGATCGCGGCAATCACGCCGCCGATGAGACCTGCGAGCAGGCCCACCAGCGCCCCTTCCGCCGTGGTCACCGCAAACGGCGCGTTCTGCTGGCGCAGGTACACGGCGAGCGCGGCCCCCGCCACGACCCAGAGGCAACAGCAGCAGTTGCCGAGATTGACGATCGGCAGCGCAGACAGCACGCCGATGAAGAGTCCACCGTAAAGTGCCGGCTGCAGCCTGCCTGAATCCATCAGTCGTAATACTCCAGACCCAAGTGCGTGATCAGATCCTCGCCGCGGAGGAACCGCAGCGTGTTCTTCAACTTCATGCTCTGGATGAACAGGTCATGCTCGGGATACAACCCGGGCGCGTGCATCGGGCTCTTGAAATAGAACGAGAGCCATTCCTGGATGCCTTCCATGCCGGCCCGCCGCGCGAGATCGAGAAAGAGCGCGACATCGAGCACGATCGGCGCCGCGAGGATACTGTCGCGGCACAGGAAATTCACCTTCAGCTGCATCTTGTAGTTCAACCAGCCGAAGATGTCGATGTTGTCCCAGCCCTCCTTGTTGTCTCCTCGTGGCGGATAGTAATTGATACGGACGACGTGGCAAAGATCTTTGTACAGCTCGGGGTACAGGTTGGGCTGGAGGATGTAGTCGAGGACCGACTTCTTGCTTTCTTCCTTGGTCTTGAACGATTCCGGGTCGTCAAGCACTTCCCCATCGCGGTTACCGAGGATGTTCGTCGAGTACCAGCCTTCGACACCGAGAAGCCGCGCCTTCAGGCCGGGCGCGATGATCGTCTTGATCAAGGTCTGACCGGTCTTCAGGTCCTTACCGGCGAGCGGCGATCCCGTCGTGGCGGCCAGCTCCAGCAGCGCCGGCACATCGGCACTCAGATTCGGCGCCGCGTTCGCGTACGGCATGCCTTCCTTGATCGCGGCATACGCGTAAATCATGCTCGAGGGGATGCTGTCGTCGTTCGCTTCGAGCGCTTTCTCGAACGCTGACAACGTCGCGTGCGCGGGCGATTCGGTGAGGAACACTTCCGTGCTGCCGCACCACACCATGACGAGCCGATCGCAGTGGTTCTCCTTCTTGAACCGCCGCATGTCCTCGATCAGCTGATCGGCGAGCTCCTTCTTCGACTTTCCCTTCTTGACGTTGGGTCCGTCGAGCCGCTTCACGTACCGGCGATCGAAGACCGCCGACATCGGCTTGATCACCTCGAGCTCCGGACGGATCTTCTCGAGCAGATCCGCTTCGAGCACACCGGCGGTCTTCGCCGCTTCGTACGCGTTCTCTTCGAAAATGTCCCACGCGCCGAACACCACGCTGTCGAGCGAGGCGATCGGAACGAAATCCTTGATCAGCGGCGAACGTCCCTCGGTGCGCTTTCCGAGCCGGATCGTTCCCATCTGCGTCAATGCCCCGATGGGCGGCGCAAGACCGCGGCGTACGGCGAGCACGCCGGCGATCGTGGTGGTACTGACAGCCCCCATTCCGACGAGCAGAACGCCGAGCTTCCCTGTTGCATCTGCGATTTTTGGCGGATTTTTCACAGCCGGAAACTATATCATTCGCGGACGCGCCCGGAACGGAGCGCGAGCGAGTGGAGGGCGCCAGGCGCCTTCGCCGAGGCTACGGCGGCCTCGCCGGAGTGTTAGCGCAGGCGGGGGGACCCCGCCGATACAACAATGCGATGGTTCCCGCTGCGTAAATCCACCGGCGAATCTCTTGCCGTTTCGATGGCGGGGATCAAGCTTGGCGACCGCCTGCTCGTCGTCGGCTGCAGCGATCCGCTGTTGATTGCGCGCCTCGGCGCGAAAACAGGGCTTACCGGGCGGGCCCACGCGGTCGACGCGGACGAACAGACCGCCGCGCGCGCCGCGGAAATCACGCTGCGAGAAGGGGCGTTGGTCGAAACCTCCGTCTCGCCGTTCACAACGCTGCCGCTCGAGGCCGCCGCATTCGACGTCGCGATCGTGCGTGACGTGCTGCCGCGCCTCCCCGAGGGAACGCCGATCGCGTGCCTCGCCGAAGTGCGCCGCGTGCTCAGGCCCGGCGGCCGGTGCCTCGTGATCGATTCAAGACGCCGTGGATTGGCCGCGCTCGTGGGATCGAAATCGCAGGACTACGAACCGGCGCGGATCCTCGAAAGCGCCGGCTTCAAGGCCGCGCGCGTGCTCGCTGAACGCGAAGGGCAGATGTTCGCCGAAGGGGTCAAGCCACAGTCATGAAAGACGGCGAATCGCGAACCGCGAACCGCGTCAGCGGGCGCACGTCAGGTGCCGGCCGCCGTCGATCGAAACGGTCTCTCCCGTAATCCACGCCGCGTTCGGCGACGCGAGGAAATAAATCAGATCCGCGATTTCGTGCGGCTCACCGGGGCGTCCGATCGGGTGCGTCGTCTTCGAGTGATCGAGGAATGCCGCATAGTTCTCCTCGTTCATCCCGCCGCGCCGGTGAAGGTTTGAAACCACCACGCCCGGGTTGACCGCGTTCACGCGCACGCCTCTCGGCGCGAGCTCCAGCGCCGCGCACCGCGTCAACTGATCGATCCCCGCCTTGCTGACGCAGTAGGCGAGCACGCCGGGGAACGATCGCAGTCCCGTGACGCTCGACACGTTCACGATTGAGCCCTTCGACTCGATGAGCGCGGGCACCGCCGCGCGCATCAATCGGAATGGCGCTCGCGTGTTGATGTCGAGCATCACGTCCCACTGCTCATCGGTCGTCGTCTCGACCGTGCCGGACGCGATGATCCCCGCGGCGTTGACGAGCGCCGTCAGGCGGCCGAAATGATGGAGCGCGGCGTCGACGATGCGCGCGGGGGCGTCGGCGGCGGTGACGTCGGCGGCAAGCGCCGCGCTTCGGCCGCCTTCGCGGTCGACGGCCGCGGCAACCTCCGCCAGCGCCCCCTCCGTGCGTCCGACGAGCAGCACGGATGCCCCTTCCCGGGCGAACCGAAGCGCCGTCGCCCGCCCGATCCCGCTCGACGCGCCGGTCACGATGACATGCTGGACTGTTGGCATGGTCTGCGGTTGTAACACATCCGGGATCTGGGGTGCGGGATCCGTGGTCCGGGATGCGGGATCCGTGGTCCGGGATGCGGGATCCGGGGTCCGGGATCCGGGGTGCGGGATCCGGGGTCCGGGATCCGGGGTGCGGGATCCGTGGTCCGGGATCCGGGGTGCGGGCTCCGCGCGCAGGGATTCAGGGATTCGAGGATTCGAGGATTCAGCGATCAGGGATTCGCGACGAGGGATGAGCCATCGCCGCGGCGGCACGCCGGATTGATCAAGAAGTGACTGTCGTGGAGTCGGACGTTGGAGTACGCTGCGAGCGAACACGGCTGCAGTTATCGCCCCTATTACACTCGAGCATGATGCCGCACGATGAGCGTGGCGCCGGGTTGGCGATTAATCATTGGCGAGGTCCATCGTGGCAC
>WNGF01007089.1_pt1 | contig 16778 bp, 16 predicted proteins | sample 5400641 | NCBI WGS metagenome assembly WNGF01 (sample SAMN13153371, study PRJNA577476) | soil metagenome | isolation source: 80 cm soil or saprolite under grassland replicate 2 | place: USA:California | collected 2016-06-15
GGTCCACATCGACGTCGATCTCCTCAAGCGGGAGATCAAGAAGACATACGCCTCCGTCTCGCAGGAGCCGGAGAAGGACTTCGTCTTCCCGACGGGCCGCGCCTGGGCCGAGGCCCTCGACTATCCGCCGGAGCTCGGGAACGTGCCGGAGCGGGCCACCGAGTCTTTCGCCGGCGTCGCGAACCCGTTCTCACTGGGGCGACTGGAGCCGGGTGAGCGAGTCGCCGACCTCGGCTGCGGTGCCGGCACCGACTCGCTCGTCGCGGCTCAGATGGTCGGGCCGGACGGGCACGTCACGGGCATCGACATGACGCCGGAGATGCTGGCGAAGGCGCGCGCGGCTGCGGACGAGCTCGGAGCCGAGAACGCGGACTTCGTCGAGGGCGAGATCGAGCACCTCCCCTTCGACGACGAGAGCATCGACGTCGTCATCTCGAACGGCGTCATCGACCTCGTTCCGGACAAGGACGCCGTGTTCAAAGAGATCTCCCGCGTCCTTCGTCCCGGCGGGCGGATGCAGCTCGCGGACGTGACGATCCAGAACCCGGTCAGCGAGGAGGGGCGCCGCAACATCGACCTCTGGACCGGCTGAATCGCCGGTGCTCTGCTGGAGGCAGAGTACGAAGAGGTTCTGAAGCGGCACGGATTCGAGCGGATCGAGACCGGCAACGTCGTTGCGACGTACATGCGCTCGAAGTTCGAGGACGCGCGCCGAAAGGCGATCAAGTTCGGCGCGAACGGCTCGACAGTGAAGGCCTACAAGCCGTAGCCCGATGTGGTGGCGCGACCGAGAAGGCGTCGAGCCGCAGGTGATCGCGGAGCTCGTCGACCTACGCGGCAAGCGCGTGCTCGACGTCGGGTGCGGCACCGGGAGGCTGACCGAGGTCGCCGCCCGGCAGGCGAGGGAGGTGTTCGCCTTCGATCCGAACGCCGAGCGCATTCCCGAAGCTCGCAAGCGGCTCCGACGGGGGACACGGCGGCGGGTGACGTTCAGGGTCTGCGGCGCGGAGGGGCTCGAGGTCGGCGGAAGGAGGTTCGACGTCGCGCTCTGCGGCTGGTCGTTGTGATGCGTACCGCTGGAGAGCGTCGTGAACGCTCTGCACCGGATCCACAGCGCACTCGTCCCCGGCGGGCTCGTCCTCGACATGCAGCCGGTCGGCCCGCGTCCGCCGGTCGAAGCGAACGGCCGGCGGCTTGGCTCGCTCGACATGCGCGAATGGCGAATCACGATCGACGAGGTTGCCGCCCTGGTCGACCGGACGATCGCCGATGGACTCTTCGCGGAGGAGAGGGAACGATGCTACGAGGTGCTCGAGACGTTCGACGACGGCAAGGAACTCGTCGAGACCGTCCGCGACTGGACTGGGACGAAGATCTCGCAGACGCTCGCTACGCGCATCGAGCGCACGACACCGCCGTTGGCGATCCGCGAAAGCGTCCGGCTGCGCGCGCTTCGCGCGCTCTAGCACGCGCTTCGCGATGCCTAGGCGCGTGCGTGGACCGGCGAAAGCGCCGGCGCCCACGAGCAGAGCGGTGACACCTCGCCGTCGCGGCCGTTGAGGCGCCGATATCCGAGCGCGTGCTCGGCCTGCATCAGCTTGTGGATCTGCGTCGTGCCCTCGTAGATGATCGGCGCACGCGCGTTGCGGAAGTAGCGCTCGATCCCGTACTCCGCCGAGTAGCCGTAGGCCCCGTGCACCTGGATTGCGAGGTGCGCCGCACGGAAAGCGGATTCGGTTGCGTGCCACTTGGCGAGCGAGGTCTCGCGCGTGTTGCGCATGCCCTGGTCCTTCATCCACGCCGACTGCATCACGAGGAGCTTCGACGTCTCGTACCCGAGGACCATCTCGGCGATCATGTCCTGGACGAACTGGTACTTGCCGATCGGCTGCCCGAAGGTCGCGCGCTCGCGCGCGTACTCGACGGACTTCTCCAGGCACGCACGGATCACTCCGCACGCGCCGGCCGCGACGGTGAAGCGGCCCTGGTCGAGGCCGTACATGGCGATCTCGAAGCCCTGGCCCTCCTCGCCGACGAGATTTTCCGCGGGGACCTCGACGTTCTCGAAGAAGAGCTCCCCCGTCGATCCCGCCCAGATACCGAGCTTGTTCTCCGTCTCGGCGGTCGTGAAGCCGCGCATTCCGCGTTCGACGACGAACGCCGAGATGCCCTTGTGCTTGGCGGACGGGTCCGTCTTCGCGAACACGAGCGCGTGGTCGGCGACGTTTGCGTACGAGATCCAGTTCTTCGAGCCGTTGAGGACATACACATCGCCCTCGCGGCGCGCGCTGGTCTTCATCGAGGCGACGTCGGAGCCCGCCGCCGGCTCGGTCAGCCCGAAGCACGCGATCTTCTCGCCCCGCGCTTGCGGGACGAGCCAGCGCTGCTTTTGCTCCTCGGACGCGTACTTGAGGAGGGCGAGCGAGTTGAGGCCCACGTGGACCGAGATCAGGGTCCGGAAGGCCGCCTCGCCACGCTCGATCTCTTCGCACGCCAGCGCCTCGGAGACGAAGTCCAGTCCTGCGCCGCCGTACTCCTCCGGGATGACGATGCCGAGAATGCCGAGCTCGGCCATGCCGTCGATCGCCTCCAGGTCGAGGTGGTGCGCGATGTCGTTCTCGACGGCGTTGGGAAGGATGCGCTCGTCGACGAAGCGGCGAACGGTGTCCTGCAGCAGGCGTTGCTCGTCGGTGAGCTCGAGGTCCATGTCGGCCTAGTCTACGGAGGCTTTGGGCGTAGCCGCGCTCATCACGACGGCGACCGTGCTCGGCTTGACGCCGCAGCAGAAGGCGGCACTCGTGGTCGTTTCCGGACTCCCTGCGCCGCGCGGAGTCGGCGGTGTGATCGTTCGCCAGTGGGATCGCGACGAGCGGCGTCCGGCCGGTGCGCTGGTGTTCGCCGACCAGGAAGGCGGCGACGTGCGGACGTTCTTGCAGCTGCCGCCGGGGCGGCCCGCTCGCGAGATGCGTGGCAAGCGTGACTCGTTTCTGTTGGGCCGCGCGACCGGCTTCGCGTTGCGTCGAGCCGGCGTGCAGGTCGACCTTGCGCCCGTGCTCGACCTTCCCGACGGCCCGCTCGGGTCACGCCAGTTCCGCAGGCCCTTCTACGGAGTCGCCTTCGCGCGAGGGCTCGCGGAGGGGGGCGCGGCGGCGTGCGCCAAGCACTTCCCCGGCCTCGGGTCGCTCCCCGTCTCGACCGACGAACGCCCCTATGTTCGCGGCCGCCTGCGTGACGCCGACCTCGCGCCCTACCGCGCCGCCGTCGAGGCGGGCGTGCCGTGCATGATGGTCGGGCACGGCGTCTACACCGGTCTGGGCAACCGCCGGGCGGTGCTCGAACCGGCTGCGTATCGCCTCCTGCGCGGCCTCGGTTTCGAGGGGGTCGCCGTCACCGACTCGCTCGACGTGGTTCGGGGCCGCCACGCCGTCGACTGGGGCCTGACGGCCATCCGGGCCGGCGCCGACCTTCTTCTGTACACAAGTGCCACGAGTGCGCACCGGACGATCCGCGCGCTCGTGCCGCTCGCCCGTCGCGGTGAGCTCGACGTCCATGTACGGCGGGTTCTCCGGTTCCGCGCAGCGTTTGACTGACCAGTCAATCAGGCTACGCTACGTTCGAGATGGCGGCACTCGAGGAGCGGACGGCCGGCGGGGTCTCCTTCGGTTTCACGGACGAGCAGAAGGCCCTGCGCGACCTCGCGCACGACTTCGCCGAGCGGGAGATCCGTCCCAAGGAGCACGAGTACGACGAGCACTCCACGCATCCGGCGGACGTGATCGCCAAGGCGCACGAGCTCGGCCTGATGAACGTGCACATTCCGGAGGTCTACGGCGGCCTCCAGCTCGGCGCATTCGAGGGGATGATCATCGGCGAGGAACTCTGTTGGGGCTGCTCGGGCATCGGGACGGCAATCGCCGCAAACGGTCTCGGCCACGGACCGGTGATCATCGCCGGGACGGAGGAGCAGAAGCGTGAGTGGCTGCCGCCGCTCGTGGACGAGGTGCTGCTGACTTCGTTCGCGCTCACGGAGCCGAACGCCGGCTCTGACGTATCCGGGATTCAGACGACCGCCGTGCGGCACGGCGACGAGTACGTTCTCAACGGCTCGAAGATGTTCATCACCAACGCCGGGCATGCGGCCTGGTTCACGGTGTTCGCCTCGACGGACAAGTCGCAAGGGCATCGCGGCCTGACGGCGTTCGTCGTTCCGGCTGACGCCGAAGGTGTCGTCGTCGATCGGCACCTCGACAAGATGGGGCAGCGGGCGACGGACACGTCCGCGCTGTCCTTCCAGGACGTTCGCGTTCCGGCGGTCAACCGGCTTGGGGAGGAAGGCGAAGGCTTCAAGATCGCGATGAAGACGCTCGACTTCACGCGGCCGGGGACCGCGATCGGCGCGGTGGGCGTCGCGCGTGCAGCCTTCGAATACGCGGCGCAGTACTCGAAGGAGCGCGTCCAGTTCGGGATGCCGATCGCGATGAACCAGGGCGTCAACTTCCTGATCGCCGACATGGCGACGAAGATCGAGGCCGCGCGCCTGCTCTGCTGGCAGGCTGCCTGGATGATCGACAACGGGATGCGCGCAACACTGCAGTCGTCGTACGCCAAGCGTTTCGCGGCCGACATCTGTATGGAGGTCACGACCGATGCCGTGCAGATCTTCGGCGGCTACGGGTACATGAAGGAGTTTCCCGTCGAGAAGCTGATGCGTGACGCCAAGCTGTTCCAGATCTACGAGGGCACTTCGCAGATCCAGCGGCTCGTGATCGCGCGCGAGCTGCTCATGCCGCGTGATTGAGATCGACCTCTCGGGTCGAGTCGCTTTCGTTACAGGGGGATCACGCGGGCTCGGGCGTGCCGACGCGCTGACGCTCGGCCGAGCGGGGGCCGATGTCGTGATCGCGGACATCCAGGTGGAGTCGGACCCGGGCGAGGAATCGGAGCGATACGGCAGGATCGCCCAGGCGGCGCGCGCGCAGGGATTCGTCTACGCGGAGGCGACCGCCCAGGAAATCTGTGACATGGGACGCCTTGCCGCCGCGGTGAAGTGTGACGTGACCGAGCGTGAGCAGGTCGAGGAGGCCGTTCGGCGGACGGTGGACGAGTTCGGGTCGGTGGACATCCTCGTCAACAACGCCGGCACGCTCGACCACCTCGGCCAGCTCCCAGACCAGGTCGCGGAGCTCTGGGAGCGCGACCTGCGTGTCAACCTCACGGGTGCGTTCAACTGCACGCAGGCCGTCTGGCCGCACATGCAGGAGCGCGGCTGGGGACGGATCGTGAACATGGCGTCCGTTGCGGGCACGCTCGGCGGGTTCGGCCAGGCGAGCTACTCGACCACCAAGGCGGGCCTGCTCGGGCTGACGCGGACGCTCGCACTCGAGGGCGCGCGCCACGGCATCACGTGCAACGCGATCGTGCCGGGGATCATCGGCACCGAGGCCTTCAACTTCGGCAATCCGGAGATGAACGAACGGATGGTGAAACGGACCGCGATGCGCCGCGTGGGAGAGCCGCAGGACGTCGCCAACGCGATCGCCTTCCTCTGTTCCGACCTGGCCTCGTACATCACCGGCGTCGCGCTCAACGTCAGCGGCGGCATCGAGCTCTTCACGTTTTAGCCATGGCAGGAACCGCCTCGATCCCTGCCGCGTTCGGGACGCGTCCTTCGCAGCCACGGCCTGGTGTCAGACACCGTGCCTGGGGTGTGACCGAATCGTCACGGAAGTGTGACGACCGGACGGTTTCCGCTGCATTTCCTGCGGAACTCCGCGGCCTCGGAACACGTCCTTCGCTGCCACGGCCTGGTGTCAGACACCGTGCTTGGGGTGTGACGCGGGAGCCACGCAAGTGAGCACAGGCATCTCCTTCCGGCTCACGCCGGAGCAGCGGGAGCTGCAGCGTCTGGCGCACGAGTTCGCCGAGCGCGAGCTGCGGCCGATCGCTCACGAATGGGACGAGCGCGAGGCCTACCCGCCCGACCTTCTTGCCAAGGCGGCGCGGGTGGGGCTCACGTCGTACGCGATTCCGGCCGAGTACGGCGGCGGCGGCGCCGACGCCGTCACGAGCGCGCTCATCTCGGAGGAGCTTTCCTGGGGCTGCGCCGGCCTCGCAGCGACGATCCAGGCGACGATGTTTCCCGTTCGTCCGCTGCTGCGTTTCGGCAGCGCCGTGCAACTCGACCGCTACCTTCCGCTACTCGCGCGCGAGGAAGGCACGCTCGCCGCGATCGCGTTCACCGAGTCGCATGCCGGCTCCGACCTCGCGGCGATCCGCGCCGAGGCTCGTCGGGACGGTGACGCCTACGTGCTGACCGGGGAGAAGGTCTACATCACCAACGGGGGCATCGCCGACCTCACCGTCGTCTTTGCCAAGCTCGACGGCCAGATCACAGCGTTTCTCGTCGAGCGAGACGATCCCGGCGTGAAGCCCGGCCGCGAGGAACGCAAGCTCGGGCTGCGCGCCTCCTACACCGGATCCCTGATCCTCGACGATGCGCAAGTCGCTGCCGACCGCCTTCTCGGCGAGGGAGGGCAGGGATTCGCGATCGCGCTGGACTTCTTCCAGGCCTCGCGCCCACAGGTCGCAGCCGGTGCCGTCGGGGTCGCGCGCGCGGCATTCGAGCACGCCGCCGAGTACGCGCGGGAGCGCGAGGCGTTCGGCCGTCCGATCCTCAGCCGGCAGGGCGTCGGATTCAAGCTGGCGGACATGGCGATGCAGATCGAGGCGGCACGCCTGCTCGTCTGGCGCGCCTGCGCAGCACTCGTCGCCGGAGAGGACGCGGGTCTGCTCGGCTCCTACGCGAAGGCGTTTGCGACCGACGTCGCGATGAGCGTGACGACGGAGGCCGTGCAGGTCCTCGGCGGCGCCGGGATCATGCGCGACCACCCCGTCGAGAAGTGGATGCGTGACGCCAAGGTGTTCCAGATCGTTGAAGGGACATCAGAGATCCAGCGCCAGATCGTGACCACCTATCTCAAAGGCGGAGCCGACAAGACCCCCGGCTAGACTGGGACGCCTTGCCCGCTCGCGGTAGATCGAGGCTGGTCCCCCCGCGGCGCCGTCGGAAGACGCGCGCCCAGCGGCGCCTGGTCTGGCAGCGGACGGCGATCCTCGGGGCGATCGCGATCCTCGTGGTGATCGTCCTCGGCCTCGTCTTCGCCGGCTCGCCCTCACGCCTCGCGGACGGCGTCCGGATCGCGGGAATCGACGTGGGAGGCAAGACTCCCGGCGAGGCACGCGCCGTCCTCGAGCGCAAGGCGCGCGAACTCGCGTCCCTCCCCGTGACGTTTCGCGTCGGCACCAAGAGCTGGCAGCTACAGCCCAGGCATCTCGGCGTCCGCGTCGACTGGGGCGCCGCGGTCGACGCCGTCCGCCGTCAGGGAGAAGGCTTCGGCCCGCTGCGGGGCTTCCGTCGCCTCGACATGCGCTTCTTCGGCGCCGACGTCGCGCCGCCCACCCAGGTCTACGACGCGGCGCTCCGGTCCAAGCTGGACGAAATCGAGGAGGCCGTAAACGTCCCGCACCGCGAAGCGTCGATCGTCCTCCACGGCCTGACGCCCGAGATCGTCCCGAGCCGCGCAGGCCACGTGCTCGACCGGCACGCTGCCGCGACGACGATCGTCCGCGCGCTGGCGAGCTTGAAGCGCGAGCCGGTCGGGCTCCCCGTCGCCGGCGACGCGCCGAAGGTGACCGCCGGTGACCTCACGGTCGCGCAGGCGCAGGTGCGGACGGCGCTCGCGGCACCTCTCCACCTCACGCTCGGCAACACGCGCTGGAATCTTCGCCCGCCCCGGATCGCGCGGCTGCTGGAGCTGCCCGCCGACGGCCGGCGCAGCCTGCGTATCGCGGGACCGGAGGCCGACAAGTGGCTCGACGCGCTTGCCAAACGGGTGAATAGGCCGCCGACGGATGCCGACTGGGCCATCAGCTCGAGTGGCATCACCGTCATCCCCGATCGACCCGGCTACCTGCTGGACGTGCGGCGTAGCGCCAAGACGATTCTGCGCGCCGCGCTCGTGACGGCACCCGAGCTGCGGTCCGCCAAGCTGGTCGTCGAGCGAGTCGAGGCGAAACGGTCGGCCGCAGAGGCCCGCGCGATGAACATCAAAGGCCTCGTCGCGGGCTACCAGACGTTCTACGGAGGCGACCCGAACCGGATCCACAACGTCCAGCTCGTCTCACACCTGGTCGACAAGCACGTGATCGCGCCCGGCGAGACCTTCTCCTTCAACCAAACGACCGGAGCTCGCACGGCCGACAAGGGCTTCAAGGAAGCGCCCGTCATCATCAACGGCGAGCTGAAGACCGGTCTCGGCGGCGGTGTCTGCCAGGTCTCGACGACCGTCTTCAACGCCGCGTACGAGGCCGGCCTGCCGATCATGTCGCGCACCAACCACGCGCTCTACATCAGCCACTACCCGCAGGGCCGGGACGCGACCGTCAACTATCCCGACGTCGATCTGAAGTTCGTCAACGACACGGGCCACTGGCTCCTGCTGCGGACGTGGGTCGGTTCCTCGTCGCTGACGGTCACCCTCTACGGGACGCCGGTTGACCGGAGCGTCGTCAGCGAGACCGCGCCGCTCAAGGTCACCGGCCCGCCACCGGTGAAGCGGGTTCCCGACCCCTCGCTCTTCGTCGGCGAGCGGGTCGTCGAGGAGACTGGCGAGCCGTCCCGGACGACGAGCGTCCGCCGCAAGGTCTACGACTCGAGCGGCAAGCTGCTCTACGACGCCCTCTTCTACTCCTCCTACCGCGGCGAGCCCACGATCGTCCGCGTCGGCACGAAGCGGCGCCCCGAAGAGGAGCAGACGGGGACGACGACCACCACCACGACGACGACTCCGAAGAAGAAGCCGGCGAAGCCGACCACGACGGTTACGACGACGCCTCGGCCGTGACAATCGCGTCCGCGAGTGCCTCCGGGATGCGCATCGGACGTAGCGTCTTCGCGTCCACGCAGGCGTGGGAGGTCCAGCCGTCCGCGACCACCTCGCCGTCGCGCGTGATCTCGTAGTCGAAGCGGAACCGCGCCCCGCGCAGCTCGCCGATCCGCGCGTGGATGCTGAGCCGGTCGTCGAAATGCACGGGCCGGCGATAGCAGGCGTGGGACTCCAGCACGAACGACTCGAGCCCCTGCGCGCGGAGGGCCGGGTAGCCGCCGGCGTATTCCGCCAGGTAGGCGATCCGCGCGACCTCGAACCAGACGAGGTAGGCCGAGTTGTGCGCAACTCCCTGGGCGTCGGTCTCGGCGAAGCGAACCGTGACCTCCGTGCTGAAGCGAAAGCCGCCCATTTCGCGGCACTCTACGGCGATGGCGGAGCCCATCCGCGTTCTTGCGGCTCTTGTGCGCGAGCGGCAGCCGTGCGTCGTCCTGACCGGAGCCGGCATCTCGACGGAGAGCGGCATTCCCGACTTCCGGTCGCCGGCGGGCATCTGGGCGGAGTACGACCCGACGGAGTACGCGACGATCGACGCCTTTCGGCGCGACCCCGTCAAGGTGTGGGAGTTCTACGCGCTCAGGTTCGAGGTGCTGACCCGTGCGGAGCCGAATGCCGGCCACCTCGCCCTGGCGGAGCTCGAGCGGCGCGGGTTCGTCGCGGCCGTCGTGACGCAGAACATCGACGTATTGCACACGCGCGCGGGCTCGGGGGAGGTGATCGAGGTGCACGGCTCGATCCGCACCGCGGTATGCCTCGACTGCGGCGAGCGCGTTCCGCTCGACGTCGTCGTCGCCGCTCTTCACACTGCCGCCGTGCCGCGCTGTGAGTGCGGCGCGATCCTCAAGCTGGACGTCGTCATGTTCGGCGAGCTGCTCCCGGAGGGGGCGATCGAACGCGCCGTGGAGCTGGCGCAGAACGCGGGCGTCCTGCTCGTGGTTGGCTCCTCGCTGGAGGTCTACCCGGTGGCCGGGTTACCGGAGGAGACCGTCTCGGCCGGCGGGGAGCTGGCGATCGTCAACCGCACCCCGACGCCGTTCGACGGCTTGGCCTCGCTCAGGATCGACGGCGGCGCGGCCGAGACGCTGAGCGCGCTCGCCGACGAGCTCGCCTAGGCCGGAGCGTTTACCCAGAAGCCTTGCGTCGCGAGGGGCCCGAAGGGCCTACGCCGCAGCGCGTCGAATCGTCTTCTCGTCGAGAAGGCGGCGGCAGTCCGAGCAGACCCTTCGCTCGACGTGGTACGGGACTCCTGCACGCTGCCGAATCGCGTGAACGGTGACGGCGGTGTGCTTGTGCCTGCGCTTCAGGGTCATACGTCTTCCCAATGTAGTGAGACGTTCGGTCGTCTCGAATGATTGTCGGCAGAACGTCACGAAATCTTCACCCCCTCGAGACGAAGCTACCCTGACTCCGTGCGCGCACCGGCCCTCAGCGCCGCGGTGGCGCTCTGCCTGCTCGCGGGCTGCGGCGGGAAGAGCGGGACGAAGACCGCCGACGTCGCCGGCGTGATCGCCCGGAAGTCGCCCGCCTGCACGGAGGGCTCCTTTCACCGTCTCGGCTCGTCGCGACTTGCCTACGCGGCGATCGTCCGGTCTCGCGCCGTGGTCAGCCGCAGCCGGGGCCGGCCGCCCTTTGCGCGGTTCGGCCGGCTGAACGCCAACCACGTGCCGACGATCTTCTCGATCCGCGGCGCGGTCGTGGACGCGAAGTGCAAGCCGCGCTCCTACCTCGTCCAGGTCCAGAGAAAGCCGAACGGTGTGACCGGCTGGGTGCCCGCGGCGCAGGTGAACGTCGCGACCGTGAAGACGCGAATCGTCATCGACCTCTCCGACAAGCGCGTCACGCTCTACCGGGACGGCAAACGTGTGCTGAGTGCCACCGCGGCGATAGGCTCGCCCGCTACCCCGACGCCGACGGGCAGCTTCTACGTCAACCAGCGGCTCGTCCCCGATGATCCGAGCGGGCCGTTCGGCCTCGGGGCGGTCGGCATCTCGGCCTTCTCGAACGTCCTGACCGGTTGGACGCAGGGCGGTCCGATCGCCCTCCACGGGACGAATGCGCCCTGGTCGATCGGCGAGGCCGTCTCGAACGGCTGCATTCGGTTGCCCAATGCGGCACTTCGGCGCGTGTTCTCGCAGGCGCTCAACGGCACGCCTGTCTTGATCCGCACCTAGTGGTCTGACCGGCAACGTTCGCCGGGTCCCTGGCCCGCGATCACGCGGCGCCAGCGTCCACGCTCGCCCTTGTCAAGGCTACAAGCCTTGCCTGCGGACGATCGCGGCCCCTGGCTTGGTGCTCGCGACCCAGGAACCGGGCAACGTTACCGGCCAAACCACTAGTACGGACTGCGGACCACGAGCTCGACGTTGCGGTCGCGGCTCGTACCGCGTCGGTTCGCCGTGCCGTTCTCACCGGTTTGGCCCTGCGGATCGTTGAACGCCAGCTCCCGCGAGATCGAGGCCAACTGGGCGACGCCGTCTGTCGAGAGAAGACCGCGGCCTGCGCCGGGTTGCCAGCGCCCCGGGCGCGCGGGACCTCCGTGATCGACGACGGTCGCGAGCAGCGAGAGCGTGCCGTCCCGGTTGTCGCAGACCTCGATCAGGCGTGACTGTTGCGGCCAGTCGTTGTCGGCAGGGGTCATGATCTCCCAGAAGCCGTGCGTGCCTCCCGTCACGGGCCTGATGCGGTTCATGTGGGAGTGACCGGCGACCAGCGCGATCACGCTCGGGTGGCGAAGCAGCAGGCACTCGAGCGGCTCGTCTTGCTTCGGCGGCGCCGTCCGGTCCGTCGTCTCGCACGTCCCGCGTCCGAGATGCACGCCGGGGGCCTGCTGGGCCATCGAGTCCAGGCCGTGGTGGGCGAAGACGAGCACGAGCTGCCGGGCCGCCTCCGCGGCGAGCAGCTGTTCGTGGGCCCAGCGGAACTGCGCATCGTCGATGTTGCCTCTGTCGCCGGAGTCCGCGGCCGAGTCGAGCACGACGAACCGAATTCTCGGCGTCGGCGAGAACGCGTAGTTGCCCTGTCCACGCGAGACACTGTCCGCCGTGAAGCCGTGTCCGACCGGCCGCCCGGTCGTGGTGAAGTATTGCTCGATCGCCTCCTTCGGCAACAGGAGGCGGCGCCCCTGGTCGGATTCGACGCGTACGAACTGGCCCTTCGAGCGCTGGGGCGCGAGAATGGTGAAGACGAGGTCGCTCGCGAGGAGCTGGACGATCCGAGAGCGCTCTTGCGCGGTAATGCCGCCGCGCGCGAGGCTCGCGATCTCTTTCAGGCTCTTCGCGGAAAGCCGCGTCGGCTTGATGCAGCCAACCGAGCCCTGGGCGAAGATCGGATTCCAGGCCACGTTTCCCTGGACTAGCGCGTCGTGATTCCCAACTACGGCGTACCACGGAACGCCGAGGCCGATGGGGCGGAACGGGCGCTCCGCCCGCTCCAGCAGCCCCGGGTAGTCGCGCATAGCGACGGTACGGCGGGTGCGGCGGACGTTCTCGGATTGCGACGGCAGGTACCCCGGGCCGTCCACGCCGCGCCGGCTTGTGTCCGGCTCGTAGTAGTGACCCCCTCCGCGGACGCCCTCGTATGCTCCGCGGTGACGCACCCCGCAGGTCCCCTTGCGCCCTGAGTCGGGATGGATCGTCTTCCGGCCGTCTAGAACATCGATGAACCACCGGACCTCGTTCAGCTGCGTGTTGTCGATGCCGTCGCCCGTCGTCATCACGAGGTCGAGCGGCCGCCCGCCGGAACTCCGCGCGCGACGCAGTTGTCGCACCGCCATTTCGGCCACCTGTGTCGTCAAGGCGTCCTGCGGTCGGTACGCCGCATTGAGTGAGCCGCCGTAGCGGTCGGCGAGCTCGACGCGCGCGGGCGACTCCTCGTCGACGAGGTGAACGTCGGTCATCTGGGCGAAGAAGAGGAGCTGCTGGGGTGCGGGCCCGATTCTGCTGCTGCGCGACGCGAGCTCGGTCCGGACGATCCGCTGCTCACCGGGGGCAGTGTCGAGGCGGTTGTCGCCGTTGCGATCGAGGATCGTGCCGGAGATCGTGGTCGCAGGCGGTCCGGCGAGCGCGAGGAGCACGCCAGCGGCGAGACTGAGCACGGCACCCGGCACCGTGGCGCATTCTAGGGTCGGCAGGGTTACGGGCTCACACGGCCAAGGTAAACAGTCGCGAAGACGAAGAGGAGGAGGCATATGGCTCGGCCCAGACAGCGAAACATCGTGGAACGGCTCGCCGACGTCGGCGAAGAGGCGATCCAGCGCCTCGGCAGCGCACCCGGTGCTGATCGCGTGCTCGGCACGCTCGGCTCGATGCGGGAGCGCATCGACGATCTCCAGAAAAGGGTGCGTGGCCTGGAAAACCTCGACAAGCGGCTCGGCGCGGTCGAGCGGCGGCTCGACAAGCTCGAGGGGAAGAAGACCACGGCCCGACGTACCAGCACCACGGCGAAACGCTCCACGACGACGCGCAAGCGCAGCAGCTCGAGCTAAGGCACTCTCACCCGTAGCGCGCGCGGAACGATCTCGAACCGGGCCGGCGTCGTCCCGGGCTGCTCGCCGTCGAGCTCGAGCGGCAACGGCTCCCGGGCCTCGACCGTGACGTGCGCGCCGCGAAGCAGCTCCGCTTTGGGGTGGGGCAAGTGCGTCCCGCGAAACGTCTTCGGCAACGTCAGCAGGAGATCACGTTTCGTGAGGTCGCCGATCAGGAGGACGTCGAACGCGCCATCGTCTGTCTTCGCGTCGGGGCAGATCTTCATGCCGAGTGCCTTGGACGTCTCGTTCGCGCGCTGCGCGATCGCGCCGCTCATGCCGACGCTGGCGACGTTCGCAAAGAAGCTTTCCTTCTCACCGCCGGCCCACGGGCGGTAGGCGACCCGGCCGAGATCGATCGTGCGGCTACGAGGGCCGAGCGCGACGGCAACTGCCCTGTCCACACGCCGCGGCAGCCCGAGCGAGCGGGCGAAGTCCCAGCCGGTCCCGCGTGCGATCACCGCGATCTCTACGTCGTCGCGCCCGGCGATCCCGTTCACGACCTCGTTCACCGAGCCGTCGCCGCCGACGACCACTAGCAGCGTTGCGCCGTCGTCGGCGGCGCGGCGCGCCAGCTCCGTCAGCTCGCCGGGACTCCGCGAGAAGAGGGCGTCGCCCTCGAGCCCGGCGATCGCGGCCCGGTGTGCGATCTCAGGCCACCGGCGCCCCGTCGTGCCGTTCGCCGACGCCGGGTTGACGAGGAAAACGGCCTTGCTCAGTGCTTCTCGTCGGCCGTGACCGTCGCGAGCGCAACGCGGGTCATCCGGTCGACCGCGGCGCGCAGTTCGTCGTCCGTGATCCGCTTGAACTCGCCCTCGACGACGATGTCGCTGACCGTCAGCAGGCAGCCGGCGTCGACGCCGCGGATCGCGCCGACGGTGAAGAGCGCAGCCGCCTCCATCTCGACCGCGAGCACACCGCGCTTCGACCAGCGTTCGTACTGGCCCTCGTCGGGGTTGTAGAAGAGGTCGCTCGAGACGATCGGGCCCACGTGCATCGCCTGGCCGATTCCCTTCGCCGCGTGCACGGCGCCGTGAATCAGCTCCCAGCTCGCGGTCGGACAGTGCGGCTCGCCGGCGACGAGATGATCGGCGGTGCGATCGTCGGCGACGGCGGAAAGCGCGACGATCAGGTCACCGAGCTCGTGATCAGGCTGCAGCCCGCCGCACGTCCCGACGCGGAGGAGCTTCTTCACCCCGAGCTGGATCAGCTCCTCGAAGACGATCGTCGCACCCGGACAGCCCATCCCGGTTCCCTGGACGGAGACGGACTTGCCCTCGAACATGCCGGTGTAGCCGAGCAGACCGCGCTCGGAGTTGCGTTGTTGCACATCGTCCAGGTAGGTCTCGGCAATGTACTTCGCCCGCAACGGGTCGCCCGGGAGGAGGCATGCCTCCGCATACTCGCCCGGCTCGCCACGAATGTGGATGGGCATGGACGCGCAACCCTAACCCAGGGCATCGCGTGCGACGCCCTGGAGAGGACGACAGGCTTCGCCGGCCTCCGTCAAACCGCGCTCTGGGTTACCTGCCGCAGCTTGTCTTGACGACGAATTCTCTGTGCGACCATTCGGTCCGTGCACGACCCGGTCGAGCCCGAGCTCGAGCAGATTCTCGCGTTCTGCGCCGAGGATCCGGTCGAGCGCGTCTTCCTCGAGGACGTCGCGCGCCGCCGGCTCGGTCGCTTCACGGCGTTCGCGGACAACAGCCGGCTGACGGCGCTTTGCCACGTCGGCGCGAACGTCGTCCCCTCCGGATCGGACTGCGGCCGTTTCGCCGACGTCGCCGCCCGCGGCCGCGCGCGGATGATCATCGGCGACGAGCGCGCCGTCAGCGAGCTCTGGCGTGACCTCGCGGAGCGGATGCCGCGGCCGCGAGACGACCGGCCCGGTCAGCCCGTGTACGCGATCTCGGAGCTGCCGCCCGTCGGGGACACCGAGCTTCGCCCGGCGAACGAGGGTGACTTCGATCTGCTGCTGCCGGCTTGCGCGGCCGCGCACGAGGAGGAGATCGGAGTCGACCCGATGGCGCGAGATCCGGACGGCTTCCGCTGGCGCACGCGCTCGCAGATCGAGGAGGGACGCTCGTGGCTCTGGGTCGACGGCGACACGATCCTCTTCAAGGCCGAGGCGTCCGCGTGGACGCCGGCGGCCGTCCAGGTCCAGCAGGTCTGGGTCGACCCGCCGGCCCGCAACAAGGGCTACGCGCAGCGGGGGATGCGCGACCTCTGCCGCCTCCTGCTCGAGCAGGTGCCCACCGTCTGCCTCTTCGTCCGGCCCGAGAACGCGCCGGCGATCCGGGTCTACGAAGCGATCGGCATGTGCCGGCAGGGGACGTACCGGTCGCTGATCTTCTAGGTGACGGGAGCCGTCGGGCTCGACGCGATCGAGCTCGAGCTCACCGAGTTCTCGGCCTTGACGGTCACGGTGATCCGTGCAGTGCTGTCCTGCGGTCCGAGCACGTAGGTCTGAGCAACGGCGCCGGCGATCGCGGTGCACGTCGCCCCGGCTGCGTCGCAACGATTCCACTGATAGCTGAACGCGGCCGGAGCACCGGCCCAGCGACCCGGGTCGGCGGTAAGGGTCTGGCCCTGTTGGGGGGTGCCGACGATGGTCGGCGACGCGACGTTCCGGATGGTGAAGGCCGCCTGGAAGTGCTGCGCAAGCCTGGCCGCGGCAAGGGTCACAGGCGCGCCCGTCAGGTGAGCTCGCGGGTACGCCGACAGGACGAGGATGCCGTTCGCCTGATCCACGCGAACGAAGGCGAACCCCACCTCCACCCGGCCGACCGACGTGCGCAGGATGAGGGCGAAGCGGAAGGCACTCTGTCCGAGCCGGAGCCCGACCGGCTTTCCAACCGTGACCGAGCGCAACTTCAGCTTTCCCTTCACCCCTTGCTTGAAGCCGCCTGCAAATGCCTTCCCGAGCGCCCGGCGACCCCTGCTCGTTCCGAGGGCGTCCCGCACTGCGTCGAGTTCCCTCGTCGCGGTTGCCGCATCTCCGAAGGCGAAGACGCTGCTCTGGGCGGTCAGAAGCCGGCGCCCGGCGAGTCGCGCCCCCGGACGGAACGAGCGCTCGTATCCGGCGACGGCCGGCGGGGCGGCGGAGAGGGGACCCTGGTTGGCGACCGCTGCTCCGCCGGCGAAATCCCCCGGCATGAGGGCCATCGCCTGAAGATCGGGTCCGTCCTCTTGCGAGACCGCGGCGGGCAAGGCGACGGCGGCGACGAGGGACGCGGCAATCACGGCAAGCGCCGCCGGCACGGCTCGTCTTCGCCCGCTCATCCTGCCCACGTATCGATGCTGACCCACGT
>WNGF01005185.1_pt1 | contig 16775 bp, 17 predicted proteins | sample 5400641 | NCBI WGS metagenome assembly WNGF01 (sample SAMN13153371, study PRJNA577476) | soil metagenome | isolation source: 80 cm soil or saprolite under grassland replicate 2 | place: USA:California | collected 2016-06-15
CGCGGTGCTCACGGTCGGATCGACGACTCGAGTGGCGAGGCGCTCGTGCGCGACCTGAAGAGAGTGCGTGCCCCCAACCTTCCTACGACAGGCTTGAGTTCGGCCGTGATCGTCGGTCAATTCCACGAGCGTCCTTCGAGGCACGACTCCGCGGCCCGAGCGACGCGTGGAGGGCGGGAGAGATGGGTGGGCCTTCGGAAACCCGTCGTAGTACGTCGTGACAGGCGTACCGCTTACCGACATTCAGGCGGACGGCTAGCCGGTCCGATCGGGTTTCCGCAGGCCCACCCGTCTCTCCCGCCCGGCGAACGAGCAGTCAGGGTTCGAACTGAGACACTACCCGCCCTTCGATTTTGCTGTTCGCCCGGCGGGCCGCGTCGCACAATAGCGCCGCAGGCCATCCATGATCAGCGACATGGCGTCCTATCTGCGCTTCTTCGACAGCGTGCGGCGGCGCACGGAGCGTGACGTGGCGGCGCTGCCCCCGGCGGCGGCGGCGTGGCGACCGCCCGCCGTGCGCGGCGAGTCCGGATGGAGCATCGGACAGATCGTCGGCCATCTCGGCGCCTCGCGGCTGTACTTCGCGAGCGCGTACCGGAACGAGGGATGGATCTGGACGCCGCCCGACATCGACGCCGACGATCAGCGCACGTGGCTGCCGTGGCTCGACGCCTCGGCGGCGCGCTTCATCGCGCGCCTCCGGGACACGCCCGCCGAGTGGCTGACGCGCCGCATCGAGATGATCGACACGCCCGGCAGCACGCTCTCCGGCTGGCGCCTCCTGATGATGATGCTCGAGCACGAGGTCCATCATCGCTCGCAGATCGACAGCTACGCGGGGCTGGAAGGCTGGCCGGTGCCGGACATCTTCGGCCGGTCCGCGGAGTCGATCGACGCGCTCCAGCCCGCTCAGCGCGCCCGCAATAGGAGGTGAGCCGTGCCGCACGGCGAGCCGACGCTTCAATGGCTCTCAAATTCGGGGTGAGTCCGGGCGAGACGCTCTCCCCGGAGTTGCTTCTGGCCGAGGTGCAGGGCCTGTCGGGCCGCTGTCGCCTCGGCGACCTCGTGCACGGTCCCACGCTGATCGTCTTTCTCCGCCACTTCGGCTGACCGTTCGCGGCCCGTCAGGTCGACGGGCTCCTGCCGCGCCTCGCCGAGCTCGAGAGCGCCGGCGTGAGCGTGGTGCTGGTCGGCAACGGGCCCGTGGCGGCGCTCGCCCCGTTCGTTCGCGAGATGGGTCTCGAGGGGCGTCGCGTGACGGTGGTCACGGATCCGTCGCTGGTTTCGTTCCGCGCGGCTGGGCTCGCACGTCCGCGGGTGCACGGGTTGCGGGCCGTCATCGAGACGGTGCTCGCCCTGGGCGCGGGATACCGGCCGCGCCGTCCGGCCGGCGATCTCATGCAGCTCGGCGGCGCCGTCCTCGTCGACGAGACCGGACAGCTCGTCTATCACCACCGCGGCCGGAGTCCCGGTGACCTGGCCGACTCCAGCGACATCGTCCAGGCCGCGCTGGCGCTCCTCGTGGAGCGGCGGGCGGCCGGGAGGCGCGTCTGATGGAGTGGTGGTTTCACCTCGCCAACGTCATCTACGTCTTCTCGTATCTGGTCACCGACATTCTGTGGCTCCGCGTGCTGGCGGTGGCGGGTGGCTTCTGCTACCTCACATGGACGCTCACGACGCCGACGCCGAATCTCTCGCTCATCGGCTGGACGCTCGTCTACAACACGATCAACGTCGTCCAGATCACGCGCCTGTGGTACGAGCGCCGGCCGCTCCGACTGGACGCGGGGGAGCAGACGCTGTACGCCTCCACCTTCCGCACCCTCACGCCGCGCGAGTTCCGCCGTCTGTTGACCGTGGGCCGGTGGCACGACGCGGAGCCGGCCGAGGTGCTCATCGAGCAGGGCACGCATCCCGGTCGCGTGCTCGTGCTGGCGTCGGGCCGGGCCGCGGTGATGGTGGGCGGACGGGACGTGGCGACGCTCGGGCCCGGTCAGTTCGCGGGCGAGATGAGCTTTCTGACCGGCGCGCCCACCACGGCCGCCGTCCACGTGGTCGAGCCGGTGCGCTTCGTGTCGTGGCCCACGCCGGAGCTCGAGCGGTTCCTGGTCAAGCATCCGTCGCTGCGTGCGGCGCTCCAGCTCGTCATCGGGCGCGACCTGGCCGCGAAGCTTCGCGAGGGGGGACGAGCATGGGACGCGGCACCGAAATCCTAGCCCGCATCTACGCCCGGCTCGACGGCGCGGAGTGGCTCGGCCGCCTGGCGGTGCGGCTGTCCGTCGGCCTCATGTTCTTCGGCTCCGGCCTCGGCAAGCTCGGCAAGCTCCCCGGGCTCATCGAGTACTTCCGCTCGCTGGGGATTCCCGCGCCGGAGCTGCAGGCGCCGTTCGTGGCCGCCGTCGAGCTCGTCTGCGGAGCGCTCCTCGTCGTGGGACTGGCGACGCGACCGGCGGCCCTCATGCTGTGCGGGGTCATGGTGGTGGCCATCGTCACCGCCGCCGCGCCCGAGCACCACATCCAGGCCACCTGGAAGGGCTTGCTGGAGTTCCTGTACCTGTCGGAGTGGGGCCTGCTGCTGCTGCTCGCGTGGCTGGTGCTCGCCGGCCCCGGCCGTGCGAGCCTCGACGCTCGTCTGGGGATCGACGGGCGTCGCTGATTCAGCGCGCCGCGCGGCCCGCCGCGGCAGCCTGGGCGTACTGCTCCGCCGCTTCCTCGTAGGTCCGGGCGGCGGCGGCGAAGTTCTGGCGCGTGGCGAGACCATCCGCTTCCACGTGCTTGGCCTGGGCGGCGGCGAACAGATCCTTCGCGAGTCGATCGCCTTCCGCCGCGAGCGCCTCGTCTCGCCGGGCCCTCGTCCTGGCTCGCGCCTGCTCGACGCTCGCCTTCAGCGGAGCGAGCTGCCATTCCTTCTCGGTCTCTCGCTTGGCCTCCACCGCGGCGGCCTGATACTCGGACTGCGCCTCGCCGAGGAGCCGGAGGGCCAAGCCGAAGTCCGACTTCCCCAGCGCCACGGTACCTTCCTGCTCCTTGCCCTGAGCCGAGGCGAACAGCTTGGGCGCATAGAAGGTCGCGGCCGCGCGCTCGGCGTCTCGTCGCGCCGTCGTCATCCTGGCCCGCGCCTGCTCCGCTTCGGGCTGGCGAGGCGGCGCGACCGCGACGCGCTCCCTCGCGTCGGAGACCTCGCGCTTGGCGGGCGGCGCGGCGCTCGGTCTCGGCGGCCGGCTCGGGGCGGTCTCGCGCTGGGGCGCTTTGTCCTCCGTGGTCACCGGCGGTCTCGACGGCTCTTCACGGATCGCCGGCGTGTCCGCCGGTGCCGACGGCGGACGCGGCGTCACCTGCGCGCCGTCGGTCCGGGACGTTTCGTCCCGGGCGGCCAGCCCGGGACGCTCCCGGCGCTCGCCCACCTGCTGTCCAGCTCGCGAGTCCTGCGCGGGTCGTGAAGCGGGACCGACCCACCAGACAACGCCGACCGTGACCGCCACGAGGCCGCCCAGGGCGGCGCCCCACACGGGCCAGGACACCTTCCCCGCGAGCGTCGCGATCGACGCGCTCCACTCACGACCGGTCGGAGTCGGTCGAGAGGCGCGCACGAGGGTCTCGTCGTCCGACCGCGCGCGCTGTCCGTCGGCACCCGCGCGCGCCCTGGCAAGCTCGTCGCGCGCGCGCGCGTGCGCCGGCATGTCCGTGACGATGGCCTCGAACTGCGCGGCGGCAGCGTCGAACCGCTGGGCGGCGAGCAGCTTGCCGCCACGCGCGAGCGCGGGGGCGAGTCGATCGGCCCGCGCCACCTCCGCCCGCAACCCCTCGACGCGCGCCGCGAGCTCGCGCTCGACCGCCTGGAGCGCGTGCAGATGGCCCTCGGCATCGATCGCCGGAAGCGGCTCCTCCTGCTTCACGGCGCCGATGCGCTGGGCCAGGTCCGCTTCGAGGGCTCGCAGTCGATCCCGGTGGCCCCGGGCACGCTCCCGCGTCCGCTCGGCTTCCTCGGCGAGACCCCGCTGAACCTGCAGGAGCTCCGCGCGCATCGCCGCCAGGTCACTGAACCGCTTGGCCGGATTCTTGTGCATCGCGCGCTCGACGATGGCGGCCAGCCCGGCCGGGATCGTCGGATCCACCACGTCGACGCGCGGCGGGTCCGCCTTCTGCAGCTGCTCGAGGATCTGCATCGGATCCGCGCCCGCGAATGCGGGACGTGAGCTCAGGAGCTCGTAGGAGACCGAGCCGACGGAGAAGATGTCCGAGCGATGATTCGCGATGCCACGCACCTGCTCGGGCGCGATGTACTTCAGCGTGCCCATGATCAGCCCCGTCCGCGTGAGGCCGACGGTGTTCGTCTGGATCTGGGCGATCCCGAAGTCGAGGACCTTCACCTGCCCGTCCCGCAACACCATGATGTTGCCGGGCTTGATGTCCCGGTGAATGATCCCTTTCTGGTGGGCGTAGTGCAGGCCGGTGCACATCTGCACGATGATGGAGAGCTTGTCCTCGAGGGGCAGGGCCTTGCCCTGCGCGATGATGTTGCGCAGCTCCTCGCCGTCGAGCAGCTCCATCACGATGAACAGCCGTCCCTCGGCCTCGCCCATGTCGTACACGGTGACGATGTTGGGATGGCTCAGCTTGGCGCAGGCCTGGGCTTCGCGGAAGAAGCGGGCCCGGAGCTCGTCGGTCACCTCGACTTCGGGCGAGATCACCTTGACGGCGACCAGGCGGTCGAGGAGCGGGTCATGGGCCTTGTAGATCATGCCCATCCCGCCGCGACCGATCCGGTCGATGACGCGGTACTTGCCGATCTGCTCAGCCATCGAACGCCTGGTCGGTCCTGCCGAGCACGATCGGGAGTCCACAGAACCCTGGGCCTGACGCCGAACCCCGGGACATACGCACGAGACGTAGCATCGCGTCGGCCGGCGTGTCAAGGATTGACAACGCCCGCTCGTGTGCGTTGACCGTATGGGGAATTGTCACATAGGATCCAGACGGCCATGACGGCGCCGCCCGGAGACTCCGTGGCCAGGAGGATGCTCATGAGCACGCTTCAGCACTTCCCGGAAGACTGTCTGGCGCTCCTCGAGGCCCGGCTCGCCCGCGGCGCGATCGACCGCCGCGCCGTGCTCAAGCTGGCGGTCGCCCTCGGCGTCACCGCCACGCTGCCCCTCGGCCCCAGGGAGGCGGGCGCTCAGGCCAAGCAGATCGTCTTCGTCAACTGGGGCGGCATCGCCAACGAGGCCTTCGGTCGGTTCTACGGCAAGCCCTTCGAGGACAAGAACCCGGGCGTCAAGGTGGTGATGGACTCGTCGGGCCCTTCGGCCGGGAAGATCCGGACGATGGTGGAGTCCAAGCACGTGACCTGGGACATCTGTGACTCCTCCGCCGGCTCCTCGATCCTCCTCGGCGGCCAGGGGCTGCTCGAAGCGATCGACTACTCGATCGTCGATCGCGCCAACCTGCCCCCCAAGGGCTTCGCGTACCCGCACGGCGCCGCGCCTTACTCGTTCAGCTCCGTCCTCGTTTACGACGCCGCGAAGTTCGGCGGATCTCCGCCCAAGAGCTGGGTCGACTTCCTGGACTTCCAGAAGTACCCGGGCAAGCGGATGCTGCGCCGGGACGCGCTCGGCAGCCTCGATGCGCTCGCCATGGCCGACGGAATTCCCATGAACAAGATGTACCCCCTCGACACCAAGCGCGCGCTCGGAGTCCTCAAGAAGATCCGGAAGGACGCCGTCTACTGGAACTCCGGCTCGGAGTCCGAGCAGCTCATGCGCACGGGCGAGGCCTCGATGGGCCTGATCTGGAACACGCGCGCCAAGGTGCTCCACGAGGAGACCAAGGGCCGCATCACGTGGACGTGGAATCAGGGCGTGCTCCAGGCCGGCATCTTCGTCATTCCCAAGGGCAACCCCGCGGGCGCGCTGGTCCAGCGGCTGCTGGCCTCCATGTGCGCCAACGCGGAGGCCCAGGTCGGGTTGCTGGAGTTCCTCGGCAACGGCCCCACCAACCCCAAGGCCGCGGCCGCCGTGCCCGCGCCCCTGCGTCGATTCAATCCCACGGATCCCGAGAATCTCGCCGTCCAGGTCATCCTCGACGGCGAGTGGTGGGGCAAGAACTACGCGCAGGCCAATCAGGAGTACCTCGACACCATCTCCTCGTGACGCGCGCGCCGGCGCCATGCTGACCGAGCGGGCCCACACGCTCCACGTCCGGAGCCTGAGCAAGCACTACGGTCGGGTGCGCGCCGTCGACGACGTCTCCTTCACGGTCCGGCGCGGCGACTTCCTCACGCTGCTGGGGCCGTCGGGATCCGGCAAGACGACGATCCTCATGTCGATCGCCGGGTTCATCGAGCCGACGGCCGGCGACATCCTCGTCGACGACCGCGTGATCACCCACCTGCCGCCGGAGCGCCGCAACTTCGGCATGGTGTTCCAGGGCTACGCCCTGTTTCCGCATCTGACCGTGGCGGACAACGTCGGCTTTCCGCTGCAGGTCCGCCGCGTCCCCCGAGCCGAGGCCACGGCGCGGGTGCGCCAGGCCCTCGACCTCGTCCATCTGGCCGACCTCGCCGACCGCTCTCCGCGGCAGCTCTCCGGTGGTCAGCAGCAGCGCGTCGCCCTGGCCCGCGCGCTCGTCTTCCAGCCCGACCTGCTGCTGCTCGACGAGCCGCTCTCGGCGCTCGACAAGAAGCTCCGCGCCGAGCTCGGCTGGGAGCTGAAGTCGCTCCACCGGCGCGTGGGCATGACCTTCATCTACGTCACCCACGATCAGGAAGAGGCGCTGTCCATGTCGGACGAGGTGGCCATCCTGCGTGACGGCAAGCTCGTGCAGAGCGGAGCGCCCGGCGCGCTCTACGACCAGCCGCGCACGCGCTTCGTCGCCGACTTCCTGGGCAAGAGCAACTTCCTCGACGGCGTCGTCGACGGGCCGCATCACGCCGGCGCCACGTATCGCTGTGGTCCGCATCACTTCCTGCAGGCCTGCCCGCGCGACGCGCTCCGGCCAGGGCAGCCGATCGTGCTCTCGCTCCGCCCGGAAAAGATCACCCTGACCGCCGAGGAGCCGCCCGGCGCCGTCAACGTGCTGGCCGCGGAGCTCGTGAGCTGGAGCTACTTCGGCAGCGGCGTCCACGTCCTGGTCGCCGCCGCCGGTATCGGTCAGCTCGCCGTGACGCGCCAGAGCTGGCGGCTCGACGTCCCGCTCAGTCCCGGGAAACGCGTCTGGCTCTCGTGGGACGCCGACGCCGCGACGCCTGTCGCCGAGGACTAATCACGCGCTTTCGTCGCACGTCCGACCGAATCCGGCGGCTGCATATACGACTGGCCTAGCTTAGAGGAGCTGCGTCCGGACTCTGTAGCGCTCGTAGACGACGGCCGCGCGCCGATCACAGCTCACCAGCTGGGCGCCGTGATGTGCGGCCGTCGCGGCTACCAACGCGTCGTAGACGGCCCCACCGCTCATCGCTCGGTCGGGCAACGCGGACAGGAACTCCCTATAGGCTCCAGCACTGAGACGCAAAAACGGCAGCGGAAAGCGAGTCTTCAGGAACTCGCGAACGACCTCGCCGCTGGCCCGGTGGGGTGCCGGCAGCCGCGTGAGCACGGAGTAGGTCTCGAGCGCGCAGTGTTCCACGAGGCGCAGCCCACCGTCGAGCGTGCGTCGCGCCGCTTCATGCCGCTCGTGCCACGACGCGAAGGCGGCGACCACCAGGCTGGTATCGGCCGCCGTCACCGCCGTGCGCGCTCTAGCGTGTCGCGTACTTGTTCGGCGGTGAGCGCGGGCAGCTTGGCATCAGGCACCGCGACCACGCCTTTCCCGCGTTTCTTGAGCCGCATCGGCGTGGGGGCAATCTCGATCTCCAGGCGCCCGTCTCCCGCTCGGATCTCCAGCGCCTGGCCCGGTTTCAGCCCAAGGGCCTGCCGCAGCGGCTTGGGAACCACGAGGCGTCCGGCGGCGTCGAGGGCAACTCTCATGGGTGCGACATTGCCACACAAATGGCATCGCTACAACCAATCCCGAGGTCGACCGCGCCCGCGCGGCCCCGGGCATGCGTGCCATAATACGCGGCGAGCATGAGCACCACGAGCGTGGCCCTGGCGGCGCGCGCCCGGCCCGGTCTCTCCGCCCGCGCGTTCTACTGGCTGCTCGTGATCCCCGCGCTCGCCGCCATGCTCGCCTTCTACTTCTTCCCCCTCGCCCGCGTGCTCTGGATCAGCGTCACCGAGCCGCGGCCCGGGCTCGACAACTACGCCTTGCTCCTCACCTCGGCGTCGGTCCACCGGATGCTGCTCGTCACGGCGCGCCTGTGCGTGATCACCACGATCGTAACCCTCATGCTCGGGTACGTCGTCGCCTACGCGATGGCGCACGCGCGGGGACGCCAGTTGCGCTGGCTCACCTTCTTCGTGCTGCTGCCGCTGTGGGTCTCCGTGCTCGTGCGCGCGTTCGCCTGGGTCACGCTGCTGCGCGGCAACGGTCTCGTGAACCAGGGCCTGCTGGCCCTCGGGGTCATCGGCGAGCCGCTGGCGCTCGTCCGCAACGAGCTCGGCGTCGCCGTGGGGATGATCCACTACATGATCCCGTTCGCCGTCCTGCCGCTCTACGCCAACATGCAGGGCATCGACCTGAAGCTGGTCGCCGCCGCCCGCGGCCTGGGGGCGAGCCCGCGACAGGCGTTCCTTCGCGTCTTCTTGCCGCTCAGCCTGCCCGGGCTCGTCGGCGCGGGTGTGCTGGTCTTCATCTTCTCGCTCGGCTTCTACGTCACGCCCGCCATCCTCGGCGGCGGGCGCGTGTTCATGATCGCCGAGTACATCGGCGTGCAGATCCTCAACGTGCTCCGGTGGGGGCTCGGCGCGATGCTGGCGACGACACTCCTGGCCGGCGTCCTGCTGCTGATGGCAGCGCTGGGGCGGCTCGTCAACATGAAGAAGCTCTTCGGGGCGGGGTGATGGACCCGATCGGGCCGGGACCGGCCGCGCGGCGCGGGATCGCCGTGGCGCTGGCCTGGGGCGTCGTGACCTTCCTGGTGCTGCCGCTGTTCGTGGTCTTCCCGGTGTCGGTCACCGACACGCGGTACCTCTCGATGCCGGACAAGGGCATCTCCCTCCAGCACTTCACGAAGCTGGCGACCAGCCCGGAGTGGCTCGGCAGCATCGGGCACAGCGCGGTCATCGCGATCATCACCACGGCGCTCTGTGTCGTGCTCGGCACGCTGTGCGCGATCGGGTGCTGGCGGCTCGGCTCGCGCCTGTCGGAGACCGTCCGCACGCTCACGCTCGTGCCGATCGTCGTGCCCTCGATCGTGTACGCGCTCGGCGTCTACCGGCTCTTCGTCGATCTCCGGCTGCTCGACACCTACCTCGGGGTCGTGATCGCCCATGTGGTGACTGGCCTCCCCTACGTGGTGATCACGGTATCGGCCAGCCTGGCCAATCTCGACGTGCGCCTGGAGCAGGCCGCGCGCAGCCTCGGCGCCACGCTCGGCCAGACCGTGCGCAAGGTGATCGTCCCCAACATCCTGCCCGGCGTCGCCTCGGGCGCGATCTTCGCGTTCATCCATTCCTGGGACGAGACCGTCATCGTGCTGTTCATCGCCGGCCGCTCCGTGTACACGCTGCCGAGGCGGATGTGGGCCGACATCAACGAGAACCTGGACCCGGTGATCGCCGCCGTCGCCGTGCTGCTGATCTTCGTGACGCTCGCCCTGCTCCTGTCGGAGCTGGCCCTGCGTGCTCGTCGAACGGCGCGCTCGTGATCCCGTAGGGCGGGGGCTCGTCCCCGCCGGAGGACCGACGCCATGAAGCCACCGACACCATCCCAGCGGGCCGCGCTCGACTGGGTCGACACCAACACCCAGCGGCTGTCGCGCGATCACCTCACCCTGTGGCATCTGGCCGAGCCCTCCTGGCGCGAGTATCGGTCGGCCGCCTTCTTCGTCGACGTCCTCCGGCGCGAGGGCTTTCAGGTCGAGGTGGGAAGCGGCGGGATGCCCACCGCGTTCTGCGCGACCTGGGGCGACGGCGGACCGACGCTGGGCGCCTATGCCGAGTACGACGCCGTGCCCGGCATGTCGCAGGCCCCCGTGCCCCGTCGCGAGCCGCGCCCGGGATTTCATCGCTGGGCCGCCGGCCACACCGATCCGCACTCGGCGCTCGGGGTCGGCGCGCTCGGCGGCGTGCTCGCCGCCAAGACCGCGATGGAGCGCCATGGCGTCCGGGCGCGGCTGAAGTTCTTCGGGGAGCCGGCGGAGAAGATGTGCGGGTCCAAGCCCGTCCACGCCGCCAAGGGCTACTATGACGATCTCGACGCCGCCATCAGCTTCCACCCGACGTCGCTGCCCGCGCAGGCCAACACGTGTCTGTGGGACACGCACTGCGGGCTGTACTGGAGCTGCGTGTACACGTTCGAGTGCGAGTCGCCCGAGACGTGGGTCGGCGCGATGGCGCGCGAAGGCATCGTCAACACGCACGCCGCCGCCCGTGCCCCCGCGGCGCTCGACGCGGTGTGCCTGATGTACACGACGTCGAAGTACACCCGCGAGGCGATGCTCCCGCATGCCGGCTCGTGGTCGCTCAACGAGGCCATCCTGGTGGCCGGACAGGCGACGGCCGACAACATCCCCCCGCACGTGGGACAGATCCAGTACGCCTGGCGCGTGCCGACGCTGGCCATGGCCGAGCGGATCGCCGCGGTGCTGGACAACAACGCCGAGAACGTCGGGCGCATCGCCCACTGCCGCGTCACGCGCGACTGGGTAACCAAGACGCGCCCCGGCCTGCCCAACCACGCGATGGCGGAGATTACCTACGGGAACTTCGAGATGGTCGGCCCGCCGCGCTTGCCCGAGGCGGCGAAGGCGTTCGCGCGGGAGATCCAGAGCGCCCTCGGGCTCGAGCCGATGAAGGAGCCGTTCATGCCCGAGATCGAGGAGCTGACGACCCCGCGCGAGGCGGAGGCGCGGCTCCGCGCGAACCTGCCGCCGTGGCAGCTCCACTACACCTCGGACGACTACGTCGAGTACACCTGGCACTGTCCGACGGTCCGGCTCTACGTCGGCCGCGCCATGCTGCGCCCGCCGCGGCCCGGCTACGTGTATCCGGACTGGCCCCGCAACGCGCTCGGTGGCGTCCCCGCCGCGATCGATCCCCTGCATCTCACGGCCGCACGGGTGATCGGCACGACGCTGGTCGAGCTGGCCGAGGACACCGAGGCGCTCCAGCGCTGTCGGGCCGAGTTCCGCGAGCGAACGGGCGGCGGCATCGGCGGCACGAAGTGGATGGCGCCGCTGCTCCCGCGCGACTTCCCCCCGCCGATCCACTTCCGCTGGCCGGAGTACGTCGACACCATCCGCGGCCACGAGTGGACGCTACCGACTGGTTAGATGGGGGGCCCCGAGCGGGCCCCAAGCCCCCGACCCCCGACGCTCGGGACTCCCCGGCAAAGCCGGGGCGCCCCTCGACACTACGGCCTCACGTCGCGAGGCGGCGTTCCAGCCAGTCGCGGAGGCGGTAGTAGCTGCCGACGATCGGCAGGAACCAGGGATCTCCGGTGTAGGTCGGACGGGTCGGAAAAGGTAAATTATCGAAGGCGCTTGGCTCTGTTTGCTTGCCGGCGAGCTTGAGGGCGACCCGGTGGCCGAGATAGCTCGCCATCCCCACGCCGCTGCCCTGGCAACCCACGGCGTAATGCACGCCTTCGTGAACGCCCATGTGGGGGACGTGATCGAACGTGAAGGCGACGTTGCCGGTCCACGCGTGTGTCACGCGCGTGCGGGCGAGCTCGGGCCAGACGCGGGTCATGAGCCCGTGAAGCCGCGGCGCCGCCTCGGTGGCCGTCGCCTGGCGAAAGCTCACGCGGCCGCCGTAGAGAATGCGCGTGCCGTCGGGCGAGGGCCGGTAGTAGCTGAGGACGCGATTGGTGTCGACGATCATCCGGCCGCGAGGGACGAGCCGGCGAACGGTCTCCGGTGACAGGGGCTCGGTCGCGATGATGTAGCTGCCGAGCGGGATCAGCCGGCGGCGCAGCCATGGGGTGACGGGGCCGGTGTAGCCGTTGGTGGCCACGAGGACCTCACGAGCCTCGACACGCCCGCGCGTCGTGGTGAGCGCGAACCCGCCCGGCCGCTTCGCGATCGCGACGACCCCGGCGTCCTCGGCGACGACGGCGTCGGCGCGACGCGCGGCCGCGGCGAGGCCGCGATGGTAGAGCGCGGGGTGCAGCGCGCCCGAGGCCTCGGCCACCATCCCCCCGAAGTAATAGCCGGTATCGATCTCTTCGCGCTGGCGCGCGCGCGGGAGGAGCCAGGCCGGAGCGCCCGTCAGCGCCTTGATCGTCTCCACGTTCGTGGCGAGCGCCGCGTAGGCGGCCGGACAGTGGGCGCCGACGAACCGTCCGGTGCGACGGTAGTGACCATCGATGCCCTCGCGCGCGAGCAGCTCCTCCAGGAAGGGCAGACAGCGGGCTCCCTCGGCGAGCAGCGCGGTGGCGCGCTCGGCGCCGAAGCTCCGGGCGAGCTCGGCGTGGGTCAGCTTCAGACCTCCGGAGACCATGCCGCCGTTGAGCGAGCTGGCGGCATGCCCGATCCGCCCGATCTCGAGCACGGCGACGTCGGCGCCGTGCCGGCGGAGCCCGAGCGCCGCCGAGAGCCCGCAGTAGCCGGCGCCGACCACGGCGACGTCGACGCGGTCGGGGAGAGCGGCCAGCGGCGCCTCGGACGGAGGTGCCGCCTCCCACCAGTAGGGCGTGGGGGTGAAGCCAGCGGCGAAGAGGTCGCTCAGAGGAGCCTCAGGGATGCTTGCCCCTGAGCTCGATCACCTTGCCCAGGCGCAGGACCGTCATCGTGAAGTCGCCGCCGGGGGGCACGGAATCGAGAATGTCGCGCACGCGACGATGATCGCTCGCCTCGCCGATCGGGATACCTTGCACCTTCAGGATGATGTCGCCGCCCACCACGAGCTGCTCGCCCATGACCGTGGCGAGCACGGCGCCGCCGATCAGACCGACCGCATCACCGGCCGAGCCCCTGGCCACGGACTTCACCAGATAGCCTGTCGGCTGGGGCAGGTTGAGGATCTGCGCGATGGGGCCGGTGATGAGCCGCCCCTCGAGCCCGCTCCAGAACGACGGCCGGTCGAGGAGAAGCTTCTTGGCCGTGTTGCTCGTCACCACGAAGCCCAGACCCTCGCTGCCCCCCGACTTGCTGATGTTGTGGCTGACGATCCCGATGACCTGACCGGCCATGTTGAACATGGGCCCGCCCGAGTTGCCGGTGTTGATGGTGGCGTTCGTCTGCAAGAACTCGGCGAGGGGCATGGCGTGGTAGACGCTGTTGGCGGGCCACCGGGCGCTGATCCAGCCCGCGCTCATCGAATGGCTGAGCCCGTAGGGCGCGCCGATGATCATCACGGGATCGCCCACTCGCACGGTGTCGGAGTCGGCCACGATCGCGACCTTGCTGCCCGGCGGCACGCGCTGGAGCTTGATCAGCGACAGATCGGCGGCCGGCTCCGAGCTGATGACCTTCGCGGGAATCTTCTCGCCGCCGAGGAACTCGACGACGACCTCGTCCATCGAGTGCACGACGTGGGCCGCGGTCATGATCTTGCCATCGGCCGAGACGAGCACTCCGGATCCGGTCTCGACGAACCGCGTCACCCCGGACGATTCGACGTCGCTGCCCTTGGCGCGGATCACCACGACGGACGGGTTGACCTGCCGGAAGAGGTCACCCATGTTCTGCCCACGCGCGCCGCCGGGAAACGCCAGCAGCGTGGCGCCCACGAGAAGGGCGGCGGCGATCCTCGATGCTCCCCGGCGTTCGATCCTGGACCCGATCATCGGCGATGACCTCCGGTCGGTTCTAGCACACCCGAGCGGTGTTTTCAGAACGCGTCGTCGATTATGCTTCTGGCCATGCGCATCCGAAACGAGGGTCTGGCCGGTCCTCGCGCCCTCGTCCTGGCCGTGTCGATCGCGGCCCTGTGCGGCCTGTCCCCGCGCGTGTCCGGCGCCGTCGAGCCCGACGAGGTGCCGTGGCTGCGACGGATCCCCGACGTCGCCGCGGAGATGACGCGGCTGCCGCCCTTCGTCCGCGACACCGATCTGCGATTGCTCTTGCGCAGCTACTATCTGAACGCGCGAAACGCCAACGAGACGCTCTCGGAGGCGTGGGCCGGCGGGGCGTGGCTCACCTACCGTTCGGGGTGGCTGCTGGACACGTTCCAGATGGGGGCCACCGTCTTCAGCTCGGTTCCGCTGTATGCGCCGTCGGATCGGGACGGCACCCAGCTGCTCGCGCCGGGACAGGAGGGCTTCATCGTCCCCGGCGTCGCCTACGGAGCGTTGCGGTACGGGGACTATGCGCTGCTCACCGGCTACCGGCAAATCGTCGAGCAGACCTACGTCAATCCGCACGACAACCGGATGGCCCCGGTGACCTACGAGGGCGTGACGCTCGGAGGCAAGGTGGGTTTCGCCGACTATCTCGTCGGCTATCTCACGCGCCAGAAGGAGCGCGACTCCGAGACGTTCGTCCCCATCGGGGAAGCGGTGGGCGTCCGCGGCAACGGCGCCGGGCTCACCTTGGCCGGCGTGCGCCTGCGGCCGATCCAGGGGCTGAGCATCGAGCTCAGCAACCAGATCGTCGACGACGTGTTCAACACGGCCTTCGGGCAGGTCGATTACGCCCACGCGTTCGACCGGAATTTCGTCCTGACCGTGGCCGGGCAGTACACGGACCAGCGCGCCGTGGGCGACGCGCTGCTCGGGGGGTCCAAGTTCACGCACTGGGTCACGACCGTGGGCAGCATGCGCGCCCAGCTCCACTACCACGATTTCACGCTGACCACGGCCTTCTCGGTGACGGGCAAGGGCAACAATCTGCAGACGCCGTTCGGCCAGTATCCCGGGTTCCTGCACATGCTCATCAGGGACTTCGATCGCGCGGGCGAGGTGGCCTGGATGGCGGGGATCGGCTATGACCTGTCCCGGTGGATCCCTGAGACCCGGAGCGGGTTCAGCTTCGCGCAGGGCACGAGCGCCGTCAGCCCCACCAAGCGTACGGCCGCGCCGGACATCCGGGAGTACAACTTCGGCATGGATCACCGCGCCGCCAAGCACAGCGGCCTGCACGGATTCGGCTTCGCGGCGGTCGCCGGGATCGTCGATATCGAAGGGACGAACCGGCCTCAGTACCAGATCCGGCTCATCCTCAACTACGAGATCCCCCTGCTCTAAATCAGCTCGCCCGCTAGACTCTTGGACCGCTGAGCTCGAGCTGGACGTTGTCGGGATCGCGGAAGATCAGAATGCAGATGCCGAACGCCTCGCCGAGATCTCTGATCTCGCTGTGCGCGACCCCGTGGCGATCCAGCACCCGCACGGCGTCATCGAGAGCGGCGCGCGACGACACCTCGAAGCTCATGTGGTCGAGGCCGACGCGGTTCTCGTCGAACCGGTCGGCCTTGATGGCGCGCTCGGGTTGGGGATGGGGACCGATGCCCAGCCCGACCTTGCCGTTGCTGAGAAACGCACCGGGGTTCAGGTCCATGAGCTTCTTGAAGCCGAGGACACGAGTGTAAAAGGTCACCGACCGATCCACGTCGGTGACGGTGAGCCGGAAGTGGTGGACGCCCTGGGTGCCGATGTGCTCTGGCATGGTGACCTCCTCGTCGAGCGGAACGACTGTCGGTTCCCGCCGCTCCGGTTGTCAAGCGCTTCCCGGCGATGCTAGCGTGACCCCGTAGGCCGGCGCTTCAATGGCGCGGTACTCGGAGATAGAGCACCGATGAAGTGCGTCCGCTGTCAGCACGAGAGCCCCTCGGCCGCCAGGTTCTGTGCGGAGTGCGGGGCGCCCCTGGCGCCGGAATGCGCGCACTGCGCGGCGCCCCTTCCGTCCGGCGGGAAGTTCTGCCCCCAGTGCGGTCACGCGGTGGGCGCCCCCACGGCGCCGGCCGTCGAGACCCGGTTCGCCTCCCCCGCTGACTACACGCCCAAGCACATCGCCGAGAAGATCCTCAGCTCCAAGGCCACCCTCGAGGGCGAGCGCAAGCACGTGACCGTGCTCTTCGCCGATCTCAAGGGCTCGATGGAGCTCCTGGCTGATCGCGACCCCGAAGATTCGCGCCACGTCCTGGACGCCGTCCTCGACCGGATGATGGAAGCCGTTCATCGCTACGAGGGCACGGTCAACCAGGTCATGGGCGACGGCATCATGGCGCTCTTCGGCGCGCCCATCGCCCACGAGGACCACGCCGTCCGCGCGTGCTATGCGGCCCTCCGCATGCAACAGACGGTCAAGCAGTACGCCGACGAGGTCCACCGGACGCTCGGCCTGCCGATCCACATCCGCGTGGGTCTCAACGCCGGTGAGGTCGTCGTCCGGTCCATCGGAAACGATCTCCACATGGACTACACAGCGGTCGGACAGACCACTCACCTCGCCGCCCGCATGGAGCAGATGGCCATGCCGGGATCGATTCTCGTACCCGCGGATGTCCTGCCGCTCGTCGAAGGCTACGTGCTCCTGCGGTCGCTCGGGCCGCGGCCAGTGAAGGGCCTGGACAAGCCTCTCGAAGTCGACGAGGTCGTCGGCGCCTCGCCGATCCGGTCCCGCCTGCACGCCGCCGCCGCGCGCGGGCTCACGCGCTTCGTCGGCCGGGATCCCGAGCTCGACCAGCTCGCGCGGCTGCTCGATCGCGCCCGGACCGGGTCGGGTCAGCTCGTGGCCGTGGTGGGCGAGCCCGGCGTGGGCAAATCGCGGTTGTACTGGGAGTTCATCCACTCGC
>WNGF01006174.1_pt1 | contig 16768 bp, 16 predicted proteins | sample 5400641 | NCBI WGS metagenome assembly WNGF01 (sample SAMN13153371, study PRJNA577476) | soil metagenome | isolation source: 80 cm soil or saprolite under grassland replicate 2 | place: USA:California | collected 2016-06-15
ATCCGCACGATCGACGGCCGGCGCGGGCTGCTCGTTGCCGGGCAGATCGAGACAGTCGTCCCGGAAAGCGAGCTCGTCGTCATGCGTCGAGGCGCACGCCTGCTCGAGCTGGACGTGCCGCGGGTGGAGATGGCCTCGGTCGACGAGGCCTCCGTCGTCTCCGCTTCCTGGCAGACAACCGGCGAGGTGCTCGAGCCCCCGCTGCCGCCGGGCCCGGCGCGGCGCGCGCTGCTCGCTCTTCGCCCCTGGCGATTGGCGCCGCCGCCAAGACCAGAGGCGGAGCGCCCGCTGTGGCAACTCGTGGCGGTTCTCTACGTGAGCCTTGCGCTGATCGTCACCCTCGTGATCGGACTCGCCTTCCTCGTGGCGCGCCTCGTGACCGGCAACGCCGTCTGACCGGCGCGGGCGCGCTGCTTGACGAGACTGAGCAGCTTGAACATCGCCAGGTATATAAGGCTGTCGAAACTCTGTTTCGGTGGTGAATCCGAGTTTTGACACCCTTCACGGTTCTCGAGACGCTCGAGATCGTCGAGAGACACTTCCGCTCGATCGTCTCCGAGCACGAGTTGTAAGCGGACCGGATGCTGTTGAGAAGTCTCGTGCCTCGGTCTGCTGGATCGGGCGGCGAGGCTCCAGGTCGCGTAGCTGCAGCGTAGGCCGTGGAGCCAGTTCTGTAGCGCTACGAGCGATCGGCGGTCTTCACCGATCAGAGGCTAACCCGGTGGGGCTGCCGTCAACGCAAGCTGGCCGGGCGGCCACGCAGCTTCCTGCGGGGATGGTTTTTGCCCGGGCGCGTAGCTGTCGCCCTTTGGGACCGCACTTCGGCCGGCCTCGCGGGTGCCCTCTCCGGCCGCGCTACGAGCCTGTTCGTCCTCGCTTCGGCCCGACTCCACTGCTGGCATCGTCTGAGCTCGTCTCCCTCGTTTCGACCCCCGCTCGTTCGACGTCATCGACCACCTCGGGCTCCGACAGCTCGTCCTCCGACTCGGCGGGCTCCCGGGCAGCCGCCGCGTCGGCCAGATCGAGGAGCCCGCTCGCCCTCCCGCGGATGTCCTCGAGCAGCTGACGGCGTTCCTTCCAGACCGCCTCCGTGTCGGCATGCAGCTCGCGCATCCGCGTCTCCGCCTCGTCTCGCAGCGCCGCGAGCTCTTCCTGCAGCTGCTGCCTGCGCTCCTTCGCCTCCGCGCGTGAGTGGGCGGCGGTCTTCTCCGCCTCCAGGCGCGAACGGACGAGGATGTCCTCCGCCTCGGTTCGCGCGGTGGCGATCAGTGTCTCCGCCTCGGCCTTTACGCCGTCCGCCTCGGCGCTGATGTTGACGAGCAGTTCCGCCGCCTTGGCTTTCGCGCCGCCGATGATCTCTTCCCCTTCCTGCCGCGCGCTGGCCGTGATCTCCTCCCCAGTCTCGCGCGCCCGCTGCAGAAGACCACTGACCTGCTGCTCGGTCTGTTCAAGCGCGTGGGTAACCGCCGCCCGTGGAGAGGCGCTCACCTTGAGCTCGGCGATGACGCGATTGACCCGTTTGAGGTAGGCATCGACGGCCCGGCGGTCGTAGCCGCGGACCGAACTTGGGAAGGAGACGTTGAGGATGTCGGCCGGTACGTAGTGTCGAAGCTCGCCGAAGGGGCGCTCCTGCCCCGGCGCGGCCGGCGAGAGCTTGGCCTCGCTCTCGTCCGCCTTGGGCGACTCGTCATCGGCCACGGCCGGAGTATGACCAACATCGTTTGAGCGTGTGTCGACCGCGCGAGGGGTCGGCTGCCCGACGGGCGCTCTCGTGACCGACCTGGCTCGGGCGCGCGCCCGCCGACGCCTTGTCGCAGCTCCAACAGAACGCGACGGCCTGCTTTGGCGTCGCCTCGCCCGCCGCTCAGGCCGGGCGAGCGGCACGCCGCCGGAGGCAGAGCGAGAAAGGGAATCTTGGAGTACTACGGCGTGAAGAACCCCGTGGCCGTGTACTCGTTGCTGCCCTGGCCGCCAGACAGGGTTCCGCTTCAGTCGTAGACTCGATCGTTGCCGATGCCCAGGGCAGATTGGCTTCCCGAACTCGGTCCGCGCGGAGAGGGCTGGCTCGTGCTGCAACTCCTGCTTGGCGCCGCGATCATCGGCGCGCCCGCACGCGTCTGCGGCAGAGCGGGATCTTCCGTCTCGTGCGTCATCCCGTGTACGGAGGCGCGATCTTGATTGGGCTTGGTTGGTCGCTTGCCGATGCCCCGCTCGGCCTCATCCCGACCGCGCTGCTCGCCCTGCTCTTCGACCTCAAAGCGCGGCGCGAGGAGGCCTGGCTGATCGAGCGCTTCCCCGCATACGCGGCCTACCGGGCAGGCACCCCGCGCCGGTTCGTGCCCTGGCTCTACTGAGCCTCGCGCCCTCGTCGTCGTGCAACGAGGTCGCGGAGCGCCAGTGCGCACCCTCCGCTCGGCAGTCGCGCCGACGACTTGTCGGCGGCCCCACCATGATCGATACCTGGCGGGCGCGAGCAGGCAGGGGGAGCGTCGGATCGGATAATCCGAGTGGCGATAATGGCTGAGCCTGGATCACGGCATCGGAGAAGGAGGCGCAATGAACCAGTTGTCGGAGATCCTCGACGAGAAGGGCCATGACGTGCCCCGGATCGAGGCAGACGCCTCGGTGTTCGAGGCGGTGAAACGGATGGTCGAGGCGAACGTCGGGTCGCTGCTCGTGACCGAGGGCGACGAGATCACGGGGATCGTGACCGAGCGGACCTACCTCCAATTCCTGCACGACTACATCGGCGCAAGCTGAGCCGTTGCGAGGACTGCGGCCGGGTCGGATCGGACCCTATGGCCGGGGCGAAGCCGGCTCTGGTTGTTACAGAAGAGCCGAACAGCGACACGGGCCGTGCTCATAGCTTCTTCGCGACGATGTGGAAGAGGTGCCAGTGCTTAGGCTCGCCGACCGCTGTCTTTCCGTCTTCCTCGATCTCGTCGAAGCGCTCCAGCTCAAAGGCTTGGAGCATGTCCTCGACTTCAACTCGGCGGTGACATGAGAGGGCTGGATCCTGCGCCCAGCCGTCGCGGTCACCGAACAAGTGGCCGCTGAATCGCCCGCCGCGCCGAAGCGATGAGGCGATGCGCTTCCAGAGGGCGGGAAAGTGATCCGGCGGGCAAAAGGGCAGCGCGAAGCTCGAGTTGACCAAATCCGCCGGCAGCCAATCCGCCTCCTCGAAGGAGATCATCCGCGTCTCGAGCCGAGCGGCGGCGATGGAGTCGAGATCGGCGCGGGCGCGCAATCGTTCGATCGCTTCGCGTTCGGCATCGATCGCGAGAACCCGCCAGCCGCGGCGAAGCAACTCGATCGTGTCTCGACCCTCGCCGCAGCCGAGATCGACCGCGAGCCGCTCGGCGCGAGCGGCAACGCCCTCGCTCTCGAACAGGTCAAGTGCGAGGAGCAGTGTCTCCCGCGGCGCACCGTCCTTCGCCGCATCGTAGTAGCGACTCCAGCCCTCGGTCATCTGGACGGGCGCAGCCGCACCGCCGGTGGCTGCTTCGCGCTCACGATGACATTGTGTCCGCAACTCCTCTCGGAACTGCGGGCGCATCATCATGATCTTGCCGGAAGGCAGCGTGGTCGACGTTTTGCACGTCATCTTGCGATTCCGGTGGCGGAAGTGCGACGCGCTTCCGGCTGGCGCAGGACCCGGGGACCTCTGACCGCTCGCACCGGCGGCGCTCTCGATCCTGACCACATGTTCGCCGAAGGGCGCGAGCCCAACGTCGCGCTCCGGCATCTCGGGCGCCGTCTCGGGCAGCGGCGCGGCGGCCGGCGTGCTCCTCGGCCGCCTGCTCACGAGCTCGCTCGACTGGTCCTGGATCTTCTTCGTGAGTGTCCCGTCGGCCCCTGCTCGTCGCCGTCCTGTAGCCTCGGCACGCGTGTGAGCGAGGGGAGCGACCTACAGCCTTCGCCGCTCCCAGACCGGGAGACGGTCGACCAGTTCCATGCGGCGACGCTTGCCGAAGGTGGCCGGACATGCAGTGCATGCTCCGCACACGCAATGATGGGGATCGCGTGAAAGAGATCCTCGGCGACATCGAGCGCTGGCGACGAGTCGGCGAACGAATCGCGCTCGCGACCGTCGTCGCCACGCGCCGTTCGGCGCCGCGACCGGTCGGCGCCAAGCTCGGCGTCTCCGCCGGCGGTCAGCTGGCCGGCTCAGTTTCTGGTGGCTGCGTGGAGAACGAGGTCTACGGCGTCGCGCAGGAGGTGCTCGGCGGCGGGCAACCGCGCCTGCTCACGTACGGGATCTCGGACGATCTCGCGCTCGGGGTCGGGCTGCCCTGCGGGGGCGAGATCGACGTCTTCGTCGAGGAAGCCGGCGAGCAGCTGCTGGAACGACTGCAGCGGATCGTGGAGCAAGAGCGGCGTGCCGTGCTCTTCACCGTCGTGGAGGGCGAGGACGTCGGCGAGAAGTGGCTGGCGATCGAGGGTGAGGCGACGCAAGCGCCAACGGCCCTCGCAGCGGAGGTCGACGATCTCCTCCGGTCGGGGCGAAGCCGCGCGCTCGAGTACGAGGGCCGCACCGTCTTCGCGGACGTCTTCGAGCCGCCCCCGTGCCTGCTCGTGATCGGAGCAGTCGACACGGCCGAGGCGCTCTGCGGCGCGGCCAAGCAGCTCGGGTGGAAGACGATCGTTGCCGACGCGCGTGGCAAGTTCGCGACGCCCGAGCGGATCCCGAGCGCCGACGAGCTGTTCGTCGGCTGGCCGGACGATGCCTTCGACCGGCTGCGCCCGGACTCGACCACCGCCGTCGTCGTGCTGACTCACGACGATCAGTTCGACGTCCCGGCGCTGAAGGGCGCGCTCGCGACCGAGGCCTTCTACGTCGGGGCGCTCGGTTCCCGCCGCAACCAGGAGCGACGCCGCCAGCGGCTGCTGGAGGCGGGCGTTCCCGAGCACGCGCTCGAGCGGATCTCCGGCCCGTGCGGCCTCGACATCGGCGCGGTCACGCCGGCCGAGACGGCGCTCTCGATCCTCGCGGAGATCCTGGCGAGACGCGCCGACCGCACCGGCGGTCCGCTCCAAACCGCCAGCGGCCGCATCCACGCCGGCGTCGACTAGCTTTCGTCAGGGGCGCTCGGCCGACCGGGTGAGCCGTTCCGCGACGGCCTCCAGGCTCGCCAGGTTGTGCCCACTTGCGAAATCGTCCACGTACGGCAGCGCCGCCTGCATTCCCCGCACGAGCGGCTCGTAGGCCGGGTCCTCGTGAAGCGGATTCAGCCAGACGACCCGGTGTGCAAGGCGCGAGAGCCGCGCCATCTGCTCCGCGAGCATCTCGGGATCGCCGACCTCGAGGCCGTCCGAGCAGAAGACGACGACGGCGCCGCGCGCCATCCCGCTGTGCCCGAAGTCGTCGAGGAAACGCTTCAGTGACTCGCCGATCCGTGTGCCCCCGTCCCAGTCGACGACCTCGGTTGCGGCGCGGCGCAGGGCCTCGTCGTGATCGACGGTTCGGAGCACCCTCGTCACCCGCGTGAGCCGCGTCCCGAAGCAAAAGGCCTCCCAGCGCCTGTCCGACCGGAGGGCCGCGTGCGCAAACATCACGAGGGCGCGCGAGTAGTCGGCCATCGAGCCCGAGACGTCGAGCAGGAGCACGAGGCGGCGCGGCCGCCGGCGCCGTTCGCGCCAGGCCCGGTCGACGGGCTCGCCAGCGGTTCGGAACGAGCGGCGGAGCGTCCGCCGCAGGTCGGGCGAGCCGGCCCGGGCCGATGTGCGGCGGCGGGAGCGCCGCAGCGGTACCGCAAGCGACACGCGTGCCATCAGCTTGGCAAGCTGTTCGAGCTCGTCGGGTGAGCAGTCGGCGAAGCTCTTCTGGCGAAGGAGTTCGAGTGGGCTCGCGAGGGCGAGCTCGACCTCGGGCTCGAGATCGCCCGTGACCCGGAGGTGCACGGCCGAGTGAGCGTTCGCCTCAGGCGAGCCGCCGAAGAAGGAGGCGAAGACCCGTTCGTACACTGCCACGTCCTGTGGGCGCGAGACGAGGGTCGCGCGGCCGGCCCAATACAGGTCGCCCGGGTCGAGCAGGGCGGCGGCGCGGCAGAAGCGGACGACACGTCCGGTCCCGACCGCCAGGCCCTCGTCTCGCAGCGAGCGGGAGAAGCGCGTCAGGACCGCAACCGGCTCAGTCACGGAGCAGCTCGGGCAGGGCCGCCTCGACGCGGCGGAGATCCTCCCGGTTCTTCACCGCCCAACCGAGGGTCTCACCTGCCTCCTTCCCATCGACGGAGGGAGCGCCGAGAATCGTGAGCGCCTGCGCCCAGTCGATCGCCTCGGTCACGCCCGGCTGCTTCACGAGGTCGAGCCCGCGCAGCTTCAGCACCGCTTCGGCAACGGATCGGGCGAGGTGCTCGGAGACGCCGGGCACTCGCAGCCGGATGATCTCGACCTCCCGCTCGAGCTCGGGGAAGTCGATCCAGTGGTAGAGGCATCTGCGCTTGAGCGCGTCGTGGAGCTCGCGCGTCCGGTTGGACGTGATGATGACGACAGGCGGCTCCTCGGCGACGATCGTGCCAAGCTCGGGGATCGTGACCGCGAATTCGGAGAGCACCTCGAGCAGGAACGCCTCGAACTCGTCGTCGGCGCGGTCGAGCTCGTCGATGAGGAGCACGGCCCGAGAGCCGGCGCGGATCGCGTGCAGGAGCGGGCGTTCGAGCAGGAAGTCCGGCCCGTAGAGCTCCTCAACCCGCCCGCCCGGCTTCACTTCCCCGACCTGAAGCGCGCGCGCGTAGAGAAGCTGCCGGGCATAGTTCCACTCGTAGAGCGCCTGCGAAGCTTCGATGCCCTCGTAGCACTGGAGCCGGATCAGCTCGGCGTCGAGGAGCGCGCCTAGGGTCTTCGCGACCTCGGTCTTCCCAACCCCTGCCTCGCCCTCGAGCAGGAGCGGCCGCCGCATCTCGAGCGCGAGGAAGATCGCCGTCGCGAGACCGCGGTCGGGGAGGTACGAGGACTCCCCGAGAGCCCGCTCCAGTTCGTCGACCGAGCCGATGCGCATCCGGACATCGTAGGGAACGGAGGCCGTGGAAATGACCGTGGGCGAGGCGTATTGTCGCTCCAGCGCACGGCGAAAGCTGCCGGCGCGCCTTCGCCCGACAAAAAGGGGGCCGAGATGCACGTCGCGATCACTGTCAACGGTGGTCTTCGCGAAGCCGACGTGGAGCCGCGGACGCTGCTCGTCGACTTCCTCCGCGACCACCTCGGGCTCACGGGAACGAAGATCGCCTGCGACACCTCCCAGTGCGGGTCCTGCACGGTTCACCTAGACGGCAAGGCCGTGAAGTCGTGCACGGTGCTGGCCGTCCAGGCCGACGGGGCCGCCGTCACGACCATCGAGGGGCTGGCCTCGAACGGCACCCTCCACGCGGTGCAAGAGGCCTTCCATGAGAAACACGGGCTGCAGTGCGGCTTCTGCACCCCGGGCATGATCATGGCCGCGATCGACCTGCTCGCCCGCAACCCGGAGCCAACAGACGAGGAGATTCGGGACGGGCTCGAGGGCAATCTGTGCCGCTGCACCGGCTACGAAAACATCGTTCGGGCCGTCCACGAGGCCGCGGAGGTGACGCGATGACACCCGGAGCTGAGGCACCCACCAAGCTCGTCGGCGAGCCGGTCAGGCGCGTCGAGGACGCGAGCCTGCTCACGGGCGCGGCGAAGTACCTCGACGATCTGAAGCTGCCGGGGATGGCCCAGGTGGCGATCCTACGCTCGCCGTATGCGCACGCTCGGATTGGGAGCATCGACACGACAAAGGCCGCCGCCCAGCCAGGGGTGGTCGCCGTCTTCACCGGCAAGGACTTCGAGAACCTCCCGGCGCTCCCGTGCGCGTGGCAGGCAGGCGGGGTCGAGAACTTCGTCAACACGCCGAGAGCGCTCGAGATCGACCGCGTCAGCTTCACCGGCGCGGGGGTCGCCGCCATCGTCGCCGAGAGCAAGTCCGCGGCCGAGGATGCGCTGGAGCTGATCGAGGTCGACTGGGAGCCGCTCGACGTCGTCGTCGACGTCGAGCAGGCGGCCGCGGAGGGCGCGTTGCAGCTGCATGAGAACGCCCCAGGCAACATCGTCATGGACTGGTCGTGCGGCGAAGAGCAGGCGACCGACGCGGCGCTCGAGGACGCCGAGGTCGTCGTCAACGAGCGCCTGGTCAACCAGCGCCTCATCCCGACCCCGATGGAAGGACGCGGCGCGGCGGCCGAGTACGAGCCGGCGACCGGCAACTACACGGTCTGGCTGTCCTCGCAGGACCCGCACATCATGCGCCTGCTGATGACGGCATTCGTCTTCGGCATCCCGGAGACGAAGATGCGCTGCATCGCACCCCACGTGGGCGGGGGCTTCGGCACGAAGATCTTTCTGTACCCGGAGTACGTGCTCATGGCCGCGCTGGCCGAGAAGGTCGGGCGCCCCGTCAAGTGGGTGGAGACGCGCCGCGAGAACTACGCCGCGACGACGCACGGCCGCGACCATGTGACCTACCTCGAGGTCGGCGCGCAGCGGGACGGAACGATCACGGCCCTCAAGGCGAAGACGTACGCGAACCTCGGCGGGGTCCTCTCGACGATCGCCCCGGGCATCCCGACAACGCTGTACGGGAGGATGCTCTCGGGTGCCTACCGCATCCCGAACATCCACTGCCGGGTTCTAGGCGTCTACACGAACACCGGCATGGTCGACGCCTACCGGGGGGCGGGCCGGCCCGAGGCGACGTACGTGGTCGAGCGCGCCGTCGACCTCCTCGCGCGGGAGCTCGAGCTCGATCCGGTCGAGGTCCGCCGCAAGAACTTCATCCCACCGGAGGACTTCCCCTATGACCCGGGCATCCTCAGAGGGCTCGAGTACGACACCGGCGACTATGAGAAGGCGCTCGACCGTGCGCTCGAGATCGTCGATTACGAGGGCTTCCGCCGCGAGCAGGAGGAGGCGCGCGGCAAGGGCCGCTACCTGGGGATCGGTTTCTCGACCTACGTCGAGATCTGCGGCGCAGCACCCTCCGCGTGGATCGGGGCGGTCGGCGAGGGCTGGGGGGCGTCGATGTGGGAGAGCGCAAACGTGCGGGTACATCTCACTGGCAAGGTCGTCGTCACGATCGGCACGCAGCCGCAGGGGCAGGGGCACGAGACCACGGTGTCGCAGGTGATCGCCACCGAGCTCGGGATCCCGATCGAGGATGTCACCGTCGAGCTCGGTGACACGCTTGGAGCACCGTTCGGCTACGGGACGTACGCCAGCCGCAGCGCCGCCGTCGGCGCCGTGGCCGTCTACAACAGCCTCCAGCGGATCAAGGCGAAGGCCAGACGCGTTGCAGCGCACATGCTCGAGGCCGATCCTGAGGACGTCGTCTTCGAGAACGGGCGGGCCTTCGTGAAGGGGTCGCCCGAGACCGGCAAGACGATCCAGGAGATCGCGGGCGCCGCGGCGCTCGCCTACGACCTCCCGGAGGGCGAGGAGCCGTTTCTCGACGACACCACCTACTACGACCCCCCCAGCTGCACGTTCCCGTTCGGCACGCACGTCGCGATGATCGAAGTGGACGCAGAGACCGGAGAGGTGACGCTGAAGCGCTACGTCGCGGTCGACGACGTTGGCGTCGTGATCAACCCGATGATCGTCGACGGGCAGGTGCACGGAGGGATTGCGCAGGGAATCGCCCAGGCTCTCTGGGAGCAGGGCGTGTACGACGAGAACGGCCAGCTCGCGACTTCGAGCCTAATGGACTACGCGGTGCCGAAGGCCGGATTCTTCCCGCCGTTCGAGATCGACCGGACGGAGACACCGACGAACGTCAACCCGCTCGGGGTCAAGGGCGCGGGGGAGACAGGGACGATCGCCTCCACTCCTGCGGTCGTGAACGCCGTCATGGACGCGCTTGCGCCGCTCGGGATCCGGCATCTCGACATGCCTCTCACGCCCGAGCGCGTCTGGCGGGCGATGCGAGAGGCGAGGAGGTAGCGCGATGTACACGATGCGTCCGGCCGAGTTCACCTACAGCCGCCCGGCCAGCCTCGACGAGGCCGTCTCGACGCTGGCCGAGCTCGAGGATTCGCGGCCGCTCGCCGGCGGGCACAGCCTGCTTCCGATGATGAGGCTGCGGTTGAGCACGCCGCAGGCGCTCGTCGACCTCGGCGGTATCACGGGCCTCGACGGGATCGCCGAGGACAATGATGGCGTGAGGATCGGGGCGCTCGCCACCCACGCCGCCGTCGCCGAGTCCGAGCTCGTGCAGGCGAGGTGCGGGGTGCTCGCGGAGACCGCCGCGCTGATCGGCGACCGCCAGGTGCGCAATCGTGGCACGATCGGCGGGAGCGTCGCCCACGCGGATCCCGCGGCCGACTACCCGACGCTGCTGAAGGCCCTCGGCGCCGTGATCACCGCCACCGGACGAGACGGTGAGCGCGAGATCGCAGCGGACGAGTTCTTCCTCGACGTCTTCACGACCGCGCTCCAGCCGGGCGAGCTCGTCGTGTCCGTGCACGCTCCCTCGACACCCGCCGGAACCGGGGCGGCCTACGTCAAGCACCGCCATCCGGCCTCGAGCTACGCCGTCGTCGGCGTCGCCGCGCTGGTGTCGGTCGAGGGAGGAATGTGTACCCGCGCGCGGGTGACGGTCGGCGGCGTCGTGCGGACGCCGGTTCACGCGACGGCCGCGGCCGAGGCGCTGGGCGGCACCTCGGGGTCTGAGGAGGCGATCGAGGCAGCGGCCGGGAGGGTGGCCGAATCGCTCCCGGATGCGATCGGCGACCTCTACGCGTCCGCCGAGTACCGCGTACACCTGGCGACGGTGCTCGGCAAGCGCGCCCTGCTCGCCGCCTTCGAGCGGGCTTCGTAAGGCGCTCGCTTGCGACGCCGACCAGAAGAGGCCGGGCCGGCTTGCCGGCCCGGCCGTCCTAGCCTCGCCGGAAGAGCCGCCGGAAGAAGCGGCCGACACTCCGGCCCAGCGCGCCGAAGCCCAGGGAGAGGCCCGAGACGGGCTTCGCCTGCGCCTCCCTGGCGGACTGTGCCTCTTCCGGCTCGGCCGCGAGCTGGGCCTGGAGGCACTCGGCGAAGCGCGTCACGAGCTGGGAGGAAACGTCCTCGACGATCCCGCGCCCGTACTGGGCGACCGCGCCGGTGAGGCTGAGGTCGGTGACGATGACGATCCTGGTCCCGCCGTTGGCCCCGCTGAGGGAGGACTCGATCGTCGCTTGCGCGGCGCCCCGTCCACGTGCCTCACGCGCCCGCGCGCTCAGCGTCGCGCGACGGGCTGCCTCGTCGAGCGCCTCCTGCTTGACGTCGGTGGCGAAGGTCAGCGAGATCGGCCCGAGCTTCACCTGCATCGTCGCCTTCCACGTCGTGTCGTCGACGGTCTTGTCCAGCGTGGCGCCGGGCATGCACGGGATGACGCGCGGCACGTCGATCAGCAGATCCCAGGCGGCCTCGGGCGGTGCGGGCACCTCGAACGTGTTCTCGAGCCGCATCAGACGCGCGCGGCTTCGAAGCGGCGGCGGCAGCCGGGGCCGCAGAAGTAGTACGTAGCCCCGTCGCGCACAACGGTCTCGCGTGCGCCGGCGATCGAGACAGTCATCCCGCAGATCGGATCGACGGCCTCCTCGACCGCTTCGGCGGGCGAGACACCGCGGGTATGCCTCCAGGCGACGAGCTCCGCGAGGATCGCGACCGCGATCTCCTCCTGGCTGGAGGGGCCGAGGTCGAGCCCCGCGGGGCTTCGCAGGCACGCGAGCACCTCCTCGTCGAGACCGCGGGCGCGCAGCTCCGCGAGCACAGCTCGCGCGCGGCGCGCGCTCGCGACCAGGCCCACGTAGCCCGTCTCGGTCCCGAGCACGGCGGCCAAGGCGTCCTCGTCCCCGTGCCCCATCGAGGCGACCACGACGGCGTCAGCGCGGCCAACGAGCCGGTCCGAGACGCGCCAGCCGATCGTGCCTGCCAGCACCCGCAGCGTCCGAGCCGCGGGGCTGTCGCCCACCACGGCCAGGAGCGGCCTGGGCAGGTGCGGCTCGACGAGGACCTCGACCGTCCCCTCCGAGGCGCATGTGCTCTCGGCGACGACCACGTCTCCCTCCTGCGCCTCGGTTCCCGGTGGGCCGATCCGCACGAGCCTCGGCTCCGCGTCGGCAAGCACCCGCAGGGCCTGGCGAATCACGATCGGTTCGGAGCAGGCGCCCCCGACCCAGCCGAACAGCTCGCCGTCCGGAGTGATGAGCGCACGGTCGCCGCGACGCGTCGAAGCGGGGCGCTCGACGTTGACGACCGTCGCGAGCACGTACGGCTCGCCCTCGGCGGCGAGCCGGGCCGCCCGGACGAGGACGGGCTCACTCATTCAGCGAGACCGGCTTCCTGCAGCGCCTTCCAGACCTTGTCCGAGGTCACCGGCATCTCGAGGTTCCGGACGCCCGCGTGCGCGAGCGCGTCGACGACGGCGTTGACGTATGCGGCCGGTGACCCGACCGTAGCCGACTCGCCGACACCCTTCGCGCCGATCGGGTGGTGCGGCGAGGGTGTGACCGTCTCGCCGAGCTCGAACGGAGGAGTCTCCCAGGAGGTCGGGAGCAGGTAGTCCATGAAATTGGAGCCGATGCAGTTGCCTTCCTCGTCGAAGGTGATCAGTTCCATCGCCGCGATGCCGAAGCCCTCCGCGAGGCCGCCCATGATCTGGCCCTCGACGATCATCGGGTTGATCCGCACGCCGCAGTCGTCGACCGCGACGACGCGTTGAACCTTCCACTCGCCGGTGCCGCGGTCGACCTCGACCACGACGGCGTAAGTGCCGAACGGGAAGGTCATGTTCGGCGGGTCGTAGTAGTGGACGCCCTCGAGGCCGGCCTCGAGCCCCTCGGGCAGGTCGGTGTAGGCGGCAAAGGCGATGTCCTGGATCGTCTTTCCGCGATCGGGCGCCCCCTTGACCGAGAAGCGGCCGCGTTCCCACTCGAGGTCGTCCTCGGCCGCCTCGAGCAGGTGGGCGGCGATCGTTCGCGCCTTGTCGCGCAGCTTGCGCGCGATCACCGCGGTCGCGGCTCCGGCGACCGGGGTCGATCGGCTCGCGTACGTACCGAGACCGTAGGGAGTGTTGTCGGTGTCGCCTTCCTGGACCTCGACGTCCTCGTACGGGATGCCGAGCTCCTCGGCGACGATCTGGGCGAAGGTCGTCTCGTGCCCCTGACCTTGCGCCTTGACGCCGAGCTTGAGGATGGCCTTGCCGGTGGGATGGACGCGCAGTTCTGCCGAGTCGAACATCCGGAGTCCGGCGATGTCGTACTCCTTGCCATGGCCGGCGCCGACCACCTCCGTGAACGATGCGAGGCCGATCCCGATCAGCTTGCCCTGCTCGCGGGCCTCGGCCTGCTCCTTGCGCAGGTCCTCGTAGCCGAGCTTCTCGAGCGCGAGCCGAAGCGCCTTCTCGTAATCGCCCGAGTCGTAGACGAAGCCGGTCGCCGATTCGTACGGGAACTGGTCCGGCTTGATGAAGTTCTGCACCCGGAACTCCGCCGGGTCGAGCCCCAGCTCGTGCGCGGCGACGTCGACGAGGCGCTCGATCAGGTAGGACGCCTCGGTGACCCGGAAGGAGCAGCGGTAGGCGACCCCGCCGGGGGCCTTGTTCGTGTACGCCCCGTCGCCCTGGACGTGCGCGGTCGGGATGTCGTAGGACCCGGTGACGATGTGGAAGAGGCCGATCCTGAGCTTCGACGGCTGGGCGTCGGCGTAGAACGCCCCCTCGTCGGCCGCGAGGGACGTGCGAAGCCCGACGATCTTGCCGTCCTTGACGGCGAGTTCGCCGTGCATGTGGTAGTCCCGCGCGAAGCCGGTCGAGATCAGGTTCCCGGTCCGGTCCTCGATCCACTTCACCGGCTTTCCGAGCAGGAGCGAAGCCGCGGTTGCGACCACGTACCCGGGGTAGATCGGCACCTTGTTGCCGAAGCCGCCGCCGATGTCAGGGGAGACGATCCGGATGTTCTGCTCGGGGAGGCCGGCCACGAGCGCGAACAGGGTCCGGTGCGCGTGGGGGGCCTGCGAGGTCATGTAGATCGTCGCCTTGCCGGTCGCCGGGTTGACGTCGGCGACACAGCCGCAGCACTCGAGCGGCGCCGGGTGGCAGCGCGGGTAGTGCGTGTCGAGCGCGACCACCTTGTCGGCCTCGTCGAAGGCACGGTCGGTGGCCTCCTTGTCGCCCGCCTCCCAGTGGTAGATGTGGTTGGAGGACTGATCCTCCTTGTCGTCGCGGATCACAGGCGCGTCCTGCTCGAGAGCTTGCTGGGGGTTCGTGACGGCCGGCAGCGGCTCGTAGTCGACCTCGATCAGCTCTAGCGCGTCCTTGGCGATGTAGGCGGACTCGGCAACGACCGCCGCGACCTCCTGGCCCTGGAAGCGCACCTTGTCCGTGACGAGCACTGCCTGCGTGTCGCCCGACAGCGTCGGCATCCAGGCGAGCTTGTGCTGGGCCATCAGCTCACCGGTGACGACGGCCACGACGCCGGAGAGAGCCTCCGCGCGGGAGGTGTCGATCGAGACGACGCGGGCGTGCGCAAACGGGCTACGTAGGAGCTCCATGTGCAGCATCCCAGGGAGCGTGATGTCGTCGATGTAGTTGCCCTTGCCGCGGAGGAAGCGCTCGTCCTCCTTGCGCTTGACCGAGTGGCCGAGCCCGCGGATCTCCGTGGTCGCCATCTCTACCTCCCCTCGCCCGAGAGCGTGGCAGCCGCATGGTGAACGGCGTTGACGATGTTCTGATAGCCCGTGCAGCGGCAGATGTTCCCGGAGAGCGCCCAGCGGATCTCCTCGTCGGTCGGGTCCGGGTTCTCCTTCAGGAGTGCCGTGGCGGTGAGCATCATCCCGGGAGTGCAGAACCCGCACTGGAGGCCATGCTCCTCCCGGAAGGCCTCCTGGATCGGGTGCAGCTCGGCGCCCTGGATCAGGCCTTCGACCGTCGTGACGTCCCGCCCGTCCGCCTGGACCGCGAACAGGGTGCACGACTTGACCGGGACGCCGTCGAGCAGGACCGTGCACGCCCCGCAGCTCGTCGTGTCGCACCCGAGGTGGGTGCCTGTCAGCCCGAGCGTCTGGCGTAGGAAGTGAACGAGCAGAAGCCGTGGCTCCACCTCCGCCGCACGCGGCTCGCCGTTGATGGTGACGGTCACCGGGCGCGTGATCCCAGCGGCCGTGGGCTCGACGGCGGTATCAGTCATTGCTCCTCCCTTCGGCCGCGGCCCGTAGCCCGCGCTCGACGAACACCCGCACCACGCTGCGCTTGTACTCGGCGCTGCCGCGAACGTCGTCGCGCGGCTGGGCCGCCTCCGCTGCAAGCCTGGCAGCCTCCTTGATCGCGCTCTCGTCGAGCTCCCGGTCGATCAGCGCTTCCTCGGCATCGGTCGCCTTCAGGTTCGCGGGGCCGACGCCGGTGAGTCCGATTCCCGCGCGCCGGACGGTTCCGTTTGCGAACGAGACGTGGACGGCCGCGCCGACGGTGGCGAAATCGCCCACCTTCCGCTCGAGCTTGAGGTATGTGCCCGCGGCGCTCGGACCGGGATCGCGAACGCGCACCTCCGTAATCATCTCGGTCGGCTCGAGGGCGGTCGTGAACGGCCCCTGGAAGAAGTCTTCGATCGGGATCGTCCGCGTCCCTCCGGGACCACGCACCTCGACGTCCGCGCCGACCGCGAGCAGAACGGACCCCCAGTCGCCCTGTGGGTCGGCATGCGCGAGCGAGCCGCAGACCGTGCCGAGGTTGCGCACGAGCGGGTCGGAGATCAGCGGCGCGGCGGAGCCCAGAGCTCCGAAGCGTCCGCGTAGGAGCTCGGAGTGCTCGCAGGTCTTGTGCCTCACGAGCGCGCCGATGCGAAGGCCACCGGCCGCCTCCGCGAGCGTGTCCAGCCCGTTTACCGCGTTGATGTCCACGACCGCTCGAGGGGCGGCAAACCTGAGCTTCATCAGCGGGATCAGGCTCTGGCCGCCGGCAAGGACCTTCGCCTCGCCTTCGTGGCGTTCGAGGATCTCGAGCGCCTCGTCGAGTGTCGCGGGAGCGAAGTACTCGAACCTGGCGGGATACACGAACAGGCCTCCCTTCACGCCTCGGAGATGGTCTCTGGTCGCAGCGGCAACGATACGCCTCGCCTTTGCGTCCTGCCACGTCCTACGGCCGGCCGGATCGTTCGGATCAGTCGGGCGGCCGAGCGGACCGTGGCCCCCAAAGGGAGAGGCGGGCGTCTCCAAAGAATCGCGGAGGGGGGCCCATGAAAGCATCGTGGCCCCGTGGGGTGCACAAACTCAGTCCTGTGCAGAGGCGTCCTTCGAGCTTGGTAGTGAGCCGATCCCTCCGCGTAGACGTCAGGAATGGTGACGAGACGGTTCGACGCGGCGCGACGCTCGAACCCCGTTGAGGCGCGGCGGCGGCGAGCGCGCCGAGTGCGAGCACGAGCGTTATGGGAGGGACCACGGCGCCGATCAGCGAGTACCGGACAGCCGACGGCCGCACTCCCGAGGCGCGTGCGACCTGGAGTCAGAGAATCGCCGCAGCGATCGGCTTACTGCCAGGTTAGGGCCGAGGTCGAGGCCCCCCACGACCTCCTCCTTACCATTCGGCTTTTGCAGTCTCTGCCGGTGCCCGATTTGCCGCTGATTGCCACCGGCTGCAACCACGGGCTCCATAAAGATGACATGTAGTGAGACCTCCTCGGCTCAAGCGTGGTACCCACGCGGTGTCGTTCATGTCGACGGAGCTCGAGGAGGTCCCGATGACGATCGTAGTCGCATTGGATGTGCATCGAAGGCAAATCAC
>WNGF01011553.1_pt1 | contig 16766 bp, 14 predicted proteins | sample 5400641 | NCBI WGS metagenome assembly WNGF01 (sample SAMN13153371, study PRJNA577476) | soil metagenome | isolation source: 80 cm soil or saprolite under grassland replicate 2 | place: USA:California | collected 2016-06-15
ATCGGTGTCGACGCCCAGGTTGCGCGCGTAGGTCACGTCGAGAGCGTGCTCGGCGTCGATGAAGGCGGCGATCCCGCCGGCGCGCTGCGCCTCCGCGATGATGTGCAGACCCACGGTGGTCTTGCCGGACGCCTCGGGGCCGTAGATCTCGACCACGCGGCCGCGGGGCACGCCGCCGATGCCGAGAGCCAGGTCGAGCGCGAGACTGCCGGTCGAGATGAACTCGATCGGCATGACCGGACCGTCGCCGCTCATGCGCATGACCGAGCCCTTGCCGAACTGCTTCTCGATCTGCAGCAGGGCGACTTCCAGTGCCTTTTCGCGCTCCACGATCCCTCCCCGGACGCTGCCGTTGCGGGAAGTATAGGTCGTGGTCATGACAGTTCCTCTCCTTGGTCGGCGGCGACAGGCCCAGCGGCGAAACCCGGCAGCGGACCCCGGAGAGGGGTTCGGCGCTGCAGCGCGAGCACCCTACTACGAACGTGTGTTCGGCACAACGATACTCGAGCATGCTGGGGAAAACGAGGGCGGGACGGCCGCGTCCCGGGGCGGGCTCGGCAGGACTGCGGAGCGCTTCCCGCCGGGCGGCCGGATAGGCTCCCCGACCGGTGCGGCGAGGCCGCTCGCCGCCCTCGCCCGTCTCGAGGCCGCCATGCGCATCGCCACCCGCCGGCTGCTGCTCCCGCTCGTCGCCGTCCTGGCGGCGGTGGCGATCCTCGGCGTGGTGGTCGTCCTGACCCGGGAGGACCGCCTGGCCGAGGCCGGGCCGGGCGCCGCGGCGGTCGGGGCCGCATCCGGCCAGGTGGGCACGCCGGGCGCGGCGCGGCAGGGGACCGCCGTGCCGGGCGACCCGGCCGGCAACCCGGCCACCGCCGGCCTGCCCAGGGTGGTGGGCACGGTGGCCACCACCGACCTGGTGATGATCTGGAACCGCGACGAGCTGGGGCTGGTCCCGGCGCGGAGCCGGCCGGGGACGGGCGCGCAGCTGAGGCTCGACCTGACGGTTACACCGGCCGCCAACCGCGCGCTGGCCGTCGTGCACATGCGCAACCTGACCACCAGGCGTGTCGCGCTCATCGGGACGCTGCAGCTCCTGGTGAGCGGCCCGGGGCCGCCGCCGGTGAGCCGGCAGCGGTTGAACCGCCCACTGGCCGTGGGCGGCACGAGCACGGTGACCCTGGCCTTCCGGCCCGGCGGCACGGGTGCCTACCGGGTCCGGGCCGTGTTCACCCCCTGACGGGCCGTCCACGGCGGTACCGCGCGACCGGGACCGACCCGGCTGGGCCGGGGCGGAGCGCGTCGCGGGCACCGTCTCAGCCGGCGCGGGTCAGGGGAAAGGTCCGGACGACCTGGTAGCGAGCCCCGCGATTGCTGAGGGTGCTGCGGTAGCAGCACAGCTCGCGCGCCTCCCAGGGAGGGCTGGCGGCGGCGGCCTCGGTGACCAGCTCGACCACCTGCTCGGGGAGCGGGCCGGGGGACGGCAGGCGGGCGAGGGTCAGGTGCGGCTGGTACTCGCGCTCCTCGAAGGGCAGGCCGGCCTCCTTGCAGCCGGCGGCGAGCCTGCTCGCCAGGGCGACGAGCACCTCGACGTCACCGCTGAGGCCGGCCCACACGACGCGCGCGCGACGCTGGCTCGGGAAGCCACCGGCGCCGTCCAGCCGCAGCCGGACCGGGCCGAGACCGGCCACGGCGCCCTCCCCCACCGTCACCACCTCGGCGGAGAACTCCGGCCGGACGTGGCCGAGGAAGGCGAGCGTGAGATGCCAGCCGCTCGGGCTGGTCCAGCGGGCCGCCGGCAGGACCTGGCCCAGCTCCGGCAGCACCGCCTCGAGCGGCTCCCGGCTGGTGCCCGGGACCGGGACGCCGAAGAACAGCCGCCCGCTGAGCAGGTCGGGGTCGGAGAGCATCCCACCGGGGACGGCCGGGCCGGACGGCTGGCGCGGCGGTGGCGCCCCTCCCGGACGGCGACCAGTCGTCTCGCGTCCCTGGCGCGGCGGCCGGCCCGGACGTCCTGGCCCGGTCACTCGGCGCCCTCCAGGCGGCGGCGGAGCAGGTCGAGGGCGATGGTGGTGGCCCAGGCCCGCACCTGGGTGCGGTCGCCGGGAGCCCGGATGGTGGAGGTGACCGTGCCGGCGGCGTCGGCCACGGCCAGGCAGACGCTGCCGATCGGGCGACCGTCCTGCTCGGCGGGGCCCGCCACCCCGGTGGTCGCGAGGCCGACGTCGGCGGCGAACGCGAGCCTGGCGCCCTCCGCCATGGCGGCGGCGACCGGCTCGCTGGCCGGGCCGTGCTCGTCGAGCAGCTTCTGGTCGACGCCGAGCACCGCCACCTTGGCCTCCGTGGCGTAGGCGACCACCCCGCCCCGGTAGTAGTCGGAGGCGCCCGGCACGGTGGTCACGCGCCCGCCGACCAAGCCGCCGGTGAGCGACTCGGCGGTCGCCAGGCTCCGCCGCCGCTGGCCGAGGAGCCTCGCCACGGCCTGCTCCAGCGTCTCGTCGTCCAAGCCGTACACGACCGCGCCGAGCTCCTCGCGGACCGCCCGCTCGACCGGGGCGATCCGGGCGAGCGCCTCCTCGCGCGTCGCTCCCACCGCGGTCAGGCGCACCCGCACCTCGCCGGGGCTGGCCAGGTACGCCATGGTGACGCCCTCGCCGGCCGCGCCGGTCGACTCCCACAGCGGCGTGAGCCGCTCCGCCAGCAGCGACTCGCCCACCCCGGCGGTGCGCAGCGTGCGCGAGACGATCGCGCGCCCCTCGCCGGCCCGGGCGGCCAGGTCGGGCAGGACCACCCGCTCGAGCATGCCCTCCATCTCGCGCGGCACCCCGGGCACGGCGTAGAGGGGCTTGCCGCCGATCTGGATCATCAGGCCGGGGGCGCTGCCGCGCGGGTTGTCGATGCTGCGCGCACCCTCGGGCACGTCGGCCTGGCGCAGGTTCATCCGCGCCATGGGGCCCATGCCGAGGCGGGCGAAGCGCTCCCCGAGCCAGCGCTCGATGGCCGGGTCGCGGCGCAGCGCGACACCGGCCACGGCCGCGACCGCCTCGCGGGTGACGTCGTCCTGGGTGGGGCCGAGGCCGCCGGTGACGATCACCGCGTCGGCGCGCTCCAGCGCCTCGCGCAGCACCTCGGCGATGCGCTCCTCGTTGTCCCCCACGACGGTGTGGCGCAGGCAGTCCCAGCCCACCTCGGCCAGGCGCTGGCCGATCCATGCCGCGTTCGAGTTGATGATCTGCCCGAGCAGCAGCTCGGTCCCGACTCCGACGATCTCGCAGCGCACGCCCGCTCGGCCTCCGAGGCCCGCACGGTCACCCGCCGGCGCGGCCCGGCCGCGAGCTTACCGGCAGCGCGCCGCGCCGTGCGCAGCCACTGTCACCACGCGGGGCACGGCGGTGGCCTAGGCCGAAGTTACGTGGCTTGGCGTCCTGAATTGGCATCGTGAGCTGGGAGGAGGGGATCGGGACGAACCGGCAGTGTAGCCACTAACAGACTTGCCGTGTTGGTGCCGGTTGGGTAGGGTTCGGCCATGCCGAAACGTGGAGGTGCCATGCACGTGGCGACGACCCGTCGCCACTACAAGGGCAAGGTCTACCAGACGCACCTGCTGCGCCGCAGCTACCGCCAGGACGGCAAGGTCAAGCACGAGGTCGCTGCCGCACGGGCACGTGGCGCTGGTGTGGCAGGCCGCCCGCCAGCTCGGGCTGCCCGGGCTGCTGGGTCCGCGGGGCCGGCTGCGGGACCTGGCGATGGCGCTGGTGGTGGCCCGCGTGGTCAAGCCGGGCTCGAAGCTTGCGACCACGCGCTGGTGGGCGGACACCACCCTGGCGGCCGACCTGGGGGTGGCCGACGCCTCAACCGACGAGGTCTACGCCGCGATGGACTGGCTGGCTGGCCGCCAAGACCGCATCCAGCGGCAGCTGGCCCGCCGGCACCTGGAGCCGGGTGGGCTGGCGTTGTTCGACCTGTCGTCGTCGTACGTGGAGGGCCGCCACTGCGAGCTGGCGGCGCGCGGCTATTCGCGGGATCAGAAGGTGGGCAAGGACCAGATCGAGTACGGGCTGCTCACCGACCCACAGGGTCGGCCAGTGGCGGTGGAGGTCGTGGCTGGCAACACCGCCGACCCGACCGCCTTCACCAAGGTGGTCGAGCGCATCCGGGCCAAGTTCGGCCTGGCCGAGCTGGTGCTGGTCGGCGACCGCGGCATGATCACCTCAGCGCGGGTGGAGGCGCTGCGCGAGCTTGGTGGGGTGGGCTGGATCACCTGCCTGCGGGCCGCGCAGATCCGTCAGCTGGCCACCGACGGGCCGCTGCAGCTGAGCCTGTTCGACCAGACCAGCCTGGCCGAGATCACCCACCCCGACTTCCCCGGGGAGCGGCTGGTGTGCTGCCGCAACCCCGCCCTGGCCACCGAACGCGCCCGCAAGCGGGTCGAGCTGCTGGCCGCCACCGAGGCCGAGCTCGACAAGGTCGCCCGCCTGGTCGCCGCCGGCAGGCTCAAGGGCGCGGCCAAGGTCGGCGTGCGCATCGGCAAGGTGCTCGCCAAGTTCAAGGTCGCCAAGCACTTCGACCTGCAGATCAGCGACACCACCTTCACCTATGCTCGCCGTGGCGACCAGATCGCCGCCGAAGCGGCCCTGGACGGCATCTACGTCGTCCGCACCAGCGTGGCCGCCGACCGGCTGGACCCGCCCGGCGTGGTCGAGGCCTACAAGCAGCTGGCAGGCGTGGAGCGGGACTTCCGCAGCCTCAAGACCATCGACCTGGAGCTGCGGCCGATCTGGCACCGGCTGGACGGGCGGGTCCGCGCCCACGTGCTGATGTGCATGCTGGCCTGTTACCTGGCCTGGCACCTGCGCCGCGCGTTGGCCCCCCTCACCTTCACCGACGAGCAGCCCCGGGAACGGCCCGACCCGGTCGCCCCGGCCCAGCGCTCGGCCGACGCGGCAGCCAAGGCCTCCCGGCGCCGGCTCGCCGACGATACCCCGGCCCACAGCTTCCGCACCCTGCTAGACCACCTTGGCACGCTGGTCCGTGACGAAGTCGAGTTCACCGACCCGACCGGCGCCACGATCCACAAGCTCACCAGCCCAACACCGACCCAGCGCCAGGCCTTCGAGCTGGTCGGCGCCCCGATCCCCCTCGCGCTCACGTAGCCAGAACACAACCACCCAGCCATGCGTGATCCCCCAGGCGACCAGGGGAATCACACATCCACGACACGTAACTTCCGTAGTCGCCCTCGCCGGCCGTGGTGAGCCCTAGGACGCGGACGGCGCCGTCGCTCTCCGGGCCCTCGCGGAAGCTGCGGCCCTCGGCGCCGGCGGCGTCGACGCGCTCGACCAGGACCTCGAGGCGGCGCCCGAGCCAGCTCGCCTGGGCCTCGGCGAGCACGCGCTCCTGCAGCTCCTGCAGGCGCTCGACCCGGGCGCGGGCGGTGCGGGACGCGACGCGGCCGTCGAACGCCGTGGCGGCCGTGCCCTCCTCGGGCGAGTAGGGGAAGAACGCCACCCAGTCGAGGCGGGCGTCCTCCAGGAAGCTCTCGAGCTCGCGCACGTCGGCCGCCCGCTCGCCGGGGAAGCCGAGGATGAAGTTGGAGCGGAAGGCCGCGTCGGGGTCCAGCGAGCGGATGTGCGCGACCAGGTCGAGGAAGGCGGCGCGGGAGCCACCGCGGCGCATGCGGCGCAGCACCGGCTCGCTGGCGTGCTGCAGGGAGAGGTCGAAGTAGGAGCAGACCACCGGGTTGGCGGCCATCTCCTCGAGCAGACCCGGGGTCAGCTCGTCCGGTTGCAGGTACTGCAGTCGAACGCGCCGCAGCCCGTCGACGTCGGCGAGCTCGCGCAGCAGCTGGACCAGGGCGGAGCGGCCACCGAGGTCCTTGCCGTAGGAGGTGGAGTTCTCGGCCACCAGGACGACCTCGGAGACGCCCTGCCCGGCGAGCCAGGTGACCTCGTCGAGCACCTCCGTGGGGCGCCGGGAGCGGAAGGGGCCGCGGAACGACGGGATGGCGCAGAACGAGCAGTCCCGGTCGCAGCCCTCGGAGAGCTTGACGTACGCCACCGGGGCGCGGACCGGGCGGCGGGCCGGGAAGCTGCGGCCAGGCGGCGTGGGGAACACCAGCGGCAGCGCGCGCCGGCCCGCCGGCGGCGCGAGCGTCGAGTGGCCCGGTGCCGGCGCCACGGCGGCTGCGGGCGCGGCGGCCGTCCCGCCCAGGGTGCCGCCGAGCACCTCGGAGAGCCGGGCGTAGTCGGCGAACGGGACCACCGCGTCGGCCTCGGGCAGCTCGGCCCGGAGCTTCTCGGTGTAGCGCTCGGCGAGACAGCCCATCACCACGACCGCCTTCGCCCGGCCCTGCTCCTTCAGCCCCGACGCGTCGAGCACGGTCTCGACCGACTCCCGCCGCGCGGCCTCGATGAACGCGCAGGTGTTGACGACCACCGCGTCGGCCCACTCCGGGTCATCGACCACCTCGTAGCCGGATGCGGCCAGCAGGCCGGCGGCGTTGGCCGAGTCGACCTCGTTGCGGCCGCAGCCGAGGGTGACGATGGCCACCTTCTGCGGCAGCGAGGGAGATGTCATGGCCGAGACAGTAGCGCAGAGGGCACCGGGCCGTGACGCGACCCTCGCCGCCGGCGAGACGGATGCGCCTACGGCCGGCCCAGGATGTCGACGACGGCCGACGCGAAGCCGGGGAACGCCACCAGGGCAGCCACGGCCAGCGCGACGCGCCCGACCGGCACCACCAGGCGGGAGTGCAAGGTTGCCACGATCGAGGGGATCCGCGACACGAGCACCACCACCAGGCCGACGATCGCCAGCACCACGGCCACCGGCCACCCCGGGAGGAGGAGCAGGAACAGCGGGACATACACGGCGAGCGCACCAGGCCGGGCAGCCACGAGTGGCATCGCACGGCTGAACCGCCCCGCCAGAGCAGCGACCAGCATCCCGTGGAACACGACGAGCGCGGCGAAGGCGGTCACCGCCAGCCACCCCGGGCCCACCAGGTCGAAGTCGGGGTTGCCGCGGCGCAGGGGCTCGAGGCGCGTGCCGGCGACGACCAGGAGCAGGGCGCCGTAGGCGAGGCCACCTGCCCGCCCGGCCGGCAGCCAGCGGCGCAGCAGCAGGTATCACCAGGCGCCCGCCGGCGCCAGCGGCCAGGATGCCGCCGGCGGCGCCCGATGCCGCCGCCAGCGCCAGGTACCACAGGTAGCGACGGGCGACGAGGCTCGCCGGCGGCGGCTCGGCCGGGTCACCCGCGGGCCGTGGCGGCGCGGGCGGCCGCTCGACCGGGAGGCTGCCCCAGCGGACCACCGCGGCCAGCCCGGCGAGCACCAGCGCGGCGCAGACGAGGATCACCCACATGGCGGCAGTATGACCAGCTCGAGCTGCCACCGCTCGAGTTGTTACAGAAAAGTGCGTGACGACGGACTGGCTCGTCCTGCCGTGACGGCGCCAGCCGGTCAACTGCCGCGGGAGGCCGGACCCGGGCGCGTGCCCCAGACGAAGTGGCGGCGAGCCGCCTCGCGGTGTCAGCGACCGGATCTCCGCCGGCACCCGCTTCCTCGACGACTGCGTCTTCCACCGCTTCGGGCTGCCCCTCACGCGGCCTAGATCCAGATGAACGCCACCGACGCCGCGAGGAGGAGGGCGAGCGTGACGCTGATCGCCCGCTGGGCGCGGGCGTTGTCGGCGATGCGGTTCAGGGCCGCGCCAGCGGCGGCCCACACCGCCGCGGTCCCGAGGATCACGACCGCGCTCGTCGCCGCGACCGCCAGGGCCGCGACCACGGGCGCCAGGCTCGGCGGGAGGAAGGTGCCGACCGCGGCCAGGGCGAAGAGCCAGGCCTTGGGGTTGGCGAACTGGAAGGCGGCGCCGCCCAGGACCCCGAGCGGCCGCGAGACGGCCGTCGGGTCGCCTCCCCGGCTGCCGGCGATCCGGAAGGCGAGGTAGAGGAGGTAGGCGGAGCCGATCAGCTTCAGCGCCAGGTGCGCGCCGGGCACGGCCGTGAGCAGCGCCCCGATCCCCGAGGCCACGCCGAGGAGCAGAGCCGCCATGCCCAGGGCCGTCCCGGCGACGTGCCGGGCGGTGCGGCGGAACCCGAACCGGAGGCCGGAGGCCCACAGCAGCGAGTTGTTCGGCCCTGGCGTGATCGAGCCGACGAACGCGAAGCCGGCGAGCCCGAGCAGCTCGTTCATCTCGCGGGTCGCCTGGTGGAGTGGACCATGCCCGGTAGTGGACAACGGCCGGCCGGGTGCGGTCTTGTACGATCCTCGCATGCCCCGCAGGCAGGGCGGCTGCGAGTTCGGCGACGACGCTCGACAGTGGTGCTAGCTTCCTTGCATGTCGTCGCCTGGTCGGCTCCGGTCGCAACGGGAGTGGGTCCGGGCGTGGAAGCCGCTGGTCGGGGGCGTGCACGAGGTCTTCCACGCCCGCTTCGTCGACTACGCCTACCCGCCGCACGTGCACGACGCGTGGACGGTGTTCATCGTCGACGACGGCTGGATCCGCTACGACCTGGAGGCCCGTCACCGCGGAGCGGGCGGTGAGCGCATCACGATCCTGCCACCGCACGTCGTCCACGACGGCCGGGCCGCGGGCGGCGACGGCTTCCGCAAGCGCGTCCTCTACCTGGGAACCGACATCCTCGACGAGCGGCTGACCGGTCGGGCGGTGGACGAGCCGGACATCCACCAGCCCGAGCTGCGCCGCGCCATCCACGCCCTGCACCGCGCGCTCGGCGAGCCCGACGACGCGCTCGAAGCCGAGGCGCGGCTCGCCACCGTCGGGGAACGGCTCCGGGCGCACCTGGGCGAGCGGCCAGACGACGCCTGGGACCGGCACCCCGGCAGGCTGGCAAGCGATCTGCGTGACCTGCTCGAGGTGCGCCTGTTCGACCGGACGACGCTGGCCGAGGCGGGACGGACCCTCGGCGTCTCACCATCCCACCTGGTCAGGTGCTTCACGGGGACCTTCGGGATCGCGCCACACCAGTACGTCACGGCGCGGCGCATCGACGCCGCCCGCAAGCGCCTGCTGGACGGGGAACCGATCGCGCTCGTCGCCGCGGGCGTCGGCTTCTACGACCAGGCCCATTTCAGCCGCCAGTTCAAGCGGCACGTCGGCACGCCGCCAGGGCGCTACGCGCTGCCGACCGGGCGCTGAGAGGCGGCCGCGGCGTCAGGCGCGTGCCTGGTCGGGCACGGTGAAGTGGAAGACCGTCCCGCCGGCGGGCAGGGGCTCGTGCCAGATGCGGCCGCCGTGGCGCTGCACGATGCGGCGGCACAAGGCCAGGCCGATGCCGGTGCCGGGGTATTGGTGGCTGTGCAGCCGGCTGAACATCTCGAAGACCCGCCCGCCCTGGGCGGGAGGGATCCCCACGCCGTTGTCGGCGACGTCGATGCGCCAGGCGTCCGGCTCACGGGCGGCGGTCACGGCGACGTCGGGGGTCTGCTCGCAGAACTTCAGCGCGTTGGAGAGCAGGTTCTGCACCAGCTGGCAGAGCTGGGTCTCGTCGCCCTCGACGGTCGGCAGCTCGCCGAGGTGGACCGCGGCGCCGCTGTCCGCGATCGCGGGGGCCAGCCGCCGCAGGCACTGCTCGAGCAGCTCGTCCAGGGCGACCTGGCCGCGTTGCAGCGGCCGGTTGCTCACCCTGGCGTAGGCGAGCAGGTCGTCGATGAGCGTCTGCAGCCGCGCCGCCCCGTCAAGGGCGTAGCTCAGGAGCTCGCGGCTCTGCTCGTCGAGCGTGGGGTCGAGGCGCCGCTCCAGCAGCTTGCCGTAGCCGACGATCGCCCGGAGCGGCTCGCGCAGGTCATGGGAGGCCGCGTAGGCGAACTGCTCCAGCTCGGCGTTGGAGCGTTCCAGCTCGGCGGCGCGGCGTTCCAGCTCGGCGCGGGTGGCTCGCAGCTCGTCCTCGGTACGGGTGTGGTCGGTGATGTCGACCGAGATCCCGCCGAGCGCGTACGGGACGCCGTCCTCGCCGAGCAGGGGGAACTTGATCGACAGGTAGGTGTGCGGCCCGTCGTGGTGAGGGGCGACCTCCTCCACCTCCAGCACGGACCTGCTGGACAGCACCTCGTGGTCGTTGGCGCGGAAGCGGTCGGCCACCTCGGCGGGGAAGATGTCGTGGTCGGTCCTGGAGCGCGCCTGCTCGCGGGTGATGCCGAACAGCCCCTCGAAGCGCCGGTTGACCAGCGCGTAGCGGCCGGCGAGGTCCTTGAGGTAGATCACCGCGGTGGAGTTGTCCATGATCGACTGCAGGCTGTTGTTGCTCTCGCGCAGCGCCTGTGCCATGAGGACGTGCTCGGTGACCTCCGTGAGCATCACGCCGACGCCGAGCAGCCTCCCCTCCTGGGAGCGGACCGGGTAGAAGGCGCCCGCCCAGTGGCGCTGGACGCCGGGCCGGTCGGGTGTCTCGCCGCTCAGTGCCAGGTCGAGGGCTGGCTCGCCGGTGGCGAGCACCTGGCCGAGCATCGCCTCGGCCTGGGCGGCGAGCTCGACGGGGCGCAGCACCTCGGTGGGCCGGCGGCCGAGGTGGGCCTCGGCAGGCAGCCCGTTGATCGCCGCCAGCGTGGGGTTGACGCGCACGTAGCGCAGCTCGGTGTCGAGCATACCGAAGCCGACGGGCGCGGCGCCGAGCAGCGCGTCCAGCAGCGCCGTGGCCTCCTCGGCAGCCTGGTTCAGCGGCGCGACCACGCGGTCACCAGCCAAGCGGCATCCCTCTCATGGCAGCCCCGTCGGGGCGATCTTCCGTTGGGATCGACCGATCGGCGACCTCGGTTGAGGCGCCGGCCGCCGGCGTCGGTCAGTGCGCGCCACTCCGCCACCTCGCGAGCGCGTGGCGGGTCAGGCCTCCGGCGGCAGCAGGCCGCGCTCGGCCAGCAGGGCTTCGAGGGCGTCGAGCCAGGCGGCGTAGTAGGCGGTCGCGGCCGACTCGCCGGGCCGTTGCGGGCGGCGGCGGATGGCGGCGACCAGGTGGACGCGGAACTCCGCCCAGGAGGCGCCGGCGCGTTCCAGGGCGACCACGCCCATGCCGAGCGCCCGTCCCTGCCACGGCTCCTCGAAGACCAGGTTGCCCTCGTCGCGCGGGAGCGGGGCGTGGCCGGCGAGGGCGGCCTGGGCCTCGGCCAGGGCGGCGTCGGCGCTCATGGGCTCGCGCCCCGCGGCACACGGGGCACGGCCGTGCCGACCATGCAGTCGCGGGTGACCAGGGCGGCCAGCCGCCGCTCGTCCCAGCCGTCGGTGCCGTCCGGCCGCATCGGCACGACCAGGTAACGGACCTCGGCGCTGGAGTCCCAGACGCGCACCTCGACGTCGCCGGGGAGCTCCAGGCCGAACTCGCCGAGCACCGCCCTGGGCTCGGCCACCACGCGGGCGCGGTAGGCCAGGCTCTTGTACCAGCTCGGCGGCAGGCCCAGCACCGGCCAGGGGTAGCAGGAGCACAGCGTGCAGACGATCACGTTGTGCACCGCCGGCGTGTTGGCGACGGCCACGAGGTTGTCGCCCTCCGCGCCGGCGATGCCGAGCTCGGCGACCGCCTCGGTGCCGTCGGCCAGCAGCCGCTCCCGGTAGGCCGGGTCGGCCCAGGCGCGCGCCACCACCCTGGCGCCGTTGTGCGGGCCGACCTCGTGCTCGTACAGCTCGATCACCGCGTCGACCGCGTCCGTTGCCACCAGGCCCTTGGAGACCAGCAGGGCCTCCAGCGCACGGGCGCGCAGCTCGACGTCGGAGGCCTGGCGCGGCTGGTGCGCCCCGGCCTTGGGGTCCTCGGTCACCTGGCTCCCTCCTCGGCCGGCCGCGCAGCCGCCGGCTCCAGGTAGCTCTCCCACAGGTCGACCGAGACGGTCCAGGGCGGTTCCCCGCCCCGCCCCCACAGGTCCTCGGAGCGGAAGCGGACGGCGTAGACCGGCTCGGGCGCGAGCCGCTCGCCGTAGACGGCCAGGTCGGGCAGGCGGTCGGCGAAATGGACGCGTTCCACCACACCGCTGGCGCCGCGCACGTAGCGGGGGCAGCGCGTGTGGCCGCTTGGGCGCAGGCGGCGCACGCGCACGCCGTCGCCAGGGCCGAAGCGGGCGTCCCCCACCGGCTCGGCCCGCTCGGGACGGCGCAGCTCCGCCAGTGCCCGCCGCGCCTGGCCGGGGTCGTCCCTGGCCGGCTCGGGGTCGCCGGCGGCGAGCCGCTCCATCATGCGCTCCACCTCGCCGGGCTCGATCGTCCTCTTGCGCTCGAGGCCCCGCTGGGCGCTCCAGAGCCAACGCTCGTAGTAGGAGGCGGCCAGGTACTCCGCCGGAGGCATCTCCTCCCGGGTGGCGCGCCCACCGGGCCGTCCGGTGAGGCCCTCCAAGCTGGCGAGCAGGTGCAGGGCGAACACGCGCGCCTCCCAGCGCTCGTGGTACGGCGCGTCGCCGCCGGCCCTGACCACGGCCCCGAAGCCGTGCATGCCTCCCAGGTCGTGGGCACCGTCCATGATGGCCGAGCATAGCAGCCGGCCTCCGTGGCCGGGCTCGGCGTGCGCTCCCTCCGGCGGGCCGCGGCGCCGGCGCCGCCCGGCACGCCACCGCGCGGCCGCGGCCGGGGGCTACCCGGGGGCGCGGGCGGCCAGGAAGATCACCGCCGGACGGAGGGAGCGCAGGCCGGCGGCGGCCAGGGCGTCCACCGCCGCCGTGCGCAGGCGCCGGCGCTCGGCGGGCGCGAGGCCCTCGAGGAAGCCGGCGACGTGGGCCTGGCCGAGGCGGTAGGCGAGCAGCTCGTCGGGCGTGCGCAGGCCGACGTCGACACTGCGCTCGACGGCCCTGCCAAGGCGCAGGCCGGCGGCGGCCGCCGCCGCGGCCATGGCCTCGGGCGTGCCGAGCCGGGGCGCGCTGCGCTCCTTCAGGGTCAGGTACCAGTCGGGCGGCGTCCAGCCCCAGGCCGCCACGACCGCGTCGACCGTCTGCTTGACCTCGGTCTGCTCGGCGTTGGAGAACACCGAGGCGAGCACGGGCCCGCCGGGGGCGACCACCCGGCCCAGCTCCGCCAGGGCGGCGACCGGCTCCTCCAGGTGGTTGAGCACGAAGGCGGCCACCACGCCGCCGGCGGCGGCGCCGGCGACCGGCAGGGCGAGCACGTCGCCGACGACCGCGGGCGGGCGGGTCGCGCGGCGCCAGGCGAGCATGCCGTGGGACAGGTCGACGGCCAGCGGCCGGGCGCCGGCCGCCCGCAGCGCCTCGGAGGCGACCCCGGTGCCGGCGCCGACGTCGAGGACCAGCCGCCCGGCCAGGCCGACCGGGCTGGTGGCGACGAGGGCGCTGGCCAGCGGCCCGTAGACCAGCGAGGCGCCCTGCCCCCAGCTCTCGGCGGCACGGTCGTAGTCGGCCCTGACGCTCGCCGGCCCACCCGCTCCGCCTGGCATCATCGGCCCCCTTCCGCCGCGGGGCACGCCGTCCGGATGGGCGGCCCGGGGCGAGGCCCCGCACCATGGTGCCGCACCCGGTTGCAGCGGGCTTGCGGGCGCTACTGCCCAGCGGGCGGCTCGCCGGGCTTGAAGCTGCGCCGCAGGATGCTGCCCGAGCTGCCGGCGATGCCGAGCTTGCGTCCGTTGACGGTGAGCTGGACGCCGCCGGCGTTGCCCAGGGTGATCTTGATCAGCCGGTCCGCGCTGAAGCGGCGCTGCTCCTTGGCGGTCGGGGTGCCGCGGAACACGACCTTGCCGTCGGCCTCGACCACCGTCCACGACGGGGCGAGGTAGCGGAGCACCAGCTCGACCCCGTTGGTCGCGACCGGGCTGGTGGTGCTCGTCGGGGTCGTCGACCTGGTCGTCGGGGCGGTGGTCGCCGTCGCGGCCGGCGCGCGGGCGAGCAGGCCGGGGTCGTTGCGGTCCCCGCCGCTGGGAGACAGGAGCTGGTACAGGACGGCGAGCACCAGGATGCCGCCGGCCACCAGCCCGACCACCAGCCAGTTGGGGCTGCGCTGGCGGTAGCCGAGGTTGCCGATCCCGGTCGGCACCCGCTCCACCACCTTGACCTCGGCCCGCTCGAGCTCCCGGTACTCGGCGACCAGCGGGGCGGGGTCGATGCCGAGCCAGCCGGCATAGGAGCGCAGGAACCCCTTGGCGTAGACGTGGCCGCCGAGGTCCTCGAAGCGCTCCGCTTCGAGCGCTTCGAGGTAGCTCGACCTGATATGGGTGGCAGTGGCGGCGTCCTCGATGGACTTCCCCTGCGCCTCCCTGGCCGAGGTCAGCGCCTCACCGATGGTGCTCAGCTCACGACACCCCTCTGCAAGCTCGGGCCGGGGATAAACCGGGCAAGCCGGAACGCGGTCTGGTGCGATTCTAGTTACCGTCGGAACCGGGCAGCAACGACCTCCCACCTGCTACGACGCCCTATTCGTCCCCGACGATCTCGCCGTAGTCGGCCTCGCGGCCGCGGAGCTGGTCGAGCTCCTCGACGGTCATGAGCACGTCGCGTGGCTTGGAGCCCTCGGACGGCCCGACCACGCCACGCTCCTCGAGCTGGTCCATGATGCGGCGCGCGCGGGAGAAGCCCACCTTCATCTTCGACTGGAGCATGGAGGTGGAGCCGAGCCCGGAGCGCACCACGATGTCCATCGCCTGGTCGAGCAGGGGGTCCTCGTCGCCGTCGTCGTCCTCGGCGGCGTGGCGCCCCTCGGCGACCACCCCTTGCTGGTAGCTGGCCTGCTGCTGGGCCTTGCAGTAGGCCACCACCGCCTCCACCTCCATCTCGGTGATGAAGGCTCCCTGGATGCGGCGCGGCTTGGAGGTGCCGCCCGGCAGGTACAGCATGTCGCCGAGACCGACCAGCTTGTCCGCCCCGCCGGAGTCGAGGATCACGCGCGAGTCCTGCGCGCTCGCCACCATGAAGGCGATCCGGCTGGGGATGTTCGCCTTGATCAGGCCGGTGACCACGTCCACCGAGGGCCGCTGGGTGGCGACCACCAGGTGGATGCCGACCGCCCGGGCCATCTGGGCGATGCGGCAGATGGCGTCCTCCACCTCGCGCGGGGCGACCATCATGAGGTCCGCGAGCTCGTCGATCACCAGCACGATGTAGGGCAGGGGCGGGCGCTTGCGCTCGCCGTCCGGCCGGCCGTCGTCGTCCAGCCCGGCCGAGGGCAGCGGCGGCAGCTTGCCGTCGACGGCCGCCTGGTTGTAGGCGGCGAGGTTGCGCATGCCCGCCTGGGCCAGCGTCTCCAGGCGCAGCTCCATCTCCCGGACCGCCCAGTTGAGCGCCTCGGCGGCCCGCTTCGGATGGGTGACGACCGGGGTGATCAGGTGCGGCACACCCTCGTAGTGGGTCAGCTCGACCCGCTTGGGGTCGATCAGGATGAGCCGCACCTGGTCGGGCGAGTTGTGCATCAGCAGGCTCGTGACCAGCACGTTGAGGCAGACCGACTTGCCGGCGCCGGTGGCCCCGGCGATCAGCACGTGCGGCATCTCCGCCAGGTTGGCGGTGATCGGCTCGCCGCCGATGTCCTTGCCGAGCGCGACCCGCAGGGGATGGCCGCCGCTCGGCATCGCCGGGCTGTCGAAGATGTCGCCGACGGTGACCAGCTCGCGGTCCCGGTTGGGGACCTCGATGCCGATCGCCGACTTGCCGGGGATCGGGGCGATGATGCGCACGTCCGGGGAGGCGAGCGCGTAGGCGATGTCGTGCGACAGGCCGATCACCCTGGCGACCTTGACGCCCGGGTCGAGCTCGACCTCGTAGCGGGTCACGGTCGGGCCGCGGGTGTGGCGGGCCACCCGGGCGGGGACCTCGAACTGCACGAGGGTCTTCTGCAGGATCTCCCCGGTCTCGCTCAGCCGGCGCTCGTCGACCGGGCGGGAGCGCCCGCGGCGCAGCAGCGTCGCCGGCGGCGCGGTGTAGGCGCCGCCGGCCTCCGCCTTGAGGGTCATGGCGAGCTGGGTGGCCTCGCCGGCGCCTGGCGCGTCGGCCGGCAGCGTGCTGGAGCGCCTCGCCGGCGGAGCCGTCTCGGCCGGCTCGGACGCGGCCTCGGCCTCGGCATCCGGCGGCGGCTCCGGCGGCTCCGGCGTGCGCGTGCCGCGGCGGCCACGGCGCTTCGCCGGCTCCTCCTCGGGCTCGCCCGGCAGGTCGTCGAGGCCGACCGGCCTGGTGGTGGCCGCCGCCGAGGCGGCCTCGACCTGCGGCGTGGCCGTGACCTGCGGGGGCGTGACCGCCGAGCGCAGCAGCCTGCCACCACGGGCGACCCCACGGCCGACCGCGGCCACCGAGGTCCTGGTGGTGATCAGCACCCCGAGGAAGGACACGCAGGCGAAGGCCGCGGCGGCGCCGACGGACGAGAGGAAGCGGGCGAGCGGCGCGGCCATCACCGCGCCGACCAGCCCGCCGGAGTGCTGCAGCAGCAGCGCCTGGGCCGTCCTGGGCGGCGCGCCCTTGGCCAGGTGGACCAGGCCGAGCACGCCGAGCAGCACGGCGGTCAGGCCGATCGCGACACGCCCACCCATGGTCTCGCCGGCCCTGACGGCGGCGCGCCGGAACAGGGCCAGCCCGATCCCGGCGACCAGCAGCGGTACCGCGTACGCGCCCCAGCCGAACAGGCCCCGCAGCAGCAGCTCGATGAAGTGCCCGGCGCTACCGCCGTCGTGCGCCCAGACGCTGAGGGCGAACAGCACGCCCAGCAGGATCAGGGTGACGCCCTGGATGTCGCCCTTGTGGGGCGAGAGCGCCTGGCGGGAGCCCTGGCCGATGCGCTGGGTCCGCGACGGCGCGGCGGGACGGCGCTTGGCCGGGGCGCGCCGCTTGCCGCTTGTCGAG
>WNGF01005190.1_pt1 | contig 16763 bp, 16 predicted proteins | sample 5400641 | NCBI WGS metagenome assembly WNGF01 (sample SAMN13153371, study PRJNA577476) | soil metagenome | isolation source: 80 cm soil or saprolite under grassland replicate 2 | place: USA:California | collected 2016-06-15
CTTCACCCTCTAGAGCCACTGAAGCGTCGGCTCGCCCGTCGACCGGCCTCACCTCCTACACCCACACGGATTCTCGTTCTCGCCACGCTCAATCCCGCCAAGGGACGCGAGCTGCAGGCACTCCTCGGCGCCGTGCCGTTCCGGGTCCGGCTTTTCTCCGAGTTTCCCGGCGCCAGGCCGCCTGAAGAGACCGGGCGGACCTACGCCGAAAACGCGCTCGGAAAGGCGCACGCCGCTGCGAGCCTGACGGGCGCGCTGGCGCTCGGCGACGATTCAGGGCTCGAAGTCGACGCGCTCGCGGGCGCGCCGGGGCTCCACACGGCGCGGTTCGGCGGCCCGGGGCTCGACGACCGGGCGCGCTGGAGGCTCTTGCTCGAGCGGCTCCGTGACGTAGCGCCGGCGCGGCGGACCGCGCGCTTCCGCTGCGTAATCGCCCTGGTGGGCCCGGCGCACGGCGAGAAGGTCGTCGAGGGAGTCGTCGAAGGCATGATCGCGGAAGCGCCGCGTGGGAGCGGTGGCTTCGGCTACGACCCTGTGTTCTTCTACCCGCCGCTCGGTCGGACGTTCGCCGAGCTCTCCGACGAGGAGAAGGCGCGCGTGAGCCACCGCGGTCGCGCGCTCGAGGCCGCTCGGCGGCTCATCACCGGGTGATATAGTCGGATCCGGACGATTCGACACGATCATGCCGGCGGGGTGTGGCGCAGCCTGGTAGCGCACCTGCTTTGGGAGCAGGGGGCCGGAGGTTCAAATCCTCTCACCCCGACCATCTCTAGAGGAGAAGGCACGCATGAGAACCGTCGTCGTCTTGCTCGCAGCGACAGCTCTTGTCCTCGCCGGCCCGGTCGCCTGGGCCTACAACTGCCCAGTGGTGATCAAGCAGGCGGATGACCTCATCAAGAAGGCGGAAGCGGGGAAAGTGACTCCCGAGACCCGCCAGCTGATCGACGAGTCGAAGAAGCTGGTGGCCGAGGCCAAAGCCCACCACGAGAACGCCAAGACGAAGCGAGACCACGGCGACGCGGTCCGCAAGGCCAAGACCGCCGCCGCCTTCGCCGAAGAGGCGATCATCCTTCAGAATCCGTAGCGCGCCGTCGGTGCGACGTCGACGGCGGTTTGCCGGCAACGCGGTCTTCATCACGGGCGCCTCGTCGGGCATCGGCGCCGCGCTCGCCCGCGAGTTCGCCCGGGAGGGCGGCGACGTGGTCCTCGTGGCGCGCCGGCAGGACCGGCTCGAGGCGCTCGCGGCGGAGATCACGCAGGCCGGACGCCGTGCGCTGGTGGTCCCCTGCGACGTCAGCCGTGATGGTGACCTCGAGCGCGCCGCCGCCCTTACCCGGACAGCCTTCGGCAAGCTCGACGTCGTCGTCGCCAACGCGGGCTTCGGGGTCGTCGGCGCCCTCGAGACCCTCTCGCTCGACGACTATCGCCGCCAGTTCGAGACCAACGTCTTCGGCGTCCTGCGAACGGTGTACGCGACCCTCGAGGACCTCAAGAAGACCCGCGGCCGGCTCGTCCTGCTCGGCAGCGTCAGCGGCCACGTGGGCGTTCCGGGCTCGTCGCCCTACTCGATGAGCAAGTTCGCAGTGCACGGCCTCGCCGCGTCGCTCGGACCCGAGCTGGCGCCGCACGGCATCGCGGTGACGCTGATCAGTCCCGGCTTCGTCGAGTCGGAGATCCGTCAGGTCGACAACCGCGGCGTCTGGCGCCGGGAGGCGCCCGCGAGGCCGATTCCCGGGCTGCTCGTGATGCCGACGTCGACGGCGGCGCGGCAGATCGTGCGTGCGGTGGCGCACCGCCGCCGGGAGGCGGTGATCACGGGCTTCGGGAAGGCCGTGGTCTTCCTCCAGCGGCACGCGCCGGGGCTGCTCGCGACCGTGGTACGACGTTTCGCTGTTAAAGGACGACGCGAACCGCGTTAAGATGGGCCGGGCGCCAAGGCGCCAGGGGGAGGCGAATGCTCCATTTCACGATCGACGGGTTCCGCGGATTCCGCTCGCGCTTCGACGACGCTCACCTGATCCAGGAGGTGCTCGAGGACGCGCCAGCGCAGCTTGGGCTGCGGCGCGCGATGCCGGCGTTCGTGCTGCCCTATTACAACGGTGTCGTGCCCGAGGACTGCGGGATCAGCGCGTTCGTGTTCCTGGCGGGCGGTCACTTCACGCTCCACACCTTCTCGTTCCGCGAGACGTACTTCGCCGATCTGGTCGCGCCCGACGACTTCGACCCGGCCAAGCTCCGGGCGCTCCTCGAGGCCGTCTTCCCGTGCGCGATCACGAGTGTGAGGGCCGTCGAGCGCCAGGACCTGAAGGACTCCGAGCCGGATATCGACAATGACTTCGGGCCGCATCTCTTTCTCAACGTCGATGCGTATCAGGGTCCGCAGAGCCTGGACACGCTCTTCGAGCTGTTCGACCGGCTCCCGGCCGACATCGGCATGACGCCGATCATGCGGCCCTATGTCATCCGCGACACGGTCGGTGGGAAGCCCGTGCTGAGCGCGATGACGATGATCGCCGAAAGCCATGTGAGTCTGCACGTGTTCCCCCACGAGGAACGCGCGTACTTCGACATTTTCTCGTGCCGCTTCTTCGACCGGACGTTCGTCGTGCCCCGGCTCCGGGCCCAGTTCCCCGGGGGCAGCGTTCAGGAAGCGCTGATCGCGCGGGGAAGCCGGTACCGCTATCTCCGGACCGAGCGGGCCGACGAGCACGCCAAGTCGCGCACCTGGCTTCCTCAGCGATAGGAGCGACCATGACCGGCGACCATCGTTACGACGACCCGAGCCTGCTTCGCGAGCCCATGACCGTAGCCGAGGACAGCCCGCGTGGCAGCGTCCTCGCGCTTCTCGGAAGGATGCGGAAGTCCGCCTTCCAGGGGCGGAAGCTCGGCGAGGCCTTCGAGACCTGGAAGGGGATGATCGAGGGCGACAGCCTCATCTGCCTCGGTTACGCGGCGTCGATGTCGAGCGCCGGCATGTGGCCGCTCGTCACGTGGCTGGTGGAGCGCGGGTACGTGGACGTGCTCGCGTCCACCTCGGCCAACATCACCGAGGACCTGCTGGACCAGATGGAGGAGACGCGGGTCTACCGCGTCGATCCCGAGCACGTGGACGACGTGGCGCTCGCGGAGAAGGGGTACTACCGGTTCTACGACCACATCGTCTCCTCCAAGAAGTACGACCAGATGGAGACGGTCGTCACGGGCCGGTTCTTCGACGACCTGGCCGAGACGTGGCGGAAGCCCACGATCCCGACAGTGCGCTTGCTCTTCGAGCTCGGGCTCTGGCTCGACGCCAAAGGCTTCCCGAAGTCGATCCTCGCCACCGCGGCGCGGCGCCAGGTGCCCGTGTTCTGCTGCGGGTTGCCCGACGGCCCGATCGGCGAGGGCTACAGCACCTCGGCCAAGGCCGAGCAGGCGCCCGTGGTCGACTTCTTCAAGGACTACCGGATCGCGACCGACATCATGGACGTGGCCATGATGTCAAAACGGGGGACCTCGGTGGTCTTCCTGGGCGGCGGCGTGCCGAAGGACTTTCTGCAGATCACGGCGACGAGCGTCCGGACCCGCCACGGGAACGCGGATCCCACGCCGCACAAGGCCTCGATCCAAATCACGACCGACAACACCGTGTACGGCGGGCTCGGCGGCGCCACGCTCGCCACCGAATGCATCTCCTGGGGCAAGGAGGCGCACGGCAGCGACAACGTCATGTGCTTCGCCGACGTCACGATCGCGCTGCCGATCATCTGCCAGGGGCTCTTCGAACACTTCGGGCGCGGGCACCGGCGCGAGCAGCCCAGGCCGTTGAAGCTCGCCGAGATCTTCTAGACCCGTCGGCATGCTGCGCCGCGCTCTACTGCTTACGCTGGCGACGCTGCTCGTCAGTGCGCACGGCCACGCGCAGGGTGACCGCCCTACGCCCGACTCGTTTCGGATCGAGTGGGTGCGGCGCCCGAGCTGGATGCGCCCGGGGACGGACGGATACCTGTACAACGATTCACGCTGGCGCTTGACCAACGTCCGCGTGCGCGCCCGGGTGGTCGATAGCACCGGCCGCGTCGTTCGTGAGACGGTTGTCTCGGTGTTCGGCAACGCGGTGCCTGGGGCGCGGACGTTCTTCGCCCTGCCCCCGCTCGCGGACGGCGAGGGTTTTCAGCTCACGGTCACGAGCTTCGACTTGATCTCGCGAGAAAGCTCGTCGCCCGAGAGCCCGTAAGGATCACGCCTCTCTCGACTACCTGCCTCGGCCGTGACCCTGTCCACGGCCCTCTCCGTGACCTTCTTGGCGGCCGTCCCCGCGACCATCGTCGCGGTCGCGACCGCGATCGTGACCTCTCCAGCCCCGCTTGTCCGCCCACTCGCGTCCCCACTCATGCTCCCAGCGAGGTGGCGCTTGCCGTTGCCACTGCTTCCAGTGTCCGGGCGGCACGTGATAGTACCGGACTGGCACCATCAGCACGGGCCGCGGAACGAATTGAGGGGCCACGTGAATCCACGGTCCGTCGTGTCCACGGCCGACGTGCCAGCCACCATCGGTGAAGACCCAATACTGACCGCCGTAAAAGAAGAAGTTCGCCGGCGCGGCAGGAGCGTAACGCACTGCCGGAGCCCCCGGAACGACCACCAGGTGCGGGGGGGCAGGAAGGCGAATTCCAATATCCACGTGCACCTGAGCGTTGGCCGGCCCCGACAGGATGAGCGCCAGCAGCGCGACGATCGTGAACGGGATGAGCATGAGCGATCCTCCTCTTACTGGTTCACGCGCCTGCGGTACCCACGCGCGTCGTGAACCAGCGCATCGAGCAAGGGTGCAAGAACGCTGCCGGGTCGCGGACTGGTCGTCCGGGTTGACCGCGGCAGATTCGGCAGCTAGTCTCGGCGCTGGGAAAGGAGACCATCATGACCAGGATAAAGCATATCGCTATCCGTACCCCGGATCCTGAGAAGACCGCCGCCTTCTACAAGGAGGTGTTCGGCCTGAAAGAGGTCGGGCAGGCCAGGACGGGTTGCTATCTCTCCGATGGATACATCAACCTGGCGATTCTCAAGTCCCGGGATGAGGGGACGGCTGAGAGTCCCCGGGACGAGCCCGGGTACGCGGGCGTCCATCACTTCGGCTTCATGGTGGACGATGTGGACGAGACGTGCCGGAAGCTGGAAGCGGCGGGGGCCAAAGCCATGACGAATCGGACGGACGTGCGTCACGCCGCCGCCTCTGGCGCCCGCTCGTACTACGAAATCAAATTCCAGGGCCCGGACGACCAGGAGTTCGACGTCACCGAGACCGGGTGGATCACAGGGTAGAGCCGATGAGCTACCGCACCATTTCCGCCGACTGCCACATCGACATGACCTGGATGCCCGGCGATCTCTGGGTCAAGAACGCACCCGCGAGGTTTCGGGACCTGGTCCCGCAGGTGCGCCAGACGCCGGATGGTCCGCGCTGGTACGCCGAAGAAAAGGAGCTCGGAGTCTTCGGCGGCCTCGGGTTCGGCTTCGATCGCGTGCAGCGGGGATTCTCGAAGCACGTGGAAAAGATGTTCGAGGTCGGGTTCTACGAGGGCGGCCCGCACCCGACCACGCCAGACTTGCGGCTGAAGGACCAGGACCTCGACGGTATCGATGCCGAGGTGATGTACGGGATCCTGGGGATCGGCCTGCGCATGCAGGACCGTGAGCTGATCCAGGCGGTGTACGAGATCTACAACGACTGGGCGGCGGACTTCTGCAAGAGCAATCCGCGGCGCTTCGTCGGCCTCGCGTGCATTCCCAACCATGATCCCGCGGCGGCCGCGAACGAGCTTCGGCGCGCGGCGAGGCTCGGCCTCAAGGGCGCTGACTTCGCCGTGTCCACCGCCGTGTTCCCCATCTGGCATGCCGCCTGGGATCCGCTCTGGGCGGCGGCGCAGGAATGCCGCATGTCGATCTCGTTTCACACCACGGGCTATCCCGTTCGCGAGCCCGCCGACGAGGCCATGAAGAAGGAATACGACCTGCGATACCGCGCCACCCGCACCACGATGTTCCAGATTGCCGCCTCCGAGTTTCTCGCCGGCATCGTGTTCTCGGGCGCGCTGGATCGGTTCCCGGGCTTCAAGTTCGTGCTCGGCGAGGCTGGCGTCAGCTGGCTCCCCTACATCCTCGATCGGATGGACGAGGAGTACGAGGACCGTTATTACCAGCTCAACCTGTCGATGAAGCCCAGCGAGCTCTGGCGCCGGCAGGGGTACTCGACGTACCAGCACGAGCCCTCGGTGGCCTTGATGATCCCCCTCATCGGCGAGGACAGCATCATGTGGGGCTCGGACTACCCGCATCCCGACGGCATCTGGCCCGATTCGCAGAAGTGGATCAGCCAGGATCTGGGATCGGTCAGCGCAACCGTCCGGCGCAAGATTCTCTGCGAGAACGCCGGGAAGCTGTACGGGTTGCTGTAACGGCGCGCGGAGGAGCCGCGGTCACACCGTCGCCACGCCCTCGACCTCGATCAAGAAATCCGGGTGGAACAGGCTCCGGACCACGATCAAGGTGCTGGCCGGAAGCTCCCCCGGGAACACCTCGCGGCGCGCCTCGGCCACGGCTGGGAAATCCTCGATCTTCGTGATGTAGGTCGTGATCTTCATGAGATTCCCCAGGTCACCGCCCGCCGCCTGGAGGACGCCGCGCAGGTTCTGAAACGTCTGGCGGGCCTGGGCGCGCGCGTCGCCCTTGCCGACGATGGTACCGCTCGCATCCCACGCCACCTGGCCGGAGATGTAGAGCAACCGACCGCCCTCCATCCGCGTCGCCATCTTGTAGTTGGCCACGGGCTTCGCGTCCGGTGTGGCAATCGTGCTGTATGGCATGGTCGGTCCTCCTCCGCGCGTCGCTCTACGCCACGGCGGCGATCACTTCGATTTCCACCAGGAACTCCGGTCGCGCCAGCCCCGGAATCTCGACCAGGGTCGAGGCCGGGTAGTCGCCATCGTAGAGCGCGCGACGGACCGGGACGCCGTGCTGCCGCCAGGAGTCGATACTCAGCACCCACGTGGTCTCTTTCACCACGCTGGCCGGCGTGGCGCCGGCGGCGCGCAGTACGAGGCCGATGTTCTCGTAGACTTTCTCGGCCTGACGGCGCCAGTCACCCGTGCCCGCCACCGAGCCGTCGGGGTTGTTCGCGACCTGGCCAGCCAGGTAGAGCAATCGGCCGCCGTTGACGATCACGCCCTGATAGAAGTCTCCGCCGTGCTGTTCCACGTTGTATTTTTCCAGCACCGGCTTGCCCTGCGCGGAGCCGGGGAGATCGACCACCAGCTCCACCTCGATGAGCATGGCGGGGTCGGCCAGGCGACGTACGGCCAGGCCCGTCGACGCCGTGCGCGCGCTCCCGAAGAACTTGGCGCGCTCCGCGCGACCGCTGGCGTTGTAGGCCTCGATGTCCGTGACGTAGACGAGCTGCTTGACGGCGTCGTCGAACTTCGCCCCCGCCCGGCCCAGGATGGATTGCAGGCGCTCGAAGGTACGACGCGCCTGCGGTGCCATCCCGCCGGCGACAAGACTGCCATCGGGGGCTCGCCCGGTCAGCCCGGCGGTGAACAAGAGCCGCGATGGATTGACGCTCACCCCCGGCATGAAGCCCCGACCCTTCTCGACCGGACGTTCGGCAAGAATTTCCCGGCGGTCCATGGCCTCCTCCTCATAGCGAAGCGTGACGATCCGGGATGATCGGCTCGTGCCGCCGGTCTGTCAAGCGGAAGGGTTTACTTGAGGCGTGGCCGTGCGTGCTCGGCCGGCCGAAGGATCGTGCGGGCGGGCTTTAGCGGTTGTCCGCGCAGTTGGGGCTTGCTAGGCTGAGCCCCCGGGCGCCGATCGTCCGGATCATGAAACTCTCGAATGAAGGGTCGACGTCTGGGCACACGGCGCGCGGACCTGGCGAGGGCAGATGCTATGCCGCTGGTGTCGTTCCACAATGTGGAGAAAACCTACCGGTCGCTGCAGGGCGTCGAGTACGGGGCGGTGGAGCACTTCAGCGTCGAGATCGAGGCCGGGGAGTTCTTCTGCCTGCTCGGCCCCAGCGGGTGCGGCAAGACGACCGTGCTCAAGATGCTCGCGGGCTTTGAGGCCCCTACGGCAGGGCACATCCTGATGGACGGTCGTCCGGTGAATGGCGCCAGTCGCGACCGGGGGGTGGTGTTTCAAGGGGATGACTCGCTCTACGGCTGGCTCACCGCCGTCGAGAACGTCGAATTCGGGCTGCGTATGCGGCACGTGGGCCGCGCTCCGCGGCGCGAGCGCGCCATGCACTACCTGGGGCTCGTCGGTCTCAAGGGGCAGGAGAAGAAGTATCCTGCCGAGCTTTCCGGCGGGATGAAGCAGCGCATCCAGATCGCACGGGTGCTGGCGAACGAACCGAAAATGCTGCTCATGGATGAGCCCTTCGCCGCACTGGACGCACAGACCCGTTCGCTGATGCAGGAGGAGCTGGCCAACATTTGGCAAACCACGCGCACGACCGTTCTCTTCATTACCCACGACATCGACGAGGCCGTCACGCTGGGCAAACGCATCGGCGTGATGCGCGCTGGGCCCCGATCGCAGGTGAAGGGCGTGGTTGAGGTCGCGCTGAAGGGGGCGCGCAGCCGCACAGACGATGTGTTCCTGCAATACTACAAGCAGGTCTACGAGATGATCCGCGATGAAGTCGCCAAAGCCATAGCCCGCGCGGAATAGCGAATGCCCTCCATGGAAAATCGAACGGCCAGGGAAACGAACGCGCGCGGGAGCCGGTTAATCGCCGGCCCGGGGGGAGCCGCGCGACGCCTGTGGAGCGTGTACGGAGGCTACGCGCTGGGGTTTGTCAGCCTGTTTCTGATCTGGCAGCTGGCATCGCGCTACGTGGTCAGCTCCGTGCTGTTCCCCCCGCCGACGGTCGTGTTCAGCAAGGGCCTGTTGCTGGTGCGCAATGGCGTGTTGTTGGAGCACCTTGCCGCCAGCATGCAGCGCATCTTGGCCGGGTTCATTGCCGGCTCCCTGCTGGGCATTCCCATCGGGTTGGCCATGGGTTCGTTCTGGCCGGTCCGAAAGCTGCTGGAGCCTTACACGGAGTTCCTGCGGTTCATTCCGTCGGTGGCCATGATCACCGTGGCGGTGATCTGGTTCGGGATCGGCGAAGGCGCCAAGATCTTCCTCATCATCTACACGACGATCTTCATCGTCATTCTGAACACAGCGGCGGGCGTGTCGGCCATCGCTCCCAACAAGATCCGGGCGGCGCAATCCCTGGGAGCGACGCGAGCGCAGATCTTCTTTCATGTGGCGTTGCCGGCGACGGTTCCCTACATCCTCACCGGGATGCGCCTGGCGATGGGCAACTCCTTCACCACCATCGTGGCGGCGGAACTGATCGCCGCCAACGACGGGCTGGGCAAGATGCTTTGGGATGGACGGTTGTTCATGCTGGTGGACGAAATCTTCGTGTCCCTGGTCACCCTTGGGCTGCTCGGTTTCGCCGTCGACCGCATGTTCCGCTGGAGCATCTACACGTTCGCGGGCAAATATTCGCCGGCAACCTAGTTTGCCGGCAGGGAGGGTAACTGTCATGTGGACTCGCGGCGCACAATGCCTGCTCGTGGTGAGCCTGCTGGCCTGGAGCGTCGCGGCATGGGCGCAGACCAAGATGACCATCGCCACCGGGGTCGACCCTGTATTTTCCGCCTACTACGTGGCCCAGCAAGAAGGGCTGTTCAAGAAGCACGGGCTGGACGTGCGAATCAACACGGGGCCGTCCGGCTCGGCCATGGTGTCCTTTCTCATCAACGGCCAGATCGAATCGGCCTTCGGCTCCGAGATCGCCGGGGTCAGCAACCACAACCTGGACCCCAACGTGGTGGTCGTGGCCCAGGCCACGCGCCTGGTGCGCTGGATCGCCGTGGTGGGCCGCAATATCGACACCCTGGATCAGCTCAAGGGCAAGAAGGTCGGCGTGGCCCGCGGCTCCGGAGGCGAGGTGTTCTGGCTGGCCATGCTCGACAAGCTCAAGCTCAACGCGGCGGATTACACGGTGGTCAATGTGGAGGCGCCGGAGATGGTGGCGGCCCTGGAGCGCGGCAACATCGATGCCTACGCCGTGTGGGAACCCTGGGTGACCCGCGGCTTGGCGGCCGTCAAGAACACCAAGGTGCTCAAGGACCAGGAAGGCATCCTCGAGCAGGGCGTGTACATCTACATGAACCTGGGATGGATCCGGAAGAACCCGGCGCAGGCCGAATCGTTCATGCGCGCGCTGGTGGAGGCGACGGACATCATCAACAAGAACCGCAAGCGCGCTGCCAAGGACGTGTCCGACTTCCTCAAGAATCTGGACCCCCCGCTGGTGGAGCAGCTCATGACCAAGCTCACCTTCGACATGGAACTGGGAAACTCCACCATCGGTATGTTCCGGCTGGCCGAGACGCAGCTCAAGCAGCAGGGGAAGCTCAGCAAGCCGCTCGACTACGGCGCATTCGTGTACCCGGACCTGTTGCGCAAGGTTCAGCCCGTGAAAGTCGACTACAAGCCGTAAAGGAACGCGCCTGATCCAGCGAGCACCCCGCTACGGGCTGAGCCTGCCGAACCGCGGCGTGCTGTTCGGCGCGACGAGCAGCGACGAGCTGCTCGAAGTATCCGAGCAGGCCGACGCCTCCGGCGCGTTCGATTCCGTCTGGGTCGGCGACAGCCTCTTCGCCAAGCCACGGCTCGAGTCCCTCGTGCTGCTCTCGGCGATCGCCGCGCGCACGCGGCGCGTCAGGCTGGGCACGTGCTGCCTGTCCACGTTTCCCCTGCGCGATCCCATCTTCCTCGCCGCGCAATGGGCCGCCCTCGATCTCCTCTCGCATGGCCGGATGATCCTCGGCGCGTGCGTTGGCGGGAGCCTGCCGCGCGAAAAGGCCGAAGCCGAGTTCGCGCCGTTCAAGGTGAAGCTGATCGAGCGCGGACCCAGGCTCGAAGAAGGCATCACGATCCTCCGGCGTCTCTGGACCGAGGATCGCGTCAGCCACCAGGGCCGCTTCTACGAGTTCCGCGATCTCACCCTCGAGCCGAAGCCGGTCCAGAAGCCGTGCCCGCCGATCTGGATCGCGACCAATCCCAAGCCCGAGGTGACTCGACCGCAGGTGATGGACCGAGCGCTGCGGCGCGTCGGGCTTATCGCCGATGGCTGGATGACTGACAACACGCCGGTCGACCGCTTCAAGGAGCGCTGGGCGCTGATCCGCCGGATCGCGCGTGAGGCCGGCCGCTCGACGGAACCGATGGAGTCCGCGCTCCACCTCATGGTCAACATCAACGACGACCAGACCGCAGCGTTCGAGGAGTCCGTGAAGTTCCTCCAGACCTACTACAGCCCCGCGATGACCCGCGAGTACATCCAGAGCTGGCTCGCGTGCGGCCCGCCGGCCGTCGTCGTCGAGAAGATCCGCGCCTATGTCGAGGTCGGCTGCACGGCACCCATCTTGAGGTTCGCGTCGTGGGACCAGAAGGGACAGCTCGCCCGCGCCCTCGCCGACGTCATGCCGGCAGCGCTCGCGCTCCAGATGCCCGCTTGACGGCCTCGACTGGCGACTGGCCTCACTGGCGATTCGGCGTGCGGAGGTGGCGGTCAAGGAACTCCAGCGAGACCTTCGCAGCGTCCGCGGTCACCTGGGGGTCATACCGATAGAAATGGCCTCGCGCGTCCCGTCGTCCCGTCGTGCCCATGTTCGTCATGTCGAAGGCGTGCGGAGCGCCCTGGTAGGGCTAGCGCCGCCGCCTTCTCCGTGCAGCTCGCTGGTGGTGCCTGGTCGTCGGCACCAGCGACGAGGATCAAGAGCGGCGTGTCGACATCGTCGTAGAGGTTGTTGAGACGGTCCCGCGTGTCGGGCGGCAGCGAGGGCCGGCTGTCCGTGCAATAGGGATAGAGAGCCACAGCGGCCCCGAAGCTGGCCGCGCGCCGGTGCCCCGACCCGCCGGCTCCTTGCCCGCCGGCCGGAAGGTTGCGCTGAAGATGTAGCCGTCGGTCACCAGGGAACGACGATATTCAGATCTCCCAATCAATCAACAGATAAATTCGCACTGGGCAGCGTTCCAGATCAAGCGCAAAGTAAACCGTTTATCCAGGGTAGCCGGGCCCAGCGGCACCAGGAACAGAAAGACGCTCGCGGCGCATACTGGATCTCCGCAGTGGAAGAGAAATCCACCTGACGAGCGCGATGTCGATGTACGGGAGATGGCGATGGCGTTCTGGCGTGACCAGGCGGAGACCGCGCGGGCGAGATGGCCATGACTAGCGAGGGGCTCGGGATGCGCCGCGGCATCAGGCGGCGGGACTTCCTGAACGGCGTCGCGCTCAGCGTCGGCGGGGTGCTGCTGTCGCCGCACGAGGCGTTCGGGCTGCGCTTCGACGGCGCAGCGCGCGGCACGGCGCCGTACCCGCCCTCGCTCACGGGCCTGCGCGGCAGCCACGAAGGCTCGTTCGAGGTCGCCCACGCGCTGCGGGACGGGTCGTTCTGGAAGACCGTGGGCCAGGTCGCCGACAACGGTGAGACCTACGATCTCGTGGTCGTGGGTGCCGGCATCAGCGGGCTGGCCTCGGCCTGGTACTTCCGCAAGGCGGCCGGCCCCGCCGCGCGCGTCCTCATCCTCGACAACCATGACGATTTCGGCGGCCACGCGCGGCGCAACGAGTTCCAGGTCGGTAAGCGCACTTTGATCGGCTACGGCGGCACGTTCGCCATCGACAGCCCGGCTCCGTACAGTCGAGCCGCGAGCGCCCTGGTGGCCGAGCTGGGCGTGGACGTCTCGCGCTGGGAGCGCATGATCGAGCGCGGCCTCTACGCCAGGCTCGGCATGGGCGCGGCTGTCTTCTTCGACCGCACGACGTTCGGAGCCGACCGGCTGCTGCGTGCGCCCGGCATAGGCGAGGCCGACCCGTGGCCGGCGTTCCTCGCCCAGGCCCCGCTGTCGGAGGCAGCCAGGCGCGACATCCGGCGCCTCGTCAAGGAACCCGCCGACTACCTCCCCGGGCTCGACGACGGCGCGAAGAAGGCGCGCCTCGCGCGGATGAGCTACGCCGACTTCCTGACGAACAGTGCCGGCTGCCATCCCGACGTGCTGCCGTTCTTCCAGGCGCGCCCGCACTCGCTCTACGGACTGGGCATCGACGCGGTCTCGGCGCTCGACGCTTGGGGCCTCGGCCTGCCCGGCTTCGCGGGCATGACGCTGGGCCCGACCGCCGGACCCGGTATGGGACTCGACGCGCGCCCTGGCCAGCGCTCGCCGTTCATGCACTTCCCCGACGGCAACGCGACCCTCGCGCGGCTTCTCGTCCAGCGGCTGATGCCACGCGCCGTTCCCGGTCGCAGCGTTGACGATGTGACGGTAGGGCGTGTCGACTACACGCAGCTCGACGAGCCGGGGCCGGCGCGCCTGCGCCTCAACAGCACGGTCGTGCGCGTGCGCCACGCCGGCGATGCGGCGCAGGTCGAGGTCAGCTACGCGCGCAGCGGGCGGCTGGAACGCGTGCGCGCCTCGAACTGCGTGCTGGCGTGCTGGAGTAGCGTGATTCCATACCTCTGTCCCGAGCTGCCCCAGGACCAGCGGGATGCGCTCGCCTACGCGGCCAAGGTTCCGATCGTCTACACCAACGTCGTGCTACGGGACTGGACCAGCTTCCATGCGCTACGCGTCAGCCAGGTGCACTGCCCGGGTAGCTTTCACACGTCGGTCAACCTGGACCTGCCGGTGCGCGTGGGGCGCTACCGCCCGCCGCGCCAGCCCAACGAGCCGATCGTGGTCCACATGATGCGCACGCCCTGCCTGCCCGGACTGCCAGGGCGAGAGCAACACCACGCCGGCCGCCGCGAGCTGTTGGCGACGACCTTCGAGACGTTCGAGCGTAACGTGCGGGAGCAGCTCGCGCGGATGCTGGGGGCGGGCGGTTTCGACCCGGCGCGTGACGTCCTGGCCCTCACCGTGAACCGCTGGCCACACGGCTACGCGTATCAGTACAACTCGTTGTGGGATCCGTTCTGGATCGACGGCGGCCCGCTGCCATGCGTGGCGGCACGCCAGCCGTTCGGCCGCATCGCTATCGCCAACGCGGACGCGGCGGCCTACGCCTACACCGATGCGGCCATCGACCAGGCCCACCGCGCGGTCGGCGAATTGCTGCGGCTCACGGTCGCGCCCGCTACAGGAGCGCGGCCGTGAGCCGCGAGGGGTCTAGACGCGAAACCTATCGAGCCGGGGCTGACGCCGCCGCCGAGGGCGACTGCCCCGGGCTCGTGGCGACGACAGGATATTTTGCGCACGCCGTGAGCCCGACAAGTAACGTGATCAGCGCGAGCGCGAGAGCCGTGAATTTCAGTTGCGAGTACATGGATCGGCCTCCTTTTCTATGACCGCGTTCATGTGCACACGCAGTGCCAGCCCCACAAACCGTCGGCGAATTCGAGGCTTAGAGTTTCTTGGGGCCTGGCGCGTGACAGGCAGCCCCGAGCGGTTGACGAGAGTTGTCAGTCGAGAGGAGAACAGCAGAAATCGCCATGGCCTTACAATCTGGCCGGGAGAGAGGGAGTCATGATCAGACGCGAGTTTCTCACCGGAATCGCCGCCCTCGGGGCGACCGTGCTCCTGCCCAGGGGTGAGTCGGAGGCCCAAATGGCGACGACACAGTCGCAGAGAATCGACGTCCACCATCACCACACCCCGCCGCCGTACGTCGCCGCGATCACAGCGAGGAACATCCCGGGCCCCGTGCGCGACTGGACGCCGGAGAAGTCGATCGCCGACATGGACAAGGCGGGCGTCGCCACCGCGATCACCTCGATCACCACGCCCGCCTTGAGGTTCCTCGACGACGACCCGGGCGCGCGCAAGCTCGCGCGCGAGTGCAACGAGTACAGCGCGAAGCTCGTCGCCGACTCCAAGGGCCGGTTCGGCATGTTCGCGGCGATGCCCATGCCCTATGTCGACGCCACCCTTCACGAGATCGCGTACGTGCTCGACACGCTCAAGGCGGATGGGATCGGCCTCATGACGAGCTACGGCGACAAATGGCTCGGTGATCCGGCGTTTGCGCCGGTGATGGACGAGCTGAATCGCCGCAAGGCGGTCGTGTACACGCATCCCACCACGGCGAACTGCTGCGCGAACCTCATGCCGGACGTGCCGGAGTCGATCATCGAGTGGGGCACCGACACGACGCGCACGATCGCCAGCCTGGTGTTCAGCGGCACCGCCGCGCGCTGCCAGGACATGAAGGTCATCTTTTCCCATGGCGGCGGAACCATGCCGTTCCTGACCGAGCGCTTCGTCCGCCTGCCGCTGAGCAACAAGAACCTCGCCGCGCGTGTGCCGAACGGCGTGGAGTACGAGCTCAAGCGGTTCTACTACGACACCGCCCAGGCGTCCCACCCGATGGCGCTCGCATCGCTCACCAAGCTTGTCCCGGTGTCGCAGATCGTTTTCGGCACCGACTTCCCGTACCGCACCGCCGCAGACCACGTGAAGGGACTGACGGCGTACGGGTTCAGCGTGAGTGATCTCGCGCGCATCGACCGAGAGAATGCGGTGCGGCTGATACCGCGCCTGAAGGCGTAGCGTCAGCTCGCGAATGCAGTGTCCCCGGTGCCGTGCGGAGAACGCCGCGGGCATGCGATTCTGCGGCCAGTGCGCGGCGCCGCTCGTAGCGGCCTGCCCGTCATGCGGTGCGGCCAATCCTCCTGAGAACAAGTTCTGCGGGCAGTGCGCAGCCTCGCTCGCTCAACGCCCCCGGCCACGTTTCGCGTCGCCCGACGCCTACACGCCCCAACATCTCGCCGAGAGAATCCTCACCTCGAAGGCCGCGCTCGAGGGCGAGCGCAAGCAGGTCACCATTTTCTTCGCCGACATGAAGGGCTCGATGGAGTTGCTGGCTGACCGCGACCCGGAGGAGGCGCGGAGGCTCCTTGACCCTGTCCTCGGACACATGATGGAAGCGGTCCATCGCTACGAGGGCACCGTCAACCAGGTCATGGGCGACGGGATCATGGCGCTCTTCGGCGCGCCACTGGCGCACGAAGACCACGCCGTCCGCGCTTGTTATGCGGCGCTCCGGATGCAGGAGCGTGTGAAGCGCTACGCAGAGGAGGCGCGCCGTAGAGCGGGCGTGTCCATCGAGATCCGGGTGGGGCTGCACTCGGGCGAAGTGGTGGTGCGTTCGATCGGAAGCGATCTCCGGATGGACTACACCGCGGTGGGGCAGACCACACATCTGGCGGCGCGGATGGAGCAACTCGCCAGCGCGGGCTCGAGCTTCATGACGGCGGCCGTGCTGCGCCTGAGCGAGAGCTTCGTCGCCGTCAAGCCCCTCGGGCTGGTGAACGTCAAGGGTCTCGCCGAGCCGGTCGAGGTGTACGAGCTCACGGGCGCCGGCGCCGCGCGGACGAGGCTGCACGCGGCCGCGGCGCGCGGGCTCAGCCGCTTCGTTGGACGCGATCCCGAGCTGGAGCAGATCCACCGGGCGCTCGAGCACGCGGGCGCTGGGCGCGGCCAGATCGTCGCGGTGGTCGGCGAGCCGGGAATGGGCAAGTCGCGGCTCTTCTACGAGTTCACGCGCTCCCATCGCACCGAGGGGTGGCGGACCCTCGAGACAGTCTCCGCGTCTTACGCCAAGGCCGCGAGCTACTTACCGGTGAGCGATCTGCTCCGGGACTACTTCAAGATCGGTGCCCAGGACGACCAGCGGGAGATCCGCGAGAAGGTCACGGGGAAGCTCCTCACCCTGGACC